>ENA-ORBV01001088-ORBV01001088.1-microbial-mat-metagenome-genome-assembly--contig:-NODE-1088-length-61881-cov-10.120186_pt1 | contig 61881 bp, 80 predicted proteins | sample MGYA00237777_ERZ505514 | MGnify/ENA primary metagenome ERZ505514 (study PRJEB26160, sample SAMN06269048) | microbial mat metagenome | isolation source: Oligotrophic lake microbial mat | place...
TGACCGAACTGACCCGCCAGAAGTCAAGGACACAGGCGTCAACGTCGGCGGTCAGCACGAGTGCAAATACGGCCGGCACGGCGACCGATAGCGTGGGGGAAATCCTGGCCAGCTTGGCGTAACCAGACCCGCCAGCAATTAGCTCCACGGCAGATATCGGGCCATTGTCCACAGGGGTCGCGCCACCCGGCATCGTCACGCGGCCTTCAAACCCGGAGCCGTAGCACCCGACGTCTTCTCCTGAGAGGATTGCCAGCCACGGCCCCTGCTCGCCCTCCGCGAGCCCGCTGAAAGTGACTGTCACCGTCTCGGGCAGTTCGCCGGTCTCGCACAGCGTGCAGCAGCAGCAGGCGGCATGTGCAAACATCTTGCCGTTCTTTACGAGCGGCAGTCCGTCCTTGGTCATGATTGGAGTCATTAGGAGCTGCACGCCGTGACGTCCATCCAGGCCAGGAAATTGCTGGCATTCATGGTGAGGACTTGAGTTGTATTGACCGTCCTGCTGGGCAGTGTGGTGTAGTCGAATCCAATGAGATACCAGCAGCCATTGCCGCCTTTCGTGACATAGACCCTAGTGCCCGAGTCAATGCTTGCCATGAAGTTCCAGGCCACAACCTTGTCGAACTCCAGCTCGGCCTCCGAGCAGGAGGCGGGGTACGCTGGAGGGTCTATGTCCATCGAGCTTCCGCGAGCCCAGCTTTCCGTGAGAACGAACGACTTGACGCCAGTAATGTTGCGAAGGTAGTCAGGGTAGAAGTCTACCTTGAACTCCGTCCGATCTTCTTCCTCGGTGATCTCCAGCTTGATGTACTTCGGATTACTGTTGATTGCCTTGAAGTACACACTGTTCATCATGTTGAACCGATTGAATCTCTGGGGCCAAACCGTGTGCCTCCTTCTGTCGTCGCAATTGGCCGAAATAGTGTTCCCTCGCTCGACGTTGATGTATCGTCCCGAGAAGTAATTGTTCCGGCTATTCGGCGGTGGATTGCCGAATGGAGGGTGCGGGCGCTCGCCCGGTCCGTCGCCAATCGGCTCGTGAGGATTATGCTCTGGAGGGAGGTTGGGCCGACCATCATCTTCTTCCTCCTCTTCCTCATCCTCAGGCGGCCCGCTTCCTGGAGGGGGTGAAGGCCAACTGACCGGCTTGGGCAGGTCGCCGCCTGGGTACTGGGGGTTGCCGCCTTGTGGAATGAGCTTCATGTCCGACTTGGACGGGTCGAAAGTCACGGGCCCGCGGTGCTCCAGTGGCGCCCGGCACTGGCCCATGAGGTTCCCTACTGCATCGGCCGATTCAGCAGACAGGCCCCCTCGCCATAGGGCATTCATGAGTGGTGCAGCTTGGCGAGTGAACATGGCTACCCTCCCTCCTGATTGACCCCATACACGTCCAGCTGGTGGATTACCACAGGGCCAGCCACCGTGCGAACCCCACTCAGGGCCACGCTCACGTGCCGGTCAGACCCAAGCATGTCGGACATGGCTCTCCCGGAGAAGATTGCTTTGGCCACTCCGTGAGCTTCTGCTTCCTGGAGCGGAGTTGCCTGCATGTCCAGCACTGCGGCCGGAACGATCCCTGAGTGAACGAACCCTGCTCCGCGATCCCGGCGAGCCACATTGCTCCTCGGGTAGGTGGCGTTGTTGTAGAAGGTCTTGAGGTTCAGGTCACAAGCCGTGATCGTCGGCTGGTACGTGACGGAGCACTGCCTGGTCTGCTCTTCCGCACCCTTCTTGGATTGCTCGTCGGTCGTGAACTCAAACGCCCCGCTCCTGTACGACCAGTGAATCCCCTGCTCTTCGCCCGGAGTTCCTATGGCGTAAGTGGCAGCTGCCTGGGTGCCGCCTGTTGTCTCTGGGGCAGAAATCGTCAGGTTGCCATCAGAATACTGCGTGCCGGGCTGCTTGCGGACGATCCCAGTGATGGACCCGTTGGTGTCGATGGCGCACTCAAACTCTGCCCCATGTCCACCTGCGGCAGTGATGGTTGGCGGTTTGGTGTACCCACGGCCCGCATTGGTGAGGGTCGTTGCCTCGATGGAGCCGTACCCAACGTCCACCTCTCCCTTGTCCAGAATGAACAGCTTTCCCTCTGACGTGCCGTAGACGAGTTCGCCGCAGCCGTCGCCCATGGTGGCTTCAGTGGCACACATCAATTCAACTGGGTATCGCTCTTCCCACCAGGTCTTGTAGTCGAACGAATAGACCAGCATCCTGGTTGGTGCTTTCGAGGACCCGTCTGCCGTGTAGGCAACACAGACTCGCAGGACTGCATTGGTCTTGTCTGCACGGACAGTGAACCAGGCGGCCAGCGAGAAGTCGATCTTGTCCCGGAAGATGTCCCAGAGGCCGAGGGAGAGGTTCTCTACATTCCCTTGCGGGTCTATGGAGTAGACGCCCTGGGAGTCCATGGCATAGACGCGCCCTTCAAAGATGTCCCAGCACCGCTGATTCAGGCAGCCACGGTACGCCATGAGGAAGATCGCAGCGTCGATCAGTGGCTGCGAGACATAGGAAAGCCTGTGGCAGTGGCAGTGCTGCATGACCAGAATCATGCCAGCGTAAGGCACCATGGCCGTGATGAAGTCCGAAGACCGAAGATTGCTCTGGAGAAGCAGCTCATTCACGTCCGGCATTGACTCGGGTTCGTCGCCCTCACTGAATCGCAAGGTGTTGGGATTCCCGCCAGCCGTGTCGCCAGCCATCCATTGCCGGTCCTGAAACATGATGGCAATGGAGTAGCTCGTTGGAGGCACCCCGAACCGGTTGGCATTGAGTTCGCCATTGGGCAGCAGGATCGGCATGGCCTGGTAGCCGGTGTTGCCTGACCCTCGGTTTGGGTCGATAAGCTCCCAGTCAGTCAGGCTGTCAACGTAGGGGTCGAATCCGCTGGTGATCCTGGCCACCCGGAACAGCGTGGTAGCCTGATTGGAGGTGGTTCGCCAGAGTTCTGCATACTGCCCTGCCGGCGGTGAGGCGTAGGTCCAAGTCATTTGCTTGGAGCCATTCCCGCAATCCACCTCCAGCACTGGAGAGAGATTGCTGTAGAGCGGTCCGCCATCATTCTCCAGGACGAGCGGGTTCACGTATCGGTAGTAGCACTGGTACTTGCCGCGAAGATGAGTCCGAACGATAGGGATGGCAGTGGAGGTGGTTGGCAGTCCGCGATCAGCACTTCCGCCTGTGGTTTGCACCCAGCGGTTCACGGAGGTTCGGTAAGTGAATCCGACCTGCGAACCTGGGGCAACGTACCGATTCACGAACCCGGGCAGCGAGAATCTGTTGGCGGCCGAACTGCTGGCACTCTCTCTCATGAAAGTGATTGCGTTGTTGCCGACGTTCACAAGGTTGACGATTGTGCCGTTTGCAGCAGCAGCAAGGCCCGAAATGGTCAAGGCAATCCCGGCCGAAATGAGAATGTTGTCCGCCGTGCCCGGGGCCCAGTTGTCCTGGCTGACTACCGGGTAGACCAAGATTTCAGTTCCGGCAACAGCCGCAGTCGGGGCCGCCAGAGACACGGTTGGAGGAGTGGTGTACCCACGTCCGTAGTTCGTCATCTCAATGATTCGCAGTCGGTCTTCCGTGAGCCGGGCGATGGCAGTGGCCGTTACCCCCGGGGAAGCCGAAAACGTGACGATTGGAGGCTTGTCGTAGACGCCCCCGGCATCCAGGATGTCTGTGCGGGCGACGTAGTATTCCAGGTCTCCAGATACCGACATGGAGGCGGCGGCAGTTGGGGCGACCACGCCCACGTCCCGCCAGGCATTGCCCACCACTTGATAGGCCTGGCCCTTGGCCGTCCATCCCTGATAGGCGTAGACGATGCCCTTGCGTCCCTGAAGGAAGCAGAGCGGCTTGGCCGGATTGAAAGGAGCCACCATCTTACACCTCCTCTAAGCCAGTGAGCCGCACCAGCTCTCCGTCAGTCGTGAGCCCAAAGAGAACTCCACCGCCACCAGCACCAGGGTTGTAGCCCCAGATTTCCAGCAGTCCGCCAGTGGCAGCAAGATCAGCACACCCAGCGACAGTCCCGGAGCAAGTGGACGACAGCAATGCCATGCCGCCACGAACAGTGAGCTGGCCTGGCTGAGTGCTCTTGGCGTTGATCTGCTCTACCGCCCCGCCGGACGGAATGATGTACGGCGACGCTGCGGTGATGACTCCCGGCCACTTATTCACTCGAATCATTACACCCCTCCGTCAGCCCCTTGAGGCTGGTGCCACCAAGCGTAAGCCGAAATGCCGCTCCCATTCCTCCTTCCGGAGAATGGAGCCACGGCGTCACCCTCGAACGCCATCCGCAAGTCTCGCATGTAATTCCCAGTCGCAGCATCACTTGACTTGCCAGTGAGCCTTGCGATCCAGGCCTCGGAACCAGACAGCAGGGCAGTGTACATGGTTGGCGACATATCGAGGAGGTCGGTCACCACGTACAGGCAGTTGGTGCTGGCGTGCTCAGTGTACCCAAGCAGCTTGAACGACATGGCGGTTGTGCTGGCGCGAGTGAGCACAACTCCTTCCGCCGTGTAGGGCCGCAGTCCAACCAGGCTTTCTGGATGGAAAGACGGATCGGTCGTCAGGCGAATGACAGAGCCGACCATCCAGGCGGAGAACGCCGTCGAGGTTCCTGCCGCCGTGTAGGTCGTGCCGGAAACCAGTGTGGTGGCGATCTTCCCGGCCCGGCTGTCTGGCTCCCATCCCGTCAGCCGGAGGTCGCGGGGCCTGCGCCTGTAGGTCAGCGTCATGGTGTCTGCGTACCCCGCCCCATTGTAGATTTTCACGTCATAATAGCCGTTGTCGCTACTGGGGCGAACAGTCCAACAGAGACCGCCGGAGCTGGGATCAGAGTCGGCCACTCGCTGCCAAGTGACCGGATCAACATAGGCCCCTTCGATCTGATTCAGTGGCAGGAAAATTGCATCCACACTGGACACCCCCCACGGCAACTGATGGGTCAGCGTCGTGTCGGTTGAAAGCAGGGCCACTGTCGTCGATGCCTCATGCCACCGCCATTCCCTGGAGGCCATGAGGTCGCGGTAGGCGTTGGACAGGGCCTGCCGGAGAACTCGGTGCTCCTGGTCCTGGGCTCCACCCCCGGTACTGGAGAGGAGATACTCAATTGCATCGAATGCCGTGTAAATCGCACACCTCTCTTATTTCGCCAGCGAGTCCTGCCCGCGGGGGGACTCGTATGCCTCAAGAACGGCAACGTATCCCGCCACCGAGATGTCATCTACGCTTTTCTCCGACAGCAGACTTGGCAAAAGGGCGGCAACCCCGGGGGACTTCCAGAACGCATCGGGCACGGCCAGAACAATTCGGCCTCTGTCGTCTCGCGGCGCGTCAGCGGCGGGCGTGATGCACGTATCTGTGCCGCGGCCATCCGGAAGCCCCCAGGTAGCGTCAAGCGAGAGCCTGAAGCCTTCGTACGCTTCGTCGGACGCGGCGCGTAAGAATCTCATGGCGTGCCCCACTTGGCTTTGAGGTACGCGCGAATCGCTGCCAGCGTACTTGCCGACAGAATGCCATTGGTAGTAATGACCTCGCCCATATCGCCCGTCATGTATGATCCCGTGTTGTTGTACGAGCCGAACGACAGACCGCCCGTGCAATTCTGCGCCCCAGCGTTTCCACTGATGATCTGGACGCCGTTCACCCGGAGGGACGATGACGCGCCATTCGTTTCGCACTCCAACACATTCCACGCACTGTCGCTCGTGCCATCGAATAAGTCGATGCCGGCGTATATCGCCCAGTGACCTGAAGCTCGCCTCGCAACGCCGGCCCGTGTGGACAAAAAGCCGTCAATGACGTTGGTGTTGGTCGTACAGTTCGCGACTACGAACATCGTCGATGGCTGGTTCAGCGCAAACACCGTGGTTCTCATGGTGTCATTCGCGCCGTCATATGTCAGCACGCGGCGGCCGTTGCGAGTGCTGGCGTAAGAGGGCTGGTTGTTCGCGGTGGACTGCGTGGCGTGGCGACTGTTGCCGCTTTTGTCGTTCCATTGGCTCACGCCCGTGGCGACAGTCACCGTCGCTTCGTCGGATGCGTCATGCCAAGTAGCCAATCCAGGGATTGCCAGCACGTTGAACGTGGTCGGCCATGGTCGCAGTAGCCGGGGGGATAGGCTCATGGCAACCCCAGGATCGAGGAGCCGTTGATCCCGTTCGGCACGGTAGTGGAGACCGAGCTGTCGGCTAGGAGTCCTGTCTGGATTGTCTTGGCGGCCGACAGGGTGGACATGCGGACGGTGCCGGTGATGGTGCCGGCGGAGGCGATGTATGACGTGCCAGTGAATATCGCGTTGCCGGTGATGGTACCGGCGTTGTACGCCGTGCCCGAGAACGTGCAGTTGCCGGTGATGGTGCCGTTGTTGAGTGCGCCGTTGCCGAACGTGCAGGCGCCGTTGATGGTGGCGTTGTTGATCGACGTTTCCGAGAACGTGCAGGCGCCGTTGATGGTGCCGGTGTTGTTGTACGACGAGCCCGAGAACGTGCAGGCGCCGTTGATGGTGCCGTTGCTGTTGTACGCATCGCCCGAGAATGTGCAGTCGCCGTTGATGGTGCCGGCGTTGTTGTACGACGTGTCCGAGAACGTGCAGGCGCCGGTGATGGTGGCGCTGTTGGTCGCCGTGCCCGAAAACGTGCAGGCGCCGTTGATGGTGGCGTTGTTGATCGACGTTTCCGAGAACGCAGCCACCCCCGTCACGGTCATCGTCACGCCGGCAACGGTGGCGCCGTCCGTGGCAACCGTCAGGTTGATGATCGTCGGGTTACCACCGCTATTGCTCGCCACCGATGCCAAGATGACGGCGCTATCCGCGGATGTCGGCTTGTTGCCTGGCTCTGTGGCGGCAGCATCAGTCCACCAATTGCCGTTTGTGTCCCAGTTGGTGTTGACGGCAGCGTTGAAGTACAGGGTTGCCATCTTACTCAGACTCCTTGGCCGGGAACGAATGCGACGACATCCCACCTGTTGAGCGAGGCGTGATAGGTCGCAGCGAGAGTGTCAGTGGCTCCGGCGGCCGTGGACCACGGGAGCGGATTGGACCCCGAGGCTGGAATTACCAGCCCGGCGACCATCGTCACTGCACGAGAGCCAGTGGCGTCTTGAGTGATCCGCCAGCGAATCGTCTGGCCGTCCACGCCACCGGTCGGGGCCTGAATTTGAGTGGCCCCCGTGAGCGTGCAGTTGATGATGTCGTAAAGCAGGGCATTGGCCACGACAGTAGCCGAGAAGGTCTGGACCTGCACTCGCGCCGTGGACGGCAGGCCAGCCGGGTCGATCTTGTAGCCGGTGGCGGACCAGAGGGCGCCCTCGCCAACCTTCATTCGCCCAGTGTCGCTCTCAATGCAGAGGTCTCGCCTGGACAGGAATGGGTCTTCAGTGGTCCACTCGGAGGCGGTTTTCGTGCGGACAATCGATTCTACGGAGCGGTCGAGCGGCATGGATTCAACCCTTGAGGCTGGCACGGATGGTGGCGGTGCCTGCATTCAGGACCGGGACAACGAATGGACAGCCGAAGCAGGCGTCCGGGATCGGGTAGAAGCCAGTGGCCGCAACAGTCACGGCGGCCAGGATGGTTCCGCCAGCGTCGTAGACCCGTCCGGGAGTGTCGGTCGAGTTCATGGCCGCGTGCCAGGTGATTGACACGCCCGTGACCAGGGTGTCGATCACGACGTTTCCGCCCGATGCTGGACCGAACGGAATCTTGGCAGACGTAGCTGCCGAGTTCGTAAGGGACAGGGTTGAGGTGATTCCTTGACTGCGTTCTGCCTTGCTCATTCTTGTTCTCCTGCCTGGTTTATGTACTCTTGCGCTTCCACCTGGGGGCGTTCTTTTGGCGAACCCGCTCGACCACGTCTCTTTTCGGCAGGCCGGGACTCCTCTTGGTCTCTTCCTTGACCAATTCCCGCTCAATGTCCTTGGCCAAGGCTACTCGCTTGGGAGGAAGCACCTCCGGTCCCTCGATATTGATCGCTCCCCTGACAGAAAGCCCCCGCTTCAGGGCTACTCGCTTTACGTCATCCACCCCACTGACCCAGGCTTCCGGGTCCGTGTGGCCTCTCTTGTCTGCCAGGCCTGACATGTAGAACTTGCCAGCCGGATTGATGCCAGCCGCCTTTGCTTCCTTGATGAGCCACTTCGCCTGGAACTTCGGCAGCTCGTCTATCCAGCCGCCAGCCATCTTCCCTTCCATGAAGGTCCTGTCCGTCCCGGATGTCCCAGGAGGCTGCTGGAGGCATATCATGATCGCGAAGTTCTCCGTCTGGCCGTTCTCGATCATCTTCGTGTAGTGGGCCTGAATGTCTCGCGGACATGCCTCAATCTCCCATGGAAGTGCGATCATGGCTGAAGCTCCATTGGAATCTGGTCTGGCTGGACTGCGGGCGGAGAACCTTCAGGAGGCGGCTCTTCAGGGGGTGGTCCCTGGTCCTGAGGAGGGAGAGGACCCCCACCGCCTGGCTCGCCCTGCGGCCCACCACTTCCTGGAGGGGTATCAGCGGGGGGCAGCTGCGGAGGCGCAGGCGGCGGGGGCTGGATCATGTACGGACCTGGTTCGATGTCGAGCGACTTACACCAGTCAGACAGAAGAGCATTGAGCGGTTCAACCTGACCAGCACCAGCAACCTGCTGGAGGACTGGCCCAAGGGTCTGTATCGCCATCTGCATCTGCTCAACCTTGCTTGCCTTGTTCGGCTTGCGGGCGGAACCTGCCTCAATGCGGTAGTCGAACTCCCTGGCCACCTCGTTGAGCTTGAGGCTTTTGACCTTCTGCTCCCACACGATCAGGCCGAGAGGACCGAACACATTCTTCAAGTCCTTGCCTTGAAGGAGCCACTTGGCTGCCATTGCCTCCTTGCGAGAAAGCTCTGTCATGGCATCTTCAAGGACGTTGGCCATGTCGTCTGGGCGGACGCTTATCTGTTCGCTCTTGACCTGTGCCTCTGCGGCCGACCGGAACTGGGACCGAGTCATTCCGTAGACGAGTTCAGTCAGGCCAAGCCGCTTCTCCAGCTGCACTGTCACTTCTTGCAGGATTTTCCATATCTCAGGGGACAGTTCCGGAAGGGTGAAGACATGCACCAGGTCATTCAGCGGCCGCCCGAGCGTCTCGGAGATTTCCAGGAAACTGAATCCGTTTTCCTGGGACTTGAGCAGGCTTGCCTTGATGTCATCGCCGGCCGCTTTCGCAACGCCAACGACAGTGTTGCACGAGGTCATCACTCGTGTCGCCAGGAAGGACATCGCCCAGTTGATGAACTTGAGTTCCGCCATGCCCGGCTTCAAGTGGCTGATCGGCCAGATGTTGTTTGGCTTGCGATGAAACTGAAGGAACGTGCACGGCCAGCCATTGATGTCCGCATAGAACGGGATCGGCCACCTGGTCTGAGTGAAAACTTCCTGAGGGACGCCATCCTCTCCGGGAGGGGCCATGGCGACCTCCTTGCTCACGTTCAGCGGAAAGTCCACGCCTTCGGCCACCACGATATAGCAGTTTTGGCCTAGACTATCGAACATTTCACGGAACTCTTTGGGAGCCCCTTTGAGCGTGTGGCCAAAGCCAGTCTTGCTGTAAATCTTCCAGTACGAGATGAGGTCGTTTGTCTTGCCGGCCCGCTTCTTCGACTGATAGCCCGAATCTCCGGACTGGCTCTGCGAGTCATTGCTTTCCAAGTGACCCTTGAGCTTCTCTCTTTCCAGCCCGTACCTGGCAGAAACTTCATCGACTGGATGAATGCACCGCTTGGCAATCCATAGAAGGTCTTCCTGCTTGTCGGCGTCCGGGTCCATGAGGAGGTGATCCACGGTGTCGTGGAATGACCCGATCATGCCGTACCCTTCGCCGTCATCTGATGGCATTTCGACAAGCTCGGTCCACCAGCACCCCATGCCCTTGATGATCGCCTCGTCCACGACTTGGCGGGAGTTTTCCTTCAGATTCAGCTCAACCGGGGTGTAGTTCAGGTAATGCTCGACAAGGCTGGCAACCGTCCTGCGGTCTTCTTCGAGCAGGCCAACCTGCCGGGATGCCTTCATGAACGCCTGAATCCTCGGGTCGGGCACCGGCTCCCCCGTCATCGGGTCCATCTCTGGCGGCTGCGAAAGGTCAATGCCAAGGCTTGATGGCGGAATGACCGGGAACGCCTTCGGAGTGACCGTCCGCACTGGATTTCGGGCGTAAATCACGGAGCCAAAGAGCTTGACTGCCTCGAAGACCTTGTTCACCACCATGCGAAACGACGGCGGAGCGACCTTTGCGTTCCCCTGGTCGGGGCTGTTCTTCTCGCTCCAGAACCAGTCTCCGGCACCGTCGAAGAAGTTCATTGCCTCCTTGGCGTCGGCCGCGAACATCTTCTTGTGCTTCTCGGCCTGCTTCAACTTGCTCAGCCACGAAGCGGTTATGGAGCGGAGGGCGTCCTCCATCCTTTTGGGGCCGACGTCCTCGTCCGGCAGTTCAGCCAGGCCCTCGCTGTCTGGCGGGGACATATCCATTGTTGGGTCCATTTATGCCTCAACCGGCTTCTTGTTCCCACGGCAGTCATCGATCTTCTTCTTCGTGAGGAAGGCACGGAGTTCCTTGAGTGCCGCCGTGTCTGGGTGGAGATCGAAGGCACCCCACTTCGCCCACGCCGGTGCAGACTCGGATTCTTTCCAGAACGGATCGTGAATGTGGCGGACGGACGGCTTTTCGACAAAGCCGGCGCCGTCGGCCCAGATCAGGATGGTCGCAACCCGAAGGCCAGGACGCTTGCATATCCAGCCCATGGCGGGGTCTTGGTGGTTGTGCGGGTCCGAATACCACCGCACCATGTCGCCAACAGAAAGCTCGGGCAGTTCGTAGGCTACTTCATTTTCATTGCTCATCGCAGTTTCCTCCAGGAATGGGACAGGGCCATGCTATCGTGTCTTGGTGAATCACGCCACCCATGATTCAGTGTATGAGGCTGGGGCAAGAACTACCCCCTTTGGCTTGTTCTTGTTCCTGTTTTCCTGCCACTTCACCCACCACGGCTCTTCTGCCGCTGCCTTGACTGGCGCGTGGTACTGGGGGTCGTAGGCACACAGGTATCGCAGGCAGTCCACAAGGTGGAACTCGCCCTGCTTGTTTGGGGCATCCGTGATGATTGCGGTGCCAGCAACCTGAATGACCTTCTTTTTGTACCGCTTCATCTCACGCTCAAGGTTCGGCATTGCTCCCCGGAGAACCCTGAGCCGGGGAGTGCCGTCGGGCCGGATGTGAAGCATGGTCCGGACGGCGTGCAGCCCGGCCTGAATGTCGTCACAGCCGGGGATAAACGAAGAGCCGGTCATCCTTGAGCGGACCCCGAGCTTGGCGAGCTGCTCCGTGTACTGGTCCTGGGCACTCCTGCCGGAGCCTATGTCCGTCAGCCTTGCGCCATGCGAGTCAATGAGGAATGCGTAGAAATCCTGTCCCATCACCTTGCGGCTGAACTCTTGCCCAAAGATCACTGCGTTGCAGTTGCGGATATACAGCTCGTCGTACAGGATCACGCGGTCAGAAGATGGTGGAATTGCCGCGAAAGCCACCGCAGTCACCGCATGGCCAGGGTCAATGATCGCGTACCGGCACCAGTCTGGCGGAATAACTCCAGCCTCCAGGGAAGACCGGTCAAAGCCGTGAATGGGAAGGTTGAAGTTTGGGTACACCAGGAAGGAGTCCTTGATGAACTCGCCCTCGGCCCGCTGCCGGAGAACGTCTTCTCCGATCGCCGACCACCGCTCAATGTTCTTCCGCTTCTCGTCATCGTCGATGTGCGGATTGTCCAGGAATCGCAGGACGAACCGGCGGATGTCCTTGGTGTCGCCGGATTCCTCAGCCTTCTCGGCCCGCTCATTCATGCCTATGAGTGCCTCGTTCTTGCTGTGAGGCATGGCCGACCAGCCCAGCCTTCCCTTCCGGTCAGCAAGTCTGGCCTGCATTTCTGACACCCAGTTCTCGTTGGACAAGTCCTCGTCGATGTGGATGAGGTCGGCCGGAAAGCCTTGCGGGGGGTCGCCCTCTGAGGAGAAGCAGTAGATTGTCCAGCCGTTCACCAGTTCACAGGAGTTCAGGTAACGGGCAGACTTCAGAACCCAGGACATTTTCTTTATCATTCTTGGAGGAATGAGAGGCGGTGCTGGCTTTGCCTCCTTCAGCCTGGCGGCATCCTGAATTGGATCGTAGGCCCGCCACTTCTTTGTTGCCAGGTCCCTGATGATCCTGAATGACCCTGCCCGGAACAGGTACGGAACCACGACCATGCCAATGTGCTTCCAGTTGGCCCCAACGACCACCAGGTTTCCGCCTTCTTTCGGGTACTTGCCCTCAACTGGGTGCGTTCCGGTGGCGGCCCATGCGTCTTCCACGAAGGTGCAAAGGCTCTTTCCGCTCCGATTCCCCCCGATAACCAGAACCTCACTCGCCATGCACTGGTGGTATTCCATCTGCTTGGGGGTCGGCCTGTAGAGCCGCAAGGCTTCGATGCGCCTCTCGCTCAATTCTCCCTGCAATGTCCTTAGTTCGTCCATCTGAAAGGACGAGATTCCCGCCAAGGGGGCCGTCGAAGGCAGCGGTGTCGATGTCTTCCTCCCCGGGTTTTTCTTCGGTAACATCAATGTACCTCTTCCCTCCGTACAGCAAGACTGCCTGCTGAAGCCTGTTGTTGATTTCGCCTTCCAGTTCCTCTTCGCTGTAGAGCTGGATTGGCTTTCTGGCCCCGCCCTGCTCGGTGTTCTTGGCTGCGAGCCTTACGACCATTTCGATGATTGAGTTGCGAACCCTGCCCCCTGGAGGACTCTCGAAATACTGCTTCAGGACGATGCTGGCAAAGCCACTGGTCCCGCCGAAGTAGTGGAGAATGTTCTCCAGAAGCTCGGCCGTGTGCGGAATCTTTGATCCGCCCCGGCCAGAAATCTCGATGAAGTTGTCAACCGCACCGGCCTCAATCTCTGCCAGCTTCTTCTCGCGGGCAACGACAACCTTGCACTTCCGGCAGGTCCGCTGGAAAGAGGTTGATGCCCCAACTCTGCAAGGGAAATACCTCTTCGTTGCTGGCTTCACCTGTCCGCAGTGTTCGCACTGCTGAGAGACCAGGACGGCTTCGGGAGGCGTTTCCACTTCGTCGATCATGGCCGATCCAGTTGAGGGACCGATGAGATCATGGGGGACATGGGTGGCTGGCCTGATGCGAAGTTGTCCTGGAGACTCCCGCCCATCTGGAGCCCGCCCTGACGGTTCCCCATATCCTGAGCCATGGAGCCCCCTGGAAGGAGACCGGCTTCCTGGAGCTGCTCGGGAGTGATGAGGCCGGCTTCAATGGCCCGCTGAATCTCCTCTTGGAGAGTCATGGCTTCAGCCTCACTGCCGCCGCCGAGGTCTTCGGCTTGCGGACGATCAAGCTGCACGCCTTGATCTTGTCCTTGAGACTGGGCAAGGATCGCTCTGATGATGTCGCTCATTTGGTTTCTCTTTCGTTCATTGGCCAGAATTTTGGGCTCGGATCGTACATCCTACCAGCACTTGCTGGATACTTCGCTGGGTCTCGGAAATCTCGTGCTGAGTGACCACCACTCGCTCCATGGAGATTCCCTGCTTCTCTTGAGTGGACCTCATGGCTTCCAGCGTTTTCTGGGTGGCTTCCAGGTATCGAGTGTGGGCTCCCACTATCGGAACGATCACAGTGTCATGGAGAGCCACTGACATCCGGCAGGCAAGCCAGACGATGATGAGGATTATCGAGACAGGGAACCCGAACTCGCGGGCGATTTTGATGCCCACGTCAACCATGTCGAATGTTTCTGGCGTAACTGGCATGTTCATTTTCGATCCTGGTTGGACCACCAACGAAGGACAAGGACCTGAATGATGGCTGATACAGCCCACGACAGGATGAAGGTGGTGAAGGTGAAGCCGCACTTTTCGCTGTAGTGCCTCCGAACCCTACGCTCAACTCCCTGCCGCAGCCGTGACTGGGCCTGAGTGCCAACTCCTGCAAGTATGAGATCACCTTCGCAAAGATTGTCCATGGCCAGCCTGACCAGCTCGTCGCACCGGCGGCGGCCGAGCATGTAGCGACGGACGGGAGCCGCATTGAGAGCGTCCCAGGCTTCGCACCGCAATTCGGCCAGTGTGGACATCATGGCTTTTGGCACTTTCCGTTCGCACAGGGCGAGCCAACCGGCGGGTACCTTACGCCAGAGAGGAACTTTCGGATGCGAGCAATGTCTGTGCCGGTGGTCTTTCCCTGGCCGACGCCGTGCAGCACGCCGACCAGTTCACCGCGATCGTTGAGGATCGGTCCGCCGGAGTCACCTTGCCTGGCAAGCACGGCGACCTCGAGGAACTCATCGGTATGTCGGCGAGTCGGTCGGGCCACGCCGGCAAACGGACCCGAGGCCTCGCGGTACTCCGAGCCACCGAATCCGATAATTGTGAGCGTGTCGCCACGCCCGGCACACGACGCGGCCATCACCACCGGCTCGGCTGGTGGATGCTCCACGAGCAGTGCGGCCAGATCCCACGCGTCGTCACTCGCAAGCACCACGGCCTTGACCTCAGATCCGTCGTGCCACCGCACCGTAACCGCGTGGCGGCCTGCACGGACGACGTGCCAGTTCGTTAGCACGATGCCCTGCTCGCCACGCCGAGCCACCAGAACGCCGCTACCCAGATCGGCATGGTCCCCGGCTTTTGTGATGACGCGCACGACGTCCAGTCTGCGCACGGCACCGACCACAGCGACCTCTATAGGGTCCGCCGTCGCGCCGGTGCCGGCGCAGAGTGGGCACGGAAAAAGGATGGGCGGCTCACCTACGAGTCCGTCACCTGTGCAATTGACGCACGGCGCACACATCGCCGCGATGGCTGCGAGGATAACGAAGACTGGCGCTAGCAAGTATCTCATTTGCGTGGCTCCGCTCTGGACATGACGTCTTCCTCGAGCAACCGAAACCCCTCATTGCAAAGCGCACACGGGTACCCTTCTTCGGTGCGACAGTCTGACGAACATTGAGTACAGGTTGCGCAGTGCAACCCGAACGGCGTGGGGATCGCAGCAGATCGGCAGCCGGCTAGGCAGGCCACGAACAGCAAGATGGCTAGCTTGTTTGTCATGATGCGGGATTGTTCCAGTCGTCTGGCGATGTCATGGTAACGATTGCAAACGATCCACGCCACGCCGATCTAGCCGTTCGCTCGGAATCGTATCGCACGACGTCGTACGAATCCGGGTAGGCCATCGCCCTCTCGCCGGCCATCCATTGTGCCCACGGGACGGCGTGACCGTTGCGGCCCACGCTGACGAGCAGGCCGCGCAGCACGCAGCACACTGCCTCTTCGTAGCTCTCCGGAAAGATCACCTCAAGCGGCTTGAAAAGCTTCGCTGTCTCTTGCCATCCCGCGGGGAACTGGGACAGCGGAAGCCACCTGCCTCCCGACTGATTCGCGTTCCCCTTGCCGCTGGTCCCGTGGATGGCGTGGCGGAAACCGTAGTCTCGAGGCTGCGTTGTATCCGGCAGCATGCCCCGACGGCATGCGATCTCGAGTACCTGCCGGACGTTCGCCCCACCCCACTGCCCGGGGTTTGCTTCGGGGTAAACGCTGAGCGGCGAGAGCCAGACGCTACCCGCGGGACCGGACGTATCGTATCGCTTTTGGGACTCTTTCGGTCCGTCCTTGTATATGACAGCACGGTGTCTGTTGCGCGCGGCCTCCGCATTTCTCGCCAGGGAGTGAGCCGTGCATTCGTGAGTCGGCGACTGGTTCGTAAACCGGTCCAGGTAATTTATGCCCCAGGTGCGGTTCCTGTCGTTCTCGCGAGCGACCTCATCCCACTCCGACGGGTTGATTTCCCACGACCGCGGAAACTTGCGGGACGCCGAGCCGCACGCATCGCGAAGCGCGTCGGTCGTGTCGCCCGCGGCCATCGCATCGTCGTATCCCGATGGCGGCAGGATCACGTCTACCAGGTTCCGCGGCAGCGGCCGGAACGAATCAATCATGGGACGGCCTCCATTACGGCAGCCTCGGTGCCAGGCTTTGGCACGACCTTCAGGACCACCCCGGACGCCGAGACCACCAGTGCCGGAAGGCCGATTTTCTTCGCAGCCTCGAGCGGTAGCTTGTATTGCTCGGGGACAACGCCACCGGCGTCCTCCTCGTAAAATGTCGCCATGATCTGCCTCTCGCTATTGAGCCTGGCCATCGCCACCATCACTCCGCCTGGGATCGGTCCGTCGTCTTTCTCATAGACGTACGCCACCGCGTCGGCTTGCGACACCGGGGACACGACCGACGGCAACGAGACCCACGCCGGCAGGTCCGGGAGTCCGAACGCAACAAAGTAAAACGCAGCGGCGGCGAGGAACGCTTTCACTTTCCCGGTCCCTGGAGAAGCTCGTGAATCAATTGCTCGCACAACGCCACGGCCTTCACGTTCCCGGCGGTCTTCAGTCGCGATGCTATCGCAAGCACGGTGTGCAGATCGTCAGCGGCGGCAATAGAAACGCCGGGGAACTTGAACTTCGGCAACCGCTGCCACACCAGGTAGACGGCCCAGCAGCCAAGCGCGACACCGAAGGCGGCGCGGAACATATCCTCGATAGACACAGGGTTATCCTCTGGGGGTTTCGTGCGGTGGAGTCATTGTATCGTCGGTCTGCCTAGATCAGCTTCCGGACTTTATTGCCATTGTTGGGACACGTCACGGTGGTGGAGACCGGACTGTCGGCCAGGAATCCTATCTGGATTGACCTGGCGGCCGACAGGGTGGACATGCGGATGGTGCCGGTGACGGTGCCGCCGGCGGCGATGTATGACGTGCCTGTGAATATCGCGTTGCCGGTGATGGTGCCGGCGTTGTACGACGTGCCCGAGAACGTGCAGTTGCCGGTGATGATGCCGCTGTTGTTGTACGCATCGCCCGAGAACGTGCAGTTGCCGGTGATGGTGGCGCCGTTGTACGCCGTGCCCGAGAACGCAGCCACCCCCGTCACGGTCATCGTCACGCCGGCAACGGTGACGCCGTTCGTGGCAACTGTCAGGTTGATGATCGTCGGGTTACCACCGCTGTTGCTCGCCACCGATGCCAGGATGACGGCGCTATCCGCGGATGTCGGCTTGTTGCCTGGCTCTGTGGCGGCAGCATCAGTCCACCAATTGCCGTTTGTGTCCCAGTTGGTGTTGACGGCAGCGTTGAAGTACAGGGTTGCCATCTTACTCAGACTCCTTGGCCGGGAACGAATGCGACGACATCCCACCTGTTGAGCGAGGCGTGATAGGTCGCAGCGAGAGTGTCAGTGGCTCCGGCGGCCGTGGACCACGGGAGCGGATTGGACCCCGAGGCTGGAATTACCAGCCCGGCGACCATCGTCACTGCACGAGAGCCAGTGGCGTCTTGAGTGATCCGCCAGCGAATCGTCTGGCCGTCCACGCCACCGGTCGGGGCCTGAATTTGAGTGGCCCCCGTGAGCGTGCAGTTGATGATGTCGTAAAGCAGGGCATTGGCCACGACAGTAGCCGAGAAGGTCTGGACCTGCACTCGCGCCGTGGACGGCAGGCCAGCCGGGTCGATCTTGTAGCCGGTGGCGGACCAGAGGGCGCCCTCGCCAACCTTCATTCGCCCAGTGTCGCTCTCAATGCAGAGGTCTCGCCTGGACAGGAATGGGTCTTCAGTGGTCCACTCGGAGGCGGTTTTCGTGCGGACAATCGATTCTACGGAGCGGTCGAGCGGCATGGATTCAACCCTTGAGGCTGGCACGGATGGTGGCGGTGCCTGCATTCAGGACCGGGACAACGAATGGACAGCCGAAGCAGGCGTCCGGGATCGGGTAGAAGCCAGTGGCCGCAACAGTCACGGCGGCCAGGATGGTTCCGCCAGCGTCGTAGACCCGTCCGGGAGTGTCGGTCGAGTTCATGGCCGCGTGCCAGGTGATTGACACGCCCGTGACCAGGGTGTCGATCACGACGTTTCCGCCCGATGCTGGACCGAACGGAATCTTGGCAGACGTAGCTGCCGAGTTCGTAAGGGACAGGGTTGAGGTGATTCCTTGACTGCGTTCTGCCTTGCTCATTCTTGTTCTCCTGCCTGGTTTATGTACTCTTGCGCTTCCACCTGGGGGCGTTCTTTTGGCGAACCCGCTCGACCACGTCTCTTTTCGGCAGGCCGGGACTCCTCTTGGTCTCTTCCTTGACCAATTCCCGCTCAATGTCCTTGGCCAAGGCTACTCGCTTGGGAGGAAGCACCTCCGGTCCCTCGATATTGATCGCTCCCCTGACAGAAAGCCCCCGCTTCAGGGCTACTCGCTTTACGTCATCCACCCCACTGACCCAGGCTTCCGGGTCCGTGTGGCCTCTCTTGTCTGCCAGGCCTGACATGTAGAACTTGCCAGCCGGATTGATGCCAGCCGCCTTTGCTTCCTTGATGAGCCACTTCGCCTGGAACTTCGGCAGCTCGTCTATCCAGCCGCCAGCCATCTTCCCTTCCATGAAGGTCCTGTCCGTCCCGGATGTCCCAGGAGGCTGCTGGAGGCATATCATGATCGCGAAGTTCTCCGTCTGGCCGTTCTCGATCATCTTCGTGTAGTGGGCCTGAATGTCTCGCGGACATGCCTCAATCTCCCATGGAAGTGCGATCATGGCTGAAGCTCCATTGGAATCTGGTCTGGCTGGACTGCGGGCGGAGAACCTTCAGGAGGCGGCTCTTCAGGGGGTGGTCCCTGGTCCTGAGGAGGGAGAGGACCCCCACCGCCTGGCTCGCCCTGCGGCCCACCACTTCCTGGAGGGGTATCAGCGGGGGGCAGCTGCGGAGGCGCAGGCGGCGGGGGCTGGATCATGTACGGACCTGGTTCGATGTCGAGCGACTTACACCAGTCAGACAGAAGAGCATTGAGCGGTTCAACCTGACCAGCACCAGCAACCTGCTGGAGGACTGGCCCAAGGGTCTGTATCGCCATCTGCATCTGCTCAACCTTGCTTGCCTTGTTCGGCTTGCGGGCGGAACCTGCCTCAATGCGGTAGTCGAACTCCCTGGCCACCTCGTTGAGCTTGAGGCTTTTGACCTTCTGCTCCCACACGATCAGGCCGAGAGGACCGAACACATTCTTCAAGTCCTTGCCTTGAAGGAGCCACTTGGCTGCCATTGCCTCCTTGCGAGAAAGCTCTGTCATGGCATCTTCAAGGACGTTGGCCATGTCGTCTGGGCGGACGCTTATCTGTTCGCTCTTGACCTGTGCCTCTGCGGCCGACCGGAACTGGGACCGAGTCATTCCGTAGACGAGTTCAGTCAGGCCAAGCCGCTTCTCCAGCTGCACTGTCACTTCTTGCAGGATTTTCCATATCTCAGGGGACAGTTCCGGAAGGGTGAAGACATGCACCAGGTCATTCAGCGGCCGCCCGAGCGTCTCGGAGATTTCCAGGAAACTGAATCCGTTTTCCTGGGACTTGAGCAGGCTTGCCTTGATGTCATCGCCGGCCGCTTTCGCAACGCCAACGACAGTGTTGCACGAGGTCATCACTCGTGTCGCCAGGAAGGACATCGCCCAGTTGATGAACTTGAGTTCCGCCATGCCCGGCTTCAAGTGGCTGATCGGCCAGATGTTGTTTGGCTTGCGATGAAACTGAAGGAACGTGCACGGCCAGCCATTGATGTCCGCATAGAACGGGATCGGCCACCTGGTCTGAGTGAAAACTTCCTGAGGGACGCCATCCTCTCCGGGAGGGGCCATGGCGACCTCCTTGCTCACGTTCAGCGGAAAGTCCACGCCTTCGGCCACCACGATATAGCAGTTTTGGCCTAGACTATCGAACATTTCACGGAACTCTTTGGGAGCCCCTTTGAGCGTGTGGCCAAAGCCAGTCTTGCTGTAAATCTTCCAGTACGAGATGAGGTCGTTTGTCTTGCCGGCCCGCTTCTTCGACTGATAGCCCGAATCTCCGGACTGGCTCTGCGAGTCATTGCTTTCCAAGTGACCCTTGAGCTTCTCTCTTTCCAGCCCGTACCTGGCAGAAACTTCATCGACTGGATGAATGCACCGCTTGGCAATCCATAGAAGGTCTTCCTGCTTGTCGGCGTCCGGGTCCATGAGGAGGTGATCCACGGTGTCGTGGAATGACCCGATCATGCCGTACCCTTCGCCGTCATCTGATGGCATTTCGACAAGCTCGGTCCACCAGCACCCCATGCCCTTGATGATCGCCTCGTCCACGACTTGGCGGGAGTTTTCCTTCAGATTCAGCTCAACCGGGGTGTAGTTCAGGTAATGCTCGACAAGGCTGGCAACCGTCCTGCGGTCTTCTTCGAGCAGGCCAACCTGCCGGGATGCCTTCATGAACGCCTGAATCCTCGGGTCGGGCACCGGCTCCCCCGTCATCGGGTCCATCTCTGGCGGCTGCGAAAGGTCAATGCCAAGGCTTGATGGCGGAATGACCGGGAACGCCTTCGGAGTGACCGTCCGCACTGGATTTCGGGCGTAAATCACGGAGCCAAAGAGCTTGACTGCCTCGAAGACCTTGTTCACCACCATGCGAAACGACGGCGGAGCGACCTTTGCGTTCCCCTGGTCGGGGCTGTTCTTCTCGCTCCAGAACCAGTCTCCGGCACCGTCGAAGAAGTTCATTGCCTCCTTGGCGTCGGCCGCGAACATCTTCTTGTGCTTCTCGGCCTGCTTCAACTTGCTCAGCCACGAAGCGGTTATGGAGCGGAGGGCGTCCTCCATCCTTTTGGGGCCGACGTCCTCGTCCGGCAGTTCAGCCAGGCCCTCGCTGTCTGGCGGGGACATATCCATTGTTGGGTCCATTTATGCCTCAACCGGCTTCTTGTTCCCACGGCAGTCATCGATCTTCTTCTTCGTGAGGAAGGCACGGAGTTCCTTGAGTGCCGCCGTGTCTGGGTGGAGATCGAAGGCACCCCACTTCGCCCACGCCGGTGCAGACTCGGATTCTTTCCAGAACGGATCGTGAATGTGGCGGACGGACGGCTTTTCGACAAAGCCGGCGCCGTCGGCCCAGATCAGGATGGTCGCAACCCGAAGGCCAGGACGCTTGCATATCCAGCCCATGGCGGGGTCTTGGTGGTTGTGCGGGTCCGAATACCACCGCACCATGTCGCCAACAGAAAGCTCGGGCAGTTCGTAGGCTACTTCATTTTCATTGCTCATCGCAGTTTCCTCCAGGAATGGGACAGGGCCATGCTATCGTGTCTTGGTGAATCACGCCACCCATGATTCAGTGTATGAGGCTGGGGCAAGAACTACCCCCTTTGGCTTGTTCTTGTTCCTGTTTTCCTGCCACTTCACCCACCACGGCTCTTCTGCCGCTGCCTTGACTGGCGCGTGGTACTGGGGGTCGTAGGCACACAGGTATCGCAGGCAGTCCACAAGGTGGAACTCGCCCTGCTTGTTTGGGGCATCCGTGATGATTGCGGTGCCAGCAACCTGAATGACCTTCTTTTTGTACCGCTTCATCTCACGCTCAAGGTTCGGCATTGCTCCCCGGAGAACCCTGAGCCGGGGAGTGCCGTCGGGCCGGATGTGAAGCATGGTCCGGACGGCGTGCAGCCCGGCCTGAATGTCGTCACAGCCGGGGATAAACGAAGAGCCGGTCATCCTTGAGCGGACCCCGAGCTTGGCGAGCTGCTCCGTGTACTGGTCCTGGGCACTCCTGCCGGAGCCTATGTCCGTCAGCCTTGCGCCATGCGAGTCAATGAGGAATGCGTAGAAATCCTGTCCCATCACCTTGCGGCTGAACTCTTGCCCAAAGATCACTGCGTTGCAGTTGCGGATATACAGCTCGTCGTACAGGATCACGCGGTCAGAAGATGGTGGAATTGCCGCGAAAGCCACCGCAGTCACCGCATGGCCAGGGTCAATGATCGCGTACCGGCACCAGTCTGGCGGAATAACTCCAGCCTCCAGGGAAGACCGGTCAAAGCCGTGAATGGGAAGGTTGAAGTTTGGGTACACCAGGAAGGAGTCCTTGATGAACTCGCCCTCGGCCCGCTGCCGGAGAACGTCTTCTCCGATCGCCGACCACCGCTCAATGTTCTTCCGCTTCTCGTCATCGTCGATGTGCGGATTGTCCAGGAATCGCAGGACGAACCGGCGGATGTCCTTGGTGTCGCCGGATTCCTCAGCCTTCTCGGCCCGCTCATTCATGCCTATGAGTGCCTCGTTCTTGCTGTGAGGCATGGCCGACCAGCCCAGCCTTCCCTTCCGGTCAGCAAGTCTGGCCTGCATTTCTGACACCCAGTTCTCGTTGGACAAGTCCTCGTCGATGTGGATGAGGTCGGCCGGAAAGCCTTGCGGGGGGTCGCCCTCTGAGGAGAAGCAGTAGATTGTCCAGCCGTTCACCAGTTCACAGGAGTTCAGGTAACGGGCAGACTTCAGAACCCAGGACATTTTCTTTATCATTCTTGGAGGAATGAGAGGCGGTGCTGGCTTTGCCTCCTTCAGCCTGGCGGCATCCTGAATTGGATCGTAGGCCCGCCACTTCTTTGTTGCCAGGTCCCTGATGATCCTGAATGACCCTGCCCGGAACAGGTACGGAACCACGACCATGCCAATGTGCTTCCAGTTGGCCCCAACGACCACCAGGTTTCCGCCTTCTTTCGGGTACTTGCCCTCAACTGGGTGCGTTCCGGTGGCGGCCCATGCGTCTTCCACGAAGGTGCAAAGGCTCTTTCCGCTCCGATTCCCCCCGATAACCAGAACCTCACTCGCCATGCACTGGTGGTATTCCATCTGCTTGGGGGTCGGCCTGTAGAGCCGCAAGGCTTCGATGCGCCTCTCGCTCAATTCTCCCTGCAATGTCCTTAGTTCGTCCATCTGAAAGGACGAGATTCCCGCCAAGGGGGCCGTCGAAGGCAGCGGTGTCGATGTCTTCCTCCCCGGGTTTTTCTTCGGTAACATCAATGTACCTCTTCCCTCCGTACAGCAAGACTGCCTGCTGAAGCCTGTTGTTGATTTCGCCTTCCAGTTCCTCTTCGCTGTAGAGCTGGATTGGCTTTCTGGCCCCGCCCTGCTCGGTGTTCTTGGCTGCGAGCCTTACGACCATTTCGATGATTGAGTTGCGAACCCTGCCCCCTGGAGGACTCTCGAAATACTGCTTCAGGACGATGCTGGCAAAGCCACTGGTCCCGCCGAAGTAGTGGAGAATGTTCTCCAGAAGCTCGGCCGTGTGCGGAATCTTTGATCCGCCCCGGCCAGAAATCTCGATGAAGTTGTCAACCGCACCGGCCTCAATCTCTGCCAGCTTCTTCTCGCGGGCAACGACAACCTTGCACTTCCGGCAGGTCCGCTGGAAAGAGGTTGATGCCCCAACTCTGCAAGGGAAATACCTCTTCGTTGCTGGCTTCACCTGTCCGCAGTGTTCGCACTGCTGAGAGACCAGGACGGCTTCGGGAGGCGTTTCCACTTCGTCGATCATGGCCGATCCAGTTGAGGGACCGATGAGATCATGGGGGACATGGGTGGCTGGCCTGATGCGAAGTTGTCCTGGAGACTCCCGCCCATCTGGAGCCCGCCCTGACGGTTCCCCATATCCTGAGCCATGGAGCCCCCTGGAAGGAGACCGGCTTCCTGGAGCTGCTCGGGAGTGATGAGGCCGGCTTCAATGGCCCGCTGAATCTCCTCTTGGAGAGTCATGGCTTCAGCCTCACTGCCGCCGCCGAGGTCTTCGGCTTGCGGACGATCAAGCTGCACGCCTTGATCTTGTCCTTGAGACTGGGCAAGGATCGCTCTGATGATGTCGCTCATTTGGTTTCTCTTTCGTTCATTGGCCAGAATTTTGGGCTCGGATCGTACATCCTACCAGCACTTGCTGGATACTTCGCTGGGTCTCGGAAATCTCGTGCTGAGTGACCACCACTCGCTCCATGGAGATTCCCTGCTTCTCTTGAGTGGACCTCATGGCTTCCAGCGTTTTCTGGGTGGCTTCCAGGTATCGAGTGTGGGCTCCCACTATCGGAACGATCACAGTGTCATGGAGAGCCACTGACATCCGGCAGGCAAGCCAGACGATGATGAGGATTATCGAGACAGGGAACCCGAACTCGCGGGCGATTTTGATGCCCACGTCAACCATGTCGAATGTTTCTGGCGTAACTGGCATGTTCATTTTCGATCCTGGTTGGACCACCAACGAAGGACAAGGACCTGAATGATGGCTGATACAGCCCACGACAGGATGAAGGTGGTGAAGGTGAAGCCGCACTTTTCGCTGTAGTGCCTCCGAACCCTACGCTCAACTCCCTGCCGCAGCCGTGACTGGGCCTGAGTGCCAACTCCTGCAAGTATGAGATCACCTTCGCAAAGATTGTCCATGGCCAGCCTGACCAGCTCGTCGCACCGGCGGCGGCCGAGCATGTAGCGACGGACGGGAGCCGCATTGAGAGCGTCCCAGGCTTCGCACCGCAATTCGGCCAGTGTGGACATCATGGCTTTTGGCACTTTCCGTTCGCACAGGGCGAGCCAACCGGCGGGTACCTTACGCCAGAGAGGAACTTTCGGATGCGAGCAATGTCTGTGCCGGTGGTCTTTCCCTGGCCGACGCCGTGCAGCACGCCGACCAGTTCACCGCGATCGTTGAGGATCGGGCCGCCTGAGTCCCCCTGCCTGGCAAGAACGCCAACTTCGACGAACTCGTCCGGGTGGCGGCTGGTCGGCCTGGCCACACCGGCGAACAGCCCCGATGCTTCGCGATACTCCGAGCCACCGAATCCAATGATCGTGAGCGTGTCGCCGTGTTTGGCACATGACTTGGCCATCACAGCCGGCTCGACTTCTGGTTGCTCCACGAGCAGTGCAGCCAGGTCCCAGGGGTCATCGCTCGCAAGCACCACAGCCTTGCCCCTGGATTCGTCGTGCCACCGCACCGTAACTGCATGGCGGTTGGCACGGACGACGTGCCAATTTGTCAGCACGATGCCCTGCTTTCCTCGCCGGGCCACCAGCACGCCGCTGCCCAGGTTGTAGTTGTCCCCGGCCTTTGTGATGACTCGCACAACAGCCGGCCTGCGGACGACAACGGGATCAACAGCCGTGACGGGCGGGCCAGCAACCTCCCCCGTGCCGTCACACAGCGGGCATGGAAACAGGATTGGTGGCTCGCCCACAAGACCGTCGCCGGTGCAATTGCGGCACGGGGCGCAGACGGCTGCAATTGCTGCAAAGATCACAAGAACAGGTGCGAGTAGGTATCTCATTTTGCTGGCTGACTCCAATCGTCAGGGGCGGTGACTGTGTCAATGGCGAACGAGCCCCTCCAGGCAGACTTGGCTGTTCGCTCGGAATCGTACCGAGTGATGCTGTAGGAGTCCGGGTAGGCAAGCATTCCTTCGGCGGCCATCCACTGTGCCCACGGGACAGCGTGACCATTGCGGCCGACCGAGACAACTCTTCCGTGAAGGACCAGGCAGACGGCCTCTTCAAAGCTGCTGGGGAAGATCACCTTCACGGGCTTGAACAGCTTGGCCGTCTCTTCCCAGCCGTCGGGGAATTGAGACAGCGACACCCACGGGCCGGAGGATTGGTTGTTGTTTCCCTTGCCAACCGTGCCCTGAAGCTGATGCTTGAACCCATACTCTGCTGGCTGTATCAAGTCAGGGAGCATTCCCCGGCGACAGGCAATCTCCACGACTCGACGGACGTTTGCTCCGCCCCACCGGTCGGGATTCGCTTCGGCATACACGGACGCGCAGCTCATCCAGGTTGAGCCATACCTGGCCGAATCAGGGTGCCGAAAGTCCTTCTTTGGGCCATCGCCGTAGCTGGCCGCCCTCATTCGATTCCGTGCAGCCTCGAAGTTCGCCCGGAGGCTGTGTGTCGTGCACTCATGGGTGTCACGCTGGTCAGTGTACCTGTCCAAGTAATTCATGGCCCACAAGCCATACTTGTCGTTGTCCCTTGCCTTGTCCTTCCAGTCCTTCGGTTCAATCCAGAGGTCGCTGGGGAAGTCCGTGGCCGCCGAACCGCAGGCGTCCCAGATCACATCGGTCGTGTCCTCTTCCTCCATCTCCTTGGTGTAGCCCGAAGGAGGGAGGATGACGTCAACCAGGGACGGGTCTATGGAAATGAATGAGTTCACGGGACGGCACTCCAGACTTCAAGTTCAGTGACCGGAGCCTTCACGACTCGCAGGACCGTCTCTCCGCCCATCACCACCAGGGTTGGAAGGCCATTCTTCTTGGCAGCTTCCAGGGGCACTCGGTACTGCTCTGGCACTTCGCCATCGCCGTCCACCACGTCCTTGTCGATTAGGAAGGCCAGGATGTCCTTCTCTTTGCTCAGTCGGCTCATGCCTACGCGAACGCCCGTCGGAACAACCGTGCTGTCTCCGACGTAAAAGACGGCCGTGACCTGGGAGACCGGGGCCGAGACGTGCCACCAGCCCGAAGGGACTGACAGTGAGTCAGGGACGCCGAACGCCACGAACAGACCAGCCAGGAGAAGCAGGACGGGTTTCACGTCTTGTTTGCCTTGGGTTGCTTGAGCATCTCGTCAATCAACTGCTGGCACAACTTCACTGCCTCCACCTTGCCCGCTTCCTTGAGACGCGCGGCCAGAGCCAGGACTGCCTGCATGTCTGCCAGGTCGTGATTTTCTGTGCTTCTCTTCAGGGACGGCAGGCTCATCTTGGGCAGCTTGGTCCACCCCCAGTAGAGGGCGAAGACGGCCATGCCAAGACCGACAAGAGTTCGGAGGATACCTTCGGTCTGAGGACTCACGGCTTCACCTTGTCCGCGGCGGCAGTGATCCGCTCGACATGGGCTACCGCAAAGCGAAGCAAGTCTTCGCCTTCCCTGGTCTTGAGGACCGCCACGCACTTCTCGGCCAGTTCGTCGTCGAACTTGTTGGTGGTCTTGGCTGCCAACCATTCCATGGCATCGCCGGCAATCAGGGCCCGCCCGTGGGGGTCAGACTCGGCCAGGATTCGCTGGCCATACCCCAGCAGTGGGGCCCAGTCTTGCAGGAGCTTGACTTGCTCCCACAGGGAAAAGATGCCAGCTACGTTTCTCGGGTTCACGTTCTTTCCTCCAGGTAAAGAACTGGGCACCGAACCGCAGATACGGTGCGGTGCCCAGTTGGGTTTCAGTTGTCAGCCAGGATCACGGAGTCGAGCAGCGAGCAGACCGACTGCCAAGACCCAGCAGGACGCGGCAGAGATTGCCAGAGGCAGCGGCAATTGCCACGCCAATCGTCTTGTTCGCCACCGATGCAATGACAGCACCAGTGGTTGCACCGACGAATGCACCTTGAGAGATGGCACCACTGGAAACAGCAACAGCCGGGCCGCTCACCACGAGCCAGAAGATGTCGTTGGCCGCAACTCCAGCTGCTGGAAGGTACTCATCGACAACACCCACGACAGGGGAGTCGGCAGTAGCATCGCCGTCAACGCCCGTCAGGATGGCGGCGGCTTCCGCCTTCGCCAAGACCTTTGGGAGCAAGGCCGCGCCGGACGTGTTCCGCATCGCAACGCACTTGACCGGCACGTTGGAGTTGACCACGCCGGTCGCAGGATTCACGTCGCGAAACCATCGCTCAGTGCCGATGATCCCAAGGCCGTCGGCGGTGCTGGTGACGCCAAGCGTCTGGCCTCGGGCGAACCATGGCTCTGAATAAAGTGCTGTACTCATGTGGACCTTTCCTCTGCTTCAGGGTGTACTTGAATTAGGCAATGGCCTGGAGCTTGAAGAAGTTCCGTGGGCTCTTGAACTTGAGATTGGCCAGGCAGGACACGACGTACCGGTACGACTGATTGTCAGCGTTGTAGTCCGGGCCCTCGGCCGTCATCAGCTGTGACTCCATGCAGCGGAGTTCCATGTTATCGATGGACATTCCGTAGCCGCAGTTGGCTGGGACGGCGTACTCGGTCGTGATCTCGGCACCGTCCTGCTCGAAAACGTCCTTGAAGCCGTAGCTTCGCAGGCCGTTGCTTCGAGTCACGATGGCCCGCTCCTTCGAGTCCAGCTTGTTGAGGTACGCGATGTAGAGAGCACGGTCGAGAACGACCATGTCGATCTCACTCTCCTTCGTGTCATTCCTCTTCGTCTGGTGGATCGCTTCGCGGGTGGCCACGACGCAGTTGTCCGCCCAGGTGTTCGTCAGCTGAGCGAACGCCGAGGAGGTGTAGTTGACCACGACTGGCGAGTAGAAGTCATACTCGGGATCGGACGTGCCGTTCGGCCACACGCCAGTCAGCTGGGCACCCGCTTCGGCACCAAGGCCGGTCGAGATGCCAGCGTAGGTGTCAGAAGGGAAGCCGAACTTGTCAGCCGCATTGGACGCCCGCTGGGCACCCGTCGAGATATTCACCGTTCCGTTCAGGCCGAAGAAGCTCTCCAGGCCGTGGAACCGGAGTTCGTTGCCCGCAGCATTCCCGTCGATGTAGATTTCCTTCGACAGGTGCTGCTCCATGCTCTCCTTCAGCCGCTCGGCCATGCCGGAAGCGACGTTGATGAGGGCTTGCTGGCCACGATTCTCCAGCATCTCCTTCTTGTAGATCGCATCCGGGACCTGGTAGCCACGGAATGGGAGTTCCGCACTCTTCCAGAGGTTCTGTCGGGAGAAGATTCGGGGCGTTTCCCCGTTGTTTCCGCTCACTGGCTGGTTCCGGTATCGGACCTGCCAGTTGATTCCCCGGCCAGACTGGTTCATGAGAACCCGCCCGTTGCCTTCGAGCATGGCGTAGACCTTGAACTTTCGGAAGGTCGTCTGCTCCTCCTCGCGGAGGTAATTGACAATCGAAGTTCCGATTGAACGGGCCCAGTCAGTGCTTGATGGCATTTCTGCTTTCCTTTCAGATCAGGCCACGAGATGAAGCATCCTCTGCGAGGATATCTCCAAACGTGCGCCTTTGATTCGGTGTTCGGGATTCAGAGCTTGTCGCACCTGCTGATCGGCTTGGATTTCTCGAAGCCTCTCGCCGCAGGTACTGCATGTTCTGACTTGCTTGGTCTTGTTGTGGTGGTTGTGGTGCTGGCTGCGGCTGGGGTTGAGCGTACTGTTGTTCGTACTGCGGAACCTGCTGATGCTGCCTTTCCACTTGATGAGGCATGTTCCTCTGGTCGAAAAGTCTTGCCAGCATGTCCCTTTCGGTCATTGCGACGGCGTATTGCCATCGCTGCTGGGGTCCTTTCATTCCAAGGCCTCTTGCCTCTTCAACGTATTTGTGTACCGACAACCCCTCTGGTGTGACATCACCAGTCTGCTGGTCAAGCATCCAGTCACGATTGTCCTGCTCGACGGACGCCGCGAAGCCCTCGTTTTCCCGCTTCGTGAAGGTCTCCTGGATCATCTCCTGGGCCTGCTTTGACGCAAGCTCCTGGACCATCGGCCCAAGGGTTTCGCCCGGATTCTCCAGGAATCGCTTAGCAAAGTCCGCCCGGTACTGCTGGTATTCGTAGAGTTCGTTGCGGGCTTCGAGCGGTGCATCCTGGGAGATTGCTTCTCGGCCGTCTTCGTCTTTCACTAGGAACCGCTTGTAGGACTCGCGGACCTTGGGGGGGTTCCACCACTTGGCGGCCTCTTGCTGTGGGGGCTGTCCATTGCCCTGCCTTGGCTGGCCTTGCTGATGACCTTGCTGCGGGCCTTGCCACTGCTTCCACTGTGCGTAGTTGTCGCGGTTTTGCAGGTATTCCTGCATGTCTCGCTTGTTGGCGATGTACTCCTGGGCGACCGGAGCGAACTGCTGGTACTGAGCCAGGGCCCGGCTGGCGACCTTCTCTCGCTCCATCGAGGTGTAGAGCCGGGCTGCGATCTGCCGGTCGTCGGCGCCCTTGAACTCGTCCAGGGTCTTGAACGCATCCCACGGACTGGCCTGCGGGGCGGCCGGACTGCTGGCTTCACCTCCACCAGAATCCATCACGCCAACGGAACTGCCGCCGTCATCAGAAACATCAACGTCCTGCTCGCCGCCCATGTCGTCGTCAATGCCATCCATGCTGAAGTCCTCCTGGAAAGAATGAAAGCAAGATCGACCACAGTCTTACCGACGGCAAGCCAGGAGTGCAAGGAAACTACCAGAGCCAGCGTTTCGGCAGGGGCTCTGCCGGGGGCTTCAGGTAGGCTTCCCTGGTTTCTTTCATCCCTGCTGCGATATCAGGGAAGCCCTGACGCATCGCAGCAGCAGCAGCGAGGGTGTCCTCGTAGGACTTTTTGTTCTCCCCGGCCGTCGGCATTCGGTAGCCATACTTTGGCTCCTGGCCAGGGCTTCTCTGACTTGAATCGAGTTCTGGCAGCACCTGCATGAGGTCCGGACGGTTGCCTGGCTCGAACATGTCTGACCAGCTGCTGTGAGTCGGCTGCTTTCCGTAGTCGCCAGGGCTCTGGCCCGAAGTCGCCGACGCCAGGAGTGCCCCCTGAAGAGCAGCACTGGCCGGAAGCTCCTCTCCCGCCTCCCGGAGCACCAGCGGCAAGAGGCTGCCCTTCGCCGAAAGATTCTTGTCCACCAGGTACCTTCCGATCCCAGTGGTCGCCCTTGCAGTCATGGTGGTGGGCTTCAGCAGCGATTGCGACAGGGCCCACTGGCCAGCGGAAAGGAGCCCCTTCCGCACTGCCGGTGCAACGACTATGGAAGGATCGAAGAAGCCATTGGCGAACGTGGCAAGTCCGCTCCCGAAGTACGAAGGCCACTCGCCCGTCGCCCGGTTGTACTCCTGGTCGAATGTTGGCGGCGCCGCTGACATTCCCGCTATCTCCCCGTGCCCTTCTGCCGGAGTTGAGCCGGACGGAATCAACGGCTCGCCCCCAATCGACAGCCACTTCCTCGCCTCCCAGCTATTGGCGGCATCTCCGAACGGCGTCTCAGTCCCAACGAGTTCGTGGTATGGCCGGGGCTTGTACTCCCCGCCTCCTGCACTGGCAGCAGCGGCCAGGAGTCTGTCCGTAAGCCACTGCCCCTGCTTGCTGTTGACTGAGTTCCAGGTGGCATCGCTGAAGAACTGCATGCTGTTCATGGCAGCCGCAAGCGTGTTTTCGCCCGGATTCGTTATGAGCCCCATGTATCCGCCTTCGCCGTGAGTCCTGTCCTGCTCCTTCTGCCAGCGAGCAACAGCATCCCCGACGGGATAGTGGCGACCGTTCTCTGGGGGTCTCGCAGCTGCACGGGAGATGCCGCTGACAGCCGCGGACGCAGGGCGTTTATCTCCGAAGGACCTGCCAAGGAGGCGGGCAGAGATTGAGGCAGTGGTGCGGCGGCTGTCCTCTTGCTGTTCTTTCTGATTGAGCAAGTCATTGACCAGCTTTTCGTTCCCCTTCCCTCTCCATGCCTCTCGCCCGCCTGGACTGAGTTCGTACGACTCCGGCTGGCGGCCGAGCTTCGCGACTTTCTCATTGGTCCAGCCATAGCCGTCCCAGTCCCGTCGCTGATTGTCCCAGACTTCCCCGAAAAAACCGGTTGGGTCTTCCTCTTCGCTGGGCCTGGGCACCCCCTGGCCATCCGCCCCAATGACCGGATCAAGCGTGTTGTCGTCAAGGTCCATGGTCCGGCCGAGTCGCATGACGGACCGAAACCAGTGGGTGGTCTCGTCAGGCTTGTTCCAATACAGCCTTCTGGTAATGTCTTCGATATCCGACTGACTGAGGCCGTTCCCGTCCTGGCGACCGATGAGACCGGCCCGGCTCGCCTCCGAATGAACCATCGAATAGATGGCATTGCGTTGTTCTTCTTGTCCTTCGGGGATGTCGGGAACGGAACGATGAACCACCCCTCCGTCAGTGGGGGCGCCGAGATTCCCCCACTCGGGCTCGGGCTGGTAGGTCCGCTGATCGTGGAGCAGGGCCTCGGTGAAAGAAGTCTGCGGAGCCTGGACCGCCGTCGGTCTTGGAGTGGCGCTAGGCATTGGCGATCCCTGTTGGTTTGTCGCGAGAAACTACGCGACCGAGCGTCTCTATGGCGTCCTTGATTTCGTCTGGGCTCATCGTTTCCAGGATGAACCGCATCCTCTCTCGCAGATGATCGTAATTCTCCGCCTTCCCCCCTGCCTTTGGCCCGTACCGGAACTTCCTGGTCGTCGGGAACATCTCAAAGAACTGATTGCTTGGCGTGCCAAGGTTCCCCGGCTTGCTGTTCATCCACTCCATGACGGCACGGATCCGGTCCCCTTTGGTTCCCAACATTTCGCCAGTCACAGCGTAATTGAGCCGCTTCAGGTTCGCCAGGTTCGCCCACCGTTCGTTCGGCTGGCTGGAGTATGCAAGCGAGTAGGCCATCTGCCTGAGGCCTTCAGGGAAGCCGGCCAGCTGCGGGTATTGCTCAAGGAGCCTCGCCGCGTAGTGCTTCTGCGTGTCCGCCATCCGCTCAGGAGTGAAGTCCTGGGGTCTCAGCCCCGTCTTCGGGTCCGGAATCTCCCCACCCGTCGCATGACCAAGCTCGTGCTGCCTGATGCCAAGGGGGCCGCCGGGAAAGGACCCTCCACTGCTGGGCTCCTGGTATGTGTTTGCAGTGCGATAATACGTGCCACGCGCGTAAGGCTGGGTTATCCCGTGCAATGGTGCGACGAGCTGGTCCTTGAGACTGCCTGCCTTGTGCCCGAAAACGTCCTGCGGACTACTCGCATCATTGGCAACAGCCGAGCGTCGCACCTGCCGGTAGGCATCCCCGTAGTATTTCTCCACCTCATCGTCGAGCGTCGTCTGCCTTATGTGGGCAGGCCCGGCCACTTGGTGGGAGCCGTCCTGCTGTGCGTACCGGCTCTGGAAGTGCGGAACGGGGAACCCAGCCCCGGTCTCTTCGCCAACGCCCTTTGCGTGTTTGTGCAGCTCCATGAAGGCCTGCACGCTTTTATCAAAGTCCGGGGAGTTCATCTGCCCAGAGCCAGCATCAGCGGCAGGCCAGCCAGCCCTCTCGGCCGCACTCGCTACCAGACCGTTGTAGAGGCGATACGTGTCTTCAACCCCCTGATTGAGGGCTGCATCGAGAGGATCGACAGCAGCAGCCTTCCTTGGCGGGCCTGCTGTCTTGTACATGCCCGGGATAGCCGAAGAGGTGGGCAGAGAAACAGTGGGCAGACGAACAGTTGGCAAACCTCTCGGCATCTCACTTCTCCTCAAACCAACAAGGATTCCTTGACAGCTGCCTTCACGACCGGGAACAACGTGGTTTATGTACCCAGAACGCTAACCTGAACTGGGGGAAGGTGGAAGCAGGTGTTGGGAAGTGGAAGGCGGGGTTTCAGGATACCAAAGTCCTGGTCTTGTGAGGTGGAAGGTAGGGTTTCAGGAGGTGGAAGTCCTGGTTTGGTGAGACTGAAAGCAGGGTTTTGTGAGGTGGAAACACCGGTTTCAGGAGAACAAAGTCCTGGTTTCAGGGGGCTGAAACACCGGTTCTGAAAGCTGGAAAAAAACCAAGAGGGGAACGTAACTGTAGCCGCATATCGAAAAAGGGGGGGAGGGGGTCGTCGTAAACCCTTTGGTGGCAACGAGTTACGACGTAGGGCATGATCCTACCGTGTTCTTTCCATGGATTCTGTCCATGGTTTCTTGACCACAACCATACACTTATAGCCTTGCATGTAGCATTGCGGTGGGCCTTGCATGTAGGCTTGTGTTGTGCTATGCGGTGGGCCTTGCGGTGTGCTCTACATATAGCCCTGCGGTGCAGTCTTGCGGTGGGCCTTGCCATCCGGCCTTACGCTTTCACCTTGTTTCCAGCGGCGGATTCCGGAATCGGCTGCTATGGGAATGACCAGAACGGACCAGGGACATTCCCCGCCTCCCGAGTCTGGTAGTTCCTAGAGGATTCCCAATGGACAACTTTACTTCTCTTTGCGACCAAATCGCAGTTTCTTCACTGTCGCCAGCCGTCAAGCGAGCGAACATCAAAAGGTTTGCGGCTATGGCGATTGCCACCCCGGAAAATCGAGCCTATGCGGAAGTTGTGATGGCCACGCTGGTAGCGAAGCCAGTGGGCTACACTCACAAACGAGTCCTGAATGACCGCGGGGGCTACAAACTGCCCCAGTTTGTGTACGCCGATCCGGATGGATCGACCGCTGGCGTTCGGTATTTGATTGCCGATTTGGCGGCCGCGGTCGAGGCTGGATTGCTGAAGCCATATAGCCCCTACGTTCCGAAGGGCTAGTCGGTGTTGCGTTCCCTCCCGAGTCTCGCGGTGAGGCTCGGGAGGTTTTCTTTGTTCCACTCACACTCGGGGAGGATACTACCATGGGTCACGACATAGATGCACGAGCGAAAGCGGCCATCCTGGAGCGAATTACTCATGACGCGGTGCAGTATGAGACATACGGGGCATTTGAGGCCGCTCTAATGCTGGGCCTTGATCGGCGGGAGTGCGAAGCGGCCTTGATCGGCGGGAGGGATGATGCGGAAGGCGAGACGGCAGCGAATGGGGCAAGATGGATTCAGGTGCACGACGAGCCGCAATACGATGCGGCGGAGAGCGATACCATGCGGCGGAGAATGTACGAGGAAGAGCAGGAGGAGGAAGTGTGTGACGCGGCGAGGGAACGTGACGCCGCGGAGCGTGAAGCGGCCATGCTCCAAAGTGTGGCGGACGATGATGATGCCGAAGACGAGTTGGAGGAATGGACAGAGCTGGACACAGCCATCGAGCTAATCGCGGCATTCGATTCGCTCGTCGAGCGGGTCGAGAATCACCTTATGGAAATGGAAGAGCGGCGGGCGTGGGGTGATTTCGAACATTCTGTCGCGGCTTCGCAGTTTTTTGCGGCCGGTGTGGCCCGCCGCTCCTACTTGGCCGGTATCGTGGCATGGTTCCGGGGAAGGTAGTCTCGCCTGCATTCACTACCCCACTGGTAGGCCGCTATGGCCCGCCAGTGGGGTTTTTTTGCGCCCCAACGGCCGACCGGCCTTTTCCCCCATAGAGCGAGCCAGCAACCGCCGACCGGCCCGCTTGCCCCGTGGCGGTCCAACCATGCCCTGCCCGGCCCGTTGGCTCCTAGCTTCGCGGGCATGGCCCTATGGCGACCGGCTGCGGTTGGAGCGTCGCCACCGATGGCCTCCCGGCCCATCAGTGGGGCAGCCTGCCGGTTCCCTAATAGGGGCCGGTAGGAGCCTTCCGTCACCCCCCTATTTAGAGGGGAATACCCCCCTAGTTTAGTGGCGGCGGAAGGCTATTCAGTGAAGCACGGGGTTTGGGTCAAGTTCTTGACGATGGCGGACATGCGGTCCTCTGTCGAAGTGGGTCTCGAAGACTCACTTCCCTAAGTTGACGGTTCCCTAACCTGGAGGATTCTATCATGGCTACTCACTCTCTCTTTGTGAAGAAGGCTCTTGGGCTGAAGTGCGGCGTTGGGATCAAGTTCTTGACGATGGGGGACATTGTGTCCCTTGTTGCGGTTGGCAAAGCGTCTCGCTTTCCCAGGTGGGAGCACCGGGTGGGGCGTCTTATTCAACTCCGACGTGCCCGAGAGAACCGCGTGGCCCGCGAGAAGCTCAGAGATCAGGCAGAAACGATCTGCATTCTGTGCGGAAACCCAACATGAGTCTTGATGATGGCCCCGAGTGGCTTGTTGCTGCCCGGGGCTGCTAGTTGATTCTTGTCTACAGATAGGGGTATCAGCCATGTCCGTAAGGTCTTTCCACGCGAAGCCACTTGAGTACCGCGTTGTGTACACGTCTCTCAAGCCTGGGTCGCGGCCGGTCTACAATGAAGTGTCGCTCTCAGCAGAGACTCTGACGGCGGCGATGACGGTGGTGTTGGAGAAGTATGCGAATGCCGTATTGAACGGAAGCGAGATCGCAATTAGGCTGGAGACGCCCGCAGGTGGGGTTTTTGTGGATGCTGCGTGGTGGCCTGGCAAGTAGATCACTTCGGCCGGAACACCCAGTGGACTCGGGATTGGGGAATCCTCTGAGTCCACTGGGGGGAAACGCGACTCACAAGGGCGTGCCATCGCTGAGTATGGCAAGGCCTTGTGTGCCGAACCCCTGGAGAAATGACATGAACAGCAAGACTGAGATTGGCGAGTTGCAGACCGCCAACCGGATCGCGAACGAACTGCTGAGACAGAGCCAGGTTCTGAGGGCTGATCTGGTGGCTGAACTGGCAAAAGCGAAAGAGGACGCCAAGAACGCCAACCGGATCGCGAATGAACTGCTGGAACAGAGCCAGGTTCTGGTGGCGAAATTGGTGGCTGAGCTTTCGGAAGCGGACGAGGACGTCAAGAACGCCCGCCTAATCGCAGATTACCTGTACATCAAGGCCAGGACGATACAGCTTGAAGTCTCGCGTAGCCCTGAGGCCAGCGGCTGCTGACGAACGGGGCGTGGAGAGGCTACCACCACAAGGAGATGAACATGAAAGCATACGCCGTTGAAGTTTGCGTGGACGAAGTATGGGCGCCGCACAGCGACAGCCTGTCCTACCGTGAAGCACAAGGCCTGGCCGACATGGTCCACGGCCGGGTGCAGTGCCCAAGCGGGCTGACCGACTACCAGGCCTACACCTACGCTCTCTCTGACCTGGGGTGCAAGCTCAGCTGGACCGCGTGGTGCGAACAAGACAACGGAGAGCGAGATGGGTACGAGTTCGCCTCGGGGTACGAGGCCGAGCCTGTGGCCAAGGCGGCAGGCCTGAAGATCGACCTAGACCAGGGAGACGACGACAAGGGGAGGACTTTTGGCTACGTGCATACCGGCCTGGAGGATGACGGCGGGTACTTTTTCTGCTGGCTCCCGACTCTCGACGAAACGGTGGATTCGCTCGACGCTGACGACGTGGACCCGCCGACTTTCCCGATTGAAACTGCGGCGGAGTTCCTGCGGAACACGATAGCGATCCGCCCTGCTGCTGACTGACCACCACCACTACCACCACGAAGGAAACAATCATGGCCACATACTCCGTCGCATTCGTCAACGGCGCCGATGGTGAGTGGGACTACGTCCACGAGATCGAGGCCGCGAGTATCGACGCAGCAAACGAGGCTGCCGAAGCGTGGGTGGCCGTGCATCATCCCGGCCTGATCGACGACTGGTATCTGGTCGGCGTCGATGGCGCGAACGCGAACGGTTGATTCACCACCACCACGAAGGGGACAATCATGAACAATAGTTGGCCAGGCGGTTTTCCCCGCGCACTGGAACAATCAGAACACGCCGCATGGAATGCGAGCAACTACCCTGGGACACGCGAAATGTGCTCTGTTTGCGGTGAGCCAACAGGGCGATGCGGAGAGGATTCCATGTGGTCCAAAGACGGCAAGCCACTTTGCGAAAATTGTAATGCCATTGACGTTGCGTAGGGGCATCATCCCGGCCTGATCGGCGACTGGTTCGTCCTCGCCGTCGATGGCAGGAACGTCAACGGTTGATTCACCACCACCACCACGAGAAGCAGAAGGAGGGTGACATGCCAGAAGACGACCGATGGATACTCCAGCCAATGGAGGACGTGTATTTGGGTGACGGTGCGTACCTGCACTACGACGGCCAGGGGTATGAACTCCGAGCCAACAGCCACGACAACCCGACTGACAGGGTCTACCTGGAGGACATCGTCGCCAAGCGGCTTGTGTCCTACATTCAGGCCACAGAGAAAGCGAAAGGTGCGACGTGAAGAAGTTTTTCGAGGTGTTTTCCAGCCAGGTCGAGAAGGTGACGAGGGCGCCACTCGACCCAGCTGATCGCGATGAATGGTGCAAAGAGAGGTTTGACGGCGACTGCCCTGTGCAGTGCCAGGCGAGAGAGGGGCAGCTGGCTGCGGCCGGCTACCTGAAAGAGAACGGCACCGGGGACTACCCCGACGCTGAAGAACTGTTGAAGTAAGACTGAGTTGAAGCAGGACTGATCGGACATACCTGGAGGAAAGAACCATGAGCGATTCCACCGAGTTTGACAAGTTTTTCGCTGAGCTTGGCAGTGGGGCTGTGGAGACGACTGAGGTGGCCGTCGAGGTCGTCGCGGCAGTAGAGGAGCCCAAGCCAAGCAAGGGCCGTTTCAAGGAGGTGGAGGGGAAGGTTCCCCTCACTGGCGCTCCCGGCCCGGCAGTGATGTACCCGAAGGGGTACGTCAAGGTTCAAGTTGGGGGTAGTGGCTGGAACAAGGTCGCCCTCTACGAAGAGGACTTCCAGGAGCTTCGGCAGTGGTTCTCCAATGACTTCGTCTGCGAGGAGTTCCTTGCTAAGGCTCGGGCTGCGGGTTTGAAGCACCGAAAGCAGCAGAAGTGATGGGGGACGAGTATGCCTGGTGGCCGCTCCTGCTCTTGACAGCAGGGGCCACCATTTACTACTTTCTTTGAGAGAATCAGGCTTCCACCCCCCTTCCAAGGACTGCCTTGGAAGGGGGGTTTTTTTGTGGGGACACGACACCAACAGGAGAGAGCAATGGCCATCTATGAAATTGACGGGAAGATCGTGAACACGGGGTCATCCAAAGAACACTACGAAGAAAACACCAGATGGAATGGGAGCAACCAGATATCAGTGAACACTGGCTCCCAGTGGGAACACGAGGAAATCCGGCTGTCCGCGAAGGACCACTGGTACATAGTTCGATGGTCGGACTACCAGGCGTCAACTCCTTCCGCGGAGTTCATTGAGGACGATGAGGCAGCGAAGTGGCTTCTGCTGAATGGGCACAAGCCGCCCAAGAGCCTGAAGGAACACGAGGCAGAAATCTGCGAATGAGGTGAACATGGACATTCTCCTGGTACTGGTCTTGACGGGGCTTTGTGAAGTTCTCTATCAAATTGGAGGCGACAGATGAGCATCAATGATTTCGGCGTTGACGGTAGTGGAAGGGACTGGGCATACGTCTGGTTCGAGCCTGGAAAGATCAAGGCTGCGGACCTGTCGCATACCCTTTCGCAAGCTGGCCTGGAACGATTGATGCCCAAGAAGGAGGCGGCAGAAAATGCACTCAGGGAGACATTGGGCATCTTCATTGACGCCAGCCGGATCAAGGTCAGGGGGAACCCGATCACTCTCAATCCCCTTCGGTCAGACGTAAGGGGATTCGAGGCAGTGAGGCAGCAGAGAGGGAAGACCAGGAATGAACACGAGTTCCTGATCTCCCTTGTGGAAGACCAAGGAAGCGTGACCATCGGCGGCTACATAATTGACATCTTTCCGCGGCTGGCAGGGAACATTGCCGCCACACAGGCGAAGCTGACTGAGGTATACGGCAACAAGCTGACCTGGTGTCCGACGCACGTTGCCACCGCTGTGCTGTCTCGATGCGTCGAGGCAGTCCAGGGAACGGCGTGCCGCAAGGCAGGTGGCGTCTATGCCATCCCCGAGGGAGGAATAGACACGTTCGAGGGCCTGGCCCATGGAATTGGCCTGGCGGAGGGGGAGTTGGAAGTGGTGGTGACCAAGTTCCCGGTCATCCCGGGAGACCGTGCCCACAGGCTCATCTTGGAGTCCATCCGCAAGGAGGCAGGGGACACGGCGGCGGAAATCGAGAGCCAGATCACTGGAATGGAAGGGAAGCAGCGAGAGAATGGAATGCTCACCAGGCTTCGGAGTCTGGATGAAGTGGAGGCCAAGCTCACGCAGTACGAAGAACTGCTGGGCGTCACGCTCGAAGACATGAAAGAGGCGGTGGTTCGGGTTAGAAATGCAGTGTCTGCCAAGGCCGCGTTGGACTTGCGTTCCTGACGTGGTGGCCCTAAGGCCAGCGGCTGCCATTCGGCGGCGGCGATCGGTGTTCTGCCTACTACCTGGAGGGAAAGATGGCATCTGATTTCAATTGGGCAAAGGCTGACCCAAACGCAGCCTATTTCATCACGCTTCAAGCCGGGCGGTGCGGCAAGGTCGAGGGGCCACCGGGTGTGGCGAAGACTCAGTACCACATCCAGCTTGCCAAGAAGACTGGGCGTGACCTGATTCTTCTTTTGGGGTCAACCATGGCTCCAGAAGATGTCGGGGGCATCCCCCACATTGCCCTGAATGAGCAGTTCTTCCGCCAACTGCCACCGTGGTGGGCGAACAGACTGCAAGACCCGAACTGTCTTGTCTTCGTGGACGAGTTCACCACGGTCACGCCGAGCGTTCGGGCACCAATGTTGACCATGTTCTCCGATCGGAGAGTTGGGCAGTGCCACATCCATCCCGACAACTGGATGGCTGCGGCCTGCAACCCACCACAGTGGGCCCCCAACGCCTCCCCATTGGAGAAGGCGATGGCGAATCGGTTCTCTCACTACACCTGGAAAGAGAACTTCGACGGCTTCGTTCAGGGACTTGAGTCAGGACAGGCCAACGATTTCGGAATGGGCGACATTCCCGTTCTTCCTGAGCACTGGAAGGGCGGTATGCAGAAGTGGGGATACACCATTGCTGGGTATCTTCGCAAGAACAGCAACGACCGGGTGAGCATTCCCGAGTCAGACGATGATATGGCTTATCCAACCTACAGAACCTGGCACTCGCTCCGCGACTGCCTTGCTGCTGCTGAGTCGGTGTCTGCGCCGGCCAACATCATCCATGACATCGCTCACGCCACAGTTGGAAGGGCGGCTGCCGGGAACTTCCTTCAGTACATCGACGCAATGGACCTGGTTGACCCGGAGGAAGTGCTGTCCGGTCGCATGGAGTTCATCTTCGACAAGCGTCGAGTTGATCTTGCTGCGGTACTCATGAGCACTGTGGTTGCCTGCATCCGCAGGGACTACAGCGAAGACCGAATGGTGGCTGCCATCAGTCTCTTCTGCGAAAATATAGGCAAGCACGCCAAAGACCTGGTTTTCACCCAACTGCGGAACTTGGTGGAAGCCAGGCCTGCCGCAGTCATTTGCCTGCCGAAAGCGGCCATGAAGATCATGAGCGACTTCGGCAACACAATCTCTCCCGAAGTCCGAGCCCGTCTCAAGAAATGAGGGAAGAATGACGAAGACACCTGCCGAACTCATCAGTGAGTTTCGCATGATTGCCCACACCTATTTCCCATATCTCTCCACCTACACCTACTCGCTGGTGCCGGTGGAGAGGGTCGGGCTGGGCACGATGGCCGTGGACCAGAACGGCCGCATGTACTACGACCCTGATTTCTGCGAGCAAGTAACCCTCGACCAGGGTGCCTATGTTGTCCTTCACGAGGCATGGCACCTCATTCTGAGGCACTGCCACCGGCGGGAGGGAATCACTGGGGCGAACCCGACGGCATACCAGCGACGCCAGTACAACATCGCAGTTGACCTTGTTGTCTGGGAGGTAATGGAGGCAATGGCCCAGCACATGCCCGAGGGTGGCGTGGACTGGCCGAAGATGAGTGAAATGTACCCCAAACTGGAGCGGAACATGCTCCCTGGGGAGATTTACACCATCATCACGGAAGATGAGGACGCCCCACCGCCAAGCAAGCAGGCACATAAAGAGGAGGAAGGCAATGAAGAATCTGAAGCTGGCAAGGAAGAATCTGAAGCTGGCCCTAATGCTGACGGAGAACCTGGCAATGGTGACAGCAAACCCGACCCTTCTGGCTCAGATCAAGAAGGCAATGGCCCGGGGGGAGATAGTGATGATTCAGGTGGGGCGGAAGACGGTTCCCCCAAGCCTCCCGGCGACCCCTTCAAGCTGATTGGTGGCGGCTCTGGTGCCGACGGCATTCCTTGCGACTACGAAGAGGAGCCGAATCCAGCATGGGACGCCTTCATTGAAGACCGCCTGCTCGGGGCCATTGAAAAGAAGATCGAAGAACACGAGCAATGTGGTGGAAGGGGTTCCATTCCGGGGCAGCTGAAAGAGGTCATCAAGAACAAGCTCCGACCGCAACCGAACCCGTGGAACACTCTTCGTGCCACCATCGCAAGAGCGGCACTCAATCCCCGCGGTGCCAAGGACTGGACGTATCAGAAGGTGAACCGCAGGCAGTTTGCCATGCCCGACGCCCCGCGACTCAAGGGGTGCAATACCTACTCACCCAAGGCAGTGGTGGTGATCGACACTTCGGGCTCCATGTCCACCGAGTGCAAGCGGAAGTGCGTGCAGGTGATGGCTGATGGGCTCAGGGCGGTTGGGGATTTTCGGGTCATCTTCGGCGACACCTGCGTCCGTGCTGATGTGAAGTGGACGGCCATGAAGAATGAGGTGGCGATGCCTGGCGGCGGAGGGACGAACATGGTCAGCTTGATTGAGTATGCCGAGAAAGAGTACAAGCCTGACATTATCGTCATTGGCACAGACGGAGGAACATCCTGGCCGCTGACGCCAACCAAGGCGCAGCTCGTGATTGCCCTTACTCAAGACCTAGATACTCCCAAGTGGGCCACCAGAGTTTTCATTCCAGACGAAAAGGGCAGCACATGACAGAACTCAAGATTCAAGTCAGCCTTTCCGAAACCGACGTTTCCGCATTGCTAGTGGCAGCAAGGTTTGCCGTGGATGCACTTTACGCCAGAGTAGCCCATCGTAACCTTATCGGCATCGGCGTCAAGGATGTGAACCTGTACCTGATCGACCTGGAGTCGATATTGAAGTCAATGTGCCTAGCAATGGAGGAGGCGAAGCGTGCCCAAGCCGAAGCTAACTAAGAGCGTGCGGACTGGATTGTGGCTGATTGTTGCTCGCTCGGCCACAGTCATGGATGCCGAGTCACCTGACGGCGGCATGGACAAGAAGGATATGGAGATGGTTCTTGCGGCAGCCAAGTACGCAGAGGCACACTGGAAACCAAAGGGAGGGGCCGATGAGTAAGAAGAATATACCAGTTCCGACGTTCTCTTGGCTGGCCAGCAAGGCCATCAAGCTCTGGGAGACTGACAAGACCGAGTACGCATTGCTCTTCCAAGAGGGGACAGACAATATCATTGAAGGGGTCCGTGTGAGTTGGCAGAGGTGCTCACGGTTTGACAGCGGATCGGCGTTCTACCTCTACGTCAAAGGTCACCATTGCTGCATGATAAATCACCGTATTGACGCTGCGGGCGAGCGGTACTCAAGGTACCGCGTGGACATCACGCCATCGAAGTTCAGTGCGACGGCGTACAGCAGGTGTATGCCCATCAGGTTCGTTCAGCCCCCGAAGTCAAGGAGGCATCATGAGATGACGAGCCGAAGGTCTGAGATTCAGTACGCGAATGCAGACGGACGGATCGCCATGAACGGAATGTGGAGACCGGGAGGGCCGGGCTGCACCGGCTCCCCTGACTCAGTAACTACGGCAATACACGATAGGACAGGGAAGTTCGTGGACCTGAGCCTGATTAGAACTGTCGATGACTGCCATCCACGGCTCGCCATGGGGTGGTGGGAGCATTCCTGTAGTGGCCACGAGGAATGGCTCGCCTTGGCAGACAATGCTCGCTTCGCCATCGCACGGGAATGCAGTCTTGCTGCGAGCAGGATTAGCAAGTCAATCCCGGGCTCTCGAATTGCATTCCTGCCCAGCATTTCCAATACATACCACGAAGTCATGAGGCCGTGGCAAATGAACTATACGGCCACTGAAGTCACGGGAAGTCGCGGCACCCTGGAGTGCGACGAGCTGGAGGACACGGAGAAAAGCCCGGCAGAGGTGGTTGTCTACTGGAAAAACTCGCTCGACTTCACGGAGTCGCCCACATGGAGCTTCGTGCGGTTCATTGTGCCAGGCAGGAGCAGGGCGGATCGCGTGGGGATGGCTGGTATTCATTGCTTTTCCAATGGAGATTACGGCCTCCCGTCCGTCCGTTGTATTCCAGCGTCCCTTCGGTGGACGGCAGGCTGGAGAAGTCCAGACATGGTGGTTGATGCTGTCTTGCAGCAAGCGATGCTCGATGAAATGCCCCTAGCATGAAGGAGGAATCAATGAAAAGGGATGCAACACCTACCTTTACGTCGCTGTTCGACAGGGCACGAAGGCTATGCCAATCTGACCGGACTGCCTACGACGCACTACTGGGAGCGGGCGTCGATGACGTCATGATCGAAGGGGTCCGCGTGCAGCTGAGGGGATGCGCCGCCGACACCTGGAATAGCAGGTTCACGATTTCAGAGGCCGGGCACGGCGCAAGCCCCGGACACCATCTCGGATGGATTGACAGCGAATACTCCAGCGAAGACGAGAGCGGGCTGACTTCAGTCTCCACGATAAAGGACTTCTCGGCCGAGAGCGCAGCACTGGTCCAGCAATGCTTCCCGATCACATTCTCGGAACCGCCTGACAGCAGTAGGCTCACTCGTGCCATACTGCGAAACAGGAGTGGCAGCCCTGGGCAGTTCGTGTCCATTTCAGGCAAGTCAATCTGCTCGCCTAAATATGGCTGGCCACCCCCCGGCACGGCTCTCGACCTCATTCACCCCATGACGGCAATCAGGACTGACGAGGACACGGGAGTGACGACAGTCAGCGAGGCGGAGTTTCACGACTCGAAGAGAGCAAAGGGCATCCCCCTGTCGCATCGTTACCCCAAGTTTACGTTTGGCTGGTGGGAAAATGCCTGCGAGAGCAAGCAGCAATGGCTGAAATCAATAGGCAGGCTTTCTTTGTCTAAGGAATACAGCCTTCTCGTTGCCAATGAATGCTACGCTGCGGCCACGCAGATATGTGACAACAATCCATCGGCAAGAATGGTGCTTCTTCCGTCCAGGATGCAGTCAATCCACATGACTACCAGAAGGAACTGGGGGGGAGCCCAAAGCGGGCCAGCATCGCCTTTCTTTACCGGCGGCAGGAGAGGGAATGGTGGTATGGTAAATGAACTCGGGGAAGTCACCGTATACTGGAGGGCAAGCGTGAGGCCGGAAAGCCGCTCCCTCACTGGCCTGAAAGACTGGCTCTTCGTTCGGTTTGTAGTGCCGGACTGTCCTCCTGATCCCGACCGGTCAGGCAAAGCATTCATCTCAATCAAAGGAATGAACGTGGCACCCTGGAATCACTATGCGCCGACAGAAACGCAAATAGGCCTCATCAATAACGGTACAATATCCAGTCCATCCCGCGTTGCAGACTTGTTCTCCGAACAGGCAATTCTCAATAGCCTTCCGCTCTGCTAGGCCCCTGCGTAAAGGGGGTTGTGCCTGCTGTGTTGGTCGTGTATCTTGGCGAAATGATTTCCATTCAGAATTGGAGGACTTCTTGGCAAAAGGAATTGGTCTTAGGGTTTACGGCTACACGATAATGTACCGAAAATCACGGAGCGAACCGTGGATTGCAGACCAGGACGACGAGTACCAGAACCTGCCTGCACACTACCCCAGCGAAGAGGAGGCCCTCGACAGGGCAGAGTTCCTCAGAACCAAGGGGGTTGAGGCAAGGATTGCAGCTCTCCTGGCAGAACCAACTGACGACGGCGACGATTTCGACAACCAGCGGAGGAGTCCAAATGATTAGGAAAGTTTCAGTCGAAGATTTCGTCAAGGGGTATCTCAAGGCCTGCCGGGAGGGCACGACTCGCGAAGAGTTTGCCGCCGAAATTGGCCTCAAGTCCCTCACTGTGTACCACCGTGCCTACGAGATTCGCAAGAGTCTCAAGGGTCGCGGCGTGGAGTTCCCGACCATGCTGATCGGTCAAAGAAAAAGCCTGATTGATATTGTCATGAAGGCTGTTGCCGAGGAGAATGGAGAGGCAAAGCCCCCTCGCAAGGAGCGGAAGCGGCACGCTACGGAGAGTGCAGCCAAGCCCAAGGTGGAGGTTGAGGAGCCTGCTGCCGATGACGACAATGATGCGCTTGCTCGGCTGTTCGGATGATTGGCAACGCCATGCACGACCAAACCACGGAGGTGAAAGCATGAAGACGCTGGAAGAACTGAACGAAGACTTAGAAAACGCACGCGGCGGACAGAACACTGGTGACATTGAAATGGCGTTGATTGCAATCGAAGAACGGCGGCATGTCATTTTGGTGGATGGCCTTCTGGCGGTTGAAGCGTTGATAAACGAAAGTAGCGGAGTGTTCGGCCTTCACCTAAACGGTGATCCGTCGCCGTGGAGTGAATTACGGACGGGCGGCAGATTCGAAGAATGGCTAGTGGCGTTTCACGAGGCGCTCGGGATTGCCCAGGCAGATTTCGTGGCGAGGAAGTGCACCTAGGAAAAAACAGCATGAGCCAGGAACAATCGCGGCGAGAGTTTGAGGAGGCGACTGACGGTCCGACCGGCCGGAAGCCCTCTGGCGAGTACAAGCACGGACTAGTGGAGTCAGGCTGGGTCATTTGGGATACATGCTGGGCGAAGCTGGAAGGGAAACTGAACGTGGGCTTTGCGTTAGACCCGCGAGAGATCGACAAGATATTCAACGGAGGTGCAGGATGATTTTCGACAACGGATGGATCGACGTTACTGAGGTGGACAAACTGCCACCGCTGTACAAGACCTGCCAGGTGCTCGTCAAGGAGTCGGATGAATCTTTCTTTGTCACGATGGAAAGGATTACCCAACACGGGGAGGGTTTTGCTAGTTGGCCGGGCCGTAAAGTGATCGCTCACCAGCCACTGGCATTACCGCCGACGCCGGCAAAGCAAACCCTCGTCGAGCGGCTGCTTGCTCGGACCGCGGGAGGCATGTCCCGGGCTATGGCGATGGAGATCATCGGCATCATCGACGAAGAGAGGGCGAAGGATGCGCCGTTTGGCAAGGATGACATGGAGAACCTTCGGAGCTGCTACACAAGGGCGCTGTCCCGCGAAAACCGCACCGACGCTATAGCGCTCGCGAGGGCAATTGCGAGACTGGAGGTGGTGACATGAGCGAAGAACGCTCGCGGCAATTGTTCGAGCAGTGGATTGAGTCCGGCCGAGACGGCTGCCCGGTGGATCGAAGGCCCGACGGTGAGTACGAGTACGAGCCGGCAAGGACTGCGTGGCCCCTTTGGTGCAAGCTCGTGGCGATAGTAGGGGTGAAGATCGATGCGACATCACCGGACACAGATGGAAAGTGCGGGCGGTGTGGGCGTTATCGTGGAGGCCCTTAACAACTGGCACAGCGTACGTGCTGGAATCAGATGGAATAAGTACAAGACCGGAGGTGCAGGATGATGTGCTTCAGTTACGATGACTTTGCTGTGTGCCACTCTGAAAGACCGGTGAAGTGTCGCAAGCCGCACGTCTGCGTCGGGTGCTCCAGAGTCATCCAGCCGGGCGAGTCGGCCCTGAATAGTACAGGGCTATTCGACGGCTCGTGGTATTCGGACTACGGCTGCGAGAACTGCGAGCGTGCCAGGCTGTCGATTGTGATTCGCGAGCTGGCGGAAGGTTGCCGCTGGGGCGAAGCCTGGTGTGCGTGGGACGACCTGGCACAGACTCTGCACGATGGCCCGCTGGACGCGATGCTTGTGGGGACCATCGAACAGTGCCGCGAGCAGGTAGAGCAGGCCCGCATCGCCAAGCGAATGGAGGTGATGACATGACCTGCCGACCCGAGATCGAAGAGGGTGACAAATGCCCCTGCGGCTGTGGCGGCCGGTTGGGGTTCGGAGCTGTCGAGGACTGCTCGTGCCACATAAGCCCGCCATGCCAAGCGTGCGTGAGCAACCCCTTGCGATGCGACGAGTGCGGATGGACTGAAGAAGATGGAATAATCACGAACCAGGAGGCGGAGACATGAAGGAAGACATTGCAGAGCAGTGGTGCAAGAAACTGCGGTCCGATGAGTACGAGCAGGGGAAAGGCCAGTTGCGGAAGGGCGACGAGTTCTGCTGCCTGGGTGTCCTCTGCGACCTTGCCGTCAAGGCTGGGCTCGGAGAATGGAATAAGGGAACATATCGTCACACGGCCGGGGAGTGCGCTGGAGACTTCGGCGACGCGGGGCTGGTACTCGGCGTGCAGCAATGGTCCGGCATTCAAACGTACTACGGCCAGGTGGGCGACAACAACTTGACAGGGATGAACGACGATGGCGTCGGGTTTCCGGAGATTGCAGATTTCATTGAGGCGAACGTGAAGGAACTTTAGGAGGAAAACAAATGCCAATAGCCTACGGATACTGCCGAGCAAGCACGGGTAAGCAGGTGCTGACGTTTGAGGTTCAGCGGTCACAGATCGAGCGGTACTACGAACACCGGCTCAAGCCGGAGGGCTACGAGTGGGGAGGGTTCTTTGAAGACAAGTCAACTTCAGGGGCAATGCCGTTCACTGAGCGAGAACAAGGACTCAGGCTGTGGGTGACGGCTCAGCCCGGCGATGCAATCGTCTGGTCCAAGATGGACAGGGCGTTCCGCTCTGTAAGAGACGGAGCAAACACGCTCCACATGCTCAAGACCAAGGGCATTGGCATCCACTCAATCGACATCAACCTGGATACCGACACTGCACTGGGCGGGTTCGTGTGCCACCTGCTCATGCTGCTTGGTGAACTGGAGCGTTCTTGGGTCAGCACGAGAACGAGGGAGGCGAAGGCAGCCAGGAGGGAGCGGGGGGAGTTCGTCAACTGCGGCGCCCCCGCTGGCTGGAAGCGTGCCGGGAAGAAGGTCAACATCCTTGCCCCGGATATGACTGAGCGGACTGTCATCGACTCGTGCTATTCACGATTCCTGTCTGGCGTTGCAATCGACGAGCTTGCCTTCGACCTGTTCCACCGAAAGAAGCAAATCAGGGCCAGCGGGGCCAGGTTTCACATCGACTTCCTGAACTACGCACTCCACTCCAAGGCCCTCGGGTACCCAGTCGAGTACCACCACGTCACCCACAATGAACTCATGAAGAGCCCAGAGATGAAGACCGGCAAGGGGAGGGTGGCCATCATTGCGAGGCTCAGGATTCTCGAAGAGAAGGCTAGGGTTCGTCTTCAACAATCTCGCGAAGTTTTGCGAGACGAGCTTTGAGCAGCTTCTTTGCTGTCCTTGGGTCTTTCCCTGACTTGCGGCCGAAGGCGCGGAAGCTCGTGCCCTCGAAGACGTAGCTCTCAATCCAGTCCCGCTCCTCCTGGGTGAGCTTCAGCATTGCTGGCATGGCGGAATCAAGCACCTCCTTCTTTGGTGGCCGCCTTCTGTCTGCCTCTTCCAGCGTGATCCTCTGGATCGAATGGAGCTTGCTCCTTATCTCTCGCTGGACTTCCCGCAGCATCGCGTTCCGAATGGCCACCGAGAAGTAGGCCGACAGCCCCACCCCCCTCGCGGGATCGTACGTGCGAGCGGCCTTGCAGCAGGCAACGAAAGCGGCTGACTCAAGGTCGCACGACTGGGCGACCTGACGGATGCACGGCATCCTCTGCAAGAACACTCGGATGCAGACGGGCACAAGCTCCGAAGCCTTGGCGGCAAGGGCCTGTTGATCGGGAGTGAGGGACACTGCTACCTCCCGTACCTGACAGTGAAGTCGTCCCTGATATTCCGACGGCAGGCCTGCTCATGGCACCCCCTACACCTCCACTGCTCTGAGGGCATCCCAAACAGATCGACGCCGTACTCACCAGGACGGCCGCAATCCTGGCATGGCTGCGGCTCCCCCATCTTGACCACCTTCTTTGGCCTTCCTCTCTTTGCCATGCTTCTATGGCCTCCTTCTCAGGGCGGTCCTGGCAATGTCTCTTTCCTCCCTGTCTTGTATCCCCTTCTCTATGACTGACCTTGCCCTGCCGATGTCGATGTCCATCGCATCGCAGCAGTCGCCGAGCGAGACAACGCCGACGCCTCCTTTCAGCCACTCAAGCGCCGCTTTCCTCTGGGGTCCGACCAGCTTCTGGTCAGTGCCAGTGTTGGGCGACTTCGGGCCTGAGAGTGAGTGCGGAAAGATCGCCTTCCCGCACAGAAGCATGACGGCCTGGAGCATGACTGAGCTGCACAACATCCTCCAACCGCCATCGCAGGCGTAGGGATCAAGCTGACTGACGTCGATCTCGTTCCAGCACTTGCTGACTTCTGGCGAACTCATAAGCCTGACTCCTCGGCCTGGCAGGCCATGAGCAGCCGGGCAGCCGCGTGACCCAGGTGGTCCTCGCTGCGGTCCCCCTTGAAGTAGGCCTCGATGTGATCGAATGCGTGTTCAAGAGACTCTTCTGTGGGGGTCAGGCCATTCCATGGGCCGTACTTCTGAAGCCCCTCCGCCATGGCCATTGCCGCACGCCTCAGTCCAGGCTGGGGGAGGAGGCTGTACATGGTGGAAGGGCTTCCGTAATGGACCGACATTCCGGACCGAGCATAGCAGACAGCCGAAGGAGGTCCTGCAACCGAATGCTCACCAGCCACTCCTCTCCATTCCTCCGATGGAAGACCGCCGGAAGCAGCCCCTTCTTGGCCGACTGCTCCACCGCAAGGTTGATCGTCTTGTGGATGCTCAGGCTCTGGACCCGCTTGCACTCCAGGAATAGGCCTGGATGCTCCTTGACGAGGACATCCGAGTCCCCGGCATTTCCGTTGTACTGCTGTGCCCTCTCGGCCTTCCATCCGAACAATTCTGCTAGTTTGTGGCATAGCTCAAGCTCCCCCCTTTTTCCTTTTTCTCGGCTGTTTTTTGGCACCGCAAACCTCCACGAGTACGAACTTCCGGTCAGCCCACAGATACCCGCCTTGTGGGCGAAAGTATTTGAGGTCGTAATGGTAAATGTTCTTGTCCGGCTGGCAGACGAAACCATTCTCAGTGCCTTCATTGAGTTCCATGCCGGAACCGTCGAGCGGGCCACCAATGCACTCCGCGTACTGCTCGCTATTCCCCTCCATTGCACAGCCTTTCGTCTAGGTAGGGTTGCAGGATTGGCTCTGGGTCATACCCCAGGTACTTCCTCCTGCGAAGCGACGGCAAGAACACGAGGTCAAGATCGCCGTCCTCCTCCAGCTTCGCCGTCAGGACATGGGCATTGGAAAGCCCATTGAACGGAGGCGGCACCCTGTTGTGGACTGCATGGTGGCACGTGTCGCACAGCAGGATCAGGTTCCGGTGGTCGTGGCACTGACGGCCAAACCTCCCGGTGATGTGGTGTATCTGCATCGACCGGCCGGGACGGTACTTCCGGAACCAGCAGATGGCACACCTGTCATGGCCAAGAGCGTAGGCTTCGAGGAGGGCCCGGGAGTCCTCGGACTGCTTCCGCTTCTTGGCCGACAGGGACCATCGCCTTTTTCTAGTAGCCTTCCGTGGCAGCATCTTTGTCTTCCTTGACGGGGTGGATGGTCAGAATGGAGCGTCGTCTTCTTCCCCTGCCTCGCCTTCGTTCTTGTCGTCAAAGTCCTGGAGTTCTTGCGAGCTTGCCTCGCCAGCAGAGTCTTGCTCGAACCACTCTACCGCGGCAATCCTGGGGACCACGTGCTCCACGATGTACTGCTCAATGAACTTCTCCTGCTCCGAGTAGTCCCACAAGTCCTTGCCCTTGAACTGCGTGCAGGTAGCCGCTGGCATCCCTTCCAGTGGCAGGTCCTTCCTCCACAGCTGCTTGACCGGGCTCCCTCCCGAGTTCACAAACATACCCGCAGACTTCGTTTCGTCCACATACGTTGGGACGAGTTCGATTTCATGCGAGAAGTCCAGGATGTTGGCCAGCTTTGCCTTGAGCTGACGGCCGTAGCCAGAGGATGAATCGACCCCCAGCCTGTAGAGGGCACGGCCGTCGCTCATGGTGATCGTGAGCTGCCTGATCTCCTTGCTGCCAAAGGTTTCAGGCAGCTTCTTGTCGGAGAACTCAAGGCCAATCAGCCTGCCACACAGGGCCTCGAACTCCTCCTTCATCCCGTCCTTCTTCGTTGACAGGACTCCCTTGGACAACGAGACCCAAGTTGCACTCGAACTCTTTTTCTGAAGACCCATTTCAATCACCCTCCTCCTGGTGTTTACCATCCCCCACTCAGACGTTTGAGTGGGCTAATTTTCAGCCTCAGCCTAAACCCCTTCCCTTCCGACAAGGGGAGAAAGGCCCCCCCTGTCTTCACCGGCATTGGCCCTGGGCTGGTAACCCCTGGCCGGTTCACTGGATGCTTGTCTTATTCGGGGTTTGTCGGATTATGGACCAGGACGTAGGGGTGCATACCGGATCAACTACCGGCCCGGAGCCTGGAGCGTTTCGTACAAGCATCAGCTTTGCTAACGGGAGATTCCTAACTCTCCCGGTTTCTTTATTCTGGCGTTTTTTCATTTCTATACGGTGGTCACTGCCAGCTAATAAGACACCGTTGTGCGTTTGTTTGACCGTCGTCTCTTCTCGACGGCCAGTTGGATGGCGTTCTTCCAGTTGGGAGACAGCTTTGCCTCGCGAAGCATCCACTCTAGGTAGCTGTTGGGTATGGTGTGGGAGTCAAGCGGCTGCCCTCGGAACTTTCCAAACGGCATTCTCCAGCACCTCCGCGTTGCGTTGTCCCTGTCCGCACGGGCGAACGGGTCACGGATTGTGGTGCCAAACTCCACCCCAACAACCAGGCCAGAACGCCGCTTGCGTTCAGCTTCCTTCTCCAGCCGGGCAACTTCAGCCTCGGCCTTGAGTTCTGCGGCTACGGCCTGGTCAATGTCTGCTATTTCGATCACAACCTCTTCGCCCAAGTCAGCCTTGATCTTGGCCTTGAGTTCCTTGCTGTGGCCATCCATCAGGACGTCTATCGCTGTGAGCAGCTGATGGCACCGGCTGGAGTCGGTCAGGTCATGGACGGTGAAGAAGGGCTTGGCACTGGCGGCAATCGCGGCCTTGCGGGCCTCCTTGGTGTGAAGCCCATCAATCACGCCAGCCAGGGGGCGAGTCGGCCTGCCCATCATCTGCGTGTATTTGTTCAGGGCCTTGACCGGCTTGGCCATGAATATCTCCGACAAGGGCGGGTAGTCCCAGCCCGTGGTCAGGATACCCACGTTGATGATGATTTCATTCGTGCCAGTCGTGAAGGCACTCATCTCATTCTGGCAGTCCTCGTCCGACTGGTAAGAATGAACCAGACTGGCATTGATGCCATGCCTGTCGGCGAGCAACTCCCTGAGCTTGATTGCTTGCTTGACGCTGTGTGCGAACACCAAGGCTGGCTGGCCTGGCACGTGATGAGTCTTGATGAGTCCCGCTATGTCGTGAAGTACGTCCTCACTGCGGAGGATTCTGTCCAACTCCTCTGGCTGGAAGTCTGCCCCTGACTTCTTTGCCAGGCCGCCCAGGTCAACGCTCTTGACGTAATGGACCTTGACGATTGGCGGCACCAGGTATCCGTCATCAATGGCCTGCCGGAGTCCATAGCAGTAGCTGATCTTTTCATAAAACCCAAGAAGGCTTACGCGGTCTGATCGGTACGCAGTGGCCGTGCAGCCCAGAATCCTGGCTCCGCCGGCCGCAAGCTCCTCAAGGATTCCACGGGCCTGCACGGTGAAACCCCAGTGGGCCTCGTCCACCACCACCAAGTCCACCTTGCCGATGAACTTCTTGTAGCGGTCGTTCCGTAGCAGGGTCTGCCAGGACGCCACGACGAACTCAGACTCTGGCACGGCCCACGAACCGGCCTGCTCTACGTCCGGCTCGCACTTGCGGAGAGTCCTGATGGCCGAGACCGTCTGGCCTATCAGCTTGATGAGCGGGACAATCACGATGGTCCTGGCTCCGTCACGAGGAAGCAGGCAAAACGTCCGTGTTTTGCCTGTCCCGGTCGGCATCTCCAAGAGCAGGTTGTTGTGGCCAGCCCGCCAGTCCGTCCTGGCGGCGGAGATCGCATCCCGCTGGTAGTCGCGGAGTATGTGGTCAAACAGCGGTAGCGGTTCGTCGCTTGGTGGTTTGGTCATGTGTTCTCCTTTGCTGCCGTCACGCCTACTTCCGGCACAGCCACTCCTCCGTGACACCGGCGGCCTTCATCAATCCTTCCATCAGCTCGACAGCACCACCGACGTCACCGACCCGGTAGTACCAACTCAGCACAGCCAGGGACTTTTCTTGCAGCAGTGCCAATCGCCCTGCGGCTTCGCCGATTGCCGCGTTTGCCACCCCGTCGTCTGACCGAATCTCGCCCGACAGGATTCGCAGGGCGGAGACAAGCGTATCAACGGTTGATTCTTTTTCTTCTCTCATGTGTTCTCCTTATTCAAGGCTCGAATGCTGGTGCCAGTTTGCAATCGGCATAGACAACCTTCCAGTGCTTAGCTGCCTACTACTTGCGGCCGAGAAATAATTCGATTCTTCGTTCCCAATCATCGACGTCGCGGTTTATGGCATAATCCAAAACTTCCTCCAGAAACTCTTCAAGCCCATCAATCCGAACAAGTCTCCCGTGGGGGCTGCCGGGCTTTGGAATAACTCTTGGCCACTCACCGGCAATGCCAGGGGCCATCGCCTTTTCTTGGGTCTTGTAAAACATTGGCGGTTTGGTCATGTGTCACCAATCCACTTCCGGCTCTGGTGCTGTGTCGGGTTCGACGTGAACGGGAGGTGCTGGTTCTGGTTCCGGAGCATCGTCGAGTGCCTCCCAACCCAACTCCTGCTCGAATGCTCGGGCGTCCACGCTAAGCGAATCTCGCTTGACCTTTCTGCTATTTCGCTTGGGCTTGGCAGGTCTTTTTGGCCCTTCGGAGTCCACGGCAGCAGGCCCTCCGTCATCTCTCGCAGCTCCCCCATCGTGGAGTTCTTGTACTTCTTGACCATCGCACTCAGACTCATCCCGTCCAGGCAGTCCTCCCTCACTGACTCCCTCAGCAAGGGTCTCCCCCTCTTCCTCACCGTCCCACGCTGAAGCCCCCTCACCAAGACCCTCACTTCTTTCCTCGTAGCGAAACGGAACTCCTTCAGCAAGCCTATCATTGGCGTTCCCTGGATATAGGCCTGACGAATCCTCTCCTGGTTCTCCGGCTTCATCTTCAAAGGCTCCAAGGAATGCCATGGCCTTGCCGTCCAGTGCTGCACGGGTAAGGCGAAGTTCAGAAAACAGGATGGGAATTGCTTTCGACAGGATCATCGGCAGTCGCTGAAGGTCACTGTATACGATAAGCCGCTCAAGCTCGTCAACCTCAGAATTGCTTAGCATCGGCCTCCATCCTTTCCTTCACGTCCCTCATTCGCTCTTCGATGCTCTGAGCTTTTGCCCACCCCTTGAGGGCAGACTGAGCCCGTGCCATGCGGAGTTCCTCGGCCGCGATGCACGTTCTCATCTTTTCCGTTTCCAGCATCTGCCTCAAGAGCCCTGCCGCATCCGACAGAAAGTGGATGACCTGCTGTTCGAGCGGGCTGTCAGTTTCGAGACTCATACCGTTTCCTCCGTGGTTGCTTTGGCCGATGACTTCTTTGGCTTGGCCTTGGTTTCGACCCCCTTGAATCCCATCTCCTCAAGTTTCTCCACCATGCCTTCGACCGTGGCGATATCAACGGTCGAATACTGCTCAGGCTTGGGTGGCAGCGGGTAGTCGGAACTGAACTTGTCTGCATCAGCCCTGCTAACCCTTCCCTCCTCAACTGCCTTTTCGATCTTGGCGAAGATTCTTTCCAGCTTGACTCTGTCAGCCTTGACTATCTCAAGCTGTGTCTTGATCTTTCCGACGAGTGCTACCTCTTCCTCTGTCCTTTCGACCTGCACCTTCGCCTTGTCCTGATCCTGCTTTTCGTCGCCCTCTTCCCATCCACCACCCATGGCCTTGAGCAAGGTCTTCTTTGCGTAGGTCGTGGCAATCTCGAACGACTGGCTGTCACCACGAACGGCCGAACCCTCGGGAACGTCCCTGACTGGACAGGTGGAACTGATCCATTGTCCGCTCGGGCCGTGTCGCAGCTGCCCGCACATCACGAGCCGATCCTCTACCCAGCCCTGAAGGGGGATGAACACCAGACCGTTCGCGTGAAGGGCTGGGTACATTGCCTCGACAATGTCCGCCCAAGTTGAGTATCTGTACCCGCCCTCCCGCGACTCCATCAGCCCCGACTTCTTGATCGGAGCGTACTTCTGCTGTGCCAGGCACAAAGCCTTCACGAGTTCTGCCGTATCGGGCGAACTACTGCACCCAGGCATTCGATGATCGACTTCCATTGCGAGCCTCCAGGTATCTTTCAGGAACGAATAACTCAGTAATCAGGCCGGAATCCGCAGGGAGCCAGTGCTCCAGTTCGATCCGTGCTTCGACTTCATCAATCGCTTTTCGCCAGTGAGCCCTGGCCCTTGCGATCAGTCTTTCCGGCAACGTCACGGCATGGCATGAGTACGGTGGCACGGTGCTTGTAATCAGGAAGACGAACTTCTCGACCTCATACCCAGCCTCAATGGCACCGGCACTGTAATGGACTGCCTGCATCCCATATCCGTAGTCAACCACACTCTTCCAGAATGTGTCAAGGGGGGCCTGGTCGCTGGTGGTCTTGATGTCCCAAATACAGTCCTTTGTAATGGCGTCAGGCCTGCACTTCAGGGGTATCCCAGAGCCCTCATCTCTCCACCTTATGGAGGTTTCTCTTGCTATCGTCTCTTGTGACAATTCCTTGTAGATGGGGTTTGCTTCCATGGCTGCAAACTGGGCCCGATAAGACCGAAACTCGGACTCCTTCAGCAGGATTGCCCGTGGATTCAGCTTGAGTTGCTCAGTTTCCCACTCATCCGTCGCCTTGGTCCTTCTCCCACTTGCACCAAGGACTTCCTCCGGCACGAGGACGACCCGTCGCCAAAAGGCCTTCTCGCCCTCTTCGGCGTACTCATGGACATGGGTGCCGCGACTCATCGCAGAGCTTGGCCCCTTGTAGGACTCCGTCCCTGCTATGTGCTTGGCGAAGAAAACCTGTGGACCCTGTGATGCCAGGTCCCAAAGCTGGCTCTTACTGAACCAGTTTTTGTCGGCGTGATAGTCGGCGTTTGTTTCGCCAGCCAGTATCGTCGCCGCACTGCCTTTGCTACCGTCGGACATTTGCACGCCTCCATTCATGTGGACGGCGGATTATCCCATTGCGGAGTGTCGAGTCAAGTGGCTACCGAAAAAGAGCGTAAGGGTCTGGCGAACGAGACCCGCTCCTCTTCCTTTTGGTCGGCACTCCATCCTTCGCAGCCTTTGCATCTCTCGCCTCTTTCCCAAGAAGTCGCCGAAGGGCCAGGTAGCGGAGGGTCAGCTTGTCCACATATTGCTTGTCATCCTCAGGAATGAATGGCTGCTTCATCTCTCGGACGTTAGGGTCACTTTCGGCCATCTCGTCGATCTTGCGGCGAATGTCAGTCCGCTCAGCGTCGGCCGATATCGGCTTTATCAGGGTCCCGGACGTTGCATTGATGCTCATTTGATAGAGGCGATCAAGGAAGTTCGGGACCTTCTCGTCGTCCACCAGGCGGTTCGCAATCTGCATGGGCCTGGAGTAGAAGGGCACGAGGTCGAGATAGGGAGACACGCCCTTGATTGCGAGTCCCGCCGGGCTGCCCCTTGGAATGCCCAGCTTCTCGGCCACCTGATTCACCGCTGGAGTGAAGGACTTCTTCGATTGGCGCGTGAACAGATTCTGGCCAGTCACCCCCTCCACGCCGATTCGCATGGCTGGGTGCAGATTTCCCGAGGCGGCCTCAAGGACTGTGTTCCACACGGTCGAGCTTATGTCCGGCGTGCCGTCTGGCCTGAAGCCGACGCGCACCAGGGAGTTCATCATGTCCATGCCAGGCAGGGAGATCGAAGAGATGTGCGGAGTCGTCCCCTCTACCGCCCCGCCAAACGGGTTCGACAGCGATGGACTGATCGGCGAGCCATATGAGGACTTGAGTGATTCGGGGACATACTCGCCATCTGGGTTCAGGATTTCGCCAGGCAGTCGCATTCCGAATTGAGTGAGCCGCCCGCCAGGGTTATCGCTCAACTTGCTGACGAACCATCGGCCGATCCTGGAAGAGTAGGACCAGAAAGGAATGATCCGCCGCATCGTCCCTCGCTCGAACTGAGTCAAGGACGAGTAGTCCACATGGGCAATCTTGATTCGCCGAGCAGCTTCCAGCGGGTCGATACCCTGCGAGATCAGGCCGATGTAGCCAGCCGCCCTATTGAGTGAGTCAGTTGTGTCGCCGAGCTTTGCGCTCCACCGGAGGATTGGGTTGCCGACGTCTTGAGGGCGCTGCACCCCCATGTCCATGAACTTCGACCACCCCTGGCCAAGCTCCGAGTAGGCCGACTTGTCTACCCCCAGTGGCGTCCTGCCAACAAGGGCGTCACCCATCTGGTACCCGAGAGTGGTCCGTGGGTTCATGCCCGGCAGGAACTCGTCAGCCACGGCCGCGCCCGTCTGGATGCTTCCAATTGCTCCAGCAAGGTCCTCCGTCCTTCTCCCCTGGAGCAGTCCGGATGATGCAAGGTCTCGCTGAAACCTGGCCTTTCGCTGTGCCGGGGCCAGGCCCTCGTACCGTGGGACCGCAGCAAGGACTTCGTCCAGCCGATCCCACTGCCCCTGGATCATGTACTTGGCGCCGCGGTAACCATTGACGAGTTCCTTCCCTGAGCCGACCTCGATCAGATTCGAGAAGGCCCCCGAGTACCAGTCACGAGTGAACCGTGCAGGCCAGGCCAGGATGGACCCCTTCCAGACTCGCGTCATGTCATCGAAGGACTTCATCCAGCCCTTCTGCACGATAGGGGAGTCGTAGAAGTCTGCCACCCTGGTGAGCCGATCCAGAGTTCTGGCGTCGAGGGCGAAGTTCTTCAGGTCCTTGGAGGCGGCAGGAAACCTGACGGCCAGCCTCTTCTGAAGCTGGTCCACGGCACCAACAACCACATTGGTCTTCTTGTTCTTCACTGTCCGCAGGCCCACTTCCTGCAAGGCATTGTCCATGCTGAGGTGCATACCTCCATGAATCTGCGAGGCTTTCCCTTGCACGGCAGTGCCGGCCATCATGTCGAACATGACGTCGGCCGTCGCCATGGACCGCTCATTGCCCTTGATGTACTTCGCGAAGTCGTCTGCAAAGTGGGCACCAAAGATGGGGAGCCCCTCTTCGGCAGCCCTTGGGTCAATCTGGTGCAGCACTCTCGCCAGCTTGAGTGCAGACTGCCTGGAATACCTGGGGACGGCCTTTCCGTTCGGAAGAATGCCGCCAGGAAATCGAGCCGCCAGTTCTTTGTTGACCTCTCCCAGGATGTGAGTCGCCGCAATGTCGTCCGTCATTTCTTCGGGCTTGAGCTTGAAGAGCGACCTGTTCTTGCCAGCCAGGCCACTGTCGAGGGACAGGCGGTTGAGCATGTCGTCCGCGCCTGGAACGTCCATGAACTTGCGGCGTGCAACCTGGTCTGAAGTGTTGGTCCCGTAGGCTCTCGCACCGCCAGCACCACCAGCAGACCTCGCGGAGCCAGTCCCAACGGCCTCTTCGATCTTGTCCAGGAATGACAGGTCTTCGATGTGCCTTGGGAAGTAGTCGGCTCCGTACCTGCTCTCCCAGGCATTCGACGCAAGCCCGTGCTTGGCCCGGTCGGCGAGGTAGGTTTCCCTGAGTCCGCCCGGCCCGGACCAGCTTTGGATGAAGTCAGCAAGGTCCTTCCTGTAGCTGGCGTGGCCTGGGGTAATCAGGTCGATGTCCGTGCCTGACGCCGTCTTGTTCAGCAGTCGCCGAACGCTCGGGGACAACTTGGTGTCGCTGAGAATGTCTGTCCCCAGCCCCTGGAGTGCTTCGGCGATCTTGCTGCCAGACTTTTCGTCAGCCAGCGTTCTGGCCCGATGCACCTGGCTGCCGAGAATCTGGCCAAACTCATCCGTGGCTCCAAGCACTTCGTTGTTGAAAGCTGCGTGTGCCTGGCGGCCCGGCCCGGACCAGCGGATTGCCTGGCCTGCACGGTCCAGGTTCCTTGCGAGAAACTCCCCGCCCGGCAGGTTCATTCCAGCCAGGCTCTGGTCAGAGAACGGAATGCCTATCCCTACATCCTTGCGAAGAGCAGTGTCCGCGTAGTCTGCGTAAGACCCTCCACCAGACTTCTTGAGCTGATTCTCTATCGTATCTATTGCCGCTTGTCTTGCCGATGGGTCTTGTGCTTCGATGAGGTCACGGAGCTTCAACCCTCTTCGTGACTGGGATGCCCCCATGAGTGGACGGGAAATCAGGTCGGCGTCAGTGAGGTCTCCCGCACTCTTGCCGATCTTCTTCCACGCATTCAGGGAGTTCTGGGCGTAATACCCCGAGGTGTTTCCGGATGCCAGCGCCCGCCTGGACGCAATCCTGGTTGCGTCGTCAAGCAGGTTCCGCCCTGCACCAACCGAGACGCCTCTCGCAAGGTTCGCCGCCTTGGTCATTCCTCCAATGCCAACCAGGTTCAGTGGGTCCAGCAGTGCCCCGGTGGCGAACGCAGCAAGCGGCTGGGCCCACCCACCAAAGGACTCCTTGTCAGGGAGTATGCCGTAGGACTCAAGCAGCTGCTCTGGTGTGGTCCTGCTGCCGAGGCTATTCCCCGCAATGGTGTCTCGCAGAAGGCTCGCTGGCGTGTCAAGGACTCCAAGCAACGCCTCCGTTGCCGACATCGTCTGAGACCCGATGAGATCGAAGAGGCTCTTCCGCTCTTCGGGCGACACGCCATCAAGGCTCGTGTCCCGTCGCTTTCGCCGACGGCCGAACAGGCTGAACGGGTCCTCGGAAGGTCCGTGACTGTCCGAGAAGATGCTGTACGGGTCTGACACTGGTCACCTGGGGTTGATGCCGGTCGCCGCATAAAAGAGTGCCACGGACTCGGGGCTGTCCGGCAAGCCAAGCTGCATTCTCCATCCAGCCCAAAATGCTCTATCGTTTGGGTCCGCGCCCAGCCCTGTCTTGAAGTGAGTGGTCCACTCCCTCAGGTAATCCAGGTTTCCGTCACGAAGGCCACCTTCCGGGTCCATGATGTCATTGGCGGCATCGGAGGCCCATTGCCGGCCTTGGCTGGACATCCAGGCGGCCTCTGCCTGCGGATTGGCAGCTCCGTCTTCACCTCCGTTCGTTACCCGATACACGTTAGACAGGGAACTCATCCTGCCGCTGTAAGGCAGCTCGGCCACTTCTGCGCGCATCCCCTGCAATCTTTTGTATGGATCGGCTGCGGCGGCTGCTGTGGTTGCTACTGTGGTTGCTGCTGTGGTTGCGTCGGTCTCTCTTTTCGCAGCGGCAGTAGCGTCGCTGGTTTTCGCACTCCTTTCCTTATCGCCCTCCTCCTTTGCGTGCGCGTGCTCGGCGACCTGCCTTTCGCGTAGCGCAGCATCTCTTGCAGTGCCAGCTGCCCCATCGGCCGCCAGGCCAGCGGCGGCGACATTCCCCCTTCCTTCAATCTCCGCCCTCGTCATGTCCGCTTGAGCTGTCCTGTCAGCTTGCCGATCGGCGAGAGCCAGGGTCTGTCGCCTGTCCGTGGCTGCCTCGACCCCTGCGGCTATGCTCCGGTCTGCCCCAGTTTCCATCGCAGTGTTGAAGTTCGGTGACAGCTCCTCGGCCATGGCATGATTGCCAGTGCTGACGGCGTAGTTCATCTGTGCCGCAGCCATCTCCTCTGGCGTCGAGGCGCTGTTGATGGCATCGAGATACGGAAGGTGGTGGACAGGGACGCCTCGCTTCTGGGCCTGAAGCTCCAGTTGGCGGTTGTCGAAGACCTTGCCCTTCCTCGCCGCCTCGTTGTCGAGGTTTGCCATGGTCCTGTCGGTCACGGCCTCCTGGTGCTGGAATCCGCCAGCCCAATCACTCCCGATTTTATCCGCAGTTACTCCGGGCTCATCCAGGTCTCTGTCCGTAAACTCCGACATCAACTCAGGGATGCCGATGCCCTGCTTGTCGTACTGCTCGCGGTTGCGTCCGTACTGCTGATTGGCCCACATCCGGGCGTCGCGTCGAGCTTCCCCGATGCTGCGGATTCGCCCAACGCTGCCTACTGGATCGCCGATCTGTTGTTCTGGCATTTCAATCCCCAAAAGCTGAAGGTGCTTGCTTGAACTCAATGTCCGGGTATGGATTGTCGTGCCGGCCCGGTGCGGTAAGGTAGTTGTACCCAGCCTTGGCCAGCATTGCCCCGCCGCCAGCCAATCCGCTGCCCAGCACGAAGTCCTTGTAGCGACCACTGTTCCTGCGAATGTGCCCGCGGACTCCACCGGTAGCACTGGCCAGGGCTCCTCCAATTACCGACCGATCCCCTGAAGGGATCGCGCCCTCCAGAGCCTCCCTGAACCTCTCCAAGTTGCTCTTGGGAGCGGCCGCAGCGGGCGAAGCCGCTGGCGTAGTG
>ENA-ORBV01001089-ORBV01001089.1-microbial-mat-metagenome-genome-assembly--contig:-NODE-1089-length-61880-cov-8.321036_pt1 | contig 61880 bp, 46 predicted proteins | sample MGYA00237777_ERZ505514 | MGnify/ENA primary metagenome ERZ505514 (study PRJEB26160, sample SAMN06269048) | microbial mat metagenome | isolation source: Oligotrophic lake microbial mat | place...
CTTCCACGAAGCGTCCAGCTCGAAGATGCGCCCGATACGGATCAGACCCTCGCGAGCGACGGCATTCTTGGCGACAGTGGCTTCCCATGGCGGCGAGGTCGTACGAGAGAGGCAGGCGCGCAGCGCCTTTCGTACGAACCTGATCAAGAAGCTTGGCACCGACTTCAGCGTCGCGACTTTGACCGGCGTTCTCGCGGCGGACGGCGACGACATCCGAGAAAAGAACAACCACACTCTGACGAGCGGCATCGTCAAAGCCAACGACGCGCTGGGATCCGCGAATGCGCGAGGCGTGCGCGTGAACCTCTACCTGACGCCGGCGGACCTGCAGGAGCTTCAGCCTTTCTTCCAGAGTGCGTCCGGGGGCTTCGCCGAGATCCCCGAGGCGAACGCCAGGCATCTCCTCTTTTCGCACCAACGGCAGCAAGAATCCTGGAACGCTCCTGGTTCACAACAACCCGATTGCGAACTTCTGCATGGCAGAGAGCGCGAGCGACAAATGCGCGCTGCTCCACACCGGGGGCTTGCACGAGCCCGCTGCGCCTCCGACTGGCAACCCCCCGGGTAGCACGGTTGCCCCAATCACCGACGGCCAAATGCTGACCTACATCGACCGGCTAGTGCGGGACATTCCGGCACCAGACATGGTCCTGAGGCCGGACCTCGCGACGAAGCGAGCGGACAAGGCGTCCATCGAGAAAACGGTGAACGACTTCTCGCTCCCGAAGGGGCCGGCGGCGGTCCCGGCGTTCTACGATTTTAACACCCTGCAGATCGCCTTCGAGCACGTGTGGAAGCAGCTCTTCGACGAGGCCATTCCCAACCTCGCGTACACTGCAAACGCTATCGGCAGGGCGACCCTCGGCTTGGACGCAGTCGTTGCCGACTCCTTCAAGAACGGCCTTTTGGTAGCCGAGCTGTTCTATTCAATCACCCCGGTGGAAGTGCCTCCCGCCGTCGCCCGGCTCTTCGACGTCACGAAGGAGGAATTCAACGAGCTCTCGCCCACGCTGCGGCAGGAGCTCGTCTACATCGCGAATCAGATCCACGAATGCAGCGTTTCGACGACCGTCGACTACGGGCTCAACACCCTGAAGCATAGTGATTCGCGGACTAGCGATCTTCGAATCGTCCAATCGTTCACCGAGCAAGGCGAGCGATTGATCGACGCCGTGCGCCACAACTTCGGCGTGATGAACACGTACCGCCAGCAGTGGACGCCGCTCATGGTTCAGGCAGGCAAGCTGGTCAAAACGATCCCCCTCGCGCCCAAGGAGGAACGAAAATATTCCGTCAGGATCAACCGGCAAGAGAAGCGCAAGGAAGCGAAGAAGAACAACCGGTCTATCACCAACGAGCAGAGTTCCAGCTCACGCGTCGAGGCTGAGATCATGGCGAAGGCGCAGAACAAGACCAACTTCGGCTTGACGACGGAAGGCGACTTTAGCGTCGGCATCTACGAAGGCAAGGGCACCACCACGTTCGGCGTCGAGGCGCTTAGCGAATCTTCGCAGAACAGGAAGGACTTTCGCGAGGCCGTGCTGAAGGCTGTTCAAGATTACAAAGACGAAACCAGCATGGAAGTGACGACCGACAGCGAGCTCACCAGCGAATCGACCGAGTCCGGAACGATCGTGAACCCGAACGATGAGTTGGCGGTAACTTACCTGTTCTACGAGCGTTCAAGAACGCTACCGGCTTTCCGAGCAGCTCTACCGGGTGATGCCCGTCGTGCTCGTCGCGCAGGAAGTTCCGTCGCCCGATCAGATCACGCCGGCGTGGGTCCTCGCCCACGACTGGATCCTCAATCGTCACCTTCTCGACGACAGCTTCCGTCCAACGCTCGCGTACCTCGCGAACAACAGCGTGGGTGACGACTTCAGCTTGCGCGAGCTCAGAAAAAATCTACGCCAGCAAAGGAGCCTGGTGGAAACGCTCCGCATTGAGTTCTCGGCCGCGAGCGTGCAGGCCGACAATCGCTACAAGGCACTGGAAGCGTCGATCACACGCCGCATCGACGAAGAGCACCGGGAGGCGACCGACGGTCTAGCCAACGACATCGGGGATTTCCTCGGAACCGGACACGGGGTTCGTGCGCTCTTCAGTACACTCACAGGAGGCGCCGTGGGGGGAGGCAGCGGCGTGGACCCCGAGGCGATGAAAGCCCGCGAATTGGCAGCGAAGGATGCTCATCAGTACGCTCTTGAGAAGGCTGAGAAGGCCGCCGCAGGCCTGAGGCAGGAGCTCAATACGCTGCACCAGCTGACGGAACAGTACAACAAAACCCTGCAAGCACGCCTGGACAACGAGACGAAGGTGAAGCGCTTGCTCGTTCACATCCGCAACAACATTTTCTATCGCGTGAGAGTCGAACCTCGAAAACCTGCGCCTCGCCGCGCGCTTGCTCAACCACGAGCGCGAGGATCCTGACATCGAGAAGAAGGTCGTGGTTCAGGGTAGTGGGGTGAGCCCCGGCATCGACGTCGACAACCCGTAGACACCCATGGGCAAGGGAGCCGACATGACATCCGGATCGAGACCGAGCGTTCAGAGTCGCGGAACCGCTCGTCCGCAGGGCGATTTGCGGGAGGGGGTGCGAGCGTCGAAGGTACGCGTGCAAGCGGTGCCGCTTCAACCGATGTGGCTGCTCCTGTTTCCCGCCTGGACGTACCGGTCGGAGCTTGGAAGGCGGCTGTTCAACTCGGGAAAAGTTCCGAGGGGGATGCGCCTTGAGCCGACGGATTTGAAAGCAAATAGTGAGCTTGCGCGCCGGTGGACCCTTTCGTGGAGCGGCTCGCTCGACAGCTTCCGCAGGGACTTCACCCCTTTCGCGATGCAGCTTTACGAGAAGGCCAGTGGTCCGGGTGAGGAGTTTCCGGAGGATACCGTCGCGCGCGAACGGGCGCAGCGCGAAGAGCTGGAGAAACGGCGGAAAGCAAACAGTAAGTTCTTACCTGCTCTGAAGATGACAGCGCATTGAGCTCAATAGCGTCAGTGACGGCCTCCAATCGTCGATCTCGAGTCTCCACGCAACGCTTGGCATGCTACCCGGGCCTGAGTTTTACAAGAAGCTCAATACGGGTCAGCTCGGCGAACAGGTCGCGCGCAAGACACTCGAAGGGCGCGGCTACATCGTCGTAGCCATTCAGAACGAGTCCGGGCACGGCATCGATCTGGTTGCATTTCACCCGAAGAAAAATCTGCTCATCTTCGTGGAAGTGAAGGCCTCAGAAAAACACTATCGCGCCTCCTTGAGCCGCTCGCAGAAGCAAACCCACGACTTCGTCCGCTCGCGCCTGGAGCGGGCGACGGGAGCCGATCCGCGCTGGGAACGAACTTCCTTCGAACAGCGCGAAGCGGCCACGCGTCTTCTCGCAGAGCTTAACGCTGTCCGCCCGATTCACGGCCTGCGCATGTGGGTGAGGTTCCTGGGCTTGGGCGTCAACTTCCTGGTCGACGTGAAGATGTGGCGCCCGCCCGGTGCGAGTGGTCGCAAGCGAGGGAAGAAGCCGTGAGACAGTGTTACTGTTTGACGTAGGTCTGAGTGATCGTGGACACGCGGGAGAAGTTCTTGCAAACGTCGTTAGGTTGGCGCCTCCGGCAAGAATCGAACTTGCGACCTTGGCTTTAGGAAAGCCCTGCTCTATCCAACTGAGCTACGGAAGCGGGTACTGAAAATGCCGGAGCGTTCTGCCACAGGCTGAGCCACCCTGGCAACCCGTCGCAGCGAGTCGTTTTATGGCGAAGCGGGCGAAAGCCCGTAGCTTTGGAGGAGGGCTTTGGGGTCGGGGTCGCGGCCGCGGAACATGCGGAAAACGGCGCCCGGTTCTTTTCCGCCTCCGAGCGCGAGCACAGTTTCGCGGAAGCGCGAGCCCACCTCGGCTAGCTTTTCTGGATTGTCCAGGCCGGCGTCCGTGAAGGCCGTGAACGCATCGGCAGCCAGCACCTCCGCCCACTTGTAGCTGTAGTAGCCCGCTGCGTAGCCGCCCGCAAAGATATGCCCGAACGTGCACAAGAAGCGGTCTTCAGCTAACGGCGGCAAGATCGTGTTCTCTTGCGCGACTGCTTCAGCCAGCGTTTGAATGCTCTGCTCGCCTGCTGGATCGAAGCTTGAATGCAGCGCTAAATCGAGTGAACCGAGGTGAACTTGGCGTAAGAACTGACTCCCAGCTCGATAATTCCGAGCCGAAAGCAGCTTGTCGAAGAGGTGTTGGGGCAGGGGCTCGCCGGATTCGAAATGGCGAGCGAACGTGAGCAAGGTTGGCCGATGGTAGCACCAATTTTCCATGAATTGGCTGGGCAGCTCCACCGCGTCCCACTCGATGTTGTTGATGCCCGCCGCATCCACGTAGTCCACGCGCGTCAGCATGTGTTGCAGCCCATGCCCGAATTCGTGAAAGAGCGTTTCCACCTCGCTGAACGTCATCAGCGAAGGTGTTTCGCCAACCGGCGGGCTCTGGTTGCAGATCAAATAGGCCACGGGTAGGCGTACGGAGCCATCGGTCAAAAGCTTGCGATCCAAGCACGTATTCATCCACGCTCCCTGACGTTTCTCGGCGGGGCGGGTGTACGGATCGAGGAAGAAACTTGCGACCGCTTCCCCCGCTCGATCAACGACTCGGAAAAACCGCACGCTGGGCTCCCAGACCGGCGCTTCGCCGTCCGCCGCGACAATTCTCACCCCAAACAACCGCTCCGCCACGCCGAATAATCCCTCTAACACGCGCGGCAGCGGGAAAAATGGGCGCAGCTGCTCATCGGTAAAATCCAAGGTTTGCTCGCGTTGGCGCTCTGCCCAATAGCCAATATCCCACAGCTTCAATTCCGGATTGGCTTCAGCATTCTGCGTGGCGACAAATCGAAGCAGCTCCGCATACTCTTCTTCCGCAACCGGGCGAGCCGTCTTTCTGAGATCATCCAACATCTTCTGGACCGCGCCGATTTCTTTAGCCATCTTTCGGGAGAGGCTGAGCGCCGCGTAAGTGTTGTAACCGAGGAGCGCCGCCTTTTCTCGCTTGAGCTTCAAGATATCCAGAATTACGGGCTGATTGTCCAGCTCTCCAGCGGATGCTTGCGTCACGTAGGCGCGATACAAATTTTCGCGCAGCTCCCGGCTCTTGGCGTGCTTGAGAAACGGAATCAAGATGGGCGCGTCGAGCGTTAGACGCCAGGGGCCGGAATCTGGAGTGGCGTTTGCTAGCGCGGGTTCGCTCTCGGCGACGCTGCGTGCTGACTGAGCCATCATCGCCAGCACTGTTTCGGGAAGGCCAAGAACTTGTTCTTTATCCGCTAAAATCAGCGAAAAGGCCTTAGTCGCGTCGAGCGCATGGTTGCCAAAAAGTGTGCCCAAGCGCGCCAGCTCAGCTTCAATTTCATTGAACCGGGTGCGCTCAGCACCTTCGAGCGCGATGCCACTATGTTCTGCCGAAAGGATCGCGGCATCCACCACGCGGCGCTGGGCTTCATCCAGAACGTTCCAGCCGGAACCGCTCTTTAACTCACGGTACGCGTGGTAAAGTGTCTGGCTTTGGGCGAGGCGTAGGCCAGCCGCCACGACTTCAGGTTGCAGCGCTTGCACGACTTCGCGCAACGCCTCCGTATCTTTCACGCTCAAGAGGTGGTGCACGACACCCCATGCGTAGGAGAGCGGCTCCGCAAGTTCGGTGAGGGGCTGCACGACGCCCGCCCAGGAGGGTGTACAGCTGGCTTCCAGAGCCAAGAGCGCCTGATCTTGCGCCTGAATGAGGCGCTTCAGGAGTGGGCCCGCGTTTTCGGGTTTGAAGGCTCCAAAATCGGGGATGCTGTTGAAGCGTTCGAGGGCTGGATCAGTCGGAATATTAGAACTCACTCACGCATCCTTGGTTAAACCTAAGATCTAGTGCTCTTAGCCGGCGTGCGCAATTGCGCTCTCGCCTCAAGTTGCAGCTTCGGGTTCTTGAGACTCAGCTAGGGCCAACGCCCGGTGCTTCGTGCCCAGATTGCTCGACATATTCGGTATAGCCGCCGGGATAAGCGTGCACATTGCCGGGCGTGAGCTCCAAAACCCGGTTCGAGAGCGCGGAGAGGAACTTGCGATCGTGGGAGACAAACAGCAGCGTGCCTTCAAAATTCATCAGCGCCTTCACCAACATCTCCTTGGTGTCCATATCCAAGTGATTCGTGGGCTCATCGAGCACCAACAGATTCGGCGGATCGAACAGCATCTTGGCCAGCACGAGCCGTGCTTTTTCACCTCCCGATAGGATTTGGCAAGATTTATCGGCTTCATCTGCCGAGAACCCAAACGCGCCCGCGAGGGTGCGCAGCGTTCCAAGCCCCGCCATCGGGAAGGACCATTGTAAGGATTCGATCACCGTTTGGGTTGGGTCGAGGATTTCCATGGAATGCTGAGCGAAGTAGCCAAGCTTGACGCTCGCCCCGACGGCAACGCGCCCCGTGTCGGCCGTTGTTTCTCCAGCCACAAGTTTCAAGAGCGTGGATTTGCCGGCTCCGTTGACGCCCATCACGCACCAGCGTTCACGTCGACGGATCAAGAGGTCAAAATTGTCGTAGATTTTTGAGCTCCCGTAGGCCTTCGTCACTTTTTCGATCTTCACCACGTCTTCGCCTGAGCGGGGTGGCGCTCGAAACTCAAAGTCGACAACTTGGCGGCGTTTGGGCAATTCCACGCGTTCGATCTTGTCCAGCTTCTTGACGCGCGATTGAACCTGGGCCGCGTGGCTCGCACGGGCCTTAAAACGCGCGATAAACGCCTCTTCTTTGGCCAGCATGGCCTGCTGGCGATCATACTGGGCTTGAGCTTGCTTAGCCTGGATAGCTCGCTGAGCCTCAAAGAAGTCAAAATTGCCCGAATATGTAGTTAGCTCGCCGCCGTCTATCTCCACAATCTTGGTGACGAGCCGATTCAAGAACTCGCGATCATGGGAGGTGACGACGAGCGCACCTTCGAAAGCTTTTAGAAAACGCTCCAGCCAAATAATGGATTCGATGTCGAGATGGTTGGTGGGCTCGTCGAGCAACAGCACATCGGGCCGCATCAACAAAATGCGCGCGAGTGCCACGCGCATTTTCCAACCACCGGAAAGCTTGCCCACGTCATCGTCGATGCTCTCGGGACGAAAACTCAAGCCGGCCAGGATCTCCCTGGCGCGAGCCTCCAAGGCATAGCCGCCAAGTTCATCAAAGCGCGCTTGAACCGTCCCAAAACGTTCGATCAACGCATCCAGCTCGTCCACACGAGCAGGGTCCCCCATCGCGTGTTCAAGCTCTGCGAGCTCGGTACCAACCAGTGCCACGTCGCCGGCCCCGGCCATCGTTTCTTGGATGACACTCCGACCCGCCATCTCGCCGACGTCCTGGCTGAAGTAGCCAATCGTTATGCCTTTGTCGACGACAAGCTGACCCGCATCCGGCTGTTCTTCGCGTATAATGAGCCGAAATATTGTGGATTTCCCGGCTCCATTCGGCCCGACTAATCCGACCCGTTCTCCCTTGAAAGCGCTCATTGAGGCCTCAAGAAAGAGGATTTGTTTACCGTGCTGTTTTGAAATGGAGTCCAGGCGCAACATGAGCACGAAACCTTGCAGTTCTGCCGCGCAAGGGCAAGCATCACCGACTCCACCGCGTTCAAAAGCCTGCGGCCAAGGTCGCTTGGCCGGCGTCTCTTTAGCAAACGCTCAGATGTCGAACTTGCCGACGGCGTTCAGATCTTGCAGCGCTTGAACCAGGCGTTTCGTCATGCCCTTTTCACCCAAGTACAGCCAGCCGCGCGGGTCGATGTATTTCTTGTTGGGCTTGTCGTCGCCGTCGGGATTCCCCAACTGGGATTTCAGGTAGCCGCTCTTTTCGTCCATGTATTTTTTGATCGGCTCACAGAACGCCCACTGCGTATCTGTATCGATGTTCATCTTGACGACGCCGTAAGAAAGCGCTTCGCGAATTTCTTCCTGGGAAGAGCCAGACCCGCCGTGAAAAACGAAGTCCACCGGTTTGGGTCCGGTCTTGCGCTCCGCCTGGATGTGCTCCTGAGAATTTTTCAGGATCTTCGGCGTTAGCTTCACATTGCCAGGTTTGTACACGCCATGCGTGTTGCCAAACGAGGCCGCAATGGTGAACTTTCCAGCGGGAACGAGGGCATCGTAAGCCGCCAAAACGTCGGCGGGCTGCGTGTACAGCTTTGAATTGTCCACATCGGTGTTGTCGACGCCGTCTTCCTCGCCACCGGTGACGCCGAGCTCGATTTCGAGCGTCATGTTGATGCGTGCCATGCGCGTGAGGGTTTTCTTGCAGATTTCGAGATTCTCGCTCAGGCTTTCTTCGGAGAGATCCAGCATGTGGGAGCTGTAGAGCGGAGCTTTATGTTTCTCGAAGTGGCGTTCGCCAGCCTCCAGCAAGCCGTCGATCCACGGCAACAGCTTCTTAGCCGCATGGTCCGTGTGGAGCACAACAGGCACTCCGTAGGCTTCCGCAACCCGATGCACGTATTCGGCTCCAGCGATGCCGCCGATGATCGCGGCTTTTTCACCCGAATTGTCGAGCCCCTTGCCGGCGAAGAAGTGGGCGCCGCCGTTGGAGAATTGAATCACAATCGGGCACTTGGCTTCGCGTGCGGCTTGGAGCGCCGCGTTGGTACTGTGAGAGCCAATCACGTTAACGGCTGGCAGGGCGCACTCGGTGCTCTTCATGTACGCGTTCAGCTCGGTGAGCGCATCGCCTGTCACAATTCCGGGCTTGAGTTTCAACTTAGACATGGGGTTTCCTTGGTCTCACAGATTGGAAATAGGGCGCAAACAAGCGCCGTTGTCGGTTGGCCTAGCATCGAATGCATCTTGGAAAAAGCATGGAACAGATCAGCGCGGCCATTGATGCACGTGGCCCACCGGATCGGGGTCCGCTGCGAGCCTTCGAGGATCACCGCGTTTTGAGTGATCAAAGCGCACGGGGGCCCGGAGGAACTGGTAAAATACCTGTGTTTCTGAGCTCCAGTCGCGTTCGCTGATGAAAAATTTGGGGAGATACTTGGAGGCTGCCAACGTGCCTGGCCCGTCCAGGCCCATCGCGAGCACGTTCATAGCGGCGACCTTTCGATCCTTTCGGTGCACAGCTACGACGCCGACGGTGTCGTAGTCTTCTCCGGTCTGTTTCTTGATGGCTAACGGATCATCATTGAAGCGCAGGAGTGCCTGTGTGATGCCCGGGGGTAGCGCTTTGGGTGGACGCCCGCTGCTGTAACAAACCTTGGACGGCAAGGAAGCTTCCTGCCAATAGAATCGGAACGGCAGATCGGGTGCCGGGTCGGCATCGGGCTTGCGAAATGGCTCATCCGAGAAACCAAACGCGTGCGCTACGGCATAGCAGGCTCCCAAGTGCCGACGCGGTGAGCCAATGATAACCAGATTGGTGGTGTCCTTCTGCACACCCGCTAGCCACGGATCGTCGCGGAACATTTCATAGCTGTGCGCGGGCCAATCGGTGGCGCCAAGCTCAGGCATTTCAGTAAAGACATCTGAAAGCGCCAGATCAGCGCGACCTTCCGTGTAGATTCTCAATTGATCCTTGAGCACGCTGAAGGCATCTGCGTCAAAGCGTGCGATCGTATCCTGGCCACCATCTGACGAACCATGGCAGGCAACCAACGCGGTCGCCCCGATCCGTGACTGAGCCAGGTAGTGCAAAACGCTCCGCTCACTGCCACCCAGAAAGAAGCCAAGCCCGCCCTTGTGGCGGAGGAACTCATCAAGCGTGGTGAGCTCGGCTAGTGTGAGCACCAGATCGGCATCCAGTGTCTCTTCACCGAGCGCCGCTAACTTACGCCGATCCAGCGCCACCAAATTGCGCTCCTTGGCCAGACGCCCTATTTCGTCCGCCAGCTCCGCATAACCGCCAGGGGGGCGCTTCTGACCTCGGATCTCACGTGACAGCCCGCCGAAAAGGGCCTGCACTCGCTTGGGATCAAACTGCCAAGAGGTTGATTTTACTTTCATGGTTCTTTTCTGTGTCGAAAGCCCGACATGGCGGTCAGGAAGCCCCGCATCTAGCAGAGATTCGCAGGCTCATCAATGACGGGTCAAAAAAACGACAAGGCCTGCCGATAGCATTTCTGCTCGCCGCCAGGCTCTTCCCAGGACGCGGGACACGTGCCACTTTCGGGGCATGTCCCAGTCCATTGAGTTCTCAGGCGTCACCGCAATCGCCAAAGCCAACGTCTATTTCGAAGGCAAAGTTGTTAGCCACACGCTGAAGTTCGCGGATGGCAGTAAGAAGACGCTCGGCCTGATCTACGTCGGTGAGTTCCACTTCGATACGCGTGCCGCGGAGGTGATGCAGGTCGTGGCCGGGAGCTGCCGCGTGCGGCTGAAGGGAGAAGGTGGATTCAAGGCCTTCGCGACGGGCGATAACTTTCGCGTGCCTGCCGATTCAGGCTTCGACATCTGCGTGGATTCAGGCATCGCTGAATATATCTGTTCGTTCGAAGTCTGATGCGTCAAAGCACTGACGGCTGAGCTTGAGCTGAGCGCCACGGATGGCGTCGAAGCTTTGGACAAGATAGTAAGCATGCTTACTATCTTTCAAGGAACGAAAAGGGCTGTTCACTTAGCGCTCCGGAAAAGGACGGATACTTGTCGGGGGGAGCCTGACGCGATAATAATAGGAGGCTTATGGCTTCCTCCACGAAACGCTCTTCTGTAGGCCCGCTGGCAATCATTCTTTCCCTAGTCGCCGTTGCGGTAGCAGCCGCCTGCGGCAACAGCGGCGATGATGCCGTGAAAACAGGAACCGGCGGTGCAGGTGGCGTGCTCGGCTCAGGTGGGAAATCAACCGGTGGTGCCATGACTGGCGGCGTCAAGGGGACGGGCGGCATGGCTGCCATGTCAGTTCCACCTAGTGTTCAGTGCATGGCACAAACGTGTCGGGGCTATGTGCTGCAAGGAACGGCGTTAAGTCCCTGTTGTGTTGACGGGAACAAGTGTGGGGTTTCCTTTGCAGGCCAAGCTGCCTGCGCGCTGATCGATGCCCCGGGTGTGGCAGACGTGCGCTGCCGCGCCTACGACGGCGCCGAGCTTTTTATGCAAGCGCCAATGGGGGTAATCTCTTTTGACGGCTGCTGTACGGCACAAGGGTTTTGTGGGGCCGTAATTGATGCGAGCCTTATCGGTGGGCCTAGCTTTGGATGCACTGACGTGCGTAGTTACGCCCCGAATCTGCAAGTTGCCAGCTGCGGACAGGGTGGCACCGGGGGGATGAGTGGTGTCGGTGGAGCGACGGCAACGGGAGGCGCGACGGCAACAGGAGGCGCCGGAGTGGGTGGTAGTGCCTCGGGCGGTAATTCCTCGGGTGGTGCGGGTGGCGCAACAACGACGGGTGGTGCGGCGGGAGCTAGCGGAGCGCAACAGCAAGGTGGCAGCGCCGGGATCGCGGGCACGTCGAACTGAGCCGCCAGCGTCAGCGAATCAAGCGTAGAGCGAAGCGAGCGGCCCCGACGCCCCCGTGACCCCCACGGTATTGACGTCGGAAAGACCCATGTATTGGATGAGCGAGACCAGCAGCTGAGCGTTCTGGCGCCCGGCCTCAGCATAGTCACTTTCCGAGGGGCCGCGCAGGTAGCGGCCCGTCTTGAACGTTCCTTGTCCACTGCCAAACAGCACCGCAGGTACTGATTTGGTGATGTGTGGGTCCTCGATCTTCTCGTCGCCGCCCAATTCTGAAAGCCAAAGTACTGCCGTGGAATCGAGGAGTGGCTTGCCGAGCGCATCTTTGGTGGACTTCAGCTTATCGATCAACGCGGCGACTTGGCGAGAATAGGTGGTGGTGAAGATGCGCATGGCGAGCATCATTTCGGGCGAGCTGGGCTGATGGGTCCAGGGGTGATGGGCAGGCCCCGAGTCCCCCGAATCCGCTTTGGGCGACTTGGGAACACGGTACTTCGCAGCCACTTTGTTGCGCGCCGCCTGGGACCCAATTTGAAACGCAATCACGTGTGAAAGCTCGCAGGCGAGTGTGATCGCGATGAGATCGTTGAAGGTAGCAGTCTGGAGGTCGCGGTTCTCGGGATTGGGCCAGTCCCGATCGGGAGGAGGCGTTCGGCGCCCACACGCTCGGCCCGAAAGCATGGGAGTGGTGAGGTTCTTCTCCAGCGTGCGAAGCGTGGTGCAGTGGTCATCCAAGAGCGCCACGCCTTCGCTGCCAAGTGCCGTCTTCAGGGCTTCGCAATCATCGATCACGAAGTCGAGGGCGCTTCGATCGCGCGTCACGACGGCCAGCGATTCTGTTGGCGTGGCTCCTGGCCCAATGAAGCTTGTGAAGAGCTGAGCCCAGGCGGCGGTGGGGCTCGACTCTGGCGTGATGTTGCGGCCAGGGGAGGCGCAAAAGGCATCCCCCGTTCCTCCCGATTGGCTGTTGGCAACATTGCCCCAGACGAGCGAACGCACCATCCCGGCGCGCCCCTCTTGCTCAAGCCGTTTCCCGATCACCTGATCGATCGTCTCCCCGTTTTGGGCGTACTGATCACCGTTCGCCCCGGCATCGTAGCCGCCGTAGGTTTGCCCACCGAGGGCATGGCCATTCGCAGTTAGCTTGCCAGCGCCAGTCGACGCCATGTGGGACATGAAGATGCCCTCGGCCTTGTGGCGCGCGAGGGGTTGCCACCAATCATGGAACGTGAAATCAGTTTCCGTACCGGAGGCGGGTCCCGTGGCTCGCATCGGTCCGTTGGGTGAAAAAATGAGGATCACGCGTCGCGGCGATTGAGGCCCTGCGGCGTGAGCCTTGAGTTGGCGCGCCACGGGTGCGAGTAGCGCCAAAAGCGCCGTGTTTCCGAGTAAGGCGCGTCGACTCAACAACCGCTGCAAGCGAGACTTCATGGCAGCTCCTGAACGGGCTCATTCGGAATCGAAGGCTTCATAAATTCGGGTGCGCCAACAATTGTTTTCATGATCTCGGGCACACTCGCCTCGTGCGTTTTAACCGATGCGTCCAGCCGAGCCACGAACGAGGCGTCCCCGCGGCTGACGCCGCGCCCCAGCGACCACTCGAGTGCCGTCTGCGCGAAACAGGCTTGCACGATCGGGCTTGCGGCGAGCTCCCGAACCAATTCGGCGGGCGTCTGAAACTCTAACCTCGAGCCATCTCCGGGAATGATGTGGCCTGCAAGATCCCAAGGCTTGCCTGAAGGGTCGGCTGTTACCCAACGGCCGACCGGATCGAACGCCATGAACGCGTACCCAAGTGGCGCAAACAGGCTGTGGCACTTGGTGCAGGTGGGGCCGGCTGAGGTTCGATATTCCAAGCTCTCACGCATGCTGGAGCCGCTCGGCACGTCTTTTCGAGCGAGCGCACTGGCACCGCCTGGCGGCGGGCGTACTTTTTCACACAGCAGCGCTTCTCTAATAAAATACCCGAGCTGAAATGGGGAGGCGCCATCTTCCTTGGTGTGAGAGGAGAGAATCTGAGGATGCATTAAGAGCCCCAAGCGTTCGAATTCCGGTACGTCGCCTGTGGGCACTCCGCTCGCCGTCGAAGGCGCGATGAGCTGCTTCAGCAACGGGCTTTCCACGTATTCCTTGCCCGTCAGCAAATGGCCAACGCTAGGATCCGGACCCGAGAGGACGCCATCGATGAAGTTGTCGGCATCGGTGCGCATGTTGTGCGCAAAGTCGCCGCGCAGCTTGCGTAGGTACATGGGCGACTTTCTCGACACTTTCGATTCAGCTGCCCCCAACCATTCCTCTACCAGGACACTTTTGGCCCGCTTGCCCGCCGCTGTTTCGCTCAGTCTTTCCCATTGCCGCACCCGTTCGCTTCCGTGCGCCAATTTGCCGCTCTGGGCCGCCAGCAGCAACGCTTCATCGGGTGGAGCGAGCGTCGCAAAGTAGCTCAGCTTCACCGCGAGTTCGGTGGGCGTGAGCACCTTCTCGGTCGGATCGTCGTCGGAGGCTACGCCAATCTCGGTGCGATACAGGAACGATGGCGCAAAAAACGTAGCGATCAGCAGCCCCTCCATCGCGACCCGATCACGGCCCGGGCTGCCATCCGCGATCGCGAGCGTGGCTTCAGACTTGTTGCGTTCGTTAGGGCGTTGGGCTCTGCGTAACGCTCTTTCAGAGAAACCTTGGTACCAGCCGAGCAGACAAGTGCGTTGCGCTTGCCCTGTCAGCGCGCAACCACTCTGAGTCAACATGCCAGGAGCTGCTTGCACGGCGAAGGTCTTGATCACCTGAAAGAGCTTCCCAACTTCGGAGCCAATCAACGAGACGCCCGAAGTGCGGAGCGGGTGATGCCCAGCGCGCTGTTCTTCAGGTAGGTCGCCTCGCTCGGGTGCGAGCCCCGTGAGGCTCTGCAAGGTCGCCACGAGCTCGTCGCGACTGAGCCGACGGAGGGCCGAAGGCTTGCCAGAAAAATCGACTAGCCGGGCGAAGGCTTGCTGGTGCCCTTCGGCAGGGGCACCCGGTGCCGCGAACGCCGGTGCCACAGTGTTATTGGCGACCGTGGCTGTTGGGTGCGTCGTCGGGGCAGCGGCATTCGGCACGTTGGTGCCGCAGGCGAGGCAAAGCGCCAGGCCCCCCGGAGCGAGGAGGGCCCTTCCAGCTCTCCATTTCACACAAGCCGCGCTGCGCATAGGCTCTGGAGGATAACGCGGATTCCGCCAGCATGACAGCTAGGCAATCGGTAGTTTTGCGGGATCTTCGTGGCCTTGGACCTCAGTGAATGAAGTTGCGTCTGGTTATTTGTCTCTAAGCGGTGTTGTTTCGGGTGTCTTGAGGCGTTGGTGTTTCTCCCTGGATCGTGTCGTAAAGTCCATGGCGTTAGCCGGAATGTGTGAGTGGCGCGCACCGTCAGGCAGAATGAAGCGTTAGCTTGAGAATGTGGTTTGGAGTCTCCGGGTGGGCTCGCGTGTCTCCAAGCCGCGGCGCACGAAACTCCATCTGTGCTCCCAACGGAAACGGGGCGAGACCCGGGGACGCTGTAGGTGTGACAACGCATGAATCGGGAGCGATTTGCTTGTCGCGGTTTGCTTGCCTACTAACTAAGGGTTGCTTCCCATTCCGCAGCAAGTGACGCTTCTGGTCGCGGCGTAGCTATCCATTTCCATCGGAACGGTTGCTTTTGCTTGTTTGGCGAGAGCCTCCACGATACGCTCGCGACACTCAGGATTTTCCGTTTCTTAGACTCGCAGGTGCCTTTCATGAAAAACTCTGCTCTCGCTTCTCTGTTGGTCGCAATTGGTTTGGTCAGCGCGTGTTCTGCAACAGGGGACGGCGGAGTTGGCCCAGGTTTGCGCGGGATGTTTGTTGGTGACACAGGCGGTAGTGTTGCTGCCCTCACTGGCGGGACAGGCAACGTGCTTGGGGGCTCCGGGGGCACTGGAAGTTCCGGGACGGGCGGCAAGGGCTCGGGAGGCGCGCTAGGGATTGGTGGCAAGCTCGGAACTGGCGGCACCGTGGGAGGCAATGCGGGCGGCAGTGGAGGCAATCCAGCCGGCGGTTCTGGTTCCGGCGGTTCGCCCCTGTCGGGAGGGACAACGGGAGCCGGTGGGGTAGTAACCGGAACGGGCGGCGCGGCGACGGGAGGCAGTGTCGGTTCAGCGGGCGGCGCAGCCCCAGTTCAAACGGGTGGGAGTGTCGGTGCATCCGGCGGTACGCCGGGCTCAGGCGGAAGCGGGAATGCCATCGGCGGGCTGATTGGCCACTGGAAGTTCGATGATATCAGCGGGCCCACTGCGGTCGATTCTTCTGGGCGCAACCACAGCCTAACCATATCGGGTGATGCTACCTTGGACATGACCGGTAAAACCGGCAAGGGCCTGAAGTTAGCGGGCGCGGGTGTTGCGAGTGCGACCTTCAGTTTGGGAACGCTCAACGCGATGACCGTGGGTCTTTGGGTGAAGAGCACTCAGGCCGGCTACGAGCCGGCAGTTGGGCTGTTCGAGTTCGGGGCAAGCAACCTGATCTGGGATGATCAGCCCAATGTCGCCTGGAGTGTCGAAGATGACTCAGGCGGTGCTGCCCCGCCCCCGGGCACCTGGCACCACCTGGGCGCCATCTGGGATGCTGCCGGCCCTACGGTGGAGCTCTGTCTGGATGGGGTAAGCTTCGGGGAAGGGGTCGGATCCTCGAGTTCAATCACCGGCTCGAACGAGTTGAGCATCGGCAAGCTTGGAGACGATACGGCTGGCTTCGAGGGCGTGATTGACGACGTACGGATTTACGATCGCGCGCTCACCTGCACCGAGATCTTCGCCGCGGCGCAGTAGCCGTGGAGGCGTCTGCGTACACGGTAGGGCGATAGGCGCAGGCCACCGTCAACATTCAATATCAGGTATCTGCAGAGCAATACGTAAATACAGACTCTCACCGGTGCGCACGAAGCCCCACTCAAGCGCACATGGGGAGGCGTGTGCGCACGTCGAAAATGATGCAGTGTCCTTGTTTGAGACTGCTTCGAGCGTTAAAGTTAGAGGTGCTGCTGAACTCTGCTTTCGCTTGGAGTGCTTGAATCCATGAAGATGCTATCCCTAAGTCCGTTGGTGTTTGCGGTTGGGCTCGTCGGTGGCTGTTCGGCTACCGGCAATGGCACCACAGGTGCCAGGCCTCCGCGGGATGCTCGATGAGTCCGGAGGCAAATCTAGCTTCTCAACGGGTGGTGCGGCCCTGGGCGGGACGGGCAGCGGCGGCAAGACGGGTGGCTCTACAGGATTCAGCACCGGTGGTAAGCCGAATGGGTCTGGCGCGAGCGGCGGCACTCCGTTTGGCAGTGGGGGCAAAGGCTCAGGCGGAGCGAGTTTCGGCTCCGGCGGAGTCACTGGATCCGGCGGCATGTTAGCAACCGGTGGCAGCAACAATACTGGTGGAGTTAACAATGCTCAAGGAGGAAGCCTTGGAAGCGGCGGCACAACAACAGGCGGCGCAACAACAGGCGGCACGACAACAGGCGGCACTGGCACTGGGGGTAAGGCAACAGGCGGCACAACAACAGGCGGAGCGGCAACCGGTGGAACCGGTGGTGGCGCTTCGAGCGGACTCATCGGCTATTGGAAGTTTGACGAGGCTAGCGGCGCAACAGCGGCTGACTCTTCCATTACCAACAACAATATCCTAACCCTGGGTGGCACCGCGGGTTGCGCAACTCTCGGCACAGCCGGCAAACTTGGAAAGCGTCTCTTGCTTGGCAAGGGAACACCTCTGGCCAATAGCTGTAGTGGTGTTGCGTCCAAAGCAAGCGTGAATCTGGGGACCCTCACGACGGTGACTGTGGCGCTCTGGGTGAAGATGGAAGCTGGCGATCCCTCTTTCTCGTACACAGCCGGGCTACTGGATTTTGACCAGGTGATGACTCTAAACTGGGATTACGACGCGCTCTTTTGGGGCGCGGGACAGGCTGAGTGCTCTTCTCAGGTAACAGGGGACGGCATGTGGCACCACATTGCGGCGACGTGGGACTCCGGAAGCCGTGACGTGCGCTTGTTCTTGGATGGCGCCGAGATTTGCTCGGGCTTCAACGCTGTGTCTCTCGGAGGTGCTCACAAATTGTCGGTGGGGAAAAACACCTTAGGCGCCGACGGTTTCGTCGGCGGGATCGACGACGTGCGGATCTACAACCGTATTCTTTCAGCTTCTGAAATTACGGCGCTGGCTCAATAACGCGGCTGCTGCTAGCGCGCTGCCCCCACGTAATTCAGGCTCCACGCGCCTTGGCTACCAAAAGCCCGCTCTTTGGATAACTCGCGCACTTCCTGGCCTCGCGTTTCTTTCACCAGCACGTTGTGCATGGCTTGTTCGGCATAAACTCGATACGAGAAGATCATCGAGAGGCTCGAATTCTCGTTCACGAAAGCAGGAATATTCGGCCACTGAACGGTCACTGGGTAGATCAGGCCGCCGAGCATTTCCGTTTTCGCTCCGCCTCGGTTGAGAATGTTGATGCTCTGATATTCCGTCTTGTAACCCAGCAGCCAAAGCGTCGCGCCTTCGTTCACGAGCTCGGGAGTGTCGCCTTCGGTTTCAATATTGAGCGAACGCGACCACACGTTGAGCGGGCCCTTCAGGCGCAGGATGCCTTGAAAATCCTCCAAAAAGACATCCGCTCGGTTCGGCTCATTGGTGAGGCTGCCATAGCAACGCTTGAAAACGAGCGGCTGCATTCCTGCCTGATGAAAGGTGAGCGTGTTGAGCCGATACTCTTCAGAGCCTGCGTTGAAGTATTCCATGATGAGCGGCGTTGAGCTCGTGCCTTCAAACCGCACCATCGGGACATCTTTCAAGGACGTTGGGATTCGCAGCAGCGAGCGCATGCCCATGATCCGCTTCACGTTGCCGCGGACGCGAATGGGCTCAGTGATGTTGTACACACCGCGCGGGAAATACAGCGTTTCTGCGCCGGAATCGATGGCAGCCTGGATCGCTTTGGACCATGTTTCGCTTTGGTCTGTATTGAAATCTCTGACGTTGGTCCAAGTTTGCGCTGGCGGGTAGGGTGCGCTTGGCGTCTGCTTGATGGGTAAGTTCAGGGGTGTCCGGGGCGATGGAAAGACACTCTGAATGTTGCCCTTCCACAGCTCCTTGATTTCGTTGGATCCATCCCCATCGCGCAGGACGGCGCTGTACCCGTCAGCCACCACGTTGCGCAGGTAGAGGCTGTCCCCGGAGTATTGCATGCCAACGCGATTGCTCGCTCCGCCGTGGAAATGGCTGTTGAGCATGACGACAGTGCCGCTGCCTTTGAACGCCGGCACTGAATTGTAGCTTTGCAGATTCTCAATTTCGATGGGCAACCCGTCGTTTTCCCAACCAAAAACCCGCTGCCCGATCAGTGTGATGTTGACGAACGTGAGATTGTATTCGCTGGCACTCGTGTGGATCCCCCGATCAAAGCCTTCCACGCGCAGATTCTTAATCAGCCCCGGGCCTGGCCAGGGCCACGTGGTGAGGCCAGCCGCGCCCTTGCCGTCACCGCTCCGAATCGTGACGTCTTCGATCCCGCCGCCGTTGTTCGACTGATAAGCGATGCCAATCGCGCCGGGATTGCCCTTCCCGGTATCCACGGTGAGGTGGGACACGTAGCTTTGCATCGCGTCCCCGTTATTGGGCGGATCGCCGACGGAAATCACAGGCTGTGGATGTGTGGGATCTCCAAATCCAAGAGCGTTGTCCTTGAGCTTGATGATCGTTTTGTCGCGATTGCGCCCCATCAAGGAAAGCCTGGCGAACCACTGGATGGTATCGGACACCACGTAGGTTCCAGAGGTTAAATAGAGCGTGGTGGAATCGAGCTGATCAGAGTTCTCGCGAACCGCTTTTCTGAGTTTCGCGGTGTCATCGGTGATGCCGTCGCCCTTGGCGCCAAAGTCGCGTTTGAGATCCAGCTGACCCGCGTCTGCTGGAAAGACGATCTCGGGGGCAGGTGCTGCAGGTGCGGGCGTCAGGAAGGCTTCCCGACTGCTACCGCCCCGTGGTTTCTGAGCGATGCACGAAGCAACCAGGAGAACGGTGCAAGCGCTGATACCGAGGCTTCGAAACAGGCGGGCGCTGGGGGAAAAAAGCAGCATAGGAGTTCCTTATACACACGGGCTGGGTGTGCGGCGGTGAAAGGCGTCGTGCAGCATATCGGCGCGTTGTTTCCTGTTGGTAAGAACTTGTTGATGAAGGGACCATTGCCCTCGGGCGCGGAGCAGCTGGTGCTCGCCGGCCCCCGGAAAGCGCAGTGGATCCCAGCCAAAGTAGGCTTCTTCCAGCGCATCTCTGAGAAAGCGAGCGGCCAGCTCCAGCGTGATCCATTCGACACCGTGCACGAGCAACTCTTGCGCTTCGAAGCTAAGAGCACCGGTTGCCGAAGCATAGCCGCTTAGGCTGGATTCGTAGATCGCGAGGCTAAACTCGGCTTGGGCCTCGTTTTCACCCTTCAGATTGCACCAGGAGCGCCAGGCGTCCCCCAGCTCGCTGGCGAGCGACGCGGGGCCCACTGTGTCGAGGTCAATCCAACACACGGCCAGTTGCGGTTTTTCCGGTGAGAACAGGAGATTGTCAAACTTCGGGTCGCCGTGCACGAGCCGAGGCAGCTCGTCGGTCAGTACTGGCAACTGTTCGGCTGATCTCAAGAGGGCTTCGCCAAGTATCGAAACTTCAGGAAACAGGCGATGTCGAGTAGGGCCGTTCAGCGCTAGTTTCAGACGATTGAGGTGCGCCGCAGTGTCGTGGACTCCCGTGCGCAGCCCCTGAAAGCTGTGGTCGAGATCAGCAAGCGCCGTGTGAAAGATGCCCAGGCTTTGCCCAGCTAAAGCCGCTGAGTGGACATCTGGCCGCTTGAGACTCACGCCGTTAATCCGTGTCAGGATTCGCCACACCTGGCCGTCCAAGCGTGAAAAATAGGATCCCTCGCGATTGGGGACGAGGCGGGGGGTCGGAAGGCCCTTCTTAGCGAGGTGTTCGGTGACAGCCAAGATATTGCTCTGAACAAGCTCCGAAAAGATGGGATTGACTCGTTGCAGCACCCACTCGCTGCCCGCGTGCTGGACCCCGAAGGTGTCGTTGATCAAGCCCCCTGAAATTCGAGATAGGCCTGCTCCCGCGAAACCCCAAGCTACGAGTGCCCTCTCCGCATCGGCCAATGTCGCGGGTGGGTTGGGGGCCATTTCGGTGATCCTTGCATTCGCTCAGCGTTGGGATCAAGGGCAGCAAACTGCCCTTACCTGGTGAGAAGCAACAGCTGATAGGGCCATTGGGAGGGCCTCTGGATATTCAGCGCGACTCGTCTACGATGCTCGGGAATGTCGGGTATAAACCATTTTCGTTGGGGAATTTTGGGACCAGGCAGCATTGCCAAGCAGTTCGCGCGTGGCCTGAGCGCCAGCCCCGAGGCTGAACTCCGCGCAGTGGCGGGGCGTTCGCTGGCGCGTTCGGAGGCATTCGCGGCGGAGTTCAAGATCCCCAAAACCTATGCTTCTGCTGACGAGCTGTTGGCCGACCCAGAGATCGATGCGGTGTACATTGCAACGCCGCATCCGTTCCATTTGCCGCTGGTGTTGAGTGCCTGCGCCGCCAAGAAGGCGGTGCTGTGTGAGAAGCCGCTGACGCCGAATGCGCAAGGCACGTTGCAGGCGGTGGCCGCGGCGAAGCAACACGGAGTGTTTTTGATGGAGGCACTTTGGACGCGATGTTTGCCAGCCGTCGTTCAAGCACTCGCTTGGATTTCGGACGGAAGAATCGGCGAGCCGCGTCTTTTGGAGGCATCGTTCGGGTTTCGCATGAGCTGGGAACCCGAGAGTCGTTTGTTGGCTCCCGAGTTGGCTGGTGGGAGTTTACTGGATGTTGGAATTTATCCGTTGGCCTTGGCCGCGTGGGTCTTTGGCACCGAACCGACTGCGCTGAAGGCCGTGGGGCACGTGGGCCTCACCGGTGTGGATGAGCAAGCGGCGCTCGTGCTCCGCTATCCGCGCGGTGAGCTGGCGGTGGTTAACTCAGCCGTGCGAACCAATACGCGCCATATTGCCACGATTTACGGAACCGAAGGCAGCGTGACTCTTCGCGAGCCTTGGTGGAAAGCGACAGAGGTAACGCTTTCGGCTAACGGCACCGAAGAGACCTTGAAGTTTGAATTTCGAGCCAACGGCTACGAGTATGAAGCCGATGAGGTTCAGCGCTCGGTTCGGGCAGGAAAGCTGGAAAGTGCGTTGGTGCCTCACGCGACGTCGATTGCGCTAGCAAGGATGCTGGATTCTGCCCGGGAACAGCTGGGGGTGAAGTACCCGTTCGAGGTGTGAGCGGGATTTTCACGGCACAGGCTGCATTCGGCGCCGCGCTCACGCAGAGGTTGAGCATCCCCAAGTGCTCCCAGACTTGTCAGTGACCTCTATCTCAACGTCGAACACAAGGTAGTCAGCATGCTTACTATCTTCCAAGGAACGAAAAAGGCAGCCCGCCTGGCGCTCCCCGCCGCTCGGCCCCCCAACCACATCCGCGTCGCGCCCCTCACGCAGCGACCCCGCCAGCGACGGAATGGGCCTTCGTCTTCATGCAGGCGCTGTTAGCACGCAGGCTCCTGGACTCTCCAGGGGCAATCTAGCAAGATTGAGGGATGGTCCATTCCAGAACACGGCGCGTACGACGTGTTCTGGGCTTGGGGGCTGTGTTGTCCCTTAGCGCAATGGGCTATCAGGCCTGTTTTGTGAGCATTGCGCCTCCGGCCCAGGACTTGATGTCCGATTTGGCCGGCGGTACCTCGATGATAGCTAGTGGGGGCGTAGCTGGGAGTTCGTTCGGAGGTGCTTCGGGGGCAGCTGCTGGAGGCGCGTTGGGGGGCGGCGTGTCGGCAGGTGGCGTGGGCGCAGGTACGAGTGGTGGCGCACCGGCTGGCGTTGGTGGTGGCTCGATGATCCCGCACGGAACGGGCAGCTGTTTTGAAGGGGTGTGCGCGATCGAAACCTGTGACGCTGGTTGGGCGACCTGCGACGGCGATCCGAACAACGGGTGTGAGTTTAAGTTCGCGGAAAACGTGATCACGGCAGCCTCGCCGTTGGCGATTGGACCCGTCTCCTCACCGCCGGAGCCTGAGGAGTGGGGGGCGTTTATTCGGATGAACGAGCTGTGCAGTGACTGCAAGTCCGACCAACCCGGTGGGATAAATGAGCCAAAAGTTACCGCCATTGCCGCCAGGCCCACGCAGTTGGATCTGTCCGCGTATTTTCGGCTCGGGTATTCGGCGGCAGGCCTGCATTTGCAGGCTTTCATTCAAGATGATGAGCTAAAGTCTGACGGCGAACCTCTGGAACAGGACGCACTGATCGTGCTCTTGGATGGCAAGAACGACGATCAAGTTTACGGGCCAGACGATCACGATCTCGTGATCGGAATGAAAGGCGCGTTTACCGAGCCTGATCGTGGTCGGCCACCTATGGAGGTGAGCATCAAAACGACCCAGGTTGGCACGACCTGTTATCGCGTCGAAGCAACGCTTTCGTGGACTTACATTTCCGGGATAGCCGGGGGAGCCAATACGCCCCCCGCCGCGAACGCGAAGCTGGGCTTTAGCGTCGCCGCCAGCGACTGGGACGGTGGGGAACGGCAAAGCCTGCTGTTCTGGAAGTCACCGGGAGTGAATTACGCTTATCGGACCGAGGGATACGCCGATATTCAGGTGGTCCCCTAGGCGAAGTGCTGGCTCACAACACCTCGCCCTGGCGCGCCGTTATTGGGTGATAGCCTTGAGATTCTCGATGCAAAAGTCGAAGGCGACGGGTGCGGTCATCGTCGACGGGATCTGAAACTGAATCGACATCACCTGTGAGGCGTCGAGCGCGGTTCGCGTCGTTACCCAGCTTCCTTGCATCGCTTGACTGAAAAGAACCATGCCGGTCGAGCCGGGCACAAAGTGGGAAGCGGTGGAGGTGGCTGGAGTGGGCAAATTCACCCGCATGTCAGGCGCCGTGCCAGTTAGTGTGAACGAGAAACCCAGCACGCCCTTGCTGGTGGCGTTGTACGGCATTTTGACCGCACCCACACCACCGGCATTGTTGAGGTCGAGTGCGATGCCAGCACCCCATTTGGCTGAGAACTCGGTCACAGCTTTTACCAGCGCCGTAGTGCCTTTGGTGCACATCTTGCCGCCCACATTGGCGAAGTCGCCCTCGGGTGGGGTCTGGTTCAGGGTGCAATCGGCGGGCGAATCCTTGCAGTCGTTGTACGAATACCAAGGACCCTGAATGCCAATCGTGTTTCCTGCGCCATCGACCCAGCCCGTGGCGTTCGGTGTGAGGAGCTGGCCGCCTGCTGGCGTTGTCACCGGTGCCGGAGTGGTCGGGGTGGTGGTGGGTGCCGGGTTTCCAGTTCCGGGCGTGGTAGGTGTCGCGGAGGGCGCGGGATTGATGCTGGTAGTACCGCCCGTGCCGGGTATTGCCGCGGACGTGCTGGTGGAAGCGGGCGTTGCCCGATTCGGGTTTTGGTAACCATCATCGCTGGCACTGCAGCCGCCGAGGGCCGCTGCGGCAACGCTTGCAAACAGGAAAGGGCGTCCGAGCAGTGTTGAGTTCATGCTCAGGTATTTATTCGCTCCAGAAATTCGCACAATATGATCTCTTGGATCACTCGGCTCAAGGGCGGCGTTAGGTGCCTGTTGTCCGAGGTTATGCGGCTCAGCAGTGCGAGTGCGATCCGAAAGATCGTGCCAGTGAGCTCGCCGGCGCTTAAAACTTGACCATGGGCGCCACCAGGAAATACGTCCCGGCGCTGCCAGCGGCCAGGGCTCCGGCCCATGCCACGTTGGTCCACAGTCGCAGGCTTCGCGCCTGGCGTTCTTGGCTGCGATCTCGCCACCCAGAATCGTCCCAGGCCTGATTGGCACTCGTGAACTGTGTCCCCAAGAGCACGGCAGCACCTGCCAAGACCGCGCTGCTACCGAGAGAAACAATGCCCCAGGTGGCGCGAGGGTCTGATGGGGTGCCCGATACCTGCGAGCGCCGCGGCGCTGCTTGGGTTGAATGTTGTGAACCGGAGATTGCGGGAGGCGCTGGGCGTTTCAAGACGACAGAACGTGCAGGCGGGTCGTCGATCTCTATGCGAAGCGTTTCCGATTCTCCCGCGCTCAACTGGAGTTGCCGGGAGTAGAGCTTGCCGTCGGGGCCCTCGATGCGAACGAGCGCGAGCCCCGGTGAGAGGTGGAGGCGGGCAGGGATATCCACGCTTTCGCCTGAACCCACCGAGATTTTACCGCCTGCGGGCTCATCGACGATCAAATAAGCGAGTGCCTGTTTCAGCAGTTTCAGGCGTGTTTGCGCGGCCTCAGTTTCAGCTTCATCCAAGCCGCCTAAGGCAAGTGCCCGTTCAAAATCATCTGCGGCGCGGCCTGACTCACCCGAAGCTTCCCTTGAGATCCCGGCATTGAAGAACGCTTGGGCCCGAGGTGCTAGCTTGCCGGCTTCCTCGAAGAGCTGGGCGGCTTCACTGGGGGCGCCGCGGGCGTGGGCCAGCGTTGCCTGTTGGAAGCGTTCCTTGGCGAGTGTGATTTGTGCTTCAGAGACAGTGACAGGCTCTGCGCTGAAGGCTGCACGCGGAAGCAGGCACACGAAGAGAACCGCGAGATGCTGCAGAAACCTGGAGTGCCAGCTGTGCATCAATACGGATCTTTCGCAAGCTTTAGGCGATTAGCATTGGGTGTTCGAGTGGGAGTCTTCGGGGCAGAATGCTGTGGGGGTGGTGCCTGGAGCTCAAGAGTGGGGGAAGAAGCCGCTGAAACACTGGTTGGAATGATGGGCTGGGCTTCCTCGGTCTTCGCGCTTGGTGCCGAAATTGCTGGAAGCGCGGGGCCGGCTACTTTTGGGGGTGGTTCTTGCTGCCAATAGCTCCGTGTTGCAATCAACAGCGCGAGTGTCGAAAGTGCGATGGCTGCGAGCCATACCCAGCGTGGGCGCGGGACCTTCACTGCTGGAGCCACCAAGGTGCTTTCGGTGTTGGGTGGCAATTCAGCGGCGAGCGGTAGGGCGCTTTCGACTGACACTCCCGGTGCGCTGACCTCCTCCGCCGATCCCGTATCACGCGGACCGCTGCCAGGTGCCTGCGAGGCTGGCGGCGCGCTCAAGCGGCGGGTTTGCCGCACGCTGCGGATTTGCGCGGCCTGATCCCGCAACCGCTCTCCAACGAGCGAACCCACAAAGCTTGCGACCTCCTCTCGATCGGCAATGCCGTCGGCGCTTTGCCAATAGGCTTCAAGCTGAAGGCGGAGCGCCTCAGCCGTCGCCGTTCGTCGCTCCGCTTCCATCTCCAGCGCGCCCGAGATTGCTAGAACCAACGGCTCGGGAGCGTTCGGTATGATTTCGCTGAGCTTCGGTGGTGGCTCGGTGACGATGCGCAACAGCGTTGAGACGGCGTCGCCCTTGGGAAAAAGCCTGCGTCCTGCGAACAGCTCCCAGAGGATCACACCAGCCGCCCACACGTCGCAGCGGCGATCGAGATTGAGCCCGCGCGCTTGCTCCGGAGACATGTAGCCGATCTTGCCTTTTACAAGGCCAGTGCGAGTGCGCACCGCACGATCGCTCGCCTTGGCGATGCTGAAATCAGTGAGCCGCGCCACCCCATCGATACCGACCATGATGTTGTGTGGAGAAAAATCGCGGTGCACCAGGCCCAGCGACTCCCCATTCTCGCCGCACAGCTGGTGAGCTGCTTCCAGGCCCGCCAACGCATCGCACACGATCCGGGCGAGCAAGCGGTTGCGGCGGGTGCCGTCCATTTCGGGCCAAACGTGCAAGAGCCCAGCCAGGCTATCGCCCTCGATGTATTCCATCACTAGGTACAGCCCGAATTCATCTTCTCCCACCTCGAGCATCGAAACGACGTTGGGGTGCCGGATGCGCGCTGCTAGCCGTGCTTCATCCAGCAGGTGCAGCTTGGATTCTTCGTCGTTGCGCAAATGCGCATGCATGACCTTCACGGCGACATCGCGCTCGAAGCCACCGACGCCTTGATGGCGCGCTAGGTAGACGGTGGCCATGCCACCCGTACCGAGCGGCAGCAGCAATTCGTACCGACCGAGACGTTCGGGAAAGGAAGGCGACCGTGCAGGCTCCAAAGCTCTTATTCCTGAACGTTACGACCAATCTTGGCTTTCAGCACCTGAAAGTAGCGTCGTGCCACTTGGGCACCCTCCGCGGCGCGCGTCACGTTGCCACGGTGCTTGGCCATCATGCGCCGCACATACGCGCGTTCGAATTGCTCGACCACCCGCAACCGCGCTTCCCCGAGCGGCAATTCGAGGGCCTCGTCCAGCACGGCGGCGAGCTTGGCGCCATCGACAGGACCACTCGAAGCCGCGGCCTCAAGCTCCGGATCAGCTCCAGCTAGGGAAGAAAATTCAAGATTAGCCAGCTCCCCGAGCGCGAGATGGCGGGCCACGGTGTTCCTCAGCTCCCGAATGTTCCCGGGCCAGGGCAGCTCTTCCCAGCGCGCGAGCAGGCCCTGGCTGATCAGGCCAGGATCACCGCCCAGCTCCTCACAGAAGTGGCGAACCAAGAGCGGAATGTCGCCGCGGCGTCTGTTTAACGGCGGGAGCTCGATGCGGGCCACCGCGAGCCGATGAAAAAGATCGTCGCGGAAGCGGCCACTCTGCACCTCCTTGTCGAGATCGCGTCGCGTTGCGGCGATGATGCGCACATCGGAGCGGATCACACGTTCGCTGCCAATCGGACGGAACTCTCCACGCTCCATGGCTCGCAGGAGCTTGGGTTGCAAGGCGGCATCCAGATCGCCGATCTCATCAATCAAGAGCGTCCCGCCATGCGCCTGCTCAATCACTCCACGGCGCGAGCTAACGGCACCGGTGAAGGCCCCCCGCTCGTGCCCAAAGAGTTCTGTCTCCACGAGATTCGCAGGGACCGCCGTGCAGTCAAAAACGATGAAGGGCCCACCCGCTCGGGGCCCCTCTTCGTGCAGAGCCTCGGCGAGCAGCTCTTTGCCAGTGCCCGTTTCACCTTCGATAATTACGGGCACGGTGCTGGCTGCCAGCTTCTCGCAGAGCAGATAGAGGCGCCGCATTTCGGTGCTCGCACCAAGCACTCGCCCGAAGCCGAGCGCCGTAGAAAGACGAACGCTCACCGGTGTGTCGGCAATGTCGATACGAAAGGCGGTGCTCCCAATACGAATCACTTCGCCGCCCTGCAGGAACGCATCGAGCACCGGCACCGTCGAGACGGTGGTGCCATTCTTGGAGCCCAGATCGAGGATGCGCACGCGTTGTCCCATGGGCTCGAGCGCCACATGCCGCCGCGAAACAGTCGGATCGCTCAAGCGGATCTGACACGCCGGGCTGTGGCCGATCAGGATCCGCGATGGCTGGCTGCCATCCAGCTGCGCAGAAAGCCCGGCATCTGGGCCCTCGAGCACTTGCAGCACGAAGGCTTTGGGGGCGGGCGTTGGATCAAAACGCACCTGCATGGTGGTCGAGCTCTCATCACTTAGGCCACGCAAATCAGTTGGGTCAGCGAAGGGCATAGCGGCACTCACTCTTGAACAAGGGATCGGATAGCTACTTCGAACAGGTATAGCCTGAGGCCAAGCTAAAGAGCTCCTCGTATTTGAGAATATCGTCGGGGGCACTCAAGCGCGGAGGTTGCCTGCCTGCCTGCCTGCCTGCCTGCCTGCCTGCCTGCCTGCTTGGTTTCTCCTGCGAGCCGTGATCGAACGCGTCTCAGTGCGATACGGAAAGGTGCGATCTATCGCTTCGCAGTAGCGGTGATTCAGGCTGTGAGCACGTCAAATTGTCAATGGTTTTGCACGGGCGCCAGCGCTAGCAGCGTGGCCCGCTCCTTGCTGTAGGTGTGACTGCGCAAGCTAGCGCGTTAGGTCCAATATGCTGATGTCGACTAAAACGATCCTGCTCGGGATGGCCTTCTTCGCACTGTCTTGTGCAGCTGGAGGTTCTGGCCCAAAAGGAAGCGCCTCCTCAGACCCCTCTGTGGCGCCGACCGACAGCGGTCCGCCCCAAACAATAGATATTTCTGGCATCGGCGGGCCAGGATCGAGCGGGACACCTGGTATTGCGATCAACCCCACGTGCACCTCGGATTGCACGGATTTCCCGGAAGCTCCGGTGGTTGATCCAGCCTCGGGTCCACTGCCGGCGAATGTTGCAGCGCTCTTTGGCGCGCCAGACAGCACGGCGTCTGGGGCCATTTGCGTTTCGGAGCCTCAGCTTTCCGACGGGGATCGACCCGGCGCACTTGTCCCGGTCAATTGGCTGCGTCCTCGGTTTCGTTTTGAAGCGCCGGCCGCGCTCGATGTGTTTGAGATCCGTTTGACGAGCCCGCACCAAAAGTTCCCGCTGGTTGTCTACACCACGAATCAGCAATGGACGATTCCGAAGGAACTTTGGGAAAACGGAGCCGTCAACCTCGCGGGCGCTGAAGTACAGGTTTCAGTGCGCGGCATCTCGAAGGCCGCCCCCAGCAAACCGGTTGGGACTCTGGGTTCGTTTGGAATTGCTCCCGTTGCAGCCGGCGGAAGCCTCGTGTATTGGGCCACGACATCGGCCGAAGTGTCGCCGACCACCAGCAAGCTGGTGGGCTTTCGTGTGGGCGATGAAGGCGTGGTGGACGCGCTCACGATTCCGCAGGTTCAAAAATCAGGGATCTTGAATGAAGGCGGCAATGCCTTGCGCGGCAAACATGACGCGCCGCGTGGTGTCCCACCAGGTCACGTGCAATGCATTGGCTGCCACGTTTCGACCCCGGATGGCGAAAGTGTTGCTTTCACCGATCATTGGCCTTGGGACAATGTGCTAAGTTCGATCAAGCCTGAAACGACTGGTCAAGAGCCGGCGTATCTCACTCCTGGGGCGAGTGCTTTGCTTGGGCAGCCCTGGCTGGGAATGATGACGTTTAGCGCGGCTCACTGGAAAACGGGCGATCGCATTGCGCTGAGCGTGTGGTCACCCCGAAACGGCGGCGTTGGATTTACAGGCCAAGCTCCTTATCCCAGCCGTTCGGATGGATTGGCGTGGTTCGATCTCGAAGCCCCAGCCGCGATTCCTTGGCAGGAAAACCAGGTGATGAGCACCAATCAGGCCATCCAGGCCCAGATGGGGAAGGGCTTTGGGTTCCTGGCGCTGACCGGGGAAACCCGCTCTCTCGCCGCTCCAGATTTCAGCAACGATGGTAGCCGTGTGGTTTATACCTCGGCGGAGGTCACTCAAGATGGACGCATCGGCGCTGGCCAGCCCAACAACGAGACCGACATTCACTGGGTGCCTTTCAACGCGCGCCAAGGCGGGCAAGTGGTTGCTCTGCCAGGCGCTTCCGAGCCCGGAATTGCCGAATACTACCCTTCCTTCTCGAGTGATGATGCATTCATCGCATTCAATCGCGCGCCGAACACCGCAGGGCTCACCTACTATCGGCCCGACGGGGAAGTTTGGATCATCGGCAAGGATGGCGGTGTGGCCACACGACTTTTGGCCAATGATCCTCCGGCCTGCACCCATGAAGCGAGTCCAGGTATCATCAATTCTTGGGCCAAGTGGTCGCCCGCCGTGCAGCAAGCCGGCGGAAAAAGCTACTACTTTCTGATCTTTTCATCGGCACGCAAGTATCCGGGAGCTTTCATCGTTCCTAAACATCCGCTCGGCTACAGCCCACCCGATACACGCGCTTCACAGCTCTACATGGCGACGGTGGTGCGCGATGACGCGAGCGGCAAGCTCACGACCTATCCGGCCGTCTATCTTTGGAATCAAGCTCCAGACACTAGCAACTTAACTCCGGCTTGGGATGAGTTTCAGATCCCTCCGGTTGTCGTTATTCGTTAATTTTCACTCGCACGCGTCACCGCACATTCTCTTCAGAATGTGCGAGTTCGTGTGTTCTCGTAACGCCCTGTCCAATCACTCAAGGAAGCCATTTTTGACCATGAAACGACTCGCCACCTGTCTCGTCTCCACGCTGGTTTGCCTGCCCAAGCTGGCCCAAGCTCAAGCTCCCGCCCAGCCCGAGGTGGTCGAAATGACCGATACTCGAACAGCGTCCACCGCCAGTCCGGGGACGGCTGCGGCTGCTACGAGCGCAAGCCCCGCCGTCACCAATCCGGCGTCCACGGGCGGAGCGGCTGCCGCAAGCCCGGCCGCGTCAGATGCCTGGGAATTTGGCTACCATGGGTACTTCCGAGCTCCGATGCGTGTCGGGATGGGGGAGCGCGATGTGCGAGCACCCGGCCAGGGAAAGACAACCTATCATTCGCCGCTGGTGCCAGATGATCAGTACTTGAGCTGGCAGCACACGCGCCACTCGCAGCGCTCCTGGGCCGAGGCTTTCTTTTCGGTCGGAAACAAACTCGTGCAGGGCACGTTGGCCCTTCAGGGCTTTCAGTTTGCGGACGCGGCTTGGAACGAACCGAAGGCAAACTTCGGCATTTCGCAAGGCTACCTCACGCTCACGCCGGATATCGGTTATGAGAATGTGCGGTTGATCGCCAAGGCTGGTAGCTTTTGGAACTCGTACGGCAAGGCTGGGCGTTACGATGCCGGTGCCTACGACACCTATCTCTTTGGTCGAACCCACGCGATGGGTGGAACCCTGCGCGGCGAGCTAGACACCAACGGGCTCACGCTTTGGGGCGAGTGGGGCGCGGGCGCCAAGGAGCCAGATCCGAGCGCCTACAATCGCTCTCAATTCACACTGCTGCACCACGTGCACGGCGGCGTAAAATTGGGGAATACCGCCGAAATCGGGCTACATTACCTCAATTCTTTCGCCAACTCCGAGTTTAGGCCGGGCAGCATGACCACGGATGTCTCGGTGAATAGTCCCGATGGCAGCTTGTCAGTTTATGGCGTGGAGGGGCGTGTGGATGGCGGGATGTACGGCTACGGTTATCTTGGTTTCTCGCACATTCAAGCCAAGGATGCGATCACCGTCGGCCCTGCCATTGAAGTGTTGCACGCGTTTGGGGGTGGGGAATATTCGCTGGGCGTTGCCGATAATTATCTCAACGCCCCCGGCTGCGCCGCACGCATGCAGTGCAGTGGTGGCAACGGGAGCGTCAATTCACTGTTGGCTCAATATGAGTTCAGCTTGATGAATCTGCTGCAAGGCTTGCGCGGTGGAGGCACCTTCTGGGGCGAAGGGCAGGATCTGAAGCTTGCGCTGTATGCGATGTACAACTCCATTGACAGCAGAGATCCAGCGCAGGATGGCGTCTCGCGTTTCAAGTACGGCACGGATCTGGAAGCTTCCGCATTGCCGTGGCTCGCGGCCGGAGTTCGTTTCGACAGCCTTTCTCCGAACTCGAAGGTTCCCGAACAGTCCTTCAAGATCCTCTCGCCACGCGTGACGTTTCGTTCCCAATGGGTCACGAGAGAGGAAGTTAGCCTGCAATATTCCGGCTATTTCTACGACCAACGCAGTTGTGCGACCGCCGCTGATCCCTCAGCGACGCCTGCCGATGGCATCTATACCGTGGGCGATGAGCGCTGCGTGCAACCGCCAAGTGCACCCGTGTTGCCCGCAGGCTTCGGCGCCACGACCACGAATCAGGACGCTGGAACACGGGCAAGCGGAACGGCGCTGCCCGACGCGAGCGTGGTCACGTTGACCGCTACGATGTGGTGGTAACTCGCAGTTAGTTCCGTGTGCGTGGCCGCCCCCTGCGGCCACGCTTAGTTCAGTTACGGGTGGTCGCTGTCCAGATAGGCTGCGACCCAGGCGAGTGGCGCATTCCAGTTGATTGTGACTTCGTTGACCGACCAGGCTTCGATGTTGTCGACAAAGCACTTCTGAGGCGCACAGCCTGCAAGGCCAGCAGCCTTGACGTACGGATCTTCGAGCCCTGAATTGGGGCCCCCTGAAACCACTCCGGGCGGAGCTTTGGGATACTTTTCGTTCACCTGGTGGGACCAAAAACGATGGTGCGGATTCTCCACCGGTGTCGTGCCGTAGCCCGTCACGTACGACACACTCATCGGATTTCGACCCAGCAGATAATCCATCCCAAATACCATGGAATCCAGCAATTTTCGGCTCGGTGCGAGGTCGTTGGCTATCCCGAGCAACAGCATATTGTTGAGCGCGAACGAGTTCGAGCCCCACGGATAGCGCCCGCCTGCGCCGCCTTTCAGCGGCACGCGATGTCCGACTGCGAGCGTGACATCGGCATACTTCTCAGCCTCGGCCGTTACCTGCGACTTTAAGCGCTGGAGTTCGTCTTTCGGGAGATTGCTCTTGGTGGTCAGTAAGGATAGTTTGCCAAGCGTGTCGGTGCGAGCCCAGTTCATCGCACTCATCGCGCTGCCGGCATTTGAAGTGAACCGCGCGTGGTGCGGAGAGGCGAGCAGGAAGTCCAAGTACTCTTTGCTGCTGGTGGTGATGAACAACTCAGCCGCAGCCCAGTAGAAGTCATCGCTCACTTGGGCGTCGTCGTAGGGGCCACCACCTTTATTGTCCGAGCCAGAGATGAGGAGCTCGGGATTCGCCTTGGCTGCTTTCCAGGCGCGCTCGGCTGCCAGCAAGCACTTGTCCGCGAATGCCGCATCGAAGGCGCGAAAAATTCGTGCGCCCTGGGCCGCTGTGGCTGCCAGGTTCAGGGTGGCCGCGGTACTCACCGGCCGAAGAAAGCGTTTCATGGCGGTGCTTTCCTGCGGTGCCAGGCCGAGTGCAGTCCATGATTCATCGTGGATTTTGTGGTGCACCATGAAAGGATGCGGCTTGCCTTCTGGCACTTGCATCTTGAGCATGAACTCGAGCTCCCAGCGCGCTTCATCCAAGACATCCGGGATGCGGTTGCCACTCTCAGGTAGGTTCAACAGTCCGTCGAGGCCGGCCACGGCAGCGGGAGTTCGACGCTCGGTACGTTCGAACTGATTGAACAGTGTCCAAACGCTGATACCACCGTTCACGACGTACTTCCCAAAGTCACCGGCGTCGTACCAGCCTCCCGAAACATCCAGCGAGTAGCTGCAACCAGAGTCCGGAGCACACGGCACGCTCTTATCGGCGAGATGCCCCGCGGGCCGCACCCAATCAGCTTTGCGGGCAAAGGGCAGCTTGAGTTCGATACCGCTGCGGTTTTGATAGAAATAATTGAGAGCGTCGATCCGCAACGTGCTGTACAGGTTGTCGGCGATGGTGAATGCGGGGCTCTGCTCCTCGCCAACCCTCAGCCGAAGATTCTGGCCGGCACCATGAAACGCCGAGAAATCCAGAGTGTGCAGAGGCTCTCCCGAGTCCTTATCCAGCCCGATCGCGTCGCTCTTGCCTTCAAACAGCACCTTCCCGTCGGCGTCCGTGAGCACAAAGCTCACCGCTTCTGTGGCAGGACTCACCAGCGTTGCAATCTTGGGCCCCTTTGGGAAATAGCCGACTTGATTCACGCGCAGGAGAGGGTTGGGTGCTGCAGCGGCGATTGACTTCGCGTGAAATTCAGGATCAGTCAACGTCACGTTATCGATACAAACCTGAAGTGGGTGGCCGCCGGCGAGATTGCCCCCCATGTGGAACGCGAACTCAGCGGTGGGGTCGCTGGCTTGCCCCATGCTAAACCCACCCTGAAAGACACGGGCCTGCGGCCCCACTTCAATGGTGCTGTTCCAATACTCAGCGTACGGTGGCCCGGCCATGCCGATTTTCGCTCGCAGCTTGGTAGGCTGGTTGGACTTTGCGGTGAACCGGATAGCGTACGAATGGCCCTGTTCGAGAATCATCTCGCGGTGCCGCACTTGGGCATCCCACGGATTTTTCCCCTTGTCCGCAAGGTTGAGGCAATACGCGCCCTCGACAATTTCGGTATCCCCGTGGGCCGGATCCGAAAACGAGCTGGTCCAAGGCAGGCTCGAACCAGCGTCGAAAGCGCTGTTTTTGAGCAAATTATTGCCGGCAGCCGGCGTGCCCTGTGGGGAGCTTCCCAGGTTGGCTTGGGTTTGGGCGCCTTGAGTCGCACAAGCGAGTGGCAAGAGGCAAGGCGCGAGCGCCAGGAGAGTCAGCGGAGATCGGTACAGGTTTCGCATGCTTGAATTCACTTTTGTTCGAATAGCCAGCCGTACGTTCCGTAGGCTAGTGCCACATGGGCTTGCGCCCAGAAGCGGTGATATTTGAATTCTGGGGCGGCGCCGCCATCGAGATAGGCTTGCACCTTGGGCCATGCCGGATCTTGGCGAAAGCGGGAACGAATATCGACGAAGCTGGCTCCTGGCTTGAGTTGGTCACCATTGGGCATGCTGCCTGCGAAGCCTTCAGGAAGCGTTAGCTTCTGACCAAAACGGGAGTAATCCTTCCGTGTTTCAGGATTGGATATACCCAGTGCGTCCTTGTGCTTCTTCCACATGCGCTCGAGGAGTTCATGCGCCACGCGCTGCGCTTCGGGATCTTTGGCCCGCTTGGCAAAAAAGCTGAGCGTTTGAACCAAGCCGGCGGTGGTTCCCACGTCTTCGGTCTTGGAGACGACCTTCACGTGAAGCGTTCGGTTGTGCGCGCCTTTAGCGGCAAATAGGCTGTTGTCTGGGCCGGCGTAGCTGGCACTCGGTTCACCACTCCACGCCAAGCTCGAGGGGATGGCGTAGTCATCGCCGTGCCCTAGCTCGGTATTGTCGAGGACCCATTTCACCCAGGGTTTCAGAATGCTGAGGGCGCGCGGATCGCCCGTCACATAGTAGTATTCAGCGACGCGCTCCATCGACCAAACTTGAAATCCAAACCAATCATTGCTGGGTGGGTCCTGGAAAACAGGAGACGCTTCATAAGACATGCCGTAGAATCGCGGGACCCCAGCCGAGACTGTTTCGTAGCGACCTTTAGAGCTGTTAGTGACTCCACCTGCGATGCCACCTTCGGCGGCTTGGAGCCAGCGGTAAAGTTCCAGCTGTCGCGATAGGCTTTGTGCCCAATCCCGCGCTCCACCTGGGGACTTGGGCTTGAGTGAAGGATCCTGGCTGAGCGCATACGCGGCCAACGGATTCTGATAGCCGGAGTGCACGTGGCTTGAGCCAATGCGCCAGGCCCAAGCGCTGGTTCCGGGAAGCGAACCGCCCCAAGCAAAATACCAAGACACCAAATGGTGCGCCGACTCGTAATCCTTCGCAGGTTCACAGCTGAGGCTCGCGCAACCGATCGGCTTGAAGTATTTGTCGAAGAGCGAATATCGGCCATAATCTCCGAGCTTTGCGGCCTTTTCGGCGAGCTCATTCACCTCGGGCTTGCCACCCGCCTCATCGGCCCAGCGCTTGGCCCAGTAGATGGCTTGCACGGCGCGCGCATCGGCATCGGGCGCGTTGCTGTACTTCCACTGCTTCGCTTGGTTCTTACTGGCTAAGAACAAGTCCAAGAATCCGTTCTTGCTGCCCCATTTGAAATTGTCCCAGGCGGGCTGCGTCACAGCCTCCCACACGGACTCTTGCGGACCACGCTGGAAGGTATTGATTAGTGCAGCAGAGCTCGTGCCATCTCCACGGCGTCCGAAGCCGTACCAGTTATCGACGTCCATCAGCCAATGCATGGAATAGATGTCGGCGGTGCCGTACGTCGCCTTCAGTTCATCGCCGATCGGATCATGGCCAATGCCGACGCTGCTGTTCAGTGCGACGGGGTACTCTTCGAGTGTGTCGGCCTCGGGCGCGTAGGTCGAGGGCTTGTTGGCTTGATAGGCCGTGCTCGTGGGCTGGTCCGCTTGGGCGGGCACGAGGTAGTATTCGAGGTTGTCGTAGGAGCGCTTGAGGAAGCTGTAATCTCCGGTTATTTTGCCGTAATAGGCCTCCAGCCAAACCCAATAGCTGTAAGTCTCAGAAGTGGTCTCGTGGCCATGATCCGGGGCTTCCACGAGCAGCGTTTCCACCGCGTGATACGGGATGCCTTCTTTGCTGAAGTAGCCGTTTTTGAGTTGATGGATGTCGGTCCAGAGAGTCAGAAAGCGGTCCAAACTGACGCTGCCCGTGTCAAGCTTGGGTGGTTGCGGCGCTTCCAACGGTGGGGGGGGCGCTTTGGGCTGCTCGGCGCTTTCGCTGCTCAGCGGGCCTCCAGCTACAGGTGGGGCGTTCTCTACGTTCTGTCGTTTCACGCACGCTGCGAGAACCAGTGTGGACGTGAGCAGGCAAGGAAACAGGCGACGGTGGTGCACGACGTTTCTCCGAGCAAATAGCCAATAGGGAGATTCCGTGTTTAGTCGCGTCACGCTCAGTTTAAAAGTGCGATCCTTTGGATCATCCAGTGCTCCAGCACGATCTCAAATGTCATGCTGCCAGCGCGTGCATAAAGGGGTAATAGCCATCCAGCTCCGCAGGGCGCGGATCCCCAACCAAGGGCGATGAAGAATGCAAATTTTAAGCTTGTTTACTGGGTCTTTGCTCGTTTCCCTGGCCGCAGCCGGCTGCGTCAAGAAAGTGGAGGCGGGCTCAGCAGATGCCGCGAATTCCGACGAGGGGCGAGCGTGTCCCGCGAGCGGTATGATCGGCGATGGAGAAGCCAACAACAATCAGGTCACCGTTTCGGAAGGGCGCGGCGGTTACTGGTACACATTCGTGGACAAGGCGGGCTCCACGGTGGCACCGAAGGCTGGAGAGCAAGGAGGTGTGTTTGAGATGGCGCCCGGTGGTGCCAACGGCAGCAAGTTTGCCGCGAGGATGCAGGGAACGGTCGGTCAAGGCGGCACCGTGTTCGCCGGAATGGGTTTCAACTTCACCGATCCCAAAGGTGGCTACGACGCCTCCAAGTATCGAGGGTTTTCCTTCTTTGCCAAGAAGGGTGCAGGCGGAGGCAGCGTTCGCGTTAAAGTGCCCGATTCAAACACAGATCCGGACGGCAAGGTCTGCACCGAGTGTTACAATGATTTTGGAACCGATCTGGAGCTCACCTCCGAGTGGCAGAAGTACACGATCCCGTTTAGCAAACTGCGCCAAATGCCAGGTTGGGGAAAGCCAGTCTTGGGTGAAATCAAGCCACAAGAGATCTACGGCATCCAGTTTCAGGTGAACGCCCCAGGTATGAGCTACGACATCTGGGTGGACGATGTCGCCTTCACCGGTTGCCGTTAATTAACGCAAGATCACGGTCCCACACGGAAAATTAAACACGATGCCCTTGGTGGTTGGAGCCTGCAGTTGCTTGCAGGCTGCACCCACGAGTTCGACCGCGCCGTTGCCTTTCATCTGCCAACCGTCAGGGCTCTGATAGGTGAGGGGCACGCCATCCAAGAGCACCTGCCCCATTCCGGCTTGTTCGGGAACAATCTTGAGCGTGGCGTCCAACTGAAAGGTGCAGCTCTTCACGCCAGCAATCACGGTGCGCAGCTGATCAGCGAGGGCGTTGGTGGTCACGGCTGGGGAAAAGACTTCTGCGGCCCCACCAGTTGGCGCATACGTGCCCTTTAAGGGGTTACTGCCACAGTAGGAAAGATCTTGCGTCGGCATGGTCACCGGTTGGCCGGCCCCAGCGTTGGCGAGATCTTGAAGCGGCGCTGGGTTCACTCCGCCCAGACCGAGCACAAACGTGCCGATACCAGCCGTGAACGCGTTCTGTACCGCAGCCACCGAGAGATCTTTGGCGCAAGGTTCGCGACCATCGTCGCAAAAATCGGGCTCGCCATCCGTTACCAAAACGAGGTACTTGGAGCCTGGCTCAGTGACCGCTAAGAGCTTCGGAACCGTCGCGTCGATGGCCCACATCGTCGGGGTTTCGGTCTTCATTCCGCCGGATTCCACGCGTGGGTCGACGCTGGAAGCGTTGTACGCGGCTTCGATAGCAGCGGCATTGCCGAGCGTGATGCTGGCCACAGAGTTCAACATCGGGCAAGTGCCTCCGTTGACGCCGGTGTACGCGACGAAGCCAAAGCGAACTTCGTGCTCCAAGCCTTTGATCACCTCCAGGACAGCAGCCTTGAGCGGCTCCCAATATTTGCTGTCGAACATGCTCGACGAGCGATCCACAAGAAACAGCACCGTGGGGGTTTCGGGTTTGAAGGTGATGGCCAGCTCGTTGCAGGCAGCCGTGGTGCCCGCACCGAGATCAATGGAGCTGGTTGGCACAGCAGATCCCATGGGATCCGTCGAGCTGGTAGCGCTTGCCGACGGTGTCGAAGGCGAGGTGCTGGTGGTCGACGGACTCACTCCGTCGGCGAACGGCTTCTGTGAGCCACCTGCGCTACAGGCTAACGCGAGCGCGGATAGGCTGAGAACAACGGAGCGAGACGAGGCTGAGCGGAGATAGGCGGCCATCTTAAAGAGCTAACATGTTGTTGAGCGAGACGCAGTGCGATCTCTTGGATCCACCTAAGCGGCGCGGGGTGAGCGAAAGGATCGGATTGAGGGCAAGCTAGCGGCCCGGTAGCGTGCCATGCATGGTGCACTCCCTATGATTCGTGCCTTGGGTGGATATAAACTGGGGCTCCTTTTGAGCCTTGTCTCGCTGTTCGGTTGTGAGGAGTCGCAGCCAGAGGGAATTCCCTGGCGGCCCTATTACGGGTGCCCCGCGGGTACGCAAAACTGCGATGGGCAGTGTTTGGATGTGATCACGAGCGCGGCCAACTGCGGGGCTTGCGGACGTGTGTGTTCAGCGGGCGCTCAATGCCAAAACGCGGTCTGTGTTTGCGCTGTGGGGGTCAGCTGCGTGCCATCGCCTTCCCCCACTGCAACGCTGACCACACCGGTGAGCCCTACGCCTTCGAGCACGAGCACGGTGACTCCGACCCCCCCATTGCCCGGCGGTCCGCTCTCCGATCCCGCTATCGGCGTCGACACACGCTACGAAACGGCGCTGCGTCTGGCCCTCCACTTCTACGCCGCCCAACGCGCAGGGAAGCAAAGCAACTGGTTGATGCAAGCCGTGGCCGGCGGTGCTGAAGGTTGCTTCTTGGCGGATGGAAAATCGCTGGGTGTGGATCTGAGCGGCGGTTGGTTCGATGCGGGAGACCACATCAAGCCAACGCTCACTATCGCGTACTCCGCGCTTCTGTTGCTTAAAGCTTATGAAGCTTTCACACCGGCATTCGACGATCTTTATGGACCCATCGACAATGCTGCGGCCCTCGGTGCGAGTGTGCGTGGCACGCCGAATGGCATACCGGATGTGCTCGACGAAGTGCGTTTTGCAACGGATTATTTGGCTAAAATCCCGGTGAATGGCGCGCTCGTCATGCAGGTGGGCAACACGGAGCTCGACCATCGCCGCTTCTTTTCGTGCACCGCCACCGATGATTTTGAACTTTCCTTGGGCGGAGAAATGAACGGCGCTACGCGGGTGGGTCGGGAAGTGATCCTCGGAAATGGCGGCGCGGGTGGAGGCATGGCTGCAGCGAGCTTGGCGCTCATGTCACGCCTCTACGCCCCGTTCGACAGCGGCGTTGCCGCTCAATATCTGAATGCGGCCAAAGCCATCTATGCGGTTGCCGGAGACACCAGCCAAGGACCCGGTCCGTACCCGGGTGGCAAACCGCTGGTGGGTAAGCTGTGCGGGGCCGCTGAGCTGTTTCGCGCCACGAGCGACACCAGCTTCCGCGCGGAGATCACGCGCTTGCAGGGCGGTACAGGTCAACACAACTGGGTTGCCGGTTGGGATAATCCGCATGATTTTTGCCTGGAGAGCGCGTACCGCGCCACCTCGGAGCAAAGCTTTCTCGGTACCTGGCAGAGCAATCTCAATCTCACGGTGTCCACCGCCGCCAACACAACGGGGTTGATCGCCAATTCCGAATGGGGGGATTGGGGCGTGCTGCGCAACGCGACCACTTCCGCATTCTCAGCAGCACTGTTTGGAGCCCTGCGCCAAGATGGCTCCAATCAAGAGCTGGCGCTGCAACAAGTCGATTGGGTGCTCGGCAGCAATCCCAGCGCTCGCTCCTACCTGATAGGATTTGGCGACAATCCGCCCAGCAATCCTCACCATCGCAACGCGTGCGAGCAACAGCAATCCGGTCCGAGTGATGGCATCCCCTGTCGCCACGTGTTGAGCGGAGCACTTGTCAGTGGGCCGAGCCCGAATAAGCCGTACGCGGATCGCGTGACGGACTTTGTGTTGAACGAAGTTTCGTTGGATTACAATGCGGGGCTTGTCGGGTTGTTGGCTCACGCCGTGTATCGGGAACGGGGCGGTAAGTAGGGGGAAGCCCGCTCCCCTCGAAGGTCCACACAGGGCGAGCGAATACCGGCTGGAAAAACAGGGGTTCGCCGCATCGAAGCCAAACTGCGTGAGCAGTCCCATCTGGTCCGCACGGACATCATTTGCAGGTAGCGTGCAGCGTTACACGTCGCGTAGTGCCACGGTGATGTCTCCTTGCTACCGAGCGCCACGGTAGCTGAACTACAAGATTCAAACCGCTTGTGCAGCGCTTGGAACCTACGGGCCCCGGAGGAACCACGACGCTCCTACGTATGCCGTCGATGATAGAGCCGCTGCCGAGAACACCCAAATTGCCAGACCGGCAGTGATGCTCCCTGATCTCCGAGAGGCTGCCGTGCGCCAATATCGCTCTGCCACGAAGAACACGAGCGTACTGCTCGTTGCCAGAAAATTTGCCACTACCCAACTCAGAATCCAGAGGGAGCCAAACGCGCCAAGAAGGAGTGCCGAAAGTCCGCAACCAAGAGGCTCCTCTCGGAAGGTAAACGGCTCAGCGACCAGGCGCAGGCCTCCGCGAAGGTCAGACCATTCCCAAAAGGGGAGCCCGCAAGAACGTAAACCAACAGAAATGGCGCATACAACCACGTGGTAACGCTTGACCAGCTACTCCGCACCACAGCCCACAAGGAAAAGACGCTCCCCAGAATAGCAAACACGATGCCCGAAAACGCCATGTGTCCCCGTCAACTAGCACTAGCGGCGCTCGCAGACCGGTTTAGGTTCGGCTCTGCAGATCCCAGGTTGCGTAGACTGATTTTCCGGAGGAGCTAACGCCTCTGAGCTGCGCAGTACACGGCGCCAGACTAGGTTCGTAGCCGCTTGCCGTTAGGATCCTATAAGGGCAATGCAAATGCCGTTTAGGTCGCATATCGGAAAGTAATAGTTGACGATATGGTTAGTTAACGGCATTATTCATGCCTCTAACAACACACAACGTCAACCATGAAACCTTCGGCTTTTTTCGCCCGACATCCGGTCTTCCGGTTCGACGAGTTCAAGGCGGCGCACCAAGCCTCGGGCACGCGCAGCCCTGCGACAACGGGGTCGGTGCTCAAGCAGCACGTCGCCGCGGGCAACCTCATCAACGTCCGGCGCGGGCTCTATGCACGGGTGCCGGATGGATTCGACGCGGCGACGTTTCGGGTCGACCCTTACCTCTTGGCGAGCCGGCTCACCGAAGATGCGGTGATAGCTTACCACGGCGCCCTGCAGCTTCTCGGGAAAGCGCACTCGCTGTCGCACCAGCTCACGTACCTCAGCGTTCACCGCGGGAAGCCGTTTACGTTCCAGGACACCGAGTTCGTTCCCGTCCTCGTACCCGCAGCGCTCCGTAAGCTGACTGACTTTGGCGGTGGGCTGCGCGAGGAGCGCAGACAGGGACTCGTCGTGCGTGTGACGGGATACGAGCGGACGTTGGTCGATGTCCTTGACGCGCCGGAGCACGGCGGCAGCTGGGAAGAGATCTGGCGCTCGCTCGAGGGGATCGAGTTCGTCGACCTCGACTTCGTTGTCGAATACACGTTGCGTCTTGGGTCCGCGCTCACGGTTGCGCGCGTCGGCCTCTTCCTAGAGCAGCACAGGGACGAGCTGCTTGTGGAGGAACGCCACCTCGAAACGCTCCGCGCGCGAGCACCAGCTGCGCCCAGTTATTTCGAGCGACGGCACCGCAGGGGTGGTAAGCTCGTGGCGCGCTGGAACCTGATCGTTCCCGAGCAGATCCTCACGCGTTCGTGGGAAGAGTTCATATGAAGTTCGGGGCTGAAGAGATTCAAGAGACGGCAGCAAAGCTGGGCTTTCGCGCGGACACGCTGGAGAAGGTGTTTCGTCTGCTAAGCCTGCTCGAAACGTTGCGCGAAAGCGCATTCCTTCGCCCACGCGTTGCACTTAAGGGAGGGACAGCGCTCAATCTATTCCTCTTTGATGTGCCCCGCCTTTCGGTGGATATTGACCTCAACTACGTCGGCTCTGCCGATCGCGACACGATGCTCGCGGACAAGCCGAAGGTGGAACAAGCGATTCAAGCCGTCTGCGCGCGCGAGGGGCTCACCGTGAAGCGCATGCCGAGTGAGCATGCTGGCGGAAAGTGGCGGCTGTCGTTCGTGAACACAGGAGGCTCGTCGGACAATCTCGAGGTTGACCTGAACTTCATGCTTCGCGTGCCGCTGTGGCCGGTGACCACGATGGACTCCAAGGCGCTGGGTCCGGCGGTCGCAAAGTCGATAGATCTCGACCGGGACAAGCTGCGCCTCGCCTTCGTCGTTTACGGTGGCCTTAACCGGAAGGATTGGCGCACGGTGCGAATCGAGGATGTTGCAGCAGAACCAGCGGATCTGAAGCGAGCACTTGTCCCCATGCTGCGCGCTGACGTCCGCCCCAAGGACGTCGAGAGCGTGCCCTGGACCGAAGCTCTCGTGCGCGAGACGCGGACGCTCATGAATGTGGTGCTCCCACTCGAAGCGCACGAACTTGAGTTCGTCGAACGCCTCAATGGTGCGGGAGACATCGCGCCAGAACTTCTCACTGGCGATCCCGCCATGCAGGAGACCATCCGAGACCAGCCCGGCCTGAAGTGGAAGGCCATGAACGTGAAGAAGCAGATCGGCGGTGCGGGTGGAAATTGATGCCTCGTGCCCCACGAAATCCCCGCCCCTATCCCCGCAGCGCCCTCCCGGCGGCAATCCCGTGTTCCAGCCGCTGGTTCACCGCATCCCAATTCACATTAGCGAAGTAGGCGTCGATGTAGCGCGCCGCTGCGGCTCCGAAATCCATTTGGTACGCATGCTCATACATGTCGAGGACCAGGAGCGGCACTGCTGTTGAAAGCGCCTGGGTGTGGTGGCCGGACCATGTGGTTCTCAGCTCTCCGGTCAGAAGTTCGAGCCCGAGGATTGCCCAACCGCTGCCGCCGCCGAGGCTGTTGCCGGTCGCGCGAAAATGCTCTTCCCAGCGTGCCGACGTTCCGTAGGCTTCGCTGAGCGCCTTCTCGATCGGTCCGCCGCGTTTACCGTTGCCGCCTAGGTTGCCGAAATAGGCTTCGTGGAGCGTTTTTGAGTTGCGAAACGTGAGCTCACTTTGGTGAAGGCCTGCCACCACATAGGGCGGCGTGTCACTTTTGATCTGGGAGAGCTCAAGCTCGACCTTGTTCAGACTCTTGACGGCACCTGCATAATTGTTGTCGTGATGCGACACGATCATGCGCTCGGAAATTCCGTTGAGGGCCCCAGGCTTGAACGGCAAGGGCAAGACAGCTTGCGTTCCCGTGAGCGCTTTCGCGGCGCCCTTTTTAGGGCCAGGAGCTGGAGCACGCTTGGGAGCGGTGGTAGCTGCCGCTGCGGACCAACTGGTTGCCAGAGTAGCGCCAGCGACTGAGAGCGCCGCGATAAGGTCACGACGAGAAGGTGATTGTTTTTGGTTGGGGGAGTTCATAGTGGAGCCCAGCTTGGCTCCCGGCTAGCAAGTGGGTCAAGCGATGCTTGGCGCCAGCAACTTTCCCAGGCTTCAAAGCCCGATTTGATACCCTATTAACAGCGAAGGATTCGTGGAGCTCACGCCAAACATTTGCAGCAATTTCAGCTCAGCAACCGGGCCCTGGCCCGGGGCGAGCGCGAGCATGGCGCCTAAGCCAGCTTCGCCAAACGCGGTGCCACTCTTGTACCAGGCGTTAACACGACGACGTTCGCCACGAGTGTCGGAACCCGTGCCATCGAAGACCGTGACGGAAAGCTTGGCATCGAGCTGCGCGATCCCGCCTCCGAGTAAAACATACGGATGGAAGCCGACAGCATCTGCGCTGTTTCCATCCAACCAATAGGCCAAGCGGCCCTCGCCGTGAAAGGGCAGAAAGCTCCTTCCGCCCGGGGCTTTGGGGCCTCCTTGAAATGCCACACCCAGGCGTGCGCCGAGCGCCCAATGATTGCCCATGAATCGATCGTAACCCGCGAGCAAACGCACAGTTCCTGTTTGCACGCCGCCCGCAATTTCATTGCCAGCTTCACGCCCCTCATAGGGTTTCGTGCCGTAGTATCCCGCTTGAGAATCACCCTCAAAGCACGTCCAGCCCGCTTGCCCAGAACAAACTTGATCGGTCGAATTCAACAGCAGGAAATCTTGCTGCAACCCAAGCGAGAAGCCGTTTCGCTTGGGTTGCGAAGCTCCACAGGTTCCTGACAGGCAATATTGACCACGCATGCAATCGGAATCGACACTGCAGCTCATGGCGCGCTTCTCTCCTGAGTCGCAGCCGGGAAAATCAGGGGGGCAAACATCAATCACCACCGCCCCCTGGGCATTCGTGTGCATCGAAGTCCCGGACGGTTTGCGCGCGAGCTCTTGTTTTTGGCTTTGTGGAGCCGCCTCGGGAGCTGCCGCGGGAGAGTCCGAAAAGGGTTGTGCCTTCGCGTTCACATCGCCGCCCAGTTTGCCAAAAAGAGCGACGAATTCTGGGTTGGAGAGATCGCTATCGAGCGCCACCTTCGGGTCCAAGGCGAGCGCCTGCTTGAGCGCTACCGTCCCGGAATCCTTCTCCCCCAGGCCGACAAATTTCACGGTCGCCTGGTAGACTAGGATTCTTGCTCGCACGTTGGTGTCGCACTTGAGACGTTCACAGGTACCCGCAGCAGTGTTCAATTTCTGAAGCGCGCTCGCAAAATCTGCGGAAAGATAGTCTTGCTCGATGGCAGCTTTCACCAGCTGGAGTGCTTCGGCGACGGTATTGCCCTCTGCTTCCGGGTGGGTTGCCGACGGCGCTTCAGTGCCCTCGAGAGTGGGTGGCTCCACAGCTTTTACGGGTGATGTGAATGAAGCAAATAGACACACCCCAACGGCGGTCCAGAAAATGGCGTGGCGCGAACGAAGCATGGTGACGACCTCAAGCTCGATTTCAAGCCAACTTATGGCCTAAAAACAAGGTGATCTCGGAGATCGCGCACGGACCCATCGCTTCATCATTCTCGCCTCCTGAAAAGCTCAGAATGAAGCCAACCTGTGATCGCGCAGATCATCTTGGACTAGTCGTTCGACTGTGGAATTGTCTCTTTTAGGATGACGTCACCGGCAATGAGAACTGCGCGCCGCTTCAGTGTTTGGGTGGTATCAGCAGCGTTGGGGGCCTGCGCGCACGCAGTGGAGCCCAACGACGAGGCCCTCGGCAACGTTTCTGGAAATCAGCCCGAAACGGGTGGAACGCCCAATTCGCCAGCCCCATCTTCCTCCAACACAGGAGCAGGTGGCGCGATGGCAAGCTTCGGAACGGGCGGGACACTCGGAAGCGGAGGCGTCAGTGCTGCCTTCGGGGGTGCGGCGAGCCTCGGTGGCATGGGAGGTGCCCCGTCTGGCTTGGGCGGCGCAGCAACGGTTTCCCTCGGTGGCAACGCGCCAGCAGGTGGCGCTACGACTTCGCTCGGAGGCGGCCCGAGCGTCGATGACGCTTTCGCGTGTGATAGCCAGGCCGTTCCCGTTTCAAGCCTGAAGCTTCAGGTCAAGAGCAGTGCGCTGGCGCCTAGCACGGGCCAAATATCCGTGGCGTTCAATCTGATTCACACCGGCGCGGCTGCAACAACCATCGCGCTTCGACATACCAGCATGCGTTATTGGTTCACTGCAGATAGTATTTCGAATTTGGTGGCCGATTGCGACTACGCACGGGTGGGTTGCGCCAACGTGCGCTCGCGCTTCGTTACGGCCAGCTTGGGCCAGGCGGACACCTATCTAGAGGTCAGCTTCACGAGTGGTGCGTTGAGCGTGGCGCCCGGTGCTGACTCCGGGGAGGTGCAATTGCGCATCCACAACATGAGCTACCAAGGCACGTTCAATCAGGCCAATGACTATTCGTTCGCCGGGCTCACGAGCGCTTTCGCCGACCACTCGCTCGCCACCGCGTATCATCAGTGCGCGCTCGTTTGGGGCACCGAGCCGCCTTCCAATTAGCCGCCCTCCAATGAGAGGTTGAGCGGCTCGACGGGTGAAACGCCAGCTTGATCCTAGGGCCGAGTGAGCTCCACCACGAAGATCGGTTTGTCGGCTGGGATCTCGAGGCTGGTGTCTTTGATCGTGCCAGAGCCGATGTCCTGCATGTGCCAATCGCGAAACGTGTAGCGCATGCCGCGCAGTGCTTCGGCTTGTACGGTGCCCGCCACACGCGCGACGAGCACGGGCAAGCCGCCAGCGGTGATTTCGATATCGTCACCTTTGCCAGGTTTGGGCTTGATGTCGAAGCCAGTATTGAAGCTCGTGCTCACGAGCGAGAGCGATGCGCGTTTGGCCGTGGCGAGTGGCTCACCACCTGTGTAGAGCGCGAACGCAATGAATTTCTCGTTGTCCTTCATCGGCTCAAAAATGCCCTTGGGATTGCTGATTTTGACGTTGCTCAGTGTGACGCCGTTACTGAATTTCACGCTCTCCCCGTATTTAGCCAGCATTCCGGTGAACGCAGCGGTTCCGGGTGATTGAAAGCTCAGATAGCCCTTTTTCCAATCGAACAGAATTTCGTCGGTTGGGTTGTAGGGGTTGTGGGTGAGCCGATCGGCGTAAGACACCACCGGGCCAATCACCTGGTCATCAACGCGCTTGGGATCGATCTCCAGGCGCACACCGTATTGATAAACGGTCTGCAGCATGTCCATGCCCTTCGGACCATACGAGCCGCCGTAGTCCATCGAATCAGGATCGCGGAGGCTCTTGCTGCCGAAAATGAACTTGGTGGGGTTGGGTGCAGGCTTCAACAGCATTCCACGAAACATGGACCCGGCTGCCCGCATCATGGCGTTTTGTACTTCATCGTACGTGAAGTGATAGCCCTGCGGATGGTCCCCCGTGGTGATATCCAGTGTCTTTTCGAAGGGCTTGGGATCCGTGCCGACGTCGGTCCCCGGTTGAAAGTAGTGCCAACAAACAAAATCCCAATCCTGAATCGCGGCTAACGCCGCTAAGCGGAGCGGAAAGTCCGCGCGGTATTTTGCGGGCTGCATGATCTGGGTTTCGTACGCAAAAAATGGCTTGCCCTCCACGCGATTGTGCTCAAGCCAAGGCACCCCTTGGGAGATCCCCGGCGGCTTTAACAGCCAATTCACCCAGCGGCCGCTGTTGGCACTGATGCGCTCAGCATCGAGCGTCTTGAGCATGCGCTGCGTCTCGTTCTTGATGCTGGCAAGCTTGGGAGCGCGGTACTTCGGACCAAGCCCATTCACGTACGCATCGTGTGCCACGGCATCGGCCTGCTGGTGCATGTACTGACTCTGGATTTCGTAACCGATACCGGTGTCGTAAATCAGTGGAGAAAGCCGCGTGCTCTTACCCCAGGTCTTGACCGCCGCTCCCTCACGTTGCTTGTGGCCGACCTGCACATCGAGCAAAAACTCAAGCACATCCGCACCGCGTGCGGGTGCGAAATCTGCCCGACTGTACTTCTGCTTCAAGCCTTCAAGAGCCTTCTTCGCGTACGGATTCGCGTCATTCAACGAGGAGCTTGCCTGCGTCTCGCCGGCCATCGGCGCAAAAATCACCGAGCCTTGAGCCAGGCTTTCTCCCTGTAACGTAGTGGTCCAAGCCGCTTTCAGCTTCTCGTCGGTCTTGTACTTCTGCTTGAGCCAAACATTCCACTTGGCGATTAGCTGATTCTTGAAGAACGCTGGTTGGCCTTGCCACTGACCGCCCACCATCTTCATCATCCACCACTCTTCGTTTGAGAGCTCCCACACCGCCATAGTCGGATCGTCCGCCCAGCGCAGGCCCGTATACTTATTGGTGTGCATCGCGATCGCCTTCATGCGCTCGATGTGCAGCGCTTCCAGGCGTGGATCCCAGGTTCGAGCCAAGCTGCCGCGCAGATCCACACCGTCTTTACCGGCGTCGGACACAGCCTTTTTCCAGGCCTCCGCGGTACTCGGCTCGCTCACGATATTGACGTCCTCCGGCTTGGCACTGCCGGCATTGTTCAATGCTGCGACCCAAATGCGTGAGCCGCGCTTCTTCATCTCGGAGATGAAATAATCGACGGAGTCCGCGTGCGAGCCGTCGCCAATTTTGTAGTCCTCCGTATTCGGAAGCGATTCCCAGAGCCGATTGGCATTGAAGCCAAGATCCGTAAAGCGCTGCACGAGCACGTCAGTCCCGCGCTTGGCATTGGCAATCTTGGTCTTGCGAACCTCGGGGCTATCCTCAGACTTTAAGTCAGGCGCGATGAACGTTCGACCGATCACTGCCCAGTAGCGCTGGCGCTCACCTGCAATCGAAAGGTGCCCATCTTTAACAACAACGTACTCGGAGTCAGCTGGCAACACTTGTGGAGTCTCCTTCTTCACTTCTGGCGCACCAGCGACGGCAGAGGCCGTAGCTACGGGCGGCGATAGCGGAGCCTGAGTCGCAACCGGACCGCAGCCTAGGCTCGAAAGAGCACCCAGCACCGCACCAACTGCCACTAGCCTCGGCCATGCCCCAAAGCGTGCCTGACGCGAACGCACTCTTTGGGACTGAGAGGTTTGGATACTTACCAGCTTTTTGTAGTTCATGGCTCCGTAGATCCTCCGCCCGCGAACCTACTCGACAAGCGCTACCAAGACAGTCCCCAATCGCCGCCTGACTGCCGGCATGGCGCTGGGCTCGCTCTGTTGATGACGGGGTGAGGCCAAACTTCCACAGGCCCTCACAGGAAACCGGGAGGCCGCTGGCACCGCAAACCAGCCGGCCGTCTCCCCGGGAGCACGCGCACTGTACCGATCAGGCGAGGCCGCCGCCCAGCCAAGGACGCACGAGAGGGGGGGCAGCCGTCTGAAGCGCATCAGCGTGGTGGCGCAACTGCTTGGCGTGGAGGGGGATGCTTTGCAAAATAAAGTAGTAAGCATACTTACTACTTTTGGGTCGGCGTGGAGGGGGATGCTTTGCAAAATAAAGTAGTAAGCATGCTTACTACCTTAGGTCGACGTGGAGAGGGCGCCCGGGTTACGCCCGCAGCCCCTGTGGAGAATCTAGTGTTGCTAAGGGTGTTGAAGCGGGCGCTTCGCTCTCTTCCGGATCGTTCGGCCCCCGGGGAAACGGAGCGAGCCAAGCAGCGAGGATCGAGGGAATGCTGGCGGCCATCACCACCAAGAAGTATGTCTTGTAGCCGAGCCAATCAGCCAAGTGTCCGCTCACCATCTGGGTGGGCACGAGCGTGAGATTCATGAAGGAGGTGGCAAAGGCGTAGTGCGTCATCTTGTACTTGCCCGGCGCCACCTGCTGCATCATGTACAACATGTTGCCCACGAAGCCGAAGCCGTAGCCGAATTTTTCGACGCTGGTGAGGATCGCGATCGTCGTGAACGACAGCGGGGCATTCGGCGTTCCCATGTGGCTCAAGTACACGTACGCGAGGTGGGGAACGTTGAGGCAGAACGCGAGGACCACCAGGGTCTTTTTGAGCCCATAGCGGGAGACGAACATTCCGCCGAGCAAGCCGCCGAGGATGCTGGCAATCGTGCTCACGGTACCATCGATCAGGCCCTTGTCGGCGAGCGCCAGCCCGAGCCCGCCATGCTCCAGCGGCGCCTGCAAGAAGAGGGGGCCCTCCACCAACAACAGCCCTTCCCCCATTCGATACAAAAGGACAAACGCCAGCATTCCCCAGATTTTGTCCTTCTTGAAGAACTCTTTGACCGTGTCAGTGAACGTGGCGAATACCTCGCTGGAACTCTCGGGCCTCCGCGAAATACTGCCGGTCGGCAAGAACAGCAGATGATACAGCGCGAGCGCGCCGAGCATGCCCGCGCTCAAAAGGAGCGCCCAGGTCCACGACGTCTTCGGATCAAAGCCTGCATCTTTCTGGAGGTAGCCTGCGGTGCCCACGACCACCGCCGTGGCGAAGATGCGCCCGACATTCCAGCTCATGCCTTGGAGGCCAACATATTTGGCCTGGTCTTTTTTTGAAAGCGACGTGATGTAGATGCCATCAATGCAAATGTCTTGCGTGGCCGAGGCAAAGGCTAGCGCCCAAAGCGCAGCGATGGTAACCTGGAAGTAATTGGGCAGCGGCAGCGCTAGCGCAATCCCTGCTAGCACCAGTGCCATGAAGGCCTGCATCGTGATCACGAAGAACTTCTTCGTGCGATACATATCGAGAAAGGCCGCCCAAAAAGGCTTTAAGGACCAGGCGATGCCCACACTCGCCGTGGCCATCGTGATCTCACCATCAGAATGCCCGAGGTCCTTAAATAGCGTGCCTGCAACCCAAATCACCATCGCGAAGGGGATGCCTTCAGCCAAATACGCGGTGCTGACCCAACTCAGAGGGTGCCTGATCTTAGAGGAAACTGCCATCGGGTTGTCCTTCCAGGAGCTGCGCTTCTGCGCTAGCGAATGATCTTGGGGATGCTGACTTTGCACTCGTTGGCGGGTGAGAGCCAACTGATGACATTGAGCCAGAACTGGGTGACATCGAGGTTCGTCGGGAGTGCGCCCGGCTGCCAGAGCTTATCTTGGGTGATCCATTCGTCACCAAACGTGAACACGCGACCTTTGCCTAGCTCTTTGGCCATGGCCAGGTCGAAGCTGCGCTCTCGAATGATCACCTGACCATCGCCGATCACTGGGTACCCGTAATAGACACCGAGTGCCTTCACATTCTCGACCGTGGGGTGCATCGCCACGATGCCCGCGATCACCATCGGCGGCGCGCCTTCGCCCAAAACGCCTGCGCCGCGGCCTTGATAGTCGTAGCCGAGACCGAAGGGGGCCAAAAGCTGTGCGGTGGGTAACATGTGGCTCTCGGTGCCCGTGAAACCTGCGAGCGTCATCATCCCGGCGCCGCGATTCTCCACCCATGTTTGGAGTGCGCCGAGCTCGGCCGCTGAATAGGCGGGGCTATTGCCTGAAATGCGCGCTGTCATGTTGCCCACGATGAGAACTTGAAGGGGCGCCAGGGCGGCGGTGGTGAGTTCGGCGCGTGCGTCCAGCCGGGTGACGGGAACACTGCTGCGGCTTTCAAGCCAAGTTTGAAATGCCGTGGTGTTGCTGCCAGCATCGGAAGCAATATCACCGAGAAATCCGATATTCAGACAGTCGCACAGGCCATCCTGGCCCTTATCGACGTCATCAATGATGCCATTCTGGTTGTCGTCTTTGCCGTCGCAGATGGTTTCAGTGCCCAGATTCACGGCGGAGCCGTCGCTGGGTGCATCGACGGTGCCATCCGTCAAGTCGATCTGGCTCGGAGCTGGGGCAGGGGCGGGGGACGCCGGGGATATAGTGCTCGAAGTTGGGTCCGAGTCTGCGCTCCGTCCGTATGGATTGGGTGAGCCGCCTGCGGAGCAGGCGGCGACGATGAAACTTGATAGTAGGTAAGCTTTGGATCCGCGCATGATTGCTCTCGTCAGGGCAGCTGACGCTCCACACGTCTTGGGTACCCAGAAAACAAGACGCGCGTAAGAATGATCTTGTTGATCCCGCGCCGTGATCTCAGCGATCACGCCCGTGCCGGTGGGCACTCGCTCGCGCCGGCTTTCACCCAAAAATCAGATAAAAGTGACCTAAATCTGTGGAATGTGAGCGTTGGGCCAACGCGAGGCTGAACGTTAGGCAGGCACGAGGCCAAGCGTTAGGCCAGCACGAGGCTGAACGTTAGGCCAGCACGAGGCTGAACGTTAAGCCAGCACGAGGCCAAGCGCTAGGCCAGCATGAGGCCAAGCGTGAAAGCTTCGTCGTCGATACTTTCAGCTTGCGTCACCGCGTTGCTCGGGAAGGTGGCGCTCGCGTTCTGCGAGAGCTCTGTGGCCAGCGTTTCTCGTTGGATGAGCGCGCACAGCTCCGGATTGGCCAGCATCTGAGCCACGGCGCCTTGGGCGTCGATCTTGAGCACGATGCGCTGACTCACGGAAAGCTCGGCTGTCTTCCGCAGGTTTTGGATGCGGCTCACCAGCTCGCGAGCGAGGCCTTCGGCGGCGAGTTCCGGTGTGATGTGGGTGTCGAGCACTACGGTGAGGCTGCCCTGACTCTCGCTGGCATTGCCGGGCAGGGCCTGTCGATCGAGCAGGATGTCCTCACGGGTCAACGTTTCGCCGTCCACTTCGAGGCTCTCCCCGCGCTCCAGGCGTGCAATCGCGGCCGCATCCAGTTTTTCGACCGCGCCAGCAATGGCCTTCATCTTGGGGCCCAAGCGTTTGCCCAAACGTTTGAAATTGGCTTTGGCAGACAGTGAGCACAGCGCGGAATCATCAGCAATAGCCACGACTTCTTTCACATTCAACTCACCTTGCAGCGCATCGGCGAGCTGCTCCACTGCGCTCCGCACGGCAGCATCTGGGCTGGCGATCGTGAGCCGAGCCAATGGCCGCCGCACACCGAGCTTCTCCCGCTCTCGGATCACAAGCCCGAGCGCGATCGCTGTGCGAGCGGTTTCCACACGTTGCTCCAATTCCAGGTCAATGCGTGCGGAATTGGGCTTTGGGAAAGATTCGGCGTGAACGCTGCTGCCTGGCTTGGCGAGGCCCGTGTCCACCATCAACCGCTGATACAAGTACTCCGTGAAGAATGGCAACACGGGGGCCATCGCGCGCGCGAGCGTGCTGAGCACACGAAAGAGAGTGGCATAGGCCTCATGCTTGTCTTGGTCGCTCTTCGAGCTCTCATTATTCGCGCGCCAATAACGGCGCCGACCGCGTCGGATGTACCAATTGGTAAGATCTTCGCACAGGCGGGTGAAAGCGGGGATGAGATTGGATAGCTCGTAGCGCTCGTATTCGAGCGCGAGCTCTTCGACAAAGCGTTCCACGCGACTCAGGATGTAGCGATCCAGATCGCCAACAGGGCTTATTTCTAGGTCTTCAGGCTTCGGAGACCAACCGTCGGCCACCGCATAGGTGGTCAAAAAGACATAGGCATTCCAGAGCGGGAGCACGACAAAGCGCACCGTTTCTTTCACGCACTCGCCGTTCACGTCGCTCGCATCTTTGCCGAATTTCATCGGCTCAGCGCGCACCACAGCACTGTTGATCAAGTACGCTCGCAAGGCATCTGCCCCAAAATTCTCCATCACGTCGTTCGGATCAGGGTAATTCTTGAGGCGCTTGGACATCTTCTTGCCGTCTGCGGCCAAGATCATGCCGTTCACGATCACGTTCTTGAACGCCGGCCGCCCGAAGAGCGCTGTGGCCAAGACGTGCAGCGTGTAAAACCAACCGCGCGTTTGATCGAGCCCTTCTGCGATGAAATCGGCTGGGAGATTCTGCTCCACATACTCGGTCTTCGACTTGTCGAAGGGGTAATGGTTCTGAGCGTACGGCATCGAACCCGATTCAAACCAGCAGTCGAACACCTCTGGGATGCGCGTGAGCGTACCGCCCGGGGTCTTGAGCGACGGAAAGCTGATGTGGTCGATCGACTCGCGGTGCAGATCTTGAATGCTCCCGCTCGGCAAGGCAGCACGCGTTTCTAGAGCCGCCACCGACTGGATGCATTCGAATTCGTTCGGATCGAGGTCGCAGCGCCATACGGGGATCGGAGTGCCCCAGAAGCGATTTCGGCTTAAATTCCAGTCGCGCGCGTTCTCCAACCAATTTCCGAAACGCCCACTGCCCACGTGCTCGGGCACCCAATGAATGGGTTGATTGTTCTTCACGAGGCGCTCTTTGATCTGTTCCACTTTCATGAACCAGGTGGAAAGAGCCATGTAGAGCAGCGGCTGCTCGGTGCGATAGCAGTGTGGGTAGGCGTGGACGATGGTGTCCTGATCCACCAATTTTCCTTCTGCTTTGAGCTTGCTGACGATGCCTTTGTCCGCATCTTTGGCGAATTGCCCGGCGAAATCTGGCACGCGTTCATCGAAGATGCCGGTGAGCCCCATCGGCCTCAATACCGGCAAGCCTTCGCGCAGGCCCACTTGGTAATCGTCTTCGCCGAAAGCCGGCGCTTGATGCACGATGCCAGTTCCCGAATCGGTGGTGACGTAGTCTGCGGCCACCACGCGAAAACACCAGCGTTCGCCCGTTTCGTGTGTTTTATAGTCGGCGAAATAGGGCAGAAGGGGTTCGAAATGGCGACCTACCAGCTCCTTGCCACGGACGCGTGAAAGCTCCGTTGTTTTCCCGACCCGTCCGCGTGCCTGATAATCGGCGAGGCGGCTAGGTTCGAGATACGCAATTTCTCCGCTCTCATCGAGCCGCACTTTGACGTATTCAACGTCGGGGTGCACGGCGAGCGCGAGATTGCTCGGAAGCGTCCACGGGGTGGTCGTCCACGCCCAGAGGTACGCGTCTTCATCTTCGAGTTTGAAACGCAGGGTAACGCTTGGATCCTGGCGGCGTTTGTGCCCTTCTTTTTTCGTAACAGGGTCCTTTTCTTGAGGGCCCTGCGCGACTTCAAAATTGGAGAGGGGAGTCCCAAGTGCCGGAGAAACTGGCTGGATCCGAAAGCCTTCGTAGATCAAGCCCTGTTCCCAGAGCTGCCCGAAGACCCACCACACGGTCTCCATGAACTCCGGATCCATGGTTTTGTATTCGTGCTCAAAATCGACCCAACGCCCCATGCGGCGCACGGTAGTTTCCCATTCGCGTGTGTAACGCAACACGCTGGCGCGGCAAGCCGCATTGAAACCTGGAACGCCGTAAGCCTCGATCTCAGCCTTGCCGCCCAGCCCCAATTCTTTCTCAACCAAGCTTTCTACCGGCAAACCATGGCAATCCCAGCCAAAGCGCCGCTCCACATCGAAGCCTTGCATCGTGAAATAGCGGGGCACGATGTCTTTGATCGTGCCCGCCAACAGGTGTCCGTAATGCGGGAGACCTGTAGCGAACGGCGGCCCATCGTAGAAAACAAAGGCTTTCTGTCCTTTGCTGGCGAGGCTCTGCTTCTCGGTGCCCTGCTCTGCCCAAAGCGCCAAAATCTCATGTTCGAGCTTGGGTAAATGAAACTCGGTCTTGGGTGCTTGAAAGGTAGACTTCGTGGCTTCCGACATGGCTAAGGCAGCGCAATCTAGTCTCGCTCTTCAGAAGCTACCAGCCCGGCCGGCAACGCACTCCGAGCGCGCGAGCACTTGATGCTTCGAGGGGCGCTCAAGCGGCGCTTCGTGGGGCGCGTCGAGGGAGGTGTCCCCGCGGGTCGAGGGCGATAGTAAGCATGCGAAGTACCTGGGAGCTCTTCAGAGGTCTGCCCGTCCCAAGCCATTGGCGGGGCCGATAGTAAGCATGCGAACTATCTGGGAGCTCCAGATCACCCTTCCCCTTCTGGCCGCTTCCTGCTGAGTGCACCGATTACGTTGTCACGGTAAGCGGCGGATCACTCCAGATGGTACGAGTCGGCCAGGAGATCCTTGGGAGTCGAGCGTTCCCGGCGTCGGAGACAGTCGCTAGCGTTAAGCCAAAGAGCGCGAAGAGGCCATTCGACTTTCCGCCAAAGGAACCGTTCGTTCGGCAGCCGCAGCCAGCGTCTTGAAGAGTTCTGTCGCTCGGTGAGGAAGCCGTGCCACCACTGGAAGTCGTCGTTGGGTGGTGCCATGGGGTCAATGTTGTGAACTTGTAGTTTGGTTGTGAACAATCTCGAGCACTTCTGAAATGCGGTCGATTTGAAAGGACGGTTCTGGAAAGGCATCGGGCCATCGATGGACGCCACGCAGCCAAATGGCCTTCAAGCCAGCATGTTGAGCGCCGATAATGTCATTGTCCGGGTGGTCGCCGACAAACCAGGCGTCTGAACCCGGACACTTTAGGCTCTTGAGGGCAAGCTGGAAAATCCCCGGATCAGGCTTTTTGATTCCGACGGTTTCAGAGACGACGACAACGGACAAGAGAGGACGAATGCCGAGGACGTCGATCTTTGGCTCCTGACGGGCGGTAGCTCCGTTCGTGATAACGCCCAAACGCCAGCCGCGATCGCGGAGCGTTTGCAACGTCGAAACGATATCCGGGCGGCCGAGCGTGTCCATCGGATACCAGGCATCCCAGTGGGCCGCGAGGAGTGTGGCATCAACCTGATGTTGCCAGGCTAGTCGGCTCACGAGTGCGTCGAAAACGACACCGCGAGGAGCGTACCCTCGTTGATCCGCGTCTGCGATTACGCGGGCTACATCGCCTGGCGTGTGCTGAGCAAAGGCTTTGCCGAAATCACAGTGAAATCGCTGTGCGTAACGAACGATCGAAGCTGTTCGATCTGTTAGCGTCTCATCAAGATCGAACAAGACCGCGCCTGACATCGGGGCCTTCATACCTCAGTAATCACGGTTCCTTTTTATCATATTAAAAGGAAACAGCAATGCCGTACTGTGGACGACCTCCTCAGCCCTTCTTCTCGTTGCTATCAGATAGGAGCCTCTGGAGCACGGCGGCTGCGGCCGCCTTCGCCTCGGGAGACGGTGCTCGCTCACTTGCGTCAAGAGCAGCCAGCTCACGCTTGATCGAGGTGCGCGAAGAGACGCCGCCCTGAGAGGGTCCTTTCGCACGACTGCGCCGTCGGGCGCGCAGTAGCTTTGGAAGTTTCCAGGCCTCTGCGCCGTCGAGGGGTGGCACTGGGATCAGATTGATTCCAATGAGCCACGCGTTTCCAACGATGAAAGCGCCGGCAAGCTGCGCGCCAAAATCAGTGAGAGGCGGTCCGAAGAGCCAGATTGCTGCAACCGCGATAAGAAGAGCAAATGCTTGCGCCACGACGCCACCCCACGCGATGGTCGCCCGCTGGATGCGGGTCGGGTCGCCTGCCCACCGGCAGACACCGCCCAGGCCATGGATGTCTATGGAGATAACCTGATGCCGAAAGCGGCGCACCACGACTGCGTGGCCGATTTCATGGATGAAGACGACTAGAAAGAAGCCGATCCAGAAGCCCGGGACGAAACGCGCCTGACCAAAGATGAAGGCACCGATCGGTAGCGTCCAATGCGTGCGCACCGGTGCCCCACCCCACCGGCCGAGCGTCAAGTAGCCATTCTTCACGTCCAGCGGCACGTCCGCCCAAACTTACCGCGCCTCAGTCGGGAGGGCCAGAGGGATAGGGCGACCTTAGCGACGCCCGTTCGTGGCGAGCGACAGATACCGGCGCCGATAATCACGCGCTGTTTCGCCGGTGTGCTTGTGGAACTTTTTGGAGAAGTACAGCGGATCCTCGAAGCCGAGCGCCTGCGCAATTTGCATGATGGGCAGATCGGTCTCACAGAGCAATCGGCAGGCTTGCTTCATTCTGAGGTGATTGACGAAACGCATCGGACTTTCGGGTACATACTTTTGCCACAATCTGCGAAACGTAGACGGCGAAAAGCCAAATTTTCGCGCTAGGTGGTCGAAGTCCAAGTCTTCAAGGTAGTGCTCTTCGATGTGGCTCCTCAGTTCAAGCAGGCTCTGGTGCGCCGCGTCGACAACTGGCTCCTCGTCATCGAGCAGCGTTTCAGTGACAATGCGCAAAACGAGTCGGTCCACTCGGTCTGCGTTGCCGAGAACGTTGATGTTTTGGAGGAGCTCCGTGAGCTCATCGAGCAGTCGTTTGCATTTGCTGAGAGAACGAATTGGCCAGGTGAAGCGGTTGGCGGGCACGAGCCCCATTTTGCTAAACGTGGCAAGGCACGGCCCAGGATAGGAGAAATAGAGCTCTTGCCAGGCCGGGGTAGGGCCGTAGCGAAAATGCAACGGCGGGTACTCGACGATCACACACGGTGCTTGGATCTCAAACTCACGCCCCGCGACGTAGAGGTGCCCACGCCCCGACAGGATGAGCGAGAATGCCATCACGTCGAACTTGAAATCGACCCAACCTGTTTTCTTAGGGACATATCCAATTTGCGCCACCTCGGCGACGTACGGCAGGCGGCGCGGCAGTGAAGCCATGTGCGTGCTTTTGATTGCGAGTTCCATGTGCGTGAGCAGTACTGGCAGGTCTGAGCAAATCTTACATGTTTGTGGCAAAACAGTCCATTGTAACGCGAATATGTGCGGCTATAATTAGGCACAATTGACAGGTTCGAGGCCACCCCATGAAACTTTCAGTCCAGCTTTACAGTCTTCGCGAAGCCGCGAAATCCAACTTCCCGAAGGTGCTCGAGGAGGTTGCCAGGCAAGGCTACGACGGCGTCGAGTTTGCCGGCTTGCACGGGCATGCCGCGAGCGAGCTCCGTTCCATCCTCGACCGTGTCGGGATGGTGGCATCGAGCGGCCACGTCGCCGTCTTGGATCCCGCCAAGTGGAATGAGGTCAGGAGCGATGCTGACGCTCTCGGGTATAAGCATTTGGTCGGTGGCTTTGGCGAGAGTGATTTCAAGAGTGAGGAGGCCATTCGCTCGGCTGCGTCGATCGTGAATCGAGCGGTCGAGCATTTTGTGCCGCTGGGATATACGGTGGGGATCCACAACCATTGGTGGGAGTACGACGCACCCAATAAGGGCGACCTCCTGCTTGAGCTGTGCCCCAAGGCTCACCCGCAGTTTGACACCTATTGGGTGACCTGTGGCGGGGCCGATGCTGCCGGCTATATCCGTCGCTACCGCGGACGCGTGAAGCTCATTCACATCAAGGATGGCCCACTCGATCGACATCAGGCCATGACGGCGGTGGGCAGCGGTAAAGTCGATATCAAAAGTGTCGTCGCTGCGGCGCTCGAAACCGGAGTGGAATGGGGCATTGTCGAAATCGACCGCTGCGACACCGACATGCTCGAGGCGGTCGGAGAGAGTGCTCGTTACTTGAAGCCACTTTTAACACGGTGAATGATCATGACTGTTAAGAAATCACAGCTCAACGTCGGCGTCATTGGCTACAGCCCGCTCTTTCACATGGGCCGTGGCCATCTGAAGGAAATGGCTCAAAACACGGCATTTGTGCCGAAAGCTGCGTGCGACATCAATCCGGAGTTCCTACAGCAAGCGGAGAAGGATTTCCCTGGCATCGAGACCTACACGAGTGTCGAAGCGATGCTCGCGAAAAGTGAAGTCGATCTGATTGCCATTATCTTGCCGCACAATCTGCACGTCGAGGTCGCGCTCCAATGCTTGCGCGCTGGCCGCCATGTGGTGCTCGAAAAGCCCTTCGCACTCAACGTGGCGGAGTGCGAACAGATGATGGCCGAAGCGAAAAAACGCGATCTTCTGTTGACGACTTACCACAACCGGCACTGGGACGGCAGCATTCAGACCATCGTGCGCGAGCTCCCCAAGATCGGGCGCCCGTTCCGCTGGGAGTCACATCAAGGTGGGTACAGCGAGCCGGGCACGTGGTGGCGCAGCTCCAAGGAGATCTCCGGCGGGATCATCTTCGACTGGGGTGCGCACTTTGTGGAGTGGATGCTGCAAGTGATGCCCTATCCTATGACTGAAATCAGCGGCTTTCGCGTGAAGGAAGTGTGGACGAAGAGTACGAACGAAGACGAACTGGAAGCCATCGTACGCTTTGGTGATCGCGCCATCGCTTCGCACACGGCGAGCGATGTGGCCATGGCGGGCAAGGACGCGATTCGTATTCTGGGGACGAAGGGTGCGATCACTTGGAATTTTGACCACGTTTCGGTTCACACGAAGGATGAACACGGGCAGACGGTCGTCACTCGGGTGCATTCTGAGAAGAGCGAAAGTCACAAGTTCTACCAGAACTTGCATGAGCACCTTTTCAAAGGTGAGCCTCTGGTGATCACGCCGGAGCTTGCCACACGGGTGATTCAAGTCCTCGACTACGCAGGCCAGAGCGCTGAGCAGGGCCGAGCCCTCGCAGCTAAACTTCCGTGATTTCGCTTCTCGAGTGAGACCCAACGCACCGGACCGTGGTAGGTTCGGAAGGCCTATGGGGAGCACGCGCTAGACAGACGAGATCGAAGCGTTCCGCCGCGAGCGCGAGGAGAATTTACGCCAGGAGGAGTCGAAGCATTCATTCTGCCGGTGTACTTCGACCGGGTTGCTGCGGAAGCCGAACGCGTGCGTCGCGCCATTGCCACTCTAACCGCTGAGCTGGAGAGCTACGATCGACTGCTCCGAACATCGGAGTATCTCGCGGGAGCCACCCTGTCAGCAGCCGATTTCTTCGTGTTCCCGCACGTCCTGTCGGTTCAGCGCGCAGCCGGTAAGTCCGCCGCGAAGGAGCTCGAGTTGCCGTTCCTACCGCTTGGGACGAGACACCCCGCCCTCGCAACCTGGCTGGAGCGAATTGCACAGGTGCCGGGCTACGAACGGGCTTATCCGCCGAACTGGCGCGGCGCGCCGAATGCTTGACGACGCATGCGTCGGTGCTGAGCCGCGTGGGCATCGAAATGTGTGTTGGCTCGATAGCCGGCAACATAATGCCGTCTATCCACAGGGCAATTGGGGTTAAGTTGGGTGTAGCTAAACGCTAAATGGCGTCATTTAAGTCGAATGTCGACGGACGGTAACGACGACGTTTTGCGGGGACACGGACGTGCCACTGTAGGTTCCGAGCGTCATGTTGCTGACGTTTCGCGGGAGACCACGCCAAATAGTTGGTGAGCTACTCAACACTTGCTTTTGCGCTCATTGCTTCCATGCCTCAGCTCCTGAATTCTTGTCCCGCCAAGCCCGGGGCTAAACCCAAATGTTTTGGCCAATTTTTGCCTTACCCAACGTCAGCCCCTGACCGTTGATCGCTGCTATGAAGACTCAGCCTGAACGCGCAGCAGCCCAAGATCCGGCCACTTCCAGCCTCCTTCTTGGCGCCCTTGTGTTCTTTCAAATGCTGCCCGCCACTCTGCTTGTCCCGAGCGCGCGCCCGCTATTCGCCGAGCTTTACCGAGCGGATGATGGCTACATTCACGCCTTCATGTCGCTCAACATGGTGGGGGGCTTTTTAGCGGCACCCCTCATCGGTTGGGCTACCGATCGCAAGGGCTATCGCTTCCCAGCGTTCATTGGCCTGGGTGTGCTGGATGCCATCATTCAGCTGTTGCTTCCAAGCGGGCTTCCGCTGCCTGCACTTCTGGCTTTGCGCACGTTCCAGGGTGCCGCACACGTAGGCTCCGCAACTCTGCTATTAACCTGTGCTGCCACCAGCGCGCGTAGAACTGGAAATGCCAAGGTGATGGGGATCGCAGGCTCCTGCCTGATGCTTGCTGTCGCGTTCGGCAGTTCGCTCGGCGGCCTCCTATTGAAGATTGGGCTGAGCGCTCCGTTTGTCGCGGGCGCTGTATTCGCACTGCTCGCCGCGGGTCTCGGCAGTTTTCTGCCCAAAGAATGGTGGGCTCAGAATCGCAGGACGGGCGTCTCGCTTGAGGCTATGCGCCGAGAACCTGCGTTGTGGGTGCCCCTCGCGTCAGCATTCGTCGGCCGTTTCACGGTCGGGTGCTTAGTGGTCAGCTTCGCGCTGTACGCGCACCGTGCCTTTGGCCTGAGCGATGCCCGGATTGGGCTGCTCTATTCACTCCTCACACTGCCTTTCGCGCT
>ENA-ORBV01001090-ORBV01001090.1-microbial-mat-metagenome-genome-assembly--contig:-NODE-1090-length-61785-cov-6.564206_pt1 | contig 61785 bp, 51 predicted proteins | sample MGYA00237777_ERZ505514 | MGnify/ENA primary metagenome ERZ505514 (study PRJEB26160, sample SAMN06269048) | microbial mat metagenome | isolation source: Oligotrophic lake microbial mat | place...
ACCAGATACTGTTCTGCGTGCCGCGCCTCAGGGTGCGGCGTTGCCCCCAGCAGTCGTAGGCGGATGAGAGGCGATAGGTGAGCTTGCGATCGAGGGTGGAATCAAACATAGCTCCGCTCCAAGGGTGCGAAGCCTGGTAGTGGAGCTCGCGGATCCTGCGTTGATGCGCGACGTGCGGGCCGTTAGGCCTACGCGCGCGCCGATTGGTGAAAGCGGAACTGAGGGCTTGCCGCGATGATCAGTCGCGGGCGGACGTCTGGGGTTAGCGGAATAGCGAAACGACTACCAGACCTCAACAAGACCATCGCCTTGAAGACTGCTGTGACGTCGATCCACAACACCCGCAACCAGAGAAAGGCTGCCCCGGCGACGGACGCCCCATGCGCCCAACCGCCCTCAGTTCCTGCCGGGACCTTTCCCACCTGCGATTCTAAGGCGGCAAACGGACGCCTTCAAGAGGGGGCCGCTGACAAGTAGGCCGCCGGCCTCGCAGTAGTCCGGCGTCTCGAAATGCCTGGCCGCTGGCCGATATCGAGGTCGCTTTCGAGCCTGGGGCGTCGGATTTGTCTGCCCGGCGTCCATCGCCAACCTGTGTCGGGCCGCACTCGTCCATCCAGTGCAACGGACAACCGCTGTAGAATGTGCGACTTGGATGCCTGTCCGAAACAGACCATGGTCCGGCGATGTTCGATGATTTTCGACGCTGCGAGTTGGGCCACGAAGCTTGCTTGAAACCTTCGGAATGTCTAGAATCCCGTTGTGTCTGGTAACAGGTCTTACGTTACCCTCCGGGACGGGATAGTGGTAAGGCTTGCGCCTGAGCCCACGAGCCCCCTGAGAGGAGGCCACATGAAGTTCATCGACATCGACAAGTTCGTTTCGTTCGTCTTGGTCCTCGTGGTCACCTCGTTTATGGTGGCCTGCAGTGGGGGTTCTCAAACCCCAACTTCACCCTCAGCGGGCGGGACTTATGTGCCCCCGCCGACAGCAACGGCGCCAGGTCCAGCGGCATCAAAGCCGGTCCTCGTCGACCTAGTGTTGCGAGTGCCTAAAACTGAAATGCCCGTCTTCGATTCGGCTCAAGCTGAAGCGATCGCGACGTATTCGACCAACGGCGTTCGACACAATGTCGACGTCACAAAAAACGTCGAATGGCAAATTTCGCCACCTGATGCCGCATCAGTAACCTCAGACGGTGTAATTACCGCTGGCGGACGTGCTGGCGTCACATTTCGAGTATCAGGCGAGTTCGAAGGTCGAAGCTACGGAGTTCCTGACTTCGTCACGGTTACTTCGATGAAGATAGAAGAAGTCTACATCGTCGTCGCCCCCTTAACGGAAGGCGATCTGCCATACACTCGAAACGGCGAAACGCCGGCACTGTTCATGAAGATCGCCTACGGCGACATCTTCGTGAATCTGGTCAACGACCCTCGTTCTCCTGTTGGCAAGTCGTACCCGTTCACGCAGTTTAGTGCGTGCGCGAAGAGCAAGGGGAATATCCTGCGGTACACCTGCGGAGTCATCGTGCTTCGGTGCGAAGCCTCTGCTGTGACTCAGGCTTGCAAACACAACGCTGGTAGCGCCACGTTGTGGATGCCGGTTTCGGAGGCTCTGGCAAGGAACCAGGGCATTACTGCTATCGACGGTATTGTGTTCTTACGAAGCGATTGGTTCGATCCAATCGACCCGTCGGACAAGTATTTGTCGGAGAATCAGCTACGAACTCTCAACGTGAAAAAGCGTGTCGACATGACCGCGAATATCACGTTCCACTTCGCGCAGTAACAAGCGCGAGTAAATTTTGTGTCTGGTAACAGGTCTTACGTTACCCTCCGGGACGGTACGTAGGCGGTCGACCACACCCAGCTAATCCCGTGTTAGTCGCGCTACCATCCGCACTACTTCGGCACGGTTCAGGAATTCCCCAGGCGTAACCACGCCCACTGTTTCATAAAGCTTTCGGTCGAAGTGTCGTGTCGCGCCTCGAGGCGAGACCGCCCGAATGCTACTTCCGCGGGCCACCCTTGCTGAAGGCAATGCCCGCTGCTGCTGTCTTCGCAAGGAGTCAGACGGGCCGTCACGCAGCGTCGCCGGCGACTTCACGCGGCTTCATAACCCGTCGTGGGGGTTCCCGGCCTCCTCCTTTCACGGGTGTCCGGTGAAGGGCATGTGACGGTCCACCCGTCGGCCCGCGTTCACCGTTTCGCTCTACGCGGAGGAGGTCGCGCGCGCGCGGGCCATGGACCCGGGCGACCGCCTGCTCGAAGGCTGATCCGGTCACGCCTGGCCCGTCTCGACGCCATCGAACGCCAGTGACCGCCGACGAGGCGCTGATCGCGGTGCTCGACGGGCTCGATTCGGTCGGCGTGCCCTACATGATAGTCGGCTCCCTCGCCTCGGACTTTCATGGCATTCCGCGATCGACCCGTGACGCCGACCTTGTGGTTGATTTGGGTCCCGGACATCTCGAGCGGCTGGCCGGTGTGCTTCTGGTCGAGCTGGTCGGAAGTTCCTTTGTCTGTGAGTTGTTTCTTTGCAGTGACGATGCCCACGACCGAGAGCGCTTCAGTCGGCGGTTGCGGGTGCGCCTGGCTGGACGAACGGCGTGGGTGTCGTCGGCCGGGGATGCGATTGTCACCAAGCTCGGATTCGCATGGCTCCTGATCTTCTGCGCTCCTGTCGAACTGGCCCGGCGTGGGGCGCATTTGCCCGTAGAATGACGTCAGCTCCATGCCTTCCCAGATCGCCCTGACCGTCGCGTATACGCTGTCGGCGGCGATTAGCGTCTCAGCCGCGCTCGCCATCTTTCAACGTCGCGAGGTGCGCGGTGGCCGTCCGCTGGGCATGATGCTGCTGGCGGCTGCGATCTGGGCGCTGTGCGACGCCATCGAGCTGCACCTGCCAACGGTTGAAGGCCGCCGGCTGATCTCGCAGATTCAATACTTCGGCGTGGTGTCGTGCGTGCCGTTCTTCTTTCACGCGGCCATGGAGCTGGCGCGCCTCGAGTCGCGCATCACCCGCCCGGTGATGGTCGTGGTGTGGGTCATCCCGGCCATCACGCTGGCACTGGCCTGGACCAGTCAATGGCACTCGTGGCTGTGGGTGCGCATCGAGATGCCACGCGACGGCTCGCCGTTCTCGACCTACATCTACGGTCCGTGGTTCTGGGTGCTGGCGGCCCAGCACTACCTTCTCACCGCCTGGAACACCGGCGTGCTGCTGTTAGCGCGCCGCCGCGTCACCCACGCCTTTCGCGCACCGATGATGGGCGTGGTGATCGCGATGGTGATCTCGTGGATCGGCAACATCCTCTACATCTTCAAGCTTGGTCCATGGCCCGGCCTGAACTACCTGACCATCTCGCTCGGGCTGAGCGGCGCGGTACTGGCCTGGGCGGTGGTCAGCGAGGGCCTGCTCGATCTGTTGCCGCGGGCTCGCGAGGCGCTGCTGGAAACCATTGCCGACGGCGTCGTCGTTCTCGACCGCACCGATCGCATCATTTACTCGAACCATGCCGCGCAGGACCATTTCTCGATGGCGGCCGCGGCGTCAGTGGTGCCGGCGGTCGTCCGCATTCCGGAGAAGAACCGATCCTCGGCGCCCTGGCTGGGCGAGTTGTCGGTGCCCAACGGCAGCAACACGCGCTGGATCGACATGCGCGTTGATCCGATCGCCGATCGCTGGGGCGACGTCGCCGGCCGGTTGGTGGTAACGCGCGACATTACCGTGCGCAAGGTGCTTGAGAACGAGCGCGAACGGTTGATCGCCGAGTTGAAGAAGGCGCTCAGCGAAGTGCGAGCGCTTGAAGAGCTGCTGCCAATCTGCGCGAGCTGCAAGAAAGTACGCGACGACAAGGGGTACTGGAGCCAGATCGACGTCTATCTGCAAACCCGGGCAGCCGTGGAGTTCACGCACGGGATTTGTCCGGATTGCGACGTCCGGTTGTACGGCCATTTAACGGAGTTTCCGCGCGAATGACACGGCTCACACCGGTGCTGCTGTCGTTGATGTTGGCGTCGGTGTTGATTGCGCAGGAGCCGGCGGCCTCGTCCACCGCGCGAGGCGAATGGCCGACCTACGGGGGCGACCTGGCCAGCACCAAGTACTCGCCGCTCGACCAGGTCACAGCCGCGAACTTCGGGGCGATGACGGTGGCGTGGCGCGCAAAGTCACCGGACGGTTTCCTCAGCCTGACCATGCCTGACGGCACCGAGTGGTCGGCCGATTCCAAAACCATCTTCGACGAGCTCAATCGACTTGATCCCAGGCGCTGGCGCGATGGTCAGCCGCCGTTCGTGCAGAACTACAAGGCGACGCCGCTGATGGTCAACGGCACGCTCTACGTCAACACCGCCTCCTCAGTCGGTGCGGCGTACGACGCGCGCACTGGCGCGCTCAAGTGGGTCTACAACCCGAAGAGTTACGAGTCGGGCACGACCACTCTCACGCTGCGGTGGAATCAGCGCGGGGTCGCCTACTGGACCGACGGCCAGGACGAGCGCATCTACTGGGGCACGGGCGACGGCTATCTCGTGGCGGTCGATGCGAAGACCGGCAAGCCCGTCGCCGGTTTCGGCCAGAACGGCAAGGTCGACCTCATGGACGGCCTGCCGCGCGCCAGGCGCGGTACCCGTGACTACCTCAACGCCTTGACCTACTCCGTGCAGTCACCGCCGATCGTGGTCAAGGACATGGTGATCACGCCGGCGGCCATCTCCTCGCTGATCAAGACCAAAGAGCAAATCCCCGGATGGATCCGCGCCTTTGATGTCCGCACCGGCAAGGTGCGCTGGACGTTCCAGACCGTGCCGCCGAAAGGCGAGTTCGGCAGCGAGACGTGGAGCGACGGATCCAGCGAGTACGCCGGCAAGGTGACCGTCTGGACGATGATGAGCGCAGACGAGGAGTTGGGGCACGTCTATCTGCCGACCAACACCACCGCGCCCGATTTTTATGGTGCCCATCGTCTGGGCAACAACCTGTTCGCCGAAAGCATCGTCGCGCTCGACATTGCCACCGGCACGCGGGTGTGGCATTTCCAGACCGTGCATCACGGGCTGTGGGACTACGACAATCCGGCGGCGCCCAACCTGCTGGACATCACGGTGGACGGCAAGCCGATCAAGGCGCTGGCGCAGATCACCAAGCAGGGCTACGTCTACACCTTCGACCGCGTGACGGGCCGCCCGGTGTGGCCAATTGTCGAAACGCCGGTGCCGGCTTCTGACGTGCCCGGCGAGAAGGCGTCGCCGACGCAGCCCATTCCGTCGAAGCCGGCGCCGTTCGAGTATCAAGGCGTCACCGTTGCGCAGCTCGCTGACTTCACGCCGGAGATACGTGCGGCTGCGATCAAGGCCATCGAAGGCTTCCGCACCGGCCCCCTGTTCACGCCACCCTCGCTGCAGGGCACCATCGTCCGGCCCGGCACCACCGGCGGTGGCAACTGGCAAGGCGCCGCGGTTGATCCATCGACGGGCCTGATGTACATCCCCTCGCGCAACGCCTACGCGGTGTCCAAGCTCGGCGTGCCAGACCAGGCGCTCGACAGCAACCTGCTCTACATGCCGCAGCCCGGTCGTAACCCGCAGATGCCCGACGGCCTGCCGTTGTTCAAGCCGCCGTACTCGCGCATGACCGCGATCAACATGAACACCGGCGATCACACGTGGATGGTGCCGGCCGGCGCCGGCGATCGCATTCGTAACAATCCGCTGCTCAAGGGCCTCAACCTGCCGTCGGTGGGCGGCGACAGCACGTTCAGTGGCCCGCTGCTGACCAAGACGCTATTGATGTATGCGCTGACGACCGGCGGCAGCACGGGTGGACCGCGGCTGGTCGCCTACGACAAGGCGACGGGGAAAGAGATGGCGTCGGTGGACCTGCCAGGCGCGGCGATCGGCACGCCGATGACCTATTCGGTCGGCGGCAAGCAGTTTGTGGCGATGACCGTTCAGGGAGCGACGCCGACGGCCGTGCCGGAGCTCGTCGCGTTGTCGCTGCCTTAGAGGGCTTGGAGGCTTGGGGCCTTGGTGGCCTGGCTTTCCAGGACCCCAGGCCCTCAAGCCCTCAAGCCCTCAAAATCGACGACCACCGGCCCGTGGTCGCTGGTGCCGATCTCACGTTGCACCACCGACGTTTTCGCACGGGCCGCCAGCGCGCCCGACGCCAGCACATAGTCAATCCGCCAGCCCATGTTGCGCTGCTTCATGCTGCGCCACGGCGGCCACCACGTGAACAGGTTGTCGTTGTCGGGATCGAGGGCGCGGCCGACATCGACCAGGTCGCGCGAGATCACGCGCTCCAGCATCGCCCGCTCATCGGGCCGCGAGCCAATCTGATTGGGTTTGCGCTCACGCTCGTGGATGTCGCGGTCGGTGCGGGCCACATTCAGATCGCCACAGAAGATCATCAGGCGTCCGTCGCGCGCGGCCTCGGCCGCAAACGAATCGAGGGCGTCGAGGAACCGGAGCTTGGCTTCGTAGTCCTTGCCGCCGTTGGGCACGTAGATCGACGCCAGCAGGATTTCGCCCAGCGATGAGCGTAGCGTCGCGCAGGCTATGCGCTGCTCGAAATCGAAGCCGGGATGCGAGCAGCTGGGCGCGGCGTTGGTTAGTGCCTTTGACAGCAGGATCGCCACGCCCGAGTAGCCCTTCTCGCCGTGCCAGTAACTCCAATAGCCCTCGACATCTCGGAGCTCGAACGGCAGTTGATCGAGCGACGCCTTGATCTCCTGAAGGCAGACGACGTCGGGCTTTTCGGTGGCGAGCCAGTCGAGCAGTTGCCCTTGGCGGGCACGGATGCCGTTGACGTTCCAGGTGGCAATTTTCATGAATTGTAAAAAGTGAAGCAGGTTCACTTATTCCAGTGGACCACCATTGTCGCCGATCGCGTTGCCGCACCGCTGGCTGGCACGTTGATCAGGAAGCGCGAGCCGTCCGGCGTCACGTCAAAGGTGCGAATGATCGCGCCGGCATCGAACAGTCGGTCGACCGAGCGCACCGACCGGGTGGGGGACAAGCGGACCACCTGAACTTCGCTGCCGCGGCGGAAGTACAGCTCGCTGCCATCGCTTCGCCATCGCGGCTCCGTGCCACCAGCGGTCGTCGCGCGCAGGCGCGTGCCGGGCGTGGGGAACGAGTCGATGTAGATCTCGTTCTGCCCCGATTCATCGGAGGCATAGGCCACCGAACGGCGGTCCGGAGAAAACGCGCCATACGTCTGATTGAAGGCGCCGGCGGAGTACACCTGCGGCGTCGCGGCCGCCGCTTCGGACATCAGCCACAAGTCATCGCCCGTCTGCGGATCGGTGCGGCCCAACAGCATGCCGTGGCTCGACCAGTCCCAGAGTTGCAGCGGCGGCTCGAGTGTCGCCGCCGTCTGTTCGGGCAGCACCGCGCCCGCCCCGCGGATCAGGATGTTCCGGCGCTTGCCGACCCACGCCACACGCAGGCCATCGGGCGACCACGCTGCGCTCTCGTCGATGTCGGTGCCGAGCGACAGCCGGACTGGCACCGGCTGGGTGCCGTCGCGAATCCAGACATCAAGCGTGCGCAGCTGCGGATCGAGCTGCGTCACCGCGACGCGCCGGCCATCGGGCGCAATCCGCAGATCCCACGACTCGGCCGGCTCGCCGGCCTGGCCAACGGTGGTGCCGTCACGCGCGACCCAGCGCAGTTCGCGCAGGCGCGTGCCCGGCGCGCCGTAGATCAAGACGTCGGCGGCCGCCGTGGCGTACAGCTGGCCCAGCGGACCACGGCCGGCCGGCCGGCCCGCGAGCGTGGACCGCCCCGCGGGAAGCCACGTCGTGGGATCGAGCGGCTGTGCCATCAACGACGCATCGTTCAGGATCAGCAGCGAATGTCCGACCACGATCGGCTGTGCCTCCGAGGAGTACAGGCGTGTGCGCGAGGCCGGCGTATCGAGCGACGTCAGCCAGATGCCGGCGCGAGCGCCATCGCTCGCCGTGACCAGGTAGGCAACGTGCCGGCCGTCAGGCAGGAACGTCGGCCACGCGTGGGCAGAATCGCCAGCTTCGCGGTCGAGCGTCGTCAGTGGTGCGATGGCGCCGTCTGCTGTTCGCCGCATCAACCCGCTGGCGCCGCCGGGTGCGAACACCAGATCGCCAGCCTCGTTCCAGGCGCCGCCACGTCCGAAGGGTGCCTCGGCCAGGTCGCTGATCGATCCAGATGCGAGGTCGATGGCGCGCACGCGACCCGCCGCAAGGAATCCGATGCGGGTGCCGTCCGGCGACCAGAACGGGGCCGCGGCGCCATCGGTGGACGGGAGCGATCGCGCGTCGCCGCTCGAGAGGTCTTGCAGCCAGAGCGAAACGAGTCCCTGGCGCGCGGCGGGGTAGGCGAGCCGACGGCCGTCCGGGGCCAGCGCCAGTCCAAACGGGTGATCGGATCCCGCGCCCACCTCGACGGCATCTGGTGCGACCCATGCGCCACGTACGGGCTGGGCGTGAGCCGTCGGGGCCGTTGGCGATGGGGAGGGTTCCCGAACGCAGGCCGGGAGGCTCGCGAATGCAAGGACCAGCCAAAGGCTGGCGCTGATCGAGGCGAACAAGGAACGCCGAGTCGAAGGGTATACTGTCGGTCTCACGTTCACAGGAGGTTGCTTCACATGCGTAGTCGTCTTCTCGCCTTGGCCGTCACCGTCGTCGTGGCGGGGTTGCCCGGCGCCACCTCGGCCTTCGCGCAAACTGCCGCGCCCGCGCGCCGGCCCGACGTCATTTTCGTTCCCACGCCCGAGGCGGTGGTCGAGGCCATGCTACAGGTCGCCAACGTCACCAAGAATGACATGGTGTACGACCTGGGCTGCGGCGATGGCCGCATTCCGGTGACCGCCGCCAGGAAGTATGGCGCACACGGCGTGTGCTTCGACATCGATCCCCAGCGCATCAAGGAAGCCAACGAAAGCGTTGCCAAGAACAACGTTGGCAACCTGGTCCGCGTGGTCGAAGGCGACCTGTTCGAGCAGGATCTCAGCGGCGCCAGCGTGGTCACGCTCTACTTGCTGCCGTCGCTCAACGTGAAGCTGATGCCCAAGCTGATGAAAGAGCTGAAGCCCGGCACGCGCATCGTCTCGCACGCCTTTGACATGGGCGACTGGAAGCCCGAGAAGGAACTGGACGTGGACGGCCGCAAGGTCTACTTCTGGACGATTCCGAAGCGGTAGTGCCTGCCTCGCCGAAGCGCGTGAGCGCGAAGGCCGGGAACCGCCGAAGCCTCTTATGGATCGCGGCCGTGCTGGCCGCCTTCGCAGTGTTGCTGGCCGTCAGCGGCGGCGTTCGCGCCACCGTTGGCGGCTTTCGCATTTCCGCCCGATCGCCCTTGCCGGTCTCGATGGCCGCCGTGCTCACGATGGCGGCATGGTGGCTGCTGGCACGGCGCGCCAACTCCGTGACCAGCGATCTTGACGCAGCCTGGTCGGCACTCGAGCGCCACAGCGCATCGATCATCGTGGCGGTGGCGATGGTGAGCGCGGCAGTGTCAGCGATTTTCGCGACCAACTCTGCCAGCGGCGCCGATGCGTCGGGCTACCTGAGCGAAGCCGCGCAGTGGGCATCGGCGCAGCTGTTTCATCACGACGCCTTGGCTGTCGCCATCGGTGCTGTCGATCCCTGGCTCACCACGCCTCTTGGTTGGCGACCTGGCCCCGAGCTCGGTCTGCAATCGCCGACTTATCCTCCTGGTCTGCCGTTGCTGATGGCACTGCCGCACGCGGTTGGCGGGACCGCGGCCGCTGCGCTCATCGTCACTGCGAGTGCCGCCGTGGCGGTGTGGGCGACAGGCCTGCTGGCCAGCCGGCTCGCCGGTGGCGCTGCCGGGGTTGTTGCCGCCCTCGCCTTGGCTGCCACCCCAGTGTTCTTGTTCCAGTCGGTGCAACCCATGAGCGACGTCCCTGTGACGGCCGCCTGGATGCTGACATGGCTGTTGCTCAGTCTGGGACCAGGGATCGGGGATCAGGGATCAGGCAGGGAGCGGGGGTTCACGCGCATGGTTCTCGCTGGTAGTTGCTGTGCGCTCGCGGTCCTGATTCGACCGAATCTCGCTCCACTCGCCGCGATCCCGCTGTTCGCCATCGGCGCTCATACCCGCCGCCTTGTGCTGTTCTCGACTCCCGTCGCGATCGCCGGCCTCGCCTTGATGTGGCTGCAGTGGCAATGGTACGGATCGCCGCTACGTTCGGGCTACGGCACCGCCGACGAGCTGTTCGCACTCTCGAACGTTGGCCCTAACGCCTCTCGGTATTTTTCGTGGCTGCTCGCGACGACACCGGCACTGCTGATGGCGCCGGTGGGGATGGCCATCGCCTGGCGCCATCGGCTGACCAGGGCATTGGCGACTTTCGGGGCATTGGTCGTTGCCGCGTATCTGGTCTATGCCGTCTTCGACGGGTGGTCGTATTTGCGATTCCTGTTGCCGGCATTGGCGGTCGCTGCGGTGTTCACCGGTATCGTGATCGCTGAGACCTTGCGCCGTGTCCCCGTTCAGTGGCGCGTCATTGGCGCGCTCGCCGTCGTGCTGGGAATCAGCGCTCACGGAGTTTCTCAGGCTCGTGGCCTCGAGACGTTCCGTCTCGCCGATCAACAACGCCGTGTCTCGCAGGTGGCCGAGTTTCTGCTCACGACACTGCCCAGCGATGCCGTGATCGTCGCCGGTGAGCAGAGCGGCTCGCTTCGCTACTACACCGGCCGATCGATTGTGCGGTGGGACTCAGCGACGCCGGACACGCTGGCGTCTGCCCTGGCGGCCTTGACCACCGAGGGTCGCGCGGTGGTGATCGCGCTCGATGCCTGGGAGCGCGCGCCGTTTCGGGCGCGGCATGGTCGCGTGTCAGCGGTGACGCTGGACTGGCCGCCGGCATTCGAGGGCGGGACGTCGCATCGCACTCAAGTGTGGCGACTCGAAGATCGCGACGCCTTTCAACGTGGGGATCGTGTCACCACGATCAAGACACCTTGAGCTTGTTCGTGAGGAAGATCGACTGGCTGTTCCTGGCGGGGATTCTGGCCATCGCTGCCGCGCTCCGGCTGTGGGCGCCGTGGGATCACGTGCTCGGCTCGGGCCGCGTCAACTTCCTGGAGACGGATGCGTGGTACCACCTGCGGCTTGCGGAGAACCAGGTTCGCAATTTCCCCCATCGCGTCACGTTCGATCCGTACGCGGCGGCCGATGGGCAATACGTCGCGGTGGCGCCACTGTTCGACCTGATCGTCTCCACGGTCGTCGTGATGACGCGCGGCACAGCCGCCCCGATCGAGTACATCGCGCGGGTCGCTGCGCTCGCGCCGGCGGTGATGGGTGTGCTGGCGGTGGCGGCGGTCTGGGCGCTTGGCACGCTCGCGTTCGATCGCCGCGCCGGCCTGATCGCCGGCCTTCTCGCCGCCGTATTGCCCGGACACTTTCTCGACCGCACGCTCGTCGGCTTCGTCGACCACCATGCGCTCGAGGTCCTGCTGTCCATCGCGACGTTGGCAAGTCTCGTATGGACCTTTCGGATCCCGGACCCCGGATCCCGGATCCCGCCCGTAGCCGCAGGTTTTTTCCTGGGGCTATATCTCTTGGCGTGGGGGAGTGGTGCCTACTTCGTTGCGATCCTTGCTGTTTGGGTTGCGCTCGTTCCACTAGTGGGTTCGTCACGGGATGCCATCGCAGCAGCGGCGCGTGCCGCCGCGATCGCCGCCGTCACCGCGCTGGTGATCGTCGCCTTGTTTCAGGATCCAGGGCTGTTTCGTTACAACACCCAGGTCGCGTCGCTCGCTGGATTGCTGCCGCTGTCGCTGCTGGTCACGGCACTGGCCGGACGGCCTCGCACGACGCTGGCAGCGTTGGTGCTGGCGTTGGCAGTGGCGGTGGGCGCGGCATACCTCGCGGCGCCTGACCTGGTCCGGCAGATCGTGATCGATCTCGCGCGGTTCAGTCCCGATCCAACCCGCATGGCGGTGCTCGAGGCACGGCCGCTGTTTCTCTACACCGGCAACTGGGAGTGGTCACAGCCCTGGACCTTCTTCCGCACCGGCTTCTATGTCGGTGCCGTGGCGGTCATCGCCCTGGCCGTCACCTTGTGGCAGTCTCGGCGTCTGGATCACCTGCTGATTGTGATCTTCACGTTGGTGAACTACGCGGCGACGGTTGGGCAGAATCGCTTTGGCTACTATTTGGTGCCGGCGTCGGCGCTGGTGGCCGGATGGTTGTGCGCGCGCGTACTCGACTGGGGAGGCGTGCCGCACGCCGGCAACCTCACGCCGACGGTCGAGACGCGGGTGCCGTTCCAGCGCGAAGTGGCGATAGTGCTCGTGGCCGGGCTTGCGATCGCGCCCAACCTGGTGCCGGCCGCGCTCACCACGACGCGCGCGGGCGGCATGTCCGACTCCTGGGCAACCGCCATGGGGTGGCTGCGTACCTCAACGCCCGAGCCGTTTGCCTCTGCTGACTACTACCGGATGCGATATGGCGCCACCAACCCGCCGGCGGCCTACACGGTCATGAACTGGTGGGATCAGGGCTACTGGCTCATTCAAGCGGCTCACCGCGTCCCGGTGTCGAACCCGACGCAACGTGGCGCGCCGGCCGCCGCCGCGTTCTTGACGGCCACGGACGAAGCCGCCGCACTCGAGACTCTGAAGGCCGAGCGCGCGCGTTACGTCCTGGTCGACTGGGAGCTGCCGTTTCGCGACGCCGGCAACGGCGCGCTCGCGGGCCGCTTTCAGAACCTCGCCGATTGGGCCGGCATCCCGACCAGCCGTTTCTACTCGCTGTGCTACTCGCGTGCCCGCGATGGTGAGCCGTGGGTGCCGGCTTGGATCTACACCCAGGCCTACTACGAGACGATGGTCTACCGGTTGATGGTGTTGGGTGGGCAAGGTGTGACGCCCGTGAACAACACGTGGGTGGTGCGCACGCAGCAACGCCACGATGCGGCCGGACGTGAGTTCTGCGAGGTGTCGAATGCGCAGTCGTATGCGACGGCTGACGAAGCGACGCGAGCGGCCGCCACTCGCGGTCCCGGCTTCGTGGCGGTCGGCCGCACGCCATGGCAGCCGGCGTTCCCGGTGCCGGCTCTCGCCGGCTTGCGTGCGGTCCAGGAGTTCAGGGATTCGCAGCAGCCGGCGAGTGAGTCGCCGATGGTGCGAATCTTTGAAGTCATTCAATAGGACAGGAGTTCACGAGTTCAAGAGAATCGAGTTCTTCTGAACTCGTGATCTCCAGTTACTCCGCCCGCAGCGCCACGGCCGGGTCCGTCGCGGCGGCGCGACGCGCTGGCGTCCAGCACGCCGCGGTCAGCACGACCGCGAACAGCAGGGCCGTTCCGCCGAAGGCAATGGGATCGATCGCCGGCACTCCCACTAGCAGGCTCTGCGCCAGCGTGCCGATCACTCCCGCCAGCAGCAAGCCGATCACGCCGCCGGTCGCACCCAACCAGGCCGCCTGCCGCATCACCATCGATTGCATGTGGCCGGCCGACGCGCCCAGCGCCATGCGGATCGCAATCTCGCGGGTGCGTTGGGTGACCAGGAACGCCATCAAGCCGTAGAGACCGAGCGCCGCCAGGCCGATGCCGACGCTGCCTACTCCACCCGCGACCCACGCCGCGAGTTGCTGCGGCAGCAACCCCACCGCGATCGCATCGTCAAACGACTGCATCAGTATCACCGGCACGTTCGATTCAACCTGCGCCATGGCGCTGCGAATCTCCTGGGCTACCGCCCGCCCGCCGGTGTGTTTGACGAAGAGCGAGAACTCGCTGACTGGCTGCTGGGCGAGGGGCACGTAGACGAAATTGCGCGGACCGTCGCTGACGTAGCGGTACTTCGCATCGCCGGCCACGCCCACAATCGTGAGCCGCTGTTCGTCCTTCTTGCCCGCCTGTTGAATCACCTGCTGGCCGACGGCCGAGCGCCCGGGGAACAGGCGTCGCGCGAGCGTGTTGTTGATCACCACGGCGTCTGGCGCGCCCTCACGGTCGGCGGGTGAGAAGGCGCGGCCCTCGACGATGGGCATGCCGACGGTCTTGAAGTAGTCGGGCGACACAATGTCCCAGTCGGCGTCCCAGGAGCCATCCTCTTCGGGGCCGGTCACACCGGGTGCGGTAATTGAGCCCAGGCCGAAGCCGCTGCCCTGCAGTGGCACCATGCGCGCGGTCGCGACCGCAGTGACCCCGCTGATCGCGCGGAGCCGCTCTTCATACCGTCCCGACAGTGCGACGGCGTCCTGCCCTCGATAGCCCGAGAGCGACACGTCCACCGACGCAATCGCGATGTTGGCGGTGTCGAATCCATTGTCAATCGTCGCGGCAGCCTGCAAGGTGCGGACGAAGAGCAGGGCGATCACCACCAGCATCAACGAGAGGGCGACCTGCGCCGACACCAGCATGTTGCGCAGGCGGAAGCGTGTCCGATCGGCGGTCGCGTTGGCGCCGTGGAGCATCGGCGCCAGGTCGGCGCCAAGGGCATGACGCGCCGGCGCCAGGCCGAACAGCACACCGGCCGTGAGCGCCACGCCCATGGCGAACAGCATCACGCGCCAGTTCAGCGTCAGGTCCAGGTTGATCATCACCGGCAGCGCGGGCAGGAAGCTTTCGAGCGCAGCGATCATCCACCAGGTCAGGGGCAGCGCGGTGGCGCCGGCCACCGCGAAGAGCACGACCGTCTCGGTGAGCAACTGGGCGATCAGCCGTCCGCGCCCGGCGCCAACGGCAAGCCGCGTCGCCATTTCGCGTCGCCGGGTCGCGGCGCGCGCCAGCAGCATGCCGCCGACGTTGCTGCAGGCAATGGCGACGAGCGCGCTGGTCAGCGCGAACAGGAAACCAATGAACGCGAGAAAGGGCGTGCGCATGGGACCGGGAATGCGGCTGGTGGCGATCACCGCGATCGTGTGCCGTTGATTGGCGCGGGGCTCCGAGGCCTTGAACGCCTCCATCAAGGTGACCAGTTCGGCTTGCGCTTGCGGCGGCGTCACGCCCGGCTTCAACCGGCCAAGCGCCACGGTCCAGACGCTGTCGGGCGCCGTCAGCAACGTCGTGGTCTCGACACCCTCGGCGACGGCGACCATGGCCATCGGCACCCACACCTCGGTGCCGACCAGCGAGGCGCCGTTGAAGCCTGGCTCGGCCACGCCGACCACGGTGAAAGTGTGGTTGTTAATGCGAAGGGGCTTCTGGAGAATCGCCGGATCGCGGTTGAAGCGGCGTTCCCACAGGGCATAGCTCATCACCACCACCGGCCGTGCACCGGGAACGAGGTCTTCGTCGGCACGGAAGAAACGACCGAGCGCCGGGCGCGTGCCGAGCACGTCGAAGTAGTTGCCCGACACCAACGTGCCGAAAATGCGTTCGCTCGCGCCGTTCTCGCTGAGCGTCATGGGCCCGCCGCCGAACTTGACGGCGGCCACGCCATCGAGCGACTGGGTGTGGTCTTTCAGGTACTTCACCGCCGGATACGACATGTTGTCGAACCCGCCTTCGTCCTTGTTGGCGCGGCCGATGTCGACCACCCGGGACCCGTCCCTCACCCCGGCGGCCGGCTCAAACAGCAACGCGTCGGTCAGGCTGAAGATGGTGGTGGCGGCGGCAATGCCGATGGCCAGGGAGGCCACTGAGGTCAGCGTGAAGATCGGGCTGCGCCCGAGCATCCGGACGGCGTATCGCAGGTCGGAAAGAAGGGCCATGCCAACACTAGACTCGGATTGGGCAGAGTTTGTTTCATGTCACGACGAAACCGCGCCAGGGCCGCAGACCTGTCCACCAAAGCGCTCGGCGCGAAGGTGAATGGCACCGAACGCGGACTGGATGACTATTTGGTTTGCGCAGTCGGCGAATTCACCACAGCGGTGCCCCCCTGAGGCGGCCGAGGTGGCGCCGCGGGAGCACTTGGGACGTAGCCCCTCTTCTCGGTGGGCTGAGGGCTCTTCTGGACTGGCACGGTAGGCGCCTTATAGTTGGTCGTCATTGGCAGAAGTTCCTTCGTTTGTGCGTCCGTCGACTTTGAAGAATTCTATCAGTTCGCAATCGTCCATGGAGATGAGCACACCAGCCGAACCGACGACGGGAGCCTTGAATCTCCCGAGTTCGTCCACGAGCCACGCCTCCTGCAGATAGACATCTCTCCGATGCGGGAATGAACTGGCGAAGGAATCGGGTCCGAAGTAACCAGCCACCGATTTGCCGGTCTTCAAACGACACAGCATCCAGCACGGCTCCCCCCGCCCGAAGAAGTGGTCCCAGGCGGTTGGAATTGGGTGACGGACGCGGCCGCGCAGGCGACGCGAGCTTCGGAGCCGATAGGCGACCCATCCAAGAACGGCAGGACTAACAACCACGATGGCAACCATCGCCAGCCAAAATAGGACAGGTGAAGATGATTGGCGCGGTAGCACCACCCAGAAAATGGGTACAGCCCAAAGCCCGAGGTTCAGCAGGCCATAGGCCAGTGCGTCTACGAGGTGTTCGGCCGCGGTTGACCGTTCGGACGGCACGAGCAGGGCGTAGACCTTGAGACTGATCACCCCTGGCAGGATGAACAGCGCGAACAGGCCGAGCCGATCGCCGGTTAGCAGGTCCATTTCAGTTGAGCCTTAAGTCCGCTCGATCCTAGCATCGTCATCTGCGTGATGAATCGATAGAATGGGCGAGCTTGGCGCTGGCTGAAGCTTCAGAAAAATCGCAACAATGATCACCGGCTCTCTCAAGTCACAAATTGACGCTATCTGGGACGCGTTCTGGGCCGGCGGCATCGCCAATCCGATCGAGGTCATCGAGCAGCTCACCTATCTCTTGTTTCTGAAACGGCTGGACGAAATTCAGAGCCGGGAAGACAGCAAGGCCACGAGCATAAAGGGCGCCGCGGCGGTGCAGGTGTTCCCAAAGGGTAAGGACAAAAAGGGCCGCCCCTACAAGGACTACCGCTGGAGCCAGTTCCAGAACCTGCAGCCCAGGGAGATGTATGCGGTCGTCTCGGAACACGTCTTTCCGTGGCTACGGACGCTTGGCGGCGAGGGCTCCGCTTATGCGAAGCACATGGAGGGCGCGCGGTTCACGATCCCCACTCCGGCTCTGCTTGCGAAGGTCGTCGACTTGCTGGCGCAGGTGCCGATGGAAGACCGCGACACCAAGGGCGATGTCTACGAGTACATGCTCGGCAAGATCGCCAGCGCCGGGCAGAACGGCCAGTTCCGCACCCCGCGACACATCATCCGGCTAATGGTGGAGCTGACCGCACCGGTGCCAACCGACATCATTTGCGATCCGGCCAGCGGCACCTGCGGGTTTCTCGTGGCGGCCAACGAGTACTTGCGTGAGCGGCATCCAGAGGCGCTGCGCGATCCTAAATTGCGCAAGCACTTCCACAACGGCATGTTCCACGGCTTTGACTTCGACCACACCATGCTTCGCATCGGCAGCATGAACATGCTGCTGCACGGCATCGAGAACCCCGACATCGTCTACCGGGACTCCCTCGCGCAGGAGCACGCCGGCGAGGACGAGAAATACACGCTGGTGCTGGCCAACCCGCCATTCGCCGGTTCTCTCGACTACGAGAACACCGCCAAAGACCTGCAGGCCATCGTCAAGACGAAGAAGACCGAACTGCTGTTCCTGGCGCTGTTCATCAAGCTGCTGAAGCCCGGTGGCCGCGCGGCTGTGATCGTTCCTGACGGCGTGCTGTTTGGATCGAGCACTGCGCATAAGGAGCTGCGGCGCATCCTGGTCGAAGAACAGAAGCTCGACGCGGTGATCTCCCTGCCCGGCGGAGTGTTCAAGCCCTACGCCGGCGTGTCGACCGCCATCCTGCTGTTCACCAAGACCAACTCAGGTGGCACCGACCACGTGTGGTTCTACGACGTCGACGCCGACGGCTGGAGCCTGGACGACAAGCGGACGCCGCTGCTGTCTGAGGACAAACTCGGCGCGAATCCCGTCGCCGCGCTCAGCGAGGCCGAGCACGCCAAGAACAACCTACCCGACATCGTCATGCGATGGCGTGAGAGGGAGAAGGCGGAGCGTAAGCGCGCCAGAACCGCGCAGAGTTTCTGCGTGGCGAAGGCCGACATTGGCGCGCAAGCGTACGACTTGTCGCTCAATCGATATAGGGAAGTCACACATACCGAAGTGCCCCATCGGTCGCCGACGGCAGTTCTCTCAGAATTACGGAAGCTGGAATCCGAGATTGGTAAAGCGATTCACGAGCTCGAGGCACTCTTGAAATGAGCAAGTGGCCGACCGTGACCCTCGGGGACGTGGCCGCGATTGACCGTGCCTCAGTTCAGCCGAATGACATTGAGGCGGGGACGATGTATCTGGGGCTCGAAGACATCGAGAGCTGGACCGGACGGCTGAACCCCAAGCCCGTGGATGCTGGATTCCTGGCGAGCTCAAAGTTTCGGTTCACCCGCCAACATGTCCTCTACGGGAAACTCCGCCCCTATCTGGCCAAGATCGCCTGCCCGGACGTGGCAGGCGTCTGTAGTACGGACATCCTGCCAATTCTTCCCGGGCCCAAGATCGACAGGCAGTATCTCTTTCAGTTCCTGCGACGCCCCAAGGTGGTTGCATACGCTGGGGCTCAGGCTGGTGGTGCGAACCTGCCTCGATTGAGTCCGAACGCGTTGGCGGCATTTGAGCTGCCGCTGCCTCCTCTGGCTGACCAGCGGCGAATCGCCACCATTCTTCAGGCGACCGACTCCCTGCGGGCCAAGCGCCGCGCGACGCTCGCCCTCCTCGACTCCTTGACTAGCGCCGTCTTTCTGGAGATGTTTGGCGATCCCGTCACCAACCCTAAGAGATGGTCTGACGGCAAGCTCGGGAGCCAGCTGACCTTCCAGCAATACGGGCCGCGATTCTTTAATGAAGCCTACTCTGACGACGGAATTCGGATTCTGCGAATCACTGACTTGAATGATGCAGGTGTCTTCGATTTTGAATCGATGCCACGCATGACCTTAGCGCTCGAGGATCAGGAAAAGTACCTGCTTCAGACGGATGACGTGGTGTTTGCGAGAAGCGGCGCGACCGTCGGCAAAGTCGGATTGATTGGGCCCGAGGACCCGCCTTGCATCGCCGGTGCCTATTTCATCGTGATGAGATTCTCGCCTTCGGTTCTCCCTATTTACGTCAGGGCTGTTCTCCGCTCGCCGTCCGTGCGCGAGTTGGTGACACAGCGTTCGCGCCAGGCTGCCCAGCAGAACTTCAGCGGCCCAGGCCTCAGAGCGTTGCCTCTGCCAGTCCCGCCGATCGGTTTACAGAAGGACTACGCCGCCCTAATCAACACGGCTGCTGGAATGGGTCGGACGCTGCGGGTGTCCCTCAGCGAACTCGATGCGCTCTTCGCCTCCCTCCAGCACCAGGCGTTCAACGGCGAACTCTGAGAACTGAAACCGACTCGAAATGAGCGCGAAATAGTCAACGGTTTCATCGCGAGCAAACCACTGCCAGGATTGACGTTAGCCGCAGCACCACGGCTGAAATGAGCACGAAACGAGTCCCACTACCGGGTCTGCCCCTCCCGGTTCTTCTGCGAGGCTTGTCGACCGGCCGCAGACGACGGTATAGTGCGAACTGTTCCCCGACAATGGCCACCCTGAAATTCCGCTTCGACCTTGGCAAGCTGGTCAATGCGCTGGCGTTCTTTGCGGATGCCGGTGTTGGCGACCTCACCAAGCTGAAGGCCGCCAAGCTTCTGTATCTTTCTGACCAGCGTCATCTGTTCAGGTTCGGTCGACCCATCACGGGCGATCGCTACATCGCTATGGATCTGGGTCCCGTTCCGGAAAGTGCCTATCAGCTCATCGGACGCCTGGCGGAACCGCCAGAAGCCGACGATCCCGGCTACAGGGCGGCCACGGCCTATCTCGAGATACACAAGGGTGTCATGCGCAAGTACGGCGTGGTTCGTGCCGTGCGGAAGCCTGATCTTGAGGTGTTCTCAGATTCCGACATTGAGGTGCTCCAGAGCATCGTCAAGGAGTTTGGGAAGCGCAAGGCCAGTGAACTGGTTGACCTGACGCACGCCCACGCGGCCTACAAGCGGGCCGACGCCGGCCGTTCGCCTGGCAGCAGTGTTGACCTGCCGTATGATTACTTCTTTGAAGACGCGCCGGCTGGATCGGATGCCGCGCGCGCGCTGGCGGAAGAAGAGCACGCCGACCGCGCCTTTGCCGACGCGCTCGAGGCGGCCGGGCGGCTGGCGCTCACGCGCCGTCAGCATTCGCAGACCACCCACTGACGCCGTGCGCAAGCCATCGTGCTGCTGCCCTTCGACTCGGTGGTTCGGCGCGGCGTCATCCGATGTCTGCTCGTGTGCAGATTCAAGAAAAAATGACCGGGTGACCAGACCAACCAGGTGTTGCTGGCAAGTTGACAAATTAACGCAAGCGCTACGGGTAGTCCAGAACAGACCTTGCTTAGCCGTTCGCTTGGAGAATACTGTTTACTAATCCGCTACGCCCGTAGGCGGGCTCTATCTGAAGAAGGCCCTGTGGGGAAACCCTCAGGGCCTTTTTCTTTTATAGAGGCTACCTCATGACTAGGGTTGCGGTGCTGATTGACGGCGGTTTCGTTCGGAACTCCGCAAAGAACGACAACAAGGCATATGACGCCAAGTTCATCGAGAAGTTTGGCCTGTCGTGCAAGGGCGCCGCAGAGACCATCCATCGCATTCTCTATTACGACTGTGCCCCTTTCGTCGGGAAGGCTAAGCTGCCGGTCTCTGGCGCTATGCACCAGTTTGTAGGGAACGATCAATGGCTTCATGATCTAGCCAAGAAAGACCTGTTCGCAGTTCGACGAGGCGTCTTGAAGTTTCGTGGATGGACCCCGAAGCATGTGCCAATAGCAGTGAAGGCCCTCCAAGACGCCGATTTTGCCCCGGAGTTTGAGCAAAAGGGCGTCGATATGAGGATTGGTCTCGATATGGCGAATTACGCTGCCAATCGTTCGGTTGAAATCATCGCCCTGGTAACGAACGACACTGACTGCATTCCGGCAATGAAGTACGCGAGAAGGGCCGGGCTGCAAGTCGCCCTGGTATCCGTTCCGAATCGGTCCACGACCCCTGAACTGATGGCCCACTGCGACTTCCATCGGAGCGTGGCGTGGCCCTAGGCCGCAGCTCTGCACGATTAAACAAAACCGTTTCTGAACCAAACGAGGCGTATTGATCCATAACGCTTGACACGCCTAGGCGTACAGAACGATAATCCCGTCATGGCTTACACCGTCCTTGTCGGCGGCGTCCCAATTCAATGCGAGACCGCGACCGAGGCTATCGAGCTTGCGCGCCAAGCAGGCTCAGGTGCGGACGGGGAGGTATTTCCGCCAAAGCCGACGGCAGTAGACCCCTCCCTTACTCGAACTTCCCGGTGGTCCGAGGAAAGAATTAAGCAGTTTTTCCGAGTGATTAAGCCCCAACAGCGTCGGCTTGTTGATGCCCTCCTTGACACCAGCGATGGGCGCACCGATGAGCAGCTGTGCCAGCTCCTCGGCCTAGAGGACGGCCGAAATCTAGCGGGTGTGTTCACGGGGCTGTTCAAGAACGCGAAGAAGGTCGGAGCCGACCCTACCCAGCTTTACCGACGCCAGCTCGTCACCATTGGTGACCGTCGGGTCAACGAATACCACCTGTCGGACGCCTTTCGGGCCGCTGCGAAACAGTGGAAACCATGAGCGGATAGCGAGATGTTGAGGTCAGTGAGGGCCTCCACGGTAGCCGCAAGGCCTGCCCGCCGTGTGTGGCCGGATAAAAAAGAAACAGGCCGTCCCCCCTCGCCTGATCAGTGAAGGGAACGGCCCGGTGGTAGGTGCAATCACACCCAAGTCGGATTATACCCGACCGACCCCGTATCGGCGCGTTTCCGCTTCCGCTTAGTGCGAGAGGCGGGAACGCGCCTCACTCCTACCCGGTAGCGCGCCGGTCAGTTCGTCCGAGCTAGATGAGCGGATACTAGGCGTCGAACCGATGCCTGCCTAGCTCTTGTCAGACGACGACGGGGGCAGGTAATGTTCAGCGCAGCCGATGAGCCACTTTGCCTTCCTCCAGCCCGAGTGGCCCGCGCTGTTCGAGGCCGCGTCGAAGGCAGAGGCTCTGGCGCTGCCGGATCCGCGAACGTCGTGCTTCTACGCCCGCCGGTCTCTCGAACTGGTGGTTGACTGGATCTACACCCACGATTCGTCCCTGACCACGCCGTACCAAACGCATCTCAGCGCGCTCATTCATGAGCCCACCTTCAAGCGCGCCACCGGCGACGCCGTGTTCAACAAGGCGCGCGTCATCGTCAAGCTGGGCAACGAAGCCGTCCACAGCGCGCGGCCCGTGCACCAGATCGACGCGGTGTCGGCGGTGCGCGAGCTGTTTCATGTCGGCTACTGGCTGGCGCACACCTACGCCCGCCGGACCAAGCCGGCCAGTGGTCTCACCTTTGACCAGGCGGCACTGCCCAAGTCTTCTGCGGTGCCGGCACAAACGCTCGCGCAGATTCAGGCGCTCGAAGCCAGGATCAACGAGGGGCAGTCCGCGTTTGCAGCACTGCAAGCCGACAAGGGTGCGCTGGACGATGAACTGAAGCGGCTGCGTGATGAGATCGCCGCCATCAAGAAGGCGAACCAGGCGCAGCCCGACTCACACGACTACTCCGAAGCCCTGACACGCGACCTCTACATCGACCTGCTTCTGAAAGAAGCGGGTTGGCGGCTCGACCAGCCTCGCGATCGCGAGTTCGAAGTCTCGGGAATGCCCAACGGCGGCGGCCAGGGGTTTGTCGACTACGTGCTGTGGGGAGACGACGGGAAGCCGCTGGGGTTGGTGGAAGCCAAGCGGACGCGCCGCGATTCCCGCATTGGTCAGCAGCAGGCCAAGTTGTACGCGGATTGTTTGGAACGGCAGTTCGGCCAGCGCCCGGTCATCTTCTATTCCAACGGCTACGAACACTGGCTGTGGGACGACGCGATGTATCCGCCACGGCAGGTGCAGGGGTTCTACAAGAAAGCGGAGCTTGAGCTGCTCGTCCAGCGCCGGACCAGCCGTCGCCTGCTTGCCGACGCGCCGATCGATAGCGCCATCGTTGAACGTTTCTATCAGTCGCGGGCCATTAAGCGAGTGGGCGAGGCGTTCGAGCGCGACAAGGCCCGCAAGGCGCTGCTCGTCATGGCGACTGGCTCCGGCAAGACCCGCACCGTTATTGCGTTGGTCAAGCAACTGATGGAGCGCAATTGGGCCAAGCGAGTGCTCTTCCTCGCCGACCGCGTCGCTCTCGTCAATCAGTCGGTCAACGAGTTCAAGCGCCACTTGCCGGAGTCGTCACCGGTCAACCTGGTGACCGACCGGCACGCGCAGGGGCGCGTCTACGTTTCCACCTATCCAACCATCATGGGTTTGATCGACAAGACCCAGGATGAGGAACGCCGGTTCGGGGTCGGCCACTTCGACCTGGTCATTATCGACGAGGCCCATCGCTCGGTCTTCCAGAAGTACCGCGCCATCTTCGAGTACTTCGACTCGTTGCTGATCGGCCTCACGGCCACGCCCAAAGACGAGGTCGACAAGAATACCTACGGCCTATTCGAGCTCGAGAGTGGCGTGCCGACCGACGCCTATCCGCTGGATGAGGCGGTGAAGGACAAGTTTCTGGTGCCGCCGAAGGCCGTGTCGGTGCCTCTTAAGTTTCAACGCGAGGGCATCAAGTACGACGACTTGTCTGAAGACGAGAAAGACCAGTGGGACGAACTGGATTGGGAGGAAGAGGACGGTCGCCCTCGCGAGGTCGACCCGGGGGCGCTGAACAAGTGGCTGTTCAACGCCGACACGGTCGACAAGGTGCTCGAGCATCTTATGACCCGCGGCCAGAAAGTCGCGGGCGGCGACCGGCTCGGCAAAACCATCATCTTCGCCAAGAACCACGATCACGCCATGTTCATTGCCGAGCGCTTCGACAAGAACTATCCGAAGCTGCGTGGTGACTTCGCCCGCGTGATCGACTTCCAGGTCACCTACGCCCAGAGCCTGATCGACGACTTCTCGAAGCCCGCCAAGGGGCCGCATATCGCCATCTCGGTCGACATGCTCGACACGGGAATTGACGTGCCCGAGGTGGTTAACCTGGTGTTCTTCAAGCTGGTTCGGTCGAAGACGAAGTTCTGGCAAATGATCGGCCGTGGCACGCGGCTGTGCCAAGACCTGTTCGGCCCTGGTCAGGACAAGCAGTTCTTCTACATCTTCGACTTCTGCCAGAACCTGGAGTTCTTCAGCGCAAACCCCGAAGCGACCGAAGGTGCCAGTGGCGATTCACTGGGAAAACGGTTGTTCCTGTCTCGGCTGGACCTTCTTGGCGAACTCGACCATCGCCTGCCGGCCATCTCGCCCTTCGTGTTGCGCGAAGCCCCGGCGAGGTTCGGCGATGCTTCCACCGACGAGCACGTGAGGCAGGACGTCGCGGACTTGCTTCACCTCGAAGTGTCGAGCATGAACCTCGATAATTTTGTGGTTCGCGCGCGTCGCCGGGTAGTGGAGAAGTATGCCAAGCCCGAAGCCTGGGTCATTCTGCCCGTTCAGGACCGGAACGAGCTGTCGACCGAGATCGCGGGACTGCCGTCGGAACTCGATCCCGAAGCCGAAGAATCGAAGCGATTTGACTTGCTGCTCTTGCGGCTTCAGCTCGCGCGGCTACGTTCTGAGCCGGGATTTACGCGGCTTCGTGACCAGGTGAAGGTGTTAGCCGGGCTCCTGGAGGAGAACGCGACCATCCCGATGATTCGTGAGCGGCTGGTGTTGATTCAGGAGATTCAGAGCGACGAGTGGTGGCAGGACGTGACCGTTCCGATGCTCGAGCGGGTTCGTGTCCGCCTCCGTGCGCTCATGACGTTGATCGAAAAACGGCAGCGCAAACCGATCTACACCGATTTTGAGGACGAAATCGGCGCCGAATCCCAGGTCGGGCTCCCCGGCTTGGCGACGCCAGGTGCGGACCTCGAGCGATTTCGCGCCAAGGCAAGGGCCTACCTGCGCGCACACCAGGATCACCCAGTGATTGCCAAGTTGCGTCACAACCAGCCGCTGACCAGAAGGGATCTGGCAGCCCTGGAGCAGATTCTGTCGGACAGCGGCGCCGGAGGGATTGACCAGATCCAGATGGCCGCTTCCGAGTCGCAGGGCCTGGGATTGTTCGTGCGTGCGTTGGTCGGCCTCGACCGCGAAGCTGCCACGCGCGCCATGACGGGCTTCCTTGCGGATAAGTCACTGGGCCCGAATCAGATCGATTTCATCAAGCTGGTCGTCGATTACCTGACCGAGCACGGGGTTATGTCACCTGCGCTGCTCTACGAGACGCCGTTTATCGACTTCCATCACGCCGGGCCCAACGGGTTGTTTTCATCGGCGAAGGTTGATGAGTTGATGGCGGTGCTTGAGCACGTCCGAACGATGGCGACCGCCGCGTGACGGCGGATAATAGAGACGTGAGCCGTCTTTCATCCTTCCAGCGCCTCGCCCTGTGGACCACGGCGACCACCTACTTCCTGATCCTCGTCGGCGGACTCGTGCGCGCCTCTGGCGCCGGACTTGGGTGTCCCGACTGGCCGCGCTGCTTCGGCGGCTGGGTACCGCCCATGTCGGTGGCCGAGTTGCCGCCGCAGTTCGATCCCTCCCAGTTCAACCCGACCCTGATGTGGACCGAGTACCTCAATCGGTTGCTGGGCGCCGCAGTCGGCCTCCTCATCTTCACGACCGCCGTCTCAGCCTGGCGACATCATCGCCGCGACCCCCGCATTCTGTGGACGACGATTGCTGCGGTGCTGCTCACCGGATTCCAGGGCTGGCTCGGCGGACGAGTGGTGGCACACGAACTGGCGGCGTGGATCGTGACGGTCCACATGATCGTCGCGCTCGTGATTGTGCAGATGCTGCTGTATGTGACGGTCCAGTCGATGCCGCGGCAGGGTGAGCCTCCTTCGGCATTTGTCCGCGGGGTCAGACCCTGGGTGCTCGCGCTCATCGTCGTGACGCTGATGCAAATCGCGCTGGGGACGCAGGTCCGCGGCGGCGTCGATGCCGCGCTCGACGCGGGGGTGGCGCGCAATGCGGCGCTGGCCACCGTCGGCACGCTCGATTACCTGCATCGCGATGCCGCGTTTGCGACCCTGCTCGGTGCCATCCTGCTGGTGTTCTGGCTGGTGGCGGGCGGGTCCAGGAATGGTCCGGCTGAAGCCGGACGCCACCTCACATTGGTTCGCTGGTCCTGGCTGTGCCTGGGCCTCGCCGCCTCGCAGGTGGCACTTGGCGGGGTGATGGCTTATGTTTCGCTGTTACCAGCCGCCCAGGTGCTGCATCTAACCGTTGCCAGCCTGCTACTGGGCGCGCAGACCGTGCTGTGGCTACTGGCGGGCAATGCCAGGAGGGCAGGACTTTAGTCCTGCTAATCCAGTAGAATCCGCGGGACTGAGGGGAACAATGAAACGCATTGGCTTGTTGGTGTTGACTCTGATCGCAACCGGCGCCGCGGCGCAAGGGACCTACGACGAAGCCGGGCTCAAGGCGTTCCGCGCCGAGCGCGAGAAGATTCTGCTGGCCGATAACGGCTGGTTCACGGTGGCCGGCCTGCACTTCCTGAATCCCGGGGAGAATACGTTCGGCTCGGATCCGCTCAACGACATCGTGCTCGAGCTTGCCGACGTGCCGAAACAGGCGGGCGTGATCACCATGAACGACCGCACCGTCACCATCACGGCGCCCGACGGCCAGATGCTGACCTATAACGGCGCGCCCGTGAAGACTGCACCGCTGCGCCTGGCCGAGGCGGGACGCCCGGCCGATCTCATCACCTACAAGAGCACTTCGTTCTTCCTGCACTTCAGCGGTCCGCGTTTGGCGATCCGCGTGCGCGACCAGAAGGCGCCCCTGCGCACCGGCTTCAGCAGCCTCAAGTGGTTTCCTGCCAGCACGGCGATGACCGTGACCGGCACCTTCACGCCGCTGGCCGCGCCCAAGGTGGTGCAGGCGCCGACGATTCTTGGCGATCTTGAACCGTTCACGGTGCCCGGCCATGTGGCGGTGACCATTGGCGGCAAGACCGCGAACATGGAAGCGTGGAAGTCTGGTGACCGCCTGTGGTTCGTGTTCCGTGATCTCACCAGCGCGGATAGCACCTATCCGTCGGCTCGCTTCCTCTATACCGACGCGCCGACGGCTGACGGCAAGGTGACGCTCGACTTCAACCGCGCGCAGAACCCACCGTGCGCCTATAACCCGTGGACCACGTGTCCTCTGCCGCCGGCCGCCAACAAGCTGGCCGTGCGCATTGAGGCCGGTGAGAAGCGCTATCACGCGGAAGCGACGTCGAATGCGGCCGTGCTGAAAAAGTGATCGCCACGGGCTTGGCCCGAGCGATCGCTGCATCCTTCCCACCAGCCTCAGAGACCAGTATGGACACTGGCCTGAATGCTGGTAAAATGCGCGTCATGGAAACGACCAAGGTAACCGTGGAGTTGCCGCTGGAGTTGCTGAATCGCGCCCAGAGTTCGACCGGGGAGGGCATTACCGGCACCATCCGGCGCGGGCTCGAACTGGTGGCGGCGTCTCGGGCTCAAGAGCAACTGCACGCGCTGCGCGGCAAGGTCAAGTTCTCGCTCAAGCTTGGCACGCTGCGTACGGATCGATGATCGCTCTCGACTCGTCGGCGTTGATCGCTCACCTCGAGGGACGCGACACGGTGGTTGCGGCGGCCGCCGGGCTGGTGCTCGCCGAACGGCAGGCATGTTTGCCCCCGGTGGTGCTGTCAGAGATCCTCGGCGATCCCAAGCTGCCCCCGAAGGTCGCTGCGCTCATCATCGCGCTGCCGTCGTTGGCGGTCACTGAGGGTTACTGGGAGCGAGCCGGCCGGCTGCGGGCACGCTTGCTGGCGAAGGGCTTCAAGGCCCGTCTGGCCGATACGCTGATCGCTCAGAGCTGCCTCGACCACGGCGTCAGCCTGGTGACCGCCGACCGCGATTTCCGTCACTTCGTTTCGTTGGGGAAGCTGCGCCTGTTCGACGGCGCGTGAAGCGTGATCCTTCCAGAGACCGATCCCGATCTCGTCGCGCGATTCCGGCAGGACGCCGCCCACTATCCGGGCGGGCATGCCGCCGGGGTCGCGCGGCCGCGCACGGTCGAGGAGATCGCGCAGATCCTGGCCCCCCTTCGGACCACGGCCCCCCATAAAGGGGAGCCCTACAGAGTCCTGGTCGTTGGTGCGCAGTCGTCGCTGACCGGCGGCGCCACCCCATTTGGTGATGTCGTCCTGAGCACCGAGCGGCTCACCAGCCTGCGGGTCGAGAGCGATCGCGTGCGGGCCGGTGCTGGCGTCACGTTGCAGGCAGTTCAAGACGCGCTCGCCGTGTCGGGCCGCTGGTTGCCACCGGTGCCGACATACCTGGGCGCCACCGCCGGCGGCGCGGTTGCGACCTGCGCTGCGGGTGCCGCCACGTTCAAGTACGGCACCGTGCGCCCGTGGGTCCATGGACTCACGGTAGTCCTGGCCAACGGCGAGGTCCTCGAGTTGGAACGCGGCCAGCGCCACGCCTCAACCCTGGTGTCGCTGCCGTCACTCCGAATGCCGGACGTGCCGAAGTGTTCGGCCGGCTACTTCATCGCTCCCGAGATGGATCTCGTCGACCTGTTCATCGGGTCGGAGGGCACCCTGGGCATCGTCGCTGAAGTGGTGTTTCGTACCGCCGCGCAACCGGCGGCGCGGTGTCACGCACTTGTCCCCGTGTCCGATGAAGAGGCCGGCATCCGACTGGTGACTGAGCTCCGCGCGGCCGCGCAGCAGACCTGGTGCACGCGGGATCCACTCGGCATCGACATCTCGGCCATCGAGCACCTCGATGCTCGATCGATTGCCATGGTCCGTGAAGACGGTGTCGACCGCAAGCTTGAGATCGCGTTGCCCTCCGGCGCGGGGATCATCCTGCTGATCGAGCTGGAGCTCGCGAGCCGGGCGTCATCGGCGGAGTTGTGGCGACAACTGGAAACCGCGCGCGACGCCGTCGGCGTTGACTCGCCGCTGAGGCGATTCTGCGCGCTGCTCGATCGCCATGGCGCCCTGGACGATGCGGAAATTGCGCTGCCGGATGACACGACCCGAGCGGCGGCGTTTGCTGAATTGCGAGAGGCGGTGCCGGCCGGTGTCAATCGTCGCGTCGCCCTGGCCCAGCAGCAGATCGATCCGGGCATCTACAAGACGGCCGCCGACATGATTGTGCCGTTCGATCGCTTCGCCGACATGATGCGCACTTGTCGGGGGCTGTTCGCCGAGCGCGGCCTGGATCTAGCCGTGTGGGGGCACATCTCCGACGGCAACGTCCATCCCAACCTCATTCCGACGAGTGCGGACGATGTGACGAAGGGGCAGGAGGCGATTCTGGCGCTGGGTGATGCGGTGGTCGCCATGGGTGGCAGCCCGCTGGCCGAACACGGCGTGGGCCGCAACCCGATCAAGCAGGAACTGCTGAGGCGGTTGTATGGCTCCGCCGGCATCGACGCCATGCGTGTCCTCAAGCTCAGCCTTGATCCGCACGGCATACTCGCGCCCGGAGTGATTTTCCCGGCACAATGGTCTCGTGCTAGATGAAGTGCAGGCGGCCGTTGCGAGCCGCCCTGCCGACAGTGCCTTCATTCTCCTGCTTGATTTCGACGGCACCCTCGCCGAATTCAACCCCGATCCGGCGGCGCCGCAACTGACACCCGAGCGACGGGAGCTGATCGAGCGCATCGCTCAGCAGCCGAACGTGGCGGTCGGCATTGTCAGTGGCCGCCGTCTCGACGATTTGCGCCGTCGCACGCGCTTGCCGGATCGCGTCTATCACGCGGGCCTGCACGGGTTGGAGGTGGAGATCGATGGCCGTCGCGTCGATCACCCCGATCTCCATAGTGCCGCCGATCGCCTTGACGGTCTCGCCGACAACCTGGGTCGCATCGTTCACGAATTTCCCGGCGCGGTGATTGAGGACAAGGTGGCCAGCGTGGCGGTGCATGCGAGAGGCGTGGTGCCGGACCGTCGCGAGGCCGTGATCGCCCGTGCCGATATTCTCTCGGTCCCCTGGATCGCGGAAGGCCGCGTCCGTCGCCTTGAGGGCGACGCCGTGGTTGAGTACCTGCCCAACATCGGCGGTCACAAAGGCGAGGCGACGCGCTGGATCACGGACGATGTGCAGACCAGGTGGCAGCGGCCGGCGTGGGTGGCGTATCTCGGTGACGACATCACCGATGAAGATGCGTTTCGTGCGATTACCTCGGGTATCAGCGTGCTGGTGGGACTGCGACCGACCTCGGCCACGCACAAGCTCAACGGTATCGGCGATGTCGATCAGTTCTTGAGATGGTTGGTCAGCAGAGGGTAAGGTCAGTAGACGTTCGTGATGAATCCTGTTGAGCGAGAGGTCCTCCGGTGACACCCATTCCGCTCCATCACGGTGCCATCGGCAATGGCCGGGTGCTGGCGTTGGTCGGTCCAGACACCAGCATCGACTGGCTGTGCCTGCCGCGTTTCGATAGCCCGTCAGTGTTTGCCCGCCTGCTCGACCAGGAACGTGGCGGGGTGTGGGCGTTCGCGCCGATCGACGCCTGGACCACGACCGCGAGCTACGTCAGGAACACCAATGTCGTGCGCACCGAGGTCACGGCGCCCGATGGCCGCTTCGAGATCCTCGACTTTGCACCGCGCGTGCTTGACGGCTATCGTGTCGATGCGCCGATTGAGGTGTGCCGGCTGCTCCGTCCGCTCGAGGGCACGCCCCGCACGCGGGTGAAATTCGATCCGCGACCCGACTACAGTCGCGCCAACATCGAGTTGGTCGTCGCCGGACAGGGCGTGGAAGTGGTCGGCGGCCCCACCCGGCTGTATCTCGCATCGAATGTCGCCGCTCCGTACATTCTCGAGGGCACGCCCTTTCGGGTCGATCGGCCGATCTTCTTTTCACTGAGTTCCGGCCGACCGCCCAGCGTGAATTCCGGTCCGGCGGCCGAAACCGCCGTAGAGCTGACCATTCGCGGCTGGCGGCAGTGGGCCAAGACGTGCGCCCTGCCGTCGTTTGCGTCCGAGTCGGTGCTGCGGTCGGCGCTGTGCCTGAAGCTGCACGCGTACAACGACACCGGCGCGATCATCGCGGCGGCGACGACCAGCCTGCCAGAAGCCATCGGTTCCGGCCGCACCTGGGACTACCGCTACTGTTGGCTGCGCGACGCCGCGTTCGTCGTGGAAGCGCTGCGCCGTTTGAGTCATCTGTCAGAGGGCGAAGCGTTCGTGCGCTTCTTGCGCGAGATGGCCGACAGCGGTCCGCTGCAGCCGATCTATGGCATCACCGGCGCGCGCAACCTGGACGAGGAGATCGTGCCTGAGTTGCGCGGCTACGACGGCATCGGCCCCGTGCGCATTGGCAATGCGGCCTACACGCAGACGCAACATGACGTGCACGGCGAGATGGTGTTATGTCTCGAAACCATCCTCACCGATCCTCGCGTGGTCTGGGAGGATCCCTCGCTGGCGCCGCTACTGGAGCACCTGGTCGACGAGGCGATGGCCGCGTCGCTGATTGAAGATACCGGCCTCTGGGAGTACCGCACACTGCCCAGGCACTACACCTTTTCCAAGGCCATGTGCTGGGTGGCCGCGCATCGAGGCGCACAGCTCGCCGAGTTCTTCGGCATGCCGTCGCAGGCGCAGAAGTGGAGCGCGTGGGCCGGCACGGAACGCGAGCGCATTCTCAGGCACGCCTACAACGCCGACCTGGGTTTCTTCACGCAAGCGCTGGACGGCCAGTACGCCGATGCCTCCAACCTGCTGTTGCCGCAGATCGGCTTGATCGACCCGGCCGACCCCCGGTTCCGCTCCACCGTGCGTGCCTACGAGAAGTTGCTGGCGCCCGATGGATTGATGCTGCGCTACAAACACGTGGACGATTTCGGTCATACCACGAGCGCGTTCTCGATCTGCTCGTTCTGGTGGGTGGAGGCACTGGCCATGATGGGCGAAGTGGACGAAGCCGTCGCGCTGTTCCACAAGCTTGAGAGCTACGCCAATCCGCTTGGCTTATTCTCTGAGGACATCGAACCGTCGACGGGCGCGCTGCTCGGCAACTTCCCGCAGGCCTACACCCACGTCGGGCTGATTCACGCCGCCATCACGATCGGCGAGATTCTCGACGCGCGCTCCGGGTCGTTCCGCGCCTGGACCTAGCGGAACCTGACGGGGCCGCACTGCCTGCCGGGCCGGACTCGAGGAACCGGGCGGGTCAGCACTGCTGGTCGGGCCGGACTCAACAGACCTGAAGGGATGGGACCTCCCGCCTAGGGTTATGCCGGCGCGATGTCGGTGCGAGCGAAGTCGTCGCCGACGAACAACAGCGTATCGCGCGCGGTCGCGGCGGTGGCATACGAGAGGCAGTCGCCGAAGTTGAGTGCCGCGCCATGGCGCCCGCGCCCGAACCGCAGGAAGGCGTCCGTGGCGGCTTGCCATTCAGGCTCGCCGAACGGCACGACGGTGACCCCCAGTTCTTTCACCAGCTCGTCGACCGCCCGCGTCGAGGCGGTGCCTCGACGGGAGGCGAAGACCATGCTGGTTTCGACCAGCGTCGGCGCGCCGATGCGAACCGAGTCAGCGGCGAGGATGCGATCGACGAGGTCGAGGTGCCCGGCCTCCGAAAGCAGGATCGCAATCAGGGCTGAGGAGTCAATCGTCATACGCCCGCCGGTCCGTAGCCCAGGATGGCGTCTTCCTCTTCTCGCGTCAGCCGCCGCCCGAGTTGGTTCTTCGGGATGGTCGGCCACACCTTGCGCTCCAAGAACCTGATGACGCGGGCCCGGCGGTCTTCGAGCGACGAGCCCTTGAGCCGGCGCTTGCGTTCCTCGAGGGCTCGCCGGATAGCTTCGGTCTTGGACTCGCCGGTCAGCCGCGCCACCTCGGTCGCGAGGCGCTCGACCTCAGCGTTCTTGATGTTGAGCGGCATATTACACCATGGTATACCACGATGGTGTAGGGGTGTAAACGCTCGGGCGACGGCGCTTCCTGCAGGTGAGTTACCTGTTTCCGCTCTGATCTGGCTGGTCCGGCTTCGGACGCCACAGCACCAGGACCTTGCCGACCCGCTGAACCGATGCGGCATCGGTGCCGGCGCAGAGCTGGTGGCCGATGGCCTCGCGCGCCTCGCGGTCGTCGCCCAGAATCTTCACCTTGATCAGTTCATGCGCCGTCAGCGCGCGATCCACTTCCGTGATCACGGAAGGCGTGACGCCGTGATGGCCGACGAACACCGTCGGTTCGAGCTTGTGCGCCCTCGCCTTCAGGTGGGCGCGCTCGCGGGTCGTCAGGGACACAGGCATCCAGGGATTGTACTGTGGCGCTAAGTGGTTCGCCGCACCCGGTTCACGGCCTTCACCATCAGGAAGACGATCCAGGCCAGGATCAGGAACTGCACCACGTGGGTGATGAACGAGCCGTAGGCGAACACCGCCGCGCCCGCGGCCTTCGCTTCCACGAGTGACGCGTATGGCGCTGGTGCCTTGGTGCCTTCTCGCAGTATGACGAACATGCTGGTGAAGTCGGTGCCACCCATGGCGAAGCCGACCACCGGCATGACCAGGTCATTGACGAGCGAGTCGACGATTTTCTGGAACGCCGCGCCGATGATCACGCCGACGGCGAGATCCATGACGTTACCCCTGGCAATGAATTCACGAAATTCGCTCAGCATCTTTTCTCCCGGCCTCAAGCCTCAAGCCCCAAGCCCCAAGCCGTAAGCCGTAAGCTTCAAGCCGTAAGCTTCAAGCCTCAAACCGTAAGCTTCAAGTGCCCGATGTGATGGCGCCCGTGCCAGGCATACAGCTGGAGAAACCAATCGAGCGTGACGGGTCCATTATCCGGGTGGATCGCGGCGCGCGCGAAGTCCCCGTCCGATAGTGACTCGAGCATGCGATGCCAGCGGTGATGCAGCCCGTCGAGGATTTGCACCGACACCGCCGGATCTTCGGTCAGCGAATCCGCCAGCTTCGCCCACTCGGCTTCTTTGTAAGGCTTGATCGTCGGGTTGTCCTCGGTCAGCGCCAGGCGGAAGCGGACAAACGCATTCATGTGGCTGTCGGCCACGTGATGCACCACCTGACGGCCGGTCCAGCCACCCTCGCGGTAGGGCTGATCCAGCCGGTAGGTCGCCATCGCGGCCTTGAGTTCGGTGGGGAAGCTGCCAATCGTGGCGATGCATTCGCGTCGGGTGTCAGGGGTCGGATTGGGATTGAAGGCAAACTTGCCGGTCGGAAATCGTGGGTCCATGGCAGAATGATGCCCTTCAGCTGGCCGCCTTGGCAAGCGTAAAGTATTGATTCTAAAGGTGTAGCGGCGCCTGACGCGGCATTTCGGAATTCCTCACTCCGTGACCTCACCAAGCCAACCGAATGCCGCGAACCCCGTCCAAGTGACAGGGATGGATGAACGCGATGCGGCAGTGGTTGCCAAGGCACGCGGGGGCGACCGCGAGGCCTTTCGAGCGCTCGTCGATCGCCATTCCCGCTATGTCTTCTCGCTGGCGCACCGGATGACCGGCAACGCGCAGGATGCCGAGGACGTGGTGCAGGAAGCGTGGCTCAAGGCGCACAGGCAATTGAGTCGATTCGAGGCCCGGGCAGATTTTCGCACCTGGCTCCACCGGATCACCGTGAACTGTTCGATCGATCTGATCCGCGCCCGTCGTCATCGCGAAGACGCGCACGACCCGGCCGATCTCGAGCAGGGTCCGCTGAGCGAACGTGGTGCCGAAGCGCAGCCGACGCCGGAACGGGTGGCCGCCAGCACGCAGATCTCGGATCGCGTGAACCAGGCGCTCGGACTGCTGACTGCCCTCGAGGATCTCGAGCGTGTGTTGCTGGAGATTGCCAACGCTCCCGCCGATCTCACGTCTAACGAATGGTCTGACTTGAAATCGCGCATCACGACCGAAGGACCTGTTGTTCCGCGTGCGCGTGATTGCCTCGGAGATGCGTAACCGGACCCGAACCGATCGCGAGGCTGGCGATCGGATTCCGCAGCGCCCACCGATTTCGTAGCGCCGCAGAAGAAGAACACGCGACGCCAGGAGGGCGGCACTGTAGCGCCGCCAAGCGACACCGACTACGACGCCAGGAGGGCGGCACTTTAGCGCCGCCAAGCGACAGCGATTACGACGCCAGGAGGGCGGCACTTTAGTGCCGCCAAGCGACAGCGATTCCGACACCAGGAGGGCGGCACTGTAGTGCCGCCATGGCGGCCCGCAGATGGAGAAAGAAACGATGAGAGCAGTAATCAACACCTGCCGGATGGCGGCGTTCTGCGGCGTGCTCGTCACGCCCGCACTCGCCGCCGCGCAGGTCGTCCCCACCGTCCCCACGATGCCGGCGATGCCGGAGATGCCCACCATGCCGGTACTTCCGCCGATGCTGAATCTCGCGGACCTGCCACGCCTGCCAGACCTGTCTCAGCTGGCGGAGCTGTCGCAGCTCGCCGAGTTGCCAGCGGTGATCGACGCCTCGCGTCTGACCAGCCTCGCCGCCATCGACAGCGCCCGCGCCGTGCTCGCTGCCGGCATCGATCGCTTCCACCGCCAGGGCTCGCGCGACGATGAGCCGCGGTCGCGTGAGGATGAAACAGAACAGCGCGCCCAAGAGGCGACGCGGCGTGCCGGCGAGGCGAAGCAGCGGGAGGCCGAGCGCCGCCAGCGGGTCGACGAGCAGTACCAGCGCGGACAGGAATATCTTGAGCGAAGGAGTTGGGCGCGGGCGGCGGACTCATTCACGGCCGTGATCGAAGCGCCGAACTCGACCCGCGTCGACTCCGCGCTGTACTGGAAGGCCTACGCGCTCGACAAGCTCAGCCAGCAGGGCGATGCGCTGGCGGCGCTTGGCCAGTTAATCAAGTCGCATCCGCAAAGTCGCTGGATTGCCGACGCCAAGGCGCTGGAGATGCAGGTGCGCCAGAACGCCGGCCAGGCACCGCGCCCCGAAGCGGAATCGGATGAAGAGTTGAAGCTGCTCGCCATTCAGGGCTTGCAGCACTCGGATCCGGAGCAAGCGGTCCCGATGCTCGAGAAGCTGTTGCAAGGCACGGCCTCGCCGCAACTGAAGGCGCGCGCGTTGTTTGTGCTGGCGACGGTCGCTCGTGGCGGCTCCAATCCCGATGTGCAGCGCCGCGCCATTCAATATCTCGGCGTCCACGGCTCGCTTGAGAACCGCGCCGTGCTCGCCGAGATCTACGCCGGCTCGAGCGACGTCGACATCAAGCGCCAGATTCTCCGCTCGTTCATGGTGGCCGGCGACAAGACGCGCGTGCTCGCCGCCGCCACTACCGAGAAGACCCCGGAGCTGCGCCAGGAGGCCGTCCGCCAGCTGGGCGTAATGGGCGCTTGAGAAGAGCTGTGGCAGATGTATCAGAAGGACGCCGTCGTCGAGGTGAAGCTGCAGATTCTGCAGTCGCTGTTCGTCGGTGGCGATGCGACCCGGCTGATCGAAGTGGCCAACAGCGAGCAGAACATCGAGTTGCGCCGCGCCGCCGTCCGGCATCTCGGCACCATGGGCCGCACCAAGACCGGCGACGCGCTGGTTGGCATCTACGCGAAAGAGAAAGAAGTCGAGATCAAGCGGTCGGTCATCAACTCGCTGTTCGTGCAGAACAACGCCGAGTCGCTGGTCGCCATTGCCCGCAAGGAAACCGATCCCGCGATGAAACGCGAGCTGGTGTCGAAGCTCTCGCTGATGAAGTCGAAGGTCGCCCTCGACTACCTGATGGAGATTCTGAACAAGTGAGCGCCACGACAGGCCGATGGGTTGTCTGTCTGCTGCTTGTAGGGGCGCACTTCAGTGCGCCCGCTGACGCCCAGACGCCCCGGCTCTCGAACGGGCGTCTCGAACACCACGCGGTGTCGGCGGGTCTCAGCAAGGACCTGCCGGCGCTGGCCGCCACGCTCACCGAGCCGACGTGGCTCGGCTACGCCGTGCCGGTCATCGACGGCGACCATCAGATGTGCGATTACGGGAACGACAAGATGAGAGGCCCGGTGTCCGGGCCGGTCTTGCTCGAGCCGTCGGCTGCCTTCTTTGTTCTCTACCGCGTGGAAGGTGGACAGATTACGCGCATCCGCAGTTACTCAGCCGATTGTCCGCTCGACGCCGGCGGCAAGGCTATCCACTGGTTCACTAACGTCACGGCCACCGACAGCCTGGCCTACCTGAAGACGTTCGTCGCGCCTTCGTCGGCCAGCCGCCGCACGGTGGACTCGGCGGTCACCGCCATGGCCATGCACGAAGGCCAGCCGGCGCTCGATCTGCTGCTCGCGATGGCACGGGTGGAGGCAACCCCTGTTTTGGGGTTGCCTGCGCCAACCAGCACGATGCGTGGCAATGCCCTGTTCTGGCTCGCGCAACGAGCGGGGCAGAAGGCGGTCGGCACGATCACCTCAGCCATCGAGAACGACCCCGACACCGAGGTGAAGAAGAAGGCGGTCTTCGCCCTGAGTCAGCTGCCCGATCACGAAGGCGTACCGCTGCTCATTCAGCAGGCCCGAACCAACAAGAACCCTGCCGTGCGCAAGCAGGCCATGTTCTGGCTCGGCCAGTCAAAGGACCCCCGCGCCCTGAAGTTCTTCGAGGAAGTCCTGAAGTAGAGGCGGCGCCTGAAACCATCTGGCGGCCTCGATCCATCCAATGGCGTGAGGTCACTGCGATGCGAAGAATCGTCCTATTCGCCCTCTTGACCGCGCCCCTCGACTCGACCGCAGCGGTAGTCGCCGCGGCTTCGGGGTCAAGCTCAGCGACCTGGTCGGCCTCCCCTCGTCGGCCTTGGCGAATGTGGCCAACAACGTGCAGTTAGCGAGAGGTGCCAGGAGGGCGGCTTTAGCGAGAGGTGCCAGGAGGGCGGCTTTAGCGAGAGGTGCCAGGAGGGCGGCACTTTAGTGCCGCCGGTGCCGCCGGTGCCTCCGGTGCCTGTCAGTGGAAGACCTCGGCGAGGAATCGCTCCGTGTGAAACAGCGCGACCTGCCCGCTCAACCCACCGGGCAGGGCATCGAACGCGTGGTCACCCCACGGGATTTCGATCAGCTCTGACTCGGCACCAGCGGCGCGAAGCGCCTCGTGCAATTGGCGGCCGTAACGCGGTTGGACGATGTGGTCGCGCGTACCGTAGATCAGCAGCGTGCGTGGCGCCTGTGCGGACACGTGAGTGATGGGCGAGGCGTGCTGGTAGCGCTCGGGCATCTGATCGGGTGTGCCACCAAGGTAGGCTTCAAGCACGGCACGTGAGCCGATCGGATCTGGCCTCGGCGGCTGCCGCCAGCCCTGGGTCAGGTTCACCGGCCCGTAGTAACTGATCACCGCCGACACCCCGGGGTCTTGCAGGCCCGCCACCATGGCCAGTTGCGAGCCGGCCGAACGGCCAAACAGCACCATCTTCGAGGCGTCGGCGCCATACTCCGGCCCGTGCTCACGAATCCACGCCAACGCCGCCTGCACATCGTCCAGTTGCGCCGGCCACCTCCATTCCGGGGCATGGCGATAGTCGATGGCGAACACCACGTAGCCGCGCGAGGCCAGACGGAAGGCGAACGCGCCATCGTTGGCGGGAGCGCCGCGCTGCCACGCGCCACCATAGATCTGGACGATCACCGGATGCGGTCCCGCGGTCCGTGGCTGATAAATGTCCATGGTCAACGCCACGCCACCGGGCGCCGCGAAGCTGACGCCGCGGGTGAGACGCGACTGGCCCAACTCCACGCCGGCCAGCAGGGTCGTGAGTGACAGCGGCGTCGTGCGCCACGGATAACGGACCAGTGGAATGGCGAACAGGCCGGTGGCGATCACGGTGAGCACTAACGCCGTCAGGCGGACGGGGCCATGACCGCGCCACGCGACCACTGCCGTGACCAGCGCGGGCACCAGCAGCAGCGGACTGATCTCGGGCGCGCCAACGGCGAAGGTCAGCAGGAACATGGTCGGTGCGGGCACCACGAGCCAGATCGACAAGAAGAACAGCACCACCGCCGCGATCAGGATGAGCCAGGCCACGAGGTGAGTATCCGCTGAAACCGGCTGCGCGTGGTACGGTGGAGGCGTGACCTCTCTGCTGGCAACCCCACCGCTCGCGCTGGCCGGCGCCCTGGTTGGCGTGCTGGGTGGCATCCTGTTGATCAGCGCGTTGATGGCGCTGCGGCGCCGCCGGCCGTTCCGCTTCATCCTGCGCCTGCTGATCGGCTTGTTGTTGGTCACGCTGGGCGCCTTGGCCGGCGTCGTGGGTCTTGGCATGCAGGGCTACCGCGCACTGACGCGCGAAGACCTTGCCGCGCGGATCGTGGTGCAACCGATCGGGCCGCAGCTGTTTTCGGCGACCGTTCACATTCCCGGTCGCGTCGAGACCAGCTATTACGAGTTGGCCGGTGACGCCCTCTACGTCGACGCCCACATCCTGAAGTGGCATCCCATGGCCAACGTCATCGGCCTGCATACGGCGTACGAGCTGGATCGCATTGCCGGCCGCTACGACGACCTCGAGCGGGAGCGGGCCGCACCCAAGACCGTTCACTCGCTGGCGCCGGACCGTGCGGTGAACCTGTTCAACTTGCGAACGCGCTACGCCGTGCTGGCGCCTGTCCTTGACGTCGAGTACGGGTCTGGGACCTTCGTCCGCGTGAATGAGCCCTCGGAGTTCCTCGTGCTCGTGTCGACGACCGGCCTCCTGATCCGCGAGCGAGCGAGTAGCCGCTGAAACCCGCCGGCTTGCCGCGCCGTAGCCTTGGCCCCACGGGCCTTGCCGCGCCGTAGCCTTGGCCGCGCGGGCTTTGCCGCGCCGTAGCCTTGGCCGCGTTCGGGCTTGCCGCGCCGTAGCCTTGGCGAAGGCGGGTTGCAGTACCCTGAAGGGGTGCCCGCCGACCTGCTCAAGCGGCTTCGAGACGCCTTGTCGCGGCCGCTGCCTGGCCTCGCGGCGCAGCTTCGCATGGCGCCCAGCCCTCGCGTCGGATGGGATCCGCTGAAGGTCCCTGACGGCACGAGAGACGGTGCGGCCCTCCTCCTGATCTACCAGCACCACGGCACCCTCTACCTGCCGCTCACCGTGCGCGGCTCAGGCTTGCGCAACCACACCGGTCAGGTCTCGCTGCCCGGAGGCAGCGTCGATGCCGGCGAGACGATCGAGGCCGCCGCGGTTCGCGAGGCCGATGAAGAGATCGGCGTCGTCCGCGGCTCGGTGATGGTGCTGGGACGTCTCACGCCGCTCCATATTCCCGTCAGCAACTTCTTACTTCATCCCGTGGTCGGATTCGTGGACGCGCGTCCCGCCTTCAACCGCGCGGAGTGGGAAGTCGCCCGCATCATCGAGCCCAGCCTGGAACAGCTCCGGGATGAAGCCACCGTCAAGCGCGAGTTTCGCAACCGGACGACGGGCGGCGATACCATCCAGATCGACGTGCCGTTCTTCGATATCGATGGCGAGAAGGTGTGGGGCGCCACCGCCATGGTGCTGGCCGAGTTCTGCGCTATTCTCGCAGACCGATGAGGATCAATTGGCGCCCCATAAAAGGCCGCCCTCCTGGCATGTTTCTCACCTTGGCCTTCGCGGCAAGCCTGTCCGCCCAAGTGCCCTCGTCGATTGATGCGCTGTTCGACAAGTTCTTCGCCGCGGAGTCACCCGCAGACGCCCTGAGCGCCGCCGACCATCTCGTGGCCGCCGGGGTCGATTTCGACACTGTTTACGCGCGGCTGAAGAAGGGCCGCTTCTACGGCGACGAGAAGCGCGGCGAGTACGCGCTACGCTGGAAATCCACGCCCGGGCCGTTCTTCAACAACATCGTCGAGGTGCCCGCGGATTACGACCCGGCGAAGAGCTGGCAGCTACGAGTGCAGTTGCACGGCGGCGTCGGCCGGCCCTCGCCCAATGTGCAATCTCCCGGTCGCCAGCCCGCAGCGTCAGCGGGACAGAGTGCACGCATCGTCAATCGCATCGCCGGCGAGAACCAGATCTATCTGCATCCCAGCGGCTGGGCGGCAGCGCAGTGGTGGGATGAAGAGCAGGTCGATAACATCCTGCGCGCCGTCGACGCGCTGAAGCGCAAGTACAACATCGACGAATCGCGCGTTTATCTCACCGGCATTTCCGATGGCGGCACCGGGGTCTACTACATGGCGCTGAAAGAGCCGACGCTGTGGTCGTCGTATCTGCCGCTGAACGGCAGCATCGCCGTGATCCGCAGTCCGCAGAACGGCGCCGACGGCGAGATGTACGGCAACAACCTCGCCGGCGCGCCGTTCTACATCGTCAACGGCGAGCAGGACAACCTGTATCCCGTCGACGCGGTCGAGCCGCACATCAAGTGGTTTCAATCCATGGGCGTGCCGTTTGTCTTCAGGCCGCAGGCCGGTGCCGGACACAACACGGCGTGGTGGCCCACCGAGCGTGAGCCATACGAGAAGTTCGTGCGCGAGCACGCGCGCGTGGCGCATCCGGCCAAGGTGTCGTGGGAGACGGAGCGGACCGACAAGTTCAATCGCAATCGCTGGCTGGTGATTAACGAACTGCGCCAGGATCCATCGCGCGAGACCGTGCTCAAGGACCGCGGCTTTTTCCAGCACACCAGGCTCTCGGGCCGGGTTGACGTGACCCGCACCGGCAACACGTTTGACGCGAATGTCCGCGACGTGGCCGCCTTCACGCTGTTGCTGTCACCGGACGTCGTCGATTTCTCCAAGCCCGTCACGGTGACCGCGAACGGCAAGCCGGCCTTCAACGGCCTGATCAAGAAAGATTCGGCGACGCTGCTGCGATGGTCGGCGCGCGATAACGATCGAACGATGCTCTACGGCACCGAGCTGAAGATTATGCCCTGACGGTTGGCGCGGACTTAGCCAATGCCAGGAGGGCGGCACTTCAGTGCCGTCGATCACCTTAGCCAGTGCCAGGAGGGCGGCACTTTAGTGCCGCCGATCACCTTAGGCAGTGCCAGGAGGGCGGCACTTTAGTGCCGCCGATCACCAGCGGCATCCCAATTGCAGTTTCCCTCGGACATGGGCCGCCCACCACGCATCGATCGCATTTTCTACACCGGACGTTCGACGTATCTGGTCACCGCGGCGACTCGAGACCGCGTAAAAGCCTTCAGTGACATCGACTTCGGACGATCCGTCGAGCGTCTTCTGATTGATAGCGCTGCCGAGTTCAAGTTCGCACTTCCTGCGTACTGCCTGATGCCTGACCACGTTCATTTCGTGGCCAGTGGGCTGACCGTGGAGTCTGATCTCCGGCGCTTCGTTGGTCGATGGAAGCAGGCAACAGGCTATGCATGGAGCCAACTGGGCCACGGGAGACTCTGGCAGGAAGGGTATTGGGATCGACTCGCGAGGTTCGACGAGCCCATTGAAGATATGGTGCGCTACGTGGTTGAGAACCCCGTTCGCGCCAAACTCGTGGAGAACTGTGCACTCTACCCGTTGACTGGATCTGTGTCGCAGCCGGCGGCACTAAAGTGCCGCCCTCCTGGTATCTCCTGACCCTGCCGCCGTCCTGGCATCTCCTGAACGTGCCGCCCGCCGGTCCCGGCTCTTGCGGGCTCTACGCGTTGACTGGATCTGTGTCGCAGCCGGCGGCACTAAAGTGCCGCCCTCCTGGCATCTCCTGACCCGGCCGCCGTCCTGGCATCTTCTGAACGTGCCGCCCGCCGGTCCCGGCTCTTGCGGGCTCTACTCCTGGCATCTTCTGACCCTGCCGCTAACGCGCTGCCCTCCCGGCACGGTGCCAGGAGGGCGGCACTTTAGTGCCGCCGTTGCCGAACCCTTCGCGGGAGGGCGATGACCACCACGTATCCAACCGCGCTGGCGAGCAATCCCCACAGGCTTGGGTCCCACCACCCCTTGCGATCGGTGCCGAACTGCACGGCGAGCAGCGTGATCACGCCGCACACGATGGCGGCCATGGCCTCGCGCGAACCGCCTCGCTTCGACAGCAGGGCGCCGGCCACCGGCACAAACAGCGTGGCGCTCATGAGCGAGTAGAAGATTCTCAGCGCGTCAACAATGGTCGCCAGCTGGGTTGCCAGGATCATGCCGAGGACCCCGCCAATCAGGGCGGCCGCGCGAGCCACCCGCAGCACTTGGTCCTCCGATGCGGCCGGGTTGAAGAATCGCCGATACAGGTCGCGCGACGACGAGGTCGAGATCATGAAGAGGATGGCGTCACAGGTGCTGACCTCGGCCGAGAAGATGGCGGCCAGGCTCAGCGCGCCGAGCCACACCGGCAACTCCGCCAGCACCACCGTGGGCAGCACGACGTTGGCACTCGCAAGGTCGGGATGGTTCACCCGCGCCGCCATTCCCAGCAGCACCGGCAGGAACGAAAACAGAATTTGCGCGCCGGCCGCCACGCCGAGCCCGATCCGCACCGTTCTCGCGTTGACCGCGCCATATGCCTTCTGCACCAGGCCCGGAGAGATGATGAACCCGGGCGTCAGCAGAATCAGCAGCGTCCAGCCTGACGAAACGCCGGCGGAATACATCGGGTCCCAGAACGTGGTGGGCAGGCCCGGCGTCTCGGCGATCGCGCGAAGTCCGCCGACCTTGGCGAGCACCATCGGCACCGCGATCAGGAAACCGCCCAGCAGTACCACCAGTTGCAGGGCGTTAACCCACGCTGAGCTGAGCAAGCCACCGGCGGTGAAGTAGACGGTCATCGCGATGCCGCCGATGGCAATCCCTTGCCAGCGCGGCAACCCGGCCACCACCTCCAACACGGCGGCGCCGGCAATCAACTGGGCCGCCAGTATGGCGAGCGCGCCAATGGTGATCAGGATCGCCACCAGTCCGCGGACGGGGCCGCCATAGCGATCTTCCAGGAAGTCACCAATCGTGAGATGACCGCGCTCCGATGCCAGGGCCCAGAGCTTCGGGCCCACCCACAGCGCCAGAACCAGCGTGCCAATTCCGACAGCACCGTTCCACCACAGCGCGCTGATGCCGTCGCGATAGGCCAGGCCCGCCGCGCCGATCGTGGTGCCCGCGCCAATGTTGGCCGCCAGCACCGTGCCGCCGACCAAGGGCCACGTGAGGCTGCGGCCGGCGACGAAGAAGTCGGCTGCCACCTTGACGCGACGGCCGATCCACACCCCAAAGACGGTGAGGCCGACCGTGTAGGCGAGCAGGAAGATGAGGGCGACGTTCACGGCCGGCGCAGGTCGCGGACGGCCGGGATGTTCGGCAGGCCGGTGGCTTCGCGAACGCCGCGAAGAATGGCATCGGCCATCACTTCGGCGGCCAGCCCGCCAATCAGCGACACGTTGGCATCACCCGCATGCGCTCCGGTCGCGATCGCGAAAATGGTGTCGCCGTCGCCCATCGTGTGGGCCGGCACGATGGCGCGGGCGAATCCATCGTGCGCCATGTCGGCGACCTTCCTGGCCTGCGCCTTGGTGAGCTTGGCGTTGGTGGCGATCAGGCCGATAGTGGTGTTCTCAGCGGGACGCGGCCTCTCGAGCGAACCACTCCGCATCACCACGCGCGCATCGAGAAACGTCTGGCCATCAGCGCCGCGGGCGCCGGCGACTACGCGTCCGGTTGACGGGTCGATGATGTCGCCGCCGGCATTCACGGCGACGATGGCCGCCACCGTCAGGCCGCCTGGCAACGTGATCGAGGCCGTGCCAATGCCGCCTTTCATGGGCTTGCCGCCACCCGCGAACTTGCCCACCGTCGCGCCCGCACCGGCGCCGATTGAGCCCTCGGCGATCACGCCTGTAGTCGCCGCCTTCGCGGCCTCATAGCCACAGGTCGCGTCCGGACGAATCAGCGGCTTGCCGGCAATCGGCAGATCAAACAGCACCGCGGCCGGCACGATCGGCACATACGCGCCGCCGAACGGAAAGCCGACCTTGCGCTCTTCGAGATACCGCATCACACCACTCGCGGTGTCGAGACCAAACGCACTGCCGCCCGACAGCACGATCGCGTGGACTTGTTCCACCAGGTTCGAGGGATCGAGCAGGTCGGTTTCACGCGTGCCCGGCGCTGAGCCGCGTACCGACACCCCACCGGTAGCGCCCTTCTCGGCCAGGATCACGGTACATCCGGTAGGCTTCTCGCTGAGCGTGTAATGCCCGACGCGCAAGCCTTCGACCGCGGTGATGCCCGAGGGCCGGGACTGCGCTGACGGCACGACGGTGGCCGCTCCGATCAGGGCGAATGCAAGCAGCGTGCGCTTCATGGCCCCATCTTCTCACTTCCACGCCCGGCAAGATCCTGATAGCCCGAACCGCGGGCAAGGCGATATCAATGGTCATGCGAATTGCGGTTGTCTTGCTCCTTGCGGTTTTACCCTGGCCATCAACGCCCCTTCAAGTGCCGGCCTCGCGTGGGGCGCTGGCGCTGTCCGCCCGACCACCCGCACTTTCTCGACTCCGGACCGTCCTCTGACGCCTTATTCGTATTCCCCCGCCAGGGCGTCTGGATTCAACACGACGGCAACCGGCCGTTCGTCGCCGATCCGAACACCGTCACCTACTACAACAAGGGCCAACGCTACCGCCGCCAGCCATTGAGCGAAGCCGGCGACCACGGTGAGTGGTATGCCGCCTCGCCAGAAGCGATTGCCGAGACGCTCGCGGTGCACGAGCCGGCAGCGGTCGACCGGCCCGACTTGCCGTTTCGCTTCACGCACGGCCCCAGCGACGCCAACAGCTACCTTCGGCAGCGGCTGGTGTTCGAGCACGTCAGCCGCGAGGGCGCGCCCGATCAGCTGTTCGTTGAAGAAACCGTGCTGTCGGTGCTAGGTGCGGTGACCGAACTCGCCTACCAGCGGCACGGCCGGTCCGCGGCCCCGCGACGCCTGCGGGGCGACGTCGATGCGGTGGAGGCCGCGCGCGACCTCATCAGCCGTCGCTATCGCGAGAACCTTTCGCTATCGGCCATCGCGCACGAGGTGGCGTCATCCGTCTTTCACCTGTCGCGTGTCTTTCACGCCAGGACCGGGTTCTCGTTGCACGCCTATCGCAATCAACCACGTCTGCGCGCCGCGCTCGAACGTCTGGCCGAACGCGATGCCGACCTGACCGGCATCGCGCTCGACCTGGGGTTCTCCAGTCACAGTCACTTCACCGAGACGTTCCGCCGCACGTTCGGCCGCACACCTTCGGCAGTCCGCCGCAGCCGATAGGAACCCGTCAAGCAACAGCGTGGCGACGTGGAAGCTTCCGCGTCATCCGTGTCATCTGCGGCCCTGGGGTATTACTTCGGTTCTGTGTTCCACCAGAACTGCTTCGGCAACGGCTTGGCCACCGGCCAGATCACGTTCAGCGTGTCAGCTTCGTAGAGCTCGCCGTTCTTCATCACGTAACGGATCGAGTTGGTGTTCCTGATGTTCTCGAGCGGGTTGCGATCGAGCACCAGCAGGTCCGCCAGCTTGCCCGGCTCAAGCGAGCCGACATCCTGATGCAGGGCGATGGCCTCGGCGCTCGACAGCGTGATGACCCGTAGCGTTTCATGCGGCGTCAGGCCACCCGAGGCCAGGCTCCAGGTTTCCCAATGGGCGCCCAGACCCTGCAGCTGGCCATGGCTGCCGAGGCCGGCCTTACCGCCTGCGCGCACCACATCTGTCACGCCCTTTGCGATCAGGGTGTGGCCGTACTCTTCGGGCAGGAACCACTGAGGCCGCCGGCGCACCATGCCGTCGAGCAGCTCCCACGGAATCCACTTGCGCAGCTTCGCATCCTGCGCCGGGCTCTCGTTCTCGAACCAGTAGTTCTCGGACCACGGCGCGCCATACGCCACCAGGATGGTCGGCGTATAAAACGTCTTGGTCTTCGCCACGAACATCGTCACGTCCTTGTACAGCGGCGCAATCGGCAGGCTGTGCTCCTGGCCCGAGTAGCCGTCGGCCATCTGTGTGAGGTTCAGCTTCAAGTCGAGCGAGCCTTCGACGGTGGCGGTGATGCCGTACTCCTTGCACGCCTCGATAATCCACTGGCGGACAATGCGGTCGCCGGCGACGTACTGTTTGAGGGTGTTGGTCTTGTAGGCCTCCTTGTAGCGCTTGACGAAGCGGAACGCGGCGTCGCGATCTTCGATGCCCGAGCCGGCGAACAACCCGGGGCCGGTGGCGTAGACGCGGGGGCCCGGCATCATGCCGGCATCGACCATGTCGGCATATGCGAACACGTCGGGTGTCGAGGTCTGCGGATCGCGGGTCGTCGTGACGCCGTAGGCGAGGTTCGCGAGGTACTGCCACACCTCGGTCTGGTGCAGCCCACGCGGCGCCCACATGTGCGAGTGCGCGTCGACAATGCCCGGCATGATGGTCTTGCCGGAGACATTGATGGTGCGAGTGCCGGCGGGCACCGTCAGCGAGCCGCGCCGGCCGACGGCCGCCACCCGGTTGTCAGTGACCAGCACGTCGCCCTGCGGAATGACCTCGTCGCCCTTCATGGTGATGATGCGCGCACCGGTCAGCAGCACCGATCCCTTCGGCTTCGAACGGGGCAGCTCGACGACGATGTCGGTCTGCTGCGGGTCGGTGGCGGTGATGGCCTGGCGGAAGAGCTGCGCGCCCCAGGCCCAGGTAACGGCGGTGCCATCTGCCGTCCAGTTCAGATAATCGCCGCCCTCGAGCGACATGCGCCTGACCGGCACCGACGTGCTGTCGGCGCGGCCCTGGATGCGCACTTCGACGGTCTCGCGACCGGCACGAGGCACCGTCACCAGGTAGTGCTTCTCTTGCAGGTTGACGAAGGCCCGCGTGCCATCCGGCGACAGCCGAATGGTCTCGGCGGCTGGCGGGTTGTTACCCGGGCCCACGCCGGTGATGCGCAACAAGGTGCGGCGGTCGTAGCCATCCATCGTGATCGACTGCAGGCCACGGTTGGTCGTGAGGTAGACGCGCGAAGAATCGTCGCGCGCGAAGTGCGGACCGCGACCACCCTGTGCCGAGCCCACCAGCATCGACGCGCCGCCGGCCGCCGGCAGCCATCGGATTTCCAGTGTGTTGGGTGGGCTGACGCCGCCGATCTCTCGCGGCGCTTCTTCATCGCCCTCGCGTTCGTTCTCGGGCGGTGTGTCCATCAGGATCGAATACAGCTGATCGGATGCTGCGCCCGCCAGATAGACCACGCGCGTGCCGTCAGGCGTGAACGTGGGATCCAGGTAGTAGCCTTCACTTCGCGTCAGTGCCTCGGGCTGGCCACCGGTCGCAGCCACCCGCTTGATCTGCCCGCCCGTCGTCGTCCAGGTCGTGTAGACGATGGCGCGGCCGTCGGGCGACCACGACGGCATGAACTCGCCCTCCACCGTCGCGCGTTGCGCTCCGGTGGACAGGTCCTGTGGGTTAGTGAGCAACCGCGCGGTTCCGTTAGGCATGTCCCGGATGTACAGGCGGTTCATGGCGCTGAAGACCAGCTTCGTGCCATCGGGCGACAGCGACGGCCAGCGAATCAGTCGCGCGCGCACGTTATCGCCGTCTTCGACGCGCACCGGTGTATACACGCGAGGGGCAATCTCTGCCTGCACCTTCGCGGTGAAGGGAATCGGCGTCGCGGCGCCGGTCTCGAAGTCGATGCGCTGCAGTTTGCCGGCGACCGGGACGATCAGCGACTTGCCGTCGGGCATGAAGTCGTAGCGCGGCAGCGTGTCGCGGCTGGCGCGCGACTCCTGGTCGTCGCGCGTCACCGGGTAGGCGAGCCATCGTTCGGCGCCGGTTTCGAGGTTGCGCACGCGCAAGCCGGTCTGCGACTTGTGGCGGGTGCCGAACACCATCCACTTGCCGTCGGGAGAGATCGCCGGGCGAATCGCGCTGCCTTGCGCGTTGGTCACCTGCGTGACATCACCGGTCTCGCGATCGTGACGATAAATCTGCCACAACGGGAAGCGCGCGTTGTAGGTGAAGGTGCCGGTGCGCTGGGTGTAGTAGATGAAGCGGCCATCGGGCGTGACCACCGCGCCCATCTTGTTGGTGGCGGGGGCTGGCGGCGGGCCGGCCGCATCGGGACCAGGCTGCGCGGGTGGCGCCGGGCCGACGCGGACGCCGGTGCCGCCATCGCGGTGATACATGAACAGACCAAACGTGCCGGGCTCGGGTGGACGTGACTTCGAGACGATGAGGTACTGGCCATCGGGGGTCCACGTTGGCGACACCATGATCTGCGGCCGGTCATTGGTCTTGCCGTCTTTGCTGACGGCACGCGGGTTGCCGCCGTCGGCATTGGCGAGCCAGAGGTTCTCGACGCCGCTGCGGTCGGTCAGGAACGCGATGGTGCGACCATCTGGCGACCACGTCGGCTGGCTTTCGAACGACAGCCCACCGATAATGCGCGCGGCCTCGCCGCCGGCAATCGGCATCGTGTAGAGGTCGCCCAGCAGGTCGAACAAGATGGTGCGGCCGTCAGGCGAGACGTCCACCTGCATCCACGTCACTTCGTCGGTGGTGAACTCGATGGTCTCGGCCGTCTTGAGCGTGAAGCCCTCACCGGGCTTGGCCGTGTCATCGGCCTGGCGGTCCTGGCCGCGCACGGTCGCAAATGCGATCAGGCAGATGGCCAGAAGTGAAGCAGACAGGGTTCTGGTACGCATCACGAGAGTATAAGACCTCGATATACTCTCGCGCGCCGCATCCTGAAGCGTTCGAACGCTTCTATTGACCGGTGCTGGAAATTTCCCCAGTCCGGGTGATTCTCCACGTTCATCGGGCGCGCCGGCCCCCATGACCTCCTCTGCCGACGCCTAAACCACCGATGGCGAGCTTGTTGCAGTGCTGGCAGCCAGGCGGCTTTACCGCCTGGAGGTTCCTTTCACATGAAACGTCTGGCCCTTATTCCTCTCTGCATCTTCCTCATCGTCGCGTTTCTTCCTGCCGACGCGTCGGCCATTACCGCGTGGGCCCGCAAGTACAAACTGGATTGTTCGGCCTGCCACTCGGGTCCCATGTACAAGCTCACCCCGATGGGCGCCGAATTCCTGCGCCGCGGCCACCGGATGGCCGACGACGAACCGACGATTAACCTCGCCGAGTTGATCTCGGTCAACACCAAGCTGCGCGTGCACGACAGCAATGCCGCCGGCCGCAACTCGACCTTCGAAGTGCACGCCTTCTCGCTCTATACTGGCGGCGCCATTGCCAAGCGGTGGTCGTACTTCGCCGAGTTCTACATGTACGAGAACACCGGCCGGACGACAGCCGCCGTCAACGCCGACTTGGGGCGATCGAAGCTCGCCGACGCCTACCTGATGTTCACGTCGACTCCCGAGAAGACCACCTATACGACCGTCAAGCTCGGGCAGATCAGTCCGAGCCAGATGCTGATCTACTGGAACGTCGGCCCGCGTTACACGGAGACGCGGCCCTATATCGTCAACAATTCGACCGTCGCGCCGAACACCTATCGACCGTTTGTGCGAAATTTCGGCATCGAGGTCGCACAGACTGTCAGCGACTTTCACGCCGCCATCGGCGTGGTCAACGGCACCGGTTCGAGCGTCACCAATTCGATTGACAACAACGAGTCGAAGGACTTCTACGGCAGCGCCGACTACGTCCTTGATGATCAGGGCTCCGCGTTCGGCGTGTATGGCTACAAGGGCAAGGGGCTGATCACGCCCACGACCGGGGCCACTTGGGAGAATCCCTTCCATCGGGTCGGCGTGTTCGGGCAATACGTGAAGGGCCCGCTCAATCTCACGGCGGCGTTCACTCGCGGCACCGAGCAAGTCAACGCGGCCGGCCTCGAGACCGACAACCTTGGCGGCCTCTTCGAGGCGGACTATGTGATTACCGAGAAAGTCGCAGTCTTCGGCCGCTACGACTACTTCGACCCGAACAAGGACGTCGACAACGACCACCTGAGCGGGCCGGTATTCGGGACCACCTACCGCTTCTTCGAACTCGGCCGCGCGGTGTTCGAATTCCACAAGCAAGGGCGGCGCCCGGCCAATGGGTCGGCGAAGCCGTGGGAGTACCGACTGGAAGTCGCGTTCATGTTCTGATTCGGGAAGGCACGAGGGCGGACGCGGGCATGCCGCGCCCGCCCCGTCTTGCGCGCCCAGGTCAAGCGTTACGGCTGACCCCGCTATACTCGCGCCATGAGAACCCTCAAAGCGCTGATCCTGGCAGTGACGGGCGCCGCCATCGGCGTGATCGGCGTCAGCGCGGTGACACGCGTGCCGTCCAGCGACGGCCAGTTCTGGGACATCCAGGACACCTCGCCGTGGTCGCAGGACAGCGGCGGCATTGCCACCGGCGGCCGCGCCAACCCGTTCAACGGCTTCGGCTATCTCAAGCTGCAAGTGCGACGCGCCGACAACGCATTGCTCGCGAGCAACCATCACCTGCGTGGTTTCGGATTGCATCACGACGGCGCCGGCCGCTTTGATTCAACCACGCCGGTCCTTCACGAAGGCATTCTGGCCTCACGCGGCATCACCACCGCGAAGGACACGCCCTACCTGCGTTACTTCGACAGCTTCACCAACACCACGTCCGAGGAGCGCACGGTCCGCCTCGCTTGGGGCGGCGCGGTCGGCGCGGTGGACGATGGCGGCCGCGTGACGATTGCGGCGACCTCGAGCGGCGACCGCGAGATCGATACCGCTGACAGCTTCGTCACGGTGATGCAGAACGCCACGAGTGCCGCCAATCCGATTGACGGACCATCCGGCCATGGGCCGTCGGCGCATGTGCTCGGATCCCGGCGCGGTGTCTTGACCTCGGTTGGCGACATGTACGGTGATCCGTTTGCCGGGGCCTGGCCGGGATTCGACACGTCGCACATTGGTTATGTGTTCACCCTGCGGTTGCGGCCGGGCCAGACCGCCGCGCTCGTCACGTTCGTCGTGAAAGGCCTGAGCGAAGTCTACGACCCGAGAGGCGGCTATCCCATTCCGTTCAAGGACGCCTTGGTGACCGGCGAGCCGGTCTACGCTGGCGCCGACGCGAGGGTGCCCGCCGCAGGTTCGGAAATCGCCCGCGTCACGGCGGTCGCAACGCAGCTGGTCGCGGCACCAGACCTCCGCGGCCTCACGCCGTTGCAGCGATCGCAGATCGTCAACTGGCCGAACCCGGCGACTCCGCCACCGCCATTCACTGTGTTCGAGAAGACCGTGGTGGAACTGCAGGAGGCGATGACGCGCAACCTGATCACCTCCGAGGACATCACCAACGAGTATCTGGCTCGGCTCTCGCGTTACGATCGCAGCGGACCGACGTTCCGTTCGGTGCTGTCGATTAATCCGCGCGCGGTGGCCGATGCGCGGGCGAGGGACGCGGAGCGCGCCAGTGGCAAGGTGCGCAGTCCGTTCCACGGCGTGCCGGTGGTGTTCAAGGACAACATTGATGCCGTTGAACTCCCCAGCACGGGTGGCTCCCTCGCCCTCGTCGATCATCGTCCGCGATTGGATTCTCGCGTGGCCGCAGGCATGAAGCAGGGTGGAGCTGTCGTGCTTGGCAAGGCCAACCTTGACGAGTTTCCGTTCGGCGACTTTGGCATCAGCACGGTCGGCGGCACCGTCGGCAACGCCTACGACCCTTCGCTCAGCACCGCAGGATCGAGTGGCGGCAGCGCGACGGCGGTCGCCGCCAGTCTCGCCGCACTTGGGTTCGGCACCGATACCTGCAACTCGCTTTCAAATCCCAGTGCCTTCGCGTCGCTGGCGACCATCCGCACCACCCGCGGCTTCACCAGCCGCGCCGGGGTCATGCCGCTGAATACGTTCAATGACGCCGTCGGCCCCATGGCCAAGTCCGTCCGCGATGTCGCACTGGCGCTCGACCTGGTCACCGGTTCGGATCCCGAAGACCCGGTGACGGCCGGGGCCGCGACACACCTGTCCGGATCGTTCGCCGCGGGTCTCGACTCCGCTTCACTGAAGGGCAAGCGCATCGGCGTCCTGCGCCAGCGCTTTGTCGGGTTCACCGGCGAGCGCGAGGTGGCCGCCAACATGGAACGCGTGATCAAGGAGTTGCAGTCGGCCGGCGCCACGGTCGTCGATGTTGCGATCACCGACTACGATGCGAAATATGCTGCGGCGCGTGGCGCCGCGCCCGGTTCCTTGCGCGAAGGATGGGCCGCGTACCTGTCACGTGGTGCGAAGGCCGGTGACAAGGTGCTGACGATTCAGGATCTGCTCGCCTCAGGCAAACTGGCCCCGGTCAGTGCTCGACGCTTCGAGGGCGCATTGGCGCCGACACCGACTGGCGCCGCACTGGATGAAGCGACCCGTCGCTTCTATGCCGGTCGCGAGACGTTCCGCCAACTGCTCGTGACGCTGATGGATCGGCAGCAGGTGGACGCGTTGCTGTATCCCGCCAACCAGGCGCGGCCGCACACTCATGAAGGTGGCCTTGAGCGCTATGGCTCGGAACCTGGCACGTGCGAGGAAAGCGCGGCGACGGGCCTGCCGCAGGTGACGGTGCCGGCGGGTTTCATCAGCGGACGCCATCCGGTCGGGATTTCGCTGCTGGGCCGGATGTGGGATGACAAACGCTTGCTGGAATTGGCGGCGGCCTACGAGCGCGCCACCCGCCATCGTCGTCCGCCAACGACCGTGAAGTAGCAGCCTAGTACAGAACGGCGGCTTCGCCTCGCTTGGCGACCAGGTCGCGGAAGTGCACGACCAGGTTGTCGCGGCGCTCAAGCACGGCCTCGATCTCTTCGTCCGTCAGGTGCTTGCCGACCGCCGCCTTGATCGCGTCTTCGGTCAGGCCCGCCATTCTGCCGAGCAGGGCCTTGTCGATGCGCAACAGCACCGCCGGGTTCTCGAGCTTGGTCTGCACCCGGAAGGCGCGGGTGAAGTCGATCATCATCACCTTCCACTCCGGCGAGATCAAGATGTTGCCCTGGTTGCGATCGGTGTCGCGGATCAGTGCCGCGAACACGCGCATGCGGAACATCTGCGCGTTCCAATCCAGTGAGCGCGGCGGTTGGATGTGTTGCTTCTGGCGTTCGCCTTCATCCATCATCACGTCGGCCCACCAGCTGAGCGATCCGGTGTCACCTTTCCACTTGCGCTCGACGTGCACCGGCATCATGTGATCGAGGCCGACCAGTCCGGCGATCGCATAGGCGGCCAGGTTATAACGGTAGGCGTCCACGAAGTTCATTTCGGTGACGCTGCCGACCTGGTGGGTGAGCCGGCGATCATCGACGCTCTGGAAGGCGCCGTCGTGGGTCACGCCGTCCTTGGTCATGGTCAGCCGCTTGGGCTTGGTGATGCCCTTGCCGATTTCCTTGAACGACACGACTTCCGCGGTGAGCAGAAAGTCGCGCATCTGTTCGCGCGTCGGGCCGGCCGGGACTGGAGCGGGCGCGGGTTTGGCTGGAGCGACGGGTTTAGCGGCGTCTGGCTTCCGTGTGGGCGCCGGCTTGGTGGTGGCCGGTTTCGTGGCAGCCGGCTTGACGGGAGTCGGCTGCGCTTGCCCCAGTACGGGCAGGGGGATGAACAGGAGGGCTGAAACAAGAACTGCGGCGCGCCAGCCAGCCCTGTTCATGCGAGCGCTACTTCGAGATCTTCGTGAAGTTGACCGACGCGCCGCCGACCTGCGGCTGCACGCCCATGTTGAACTGGCTGCCGCCAACGCTCATCGTGACCGTGCGCGCCGAGGCAATACCAAGTCCGGCGCCCATTACCACGTCGGTGGCGTGGTGCCGGTTCCAGGCCATGCGGGCCAGGGCGACGTACGAACCAAACGCATAGGCTGGCACCGCAGCCTTCCAGCCGTAGTGACGCTGGAGGACCGTCGCGGTGGCGAAGGCGCTGGCGGCGTGTCCTGAGGGGAACGACAGGTTGTTGCTGGCGTCGGGGCGCGGGCGCCGCACCGAGATCTTGACGCTCTGCACGATGGCCTGCGACAGAATCTGCGCGCGGACCACGTCGCGTCCGACCATCGCGAACTTGTCGTTGCGAATCACCTTGCCGAAGGCGTAACCGGCAAAGCCGGCGCCCGCCTGGAACGCGAAGCCGCCCATGATGTTGCCCGATTCGAACAACGTGGTGGGGATGTTGAAGCCGTTATTCACGCCTTCACGATCCCACGGCGCAGCCGCAATCGCGCCAATCGAGGTGAACGCCATCACGCGAACCGTGTCGTGGCTGAAGAACTTCTTGAAGTCGCCGCCGACCAGCTTAAAGAAGCTGCCAGACTCCGCATTGCCGCCGCGTGGGGCAATGATGTCGGTGGGCAAGGGCTGACCTGGACGCGGCAACTGGCCCGCGCTTGCACTGCCTGCGCCGGGCGTGGCATCTGCCGTGGCTGACTCGACAGGGGTGGTTTCGGCCGGCGCCGGCTCCTGCGCCCACGCGGGAGTGGCCAGGGTCAGGGCAGCGACAAACAGGGCGGCGGAACGCGAGACATTCATCAAAGAACCTTCGGTTGAGTTGGCGAAAGGGCGATTCAGTATCGCACGGAATTTACACGCTCCGGGCAATCCAGTCCTACTCAAACGGGTCTCGGCCAGGGTCACCGATCAGGGTAGGCGTTCCAGCCCGACCAAGGCCCATCCACCCTGGTTTCTTCGGAAATACACGGAAATTGGCTGGTTCCACGGCTTGGGACCGCCGACGGCCGCGATATCGACCTTGATGAACTCCGCCGACGCCGGCAGCGCCGGCATGGGCAGCGGACTCTGGGTCTCTTCGGTCGTCGCGACCAGGGTGGCCTTGTCGGCCATGTTGTCGAAGGTGTACCACAGCGCCCGGTATCCAGGGGCGCGGTCTGCCACCGCCGCGTCGACGGCTATGTTCCGAAAGGTCAATCGCCCGTCGCCGATGGCCACGTCGACCAACGGGTTCACCGCCGGCAGAAAGGCCTGTAAAATGCGCAGCCGCCGGTCAGCGATCGCCTTGGCGAGAAACGCTTCCGTCGCGGGGTCGCCGAACTTCGCTTCGGCCACCGCTGCCTTGATCATATCGTCGGTGATGGCGGCGAGCTTGGTCGCCGCCCAGAACGTGTCGTCGGCTCGCATGTGCCTGAATCCAGCATTGGTGATATGCGGCCACCACGCCTTCGGATCCCAATCCGCGTGATCGCGTGGGAGCCGGCCGATCGCCGGCGACTCGAAGTAGTCCTGCGTTCGCCACTTCGGAATCCTGAATCCGAGCGACAACACGCGCTTGCTGATCTCCCACGGCTGCTCTAACAGCGCCTCGTAACCCTCCCAGCCCTCGCGCGGGCCAATCGCGGCGCTGCCCAGGGCCGACCCGAAGTCGAGCAGGTAATGGCGGATGAAGCTGCGGCCGTTCTCGGTGACCAGGGAGGAGAGCGAGTTGATGCCCTTGGCATCGACGTGGTTCAGCCACGCGGCGAATACGAAGTAGCCGCGGAGTTCGCGGCGATGCTCGTGCGGCACAATGTCGTTGGGGTCGTCGGCGCGGGTGCCATGAAAGGCAATGCGGCCAACCGGACGCCCGGGCGTGGCCTTGCTCAGAATCACGCGATAGGTGCCGTCGGCGTCGCCGTCGGCGCGCGACAGCAGCCAGTGCACATCATCCTGGCGCATGGCCCGCGCCGTCTCGCCGGGCGGCGTGATGCGCGCGTCCTTGCCAATCACCAGGTTCGCCGGCGTCAGCTGGGCAATGTGGTACTCGGCCGTGTGATACCCGGCCGCCCAGAACAACTTGGCGGCAACAATCTCGCTGCCGGTCGCCATCGCGCGCCAGCCGGGCGGATCGAACTTGACAAACCATAACTGGTCGACGCTGTCGCGAATCGTGAAGCCCGGGGTGACGCCATCGCTCTTGGCCGAGACCACCGTCCACGGCCCACCCGCGGGACCGTCGCTGGTATTGGCGGCACGGGCGACCAGCGCCGGCGTCAGCGGCAATCGGCCGGCGCGGTTGACAAAGAACGCACCGTCCGGCACTTCATCAACAGTGTTGATGTTCCTGGCGCGCTGCCCGATCTCGCGATCGCCGGGACGCCAGAACAGGTTCTCGAGGGTCTGATACGCGAGGTCCGGCTCGTAGCGGTTCGCGTTCTTGACGTCCTGCGTCACCGGCTCGCGCCAGATCGGATCGTCGGGAAAGAAGCGGCGTGTCTGCGCGCTCACCGTCCACGACAGGGCCGTGACCGCCAGCAGCGAGAGGGCCACGCGTCGGTTGGTCATCACTAGAAAATCTGCCCACCGGCGATGATCAGGCCCAGGCCCTCGCGGCCGCGTGCCACTTCCACGCGGAGCGCCGTAAACAGTGGTCCATGGACGCGCGCGCCAACGCCCCAGTTGATTTCGAAATCGCGCGACCGAAAGTCGCGCCGGTCGGCGGCGACCTGGCCGGCATCCAGGAACAGCGCCATGTCGAGATAGCGCGACGGCCGCCAGCGGTACTCGCCGGTCACCAGCACGCGATTGCGATCAGTAAACCGGCGCGTCGGGAATCCGCGCAGCGTGCCGCCGCTGCCCAGGAACGGCGCCAACATCACCGGCACTTCGCCACCGCGCTCCGTGCTGGTCAAGGTCATCAGGCCACGCGCGGCCAGCACGAATTGCTCACGCATGAGCGGCACCATCTGCACAACCTCGTACTCCTGCGAGTCAAACGAGAACGGCCGGCCGTTGGTTTCGTGGTGGCGGGCCCAGGCCGCGCGATAGAACCCGCCCCTGGTGCTGTAGCCCGGCGAGGCGCGCCAGTCAACCGCGACGCCGGCGCGTGTCACGTTGTAGTGCAAGCCTTCGCCAAGGCCAGGACCGGCCTCGGTCAATGGCCCTGGGGAATCGCTGCTGGTATCGATGTTGATGAACGAATAGCCGCCGATCAGCGACAGCCACTTCGCGGGCCTGAGCGCCGCGTTGAGGGTCAGTTCAGTCGGTTGGTAGTCATAGCGCAGACGCTGGTCCCGGCTGGACTCTTGACCGAAGCCATAGAACGACACGCCCCGCGCGTCGATCCAGCTGGCATTGGCGTCCACGCGCAACTTGCCGCGCCATAACTCCGGCGCCGCCAGACGCGTCTCAAGCAGGATCGAGTTGTTGAGCGACACCCCGCCCAGGACGTTGACCGACGCGGCTTTCTCGAGCCGCTTCAGGTAGCCGGCGCCAATCGCCATACCCGAGCCGCCGAACACGCTGCCGAACCAGGGATAGATGCCGTCGCCGCCGTTCAGCAGGGGCGATGCCAGGATGCGCCGGATGACGAGTTCGGCATCGGGCGGGCCTTCCGTATCGAGTCGCTTCGCCTTCTGTGCCTGCAGCTCCGCAATCGTGCCCTCGCGCGTCGTCTGGGCGACGACCGGAGAGCACAGCATCAGCGAGAGCAGAACAAGTGCCGTAACTCGGAACATCGAGAGCTGATTATAGCCCCGACCTATCGCTGCCACTTGGTGCGGGTGTAGGCGATGCGAAAGCCGTTCCTCTCGGCATTGCGCTGTGACGCGCTGCCCGCCGCGGCGCACATCATCGCCAGGTCGCAGCCGTCGGCGGCGAGGTGCCGCAGGCGCCAGTCGAGCAGCGCCGATTGCGCGCCCTGCCGGCGTCCCTCGGGCACCGTGCTGGCGCCGGCCAGCAGGCCGACGCCGTCCCACGTGAACAACGCCGCCGTCGCGATGGCGGCGCCGTCGATCTCCGCCACGATGCAGAGGGCGTAGTCCACGCTGGTGCGCGCGAAGCCGTCAATGAAAGCCTGCACCGCGGTTGATTCGCTCCAGCCGCGCGCCGAGACCGAGGCGTAGAGACCCGCCTCCTCCCGGGTGATGGTGCGGACGCTGATCCGAGGATTCACCGTGATCGGCGCCAGGTCGTTGGTGACCTTCCGGAACATCACGCTCGAGAGTTCGACTGGCCGATAGCCGCGCTGCGCCAGCGCCGCGAACGTGTCGACGCCTGCCAGCGGGCTGACTTCGTGAATCACCGCCGCGCCGCGTGAGGTGAAGAAAAGCTCAATCGCGTCGAGTTGCGCGTCAGTGGGTGTCGCGCCAAGGCCCAGGCCAAAGCTTTGCGTGAGCGGGGAACCGACGCCGGAAAACATCGCCAGCGTGCCATCGAAGTCTTGCCAGGTCGCGCCCGAGGCCGGGTCCTGCCTGGCCTGGACCTCGACAAACCCGGCATTGCCGCGGCCCTCCGTTTGTTCGAGGCGTTTCGAGAGTGAAAGGTCGCTGAACGGGGCAGATCGCTGATCGAGCATTGACTACGATGTTATCCGCTATCGCCCTTGCCCGCTGCTGCTGCGCCTTGATAGCCGGCACGTCGAGTGCTAGGCTGACCCCATGACGATCAAGGCCCGGGTGCACGCTGGCCGATTGGTGGTAAATGAAGCCACCAGTTTGCCCGAAGGCACCGAAGTGGCACTGCTACCACTCGACCCCGGAGATTGGCTCGATGACGACGACCGCGCGGCGTTGCACGCGGCGTTGGCCCAGTCGGAGGCCGATGTGAAAGCCGGCCGATTAATAGACGCAGCCGATGTGTTGAAGGGGCTTCGCGGGCGGTGAACGAGCGGCGCGTCCGCTTCACTGAGACGGCCAGCAATCAGGTTGACCACGAACGGATCTGGTGGCTGGCGAACCGCGACTATCAGGAGTTGTTCGCGACTGAACTTGAGAATGCTCTGCAAATTGTTGCCGTCCTGCCGGGGCTGGCACTCCATACACGCGGACTGAAGTCGAAGGTCTGCGACGAATCTACCTTCGTAAACTGGCCGGCCACTTGTACTACACGTTTGATGATCGAGAAGTGATCCTTCGAGCCCTGTGGGGTGCTCGACGCGAGCGTGGTCCAGTGCTCTGACGAAGTAAACTTCGGTGCCCGCCTACCGGTCGCGCTCAGCCGCGAGCCGCGCGGGATGGGCGCTGCGTCTTGGCCTTGCGTGAGGCGTGGCTCGTCGGCTGCAGCGCCTTGATGGCCGGTGTTCGTCGGCTGGACACTGAGGATGCCACGTCCTGCGCCGCTGCTCGGCCAGCAGCACGATAGAACGCGATGACCTCGACGGCACTCTTGCCGGCCAACGCCTTTGCCTGTTGGTCGCGAATGCGCCGGACCATGTCGACCGCCCGAACTCTAGTGCCCTTCATGGCTGGTGACCTCCCGGGGCGACAGAATGCTCAAGGCCCGGTAGCCCAATTCTACGTTCACCGCATTGAACAAGCGAATCTTCTCGAGTCGGACAAGATGCTTGAAATTCCAGCTGACAATGGCATCCACCTCGGCGATTGTCGCGAGGGCGATGTGGGTCATGTCGGCCGCGAACTTCTTCGGGAGAATCTTGCGCGCCTCGCAGGCCGCCCCCAGCGTGGGGACGGCAGCCGTCACCGGCAGGACACCGCCGCTGAGGCCAAGGAGTTCTTGGTGAAGCGTCCGGACGGCGGTGGGTGCGGCGGCAATCTCCGCGGCGGTCACGTCCGAGAGCACGGGCACCAGCCGCTTCGCACGGAAGTCGCGAATGAGAGCGTCGGACCAGGTGACGAACTCCACATCGAAGCACCCGCCGATCACCGAGGTGTCCACGTAGATTCGGAGTCGAGCCATCTTGAATGATCTATCGAACCAAGGAATTCGGCTAACGTACTCGGCCTGAGCCGCGGCGGATCGGAGCCTCGACGAGCACATCACCGCTAAACGCCGTCGGCTCCAGGCCGGGGTTAGCTGGCGCTCTGGGAATGAGTCTTTGGTCGCGGCGCCGGACCGCCATGCAGCATCCCGTCAGCGCTGATGTCCTCGTCGACATCCGGCCAGTGAATTCCGTAGCCGCCACCGATAAGGACCCAGTTGGCACGTTGCGCCGGAGTGGCATCGACCAACCGCCAGGACCATTGGAGCGGCACACTAATCACTCGCCCATCAACAAGATGAGCCGTAATCACTTCCGCTGTAACCTCAACGTCCCGGATACGGGTTTCAGTCAGAACCGCAGTGTTCATGCCATGCTCCAACGATGCGCGCCTCGTGTTCGATGATTATGCGCCGAATGTCGTTCAGTTCCTTGGGCGAAAACCCACGATTCCACACCAAAGCCACCGAGTCTATCCAGAATTTCGCCTCGTGGTTGTCGCGGCGGACGTGGACGTGCATTGGCTCCCCACAGTCGAAGCTGTAGAAGTAGAACCAATACGGTCCCTCGATTCCGAGAACGCGGGGCATTTTGGTGAGGTCCGGGTTGATCGTGTCAGATCTGTCCGACCAGTCGCAAGCCAGCTGACGTACTCGGCCTGAGCCGCGGCGGATCGGAGCCTCGACGAGCACATCACCGCCAAACGCCGTCGGCTCCAGGCCGGGGTTAGCCCGCTTTTCGACGCGAGCCCCGGTGTGAATGCTCGGTGGCCTGAGTGGCCGCAATGACCGATCGAAGTAGCTTGTTGACCGCGCGAGACGAGTCAAACACGTGGGCCACATCTGGCTCGAGCACGACCGCGACGGTCTGCGGGCCCAGTTTTGACGCGAACCGGTTGGGTCGTGACCGCGCGTAGTCGAACTCGTAGTCGGATCGGAGCCCGTTCGCGGGAGGCTTCTTACGACCTCGGCCTGGTGTTTTCTTCATGGCGTGTTCGCTCGGCTTTCGTCGCACGGCGTGCGTGAATTAGTCTGACGCTCCCGGACCGCTCTGTAAAGCCCACTACCAGGAGCCGCGGCTTTGCGGAGAAACCGATGATGATCTCACGTGGCTCTTCTTCCGAATGGTCGGGATCGTCGAAAACGCGCGCCAACGGATCGGCGTTCAGCCGCGAGCCGCGCCAGCGACGCGCTTCACCGCGGCTTTTGGCCGCCGGCGGCTCGTCGGCGGCAACGCCTGGTCAGACTGCGCGCCTCGATGTTTCGAGGCACGCCACTCAGCCGCGACCCGGTCCGCGACGAACACCTTGAGCAACGATT
>ENA-ORBV01001091-ORBV01001091.1-microbial-mat-metagenome-genome-assembly--contig:-NODE-1091-length-61734-cov-9.039606_pt1 | contig 61734 bp, 61 predicted proteins | sample MGYA00237777_ERZ505514 | MGnify/ENA primary metagenome ERZ505514 (study PRJEB26160, sample SAMN06269048) | microbial mat metagenome | isolation source: Oligotrophic lake microbial mat | place...
CTGCTCGACCGTCATCTCAATCGTGTCACCGACACCTGCATCCCCGAAGAAGAGGCGATGCGCCGGGTTGAGCGGATCGTGCTCGAGGAGTGGCTCGAGGGCGCCGCTCCGGCAGCGAGCGTCTGGGACGTGCGCGCCAGGGGATCCGATCTTGACGTGGCCCGCCTGCTCCGGGCCCTCGCCAATGAACCGCTGCCGCTGCTGGCCGGACGTGGGGACGTGGACCTTGAGGCAAGCTTTTCCAGGCTGACACCCGGCGCCCTTGCGGTAGAGCTCGATTTGGGCCCGACGGTCTGGCAGGGGGTCTCCTCCGACGACGACACTTACCAGCGCCTCGAGTTGCGGGCGGACTGGACGGCGACGGCGACCGGCTGGGAAGCGACCCTCGGGCGGCTCGCCGTAAGGAGGGGCGGCAAGACGTCTCCCGTCAGCAGTGGCTCGGTGCGCTATACCCAGCCAGCAGAGGGCCGCAGCTCCCTGAGCGCTGCGGCCGACAACATCAGACTGCAGGACCTCTGGCCGCTGCTCTGGTCCGTGGCCAGCACGGGCCTGCGCCGTGATTTGCTGCCCGAACGACTGCAGGGCGAGGTGCGGGACTTCAACCTCACCGCGTCCTTTCCAGAAGGCCAGGTACCAACCTGGACAGCTGCGGCCACAGTCGAGGATTTGGGCCTGGTCATGCCGGCACCGCGCTGGGCCGTCACCGGCGTCACGGGCACCATCCAGGCCGACCAGACCGGCGGTCGCATCAACCTGAACTCGGCTGCGGGCCTGGTGCGGTTTCCGGAGCTGTTCCGGGCCGATATCCGCACCAATGCGGCGACGGGAGAGCTGAGCTGGAAGCGCTCGGAGCGTGGCCTGGAAGTGCTCGGGGACGACCTGCTCATCACCACCCCAGATGGCCAGATCCAGTCTCGCCTGCGGGTCCTGTTTCCAGCGGCAGGCCCCATCTTCATCGATCTTGCTTCCCGTTTTGCGGCGTCATCGGCCCCCGCCGCACTGAACTACGTGCCACTGAAGAGGATGAGACCCAACGTGGTGGAGTGGCTGGACCGGGCCTTCGTTGCGGGCTCCGTGCCCGGAGGCGAGCTTTTGTGGCAAGGCCCACTGAAGGGTTTTCCCTACGAAGCCGGGGACGGGCGCTTTCGGCTTGAATTCAAGATTGCCGACGCGGTAATTGACTACGCTCCGGACTGGCCCCGACTGGAGAACGCCTCCGGGACCGTGATCATCGATCGCGTCAGCCTTAGCTCGGTGGAAAACCGGGGGTCGATCGGCGGTATTCCGTTTGATGATGCCGAGATTCGTGTGGCTAACCTCCTGCACGATGCAGAGCTGGATGTCGCCGCAACAGATCAGGTTCAGTTGGGCCAGATTCTCGGCTTTCTTCGCCAGACGCCGCTTGCGGAATTACTGGGTCCGACCTTGGAAAGTGTTACCGGCAGCGGCGATGTGACGACGACCATCGATCTGCGCTTGCCCATCGCCCGCCCCGTGGACTATCGCCTGCTCGGCAACTTCGGCCTGGAGGGTGCAAGCCTCGGGCTCAGGGGCGTGGATTTCGGGCTCACCGCCATTGAGGGTACCGTGCGCCTGAACACGGATCGGCTGGCAGCCGACCAGCTGGCTGCGAAGTTCCTCGATGAACCCGTCAGCATCGGGCTCCGGGCGGCCCGGCCCGACGAAGCAGAGCTGAGCCAGGTGGCTGAAGTGCAGGGCGAGACGCCTACGGGCAAGCTGGCCGCCGCCTTCTCGTTACCCTATGCGGAGCGACTGGGGGGCAGCGTGGCCTGGAATGCCACCGTACAAGTGCCGGCCCGGCGCGCCAAACGTCCCTTGAGTATCCAGATTGCCTCGGACCTGGACCAGCTCAGCAGCACACTCGCCGAGCCCATGACCAAGCAGGCCGGCACTCCGGACCCGCTGCGCATGGAGGTGAGCCTGCCTGAACGGGGCAAGCTCCAGGTGAGCGGCAGTATCGAGCGGGGCGTCAGCTGGGCCCTCCAGTTTCTGTCTGATCCCCGCGCGTCTCCGGGCGTCGGCAAAGCGGCGGGCCGGACGGACTCTCCGGTCAAGGCCCGCCGCGCCAAGGGAGGCTGGCGTCTCGAGCGGGGAGCTCTACGGAACGGTACGGTCCTGGCCAGTCTCCCTGCAGATCCGGGCCTTGAGATTGGCGGCAAATTCTCCAGCCTGCGCTTCGAGGACTGGTTTCCAGGGCGCAGCACCCGCGGAAACACCGCTGACACAGCGCCCGATCTGCTGCGCCAGATTGTCGTCGACGCGGACGCTTTCGCCGTCCTTGGTCGCGTGTTCCGCGACGTGAAGCTTGATGCCCGGCGCATGTCCGGTGAGTGGCGGATAGCGGTACTCGGCCCTTCTGCCGCCGGGACGGTAACGGTTCCTGTCCGCCAGTCCGATGACGCGCCTCTCCTTCTCGACATGCAGCGCCTGTGGCTTCTCGAGGCGGATCCTGCGGTTGGCGATGGTGTGGCAGATCCCCGCAACCTACCGCCCGTGCGGGCCTCCATCGCGGACTTCGCTCTGAAGGAGATGCGCTTCGGCAAACTGACAGCAGAGCTTGCTCAGCGGGGCGATGGCGTGGTTGTCGAGCCACTGGTGATGGAGAGTCCGACGTTCAGCATCAAGGGCGATGCGACCTGGGTCGTCGAGGGCGATGACGTCGCGGAGCAGCGGAGTGAACTGCGCTTGCAGCTACAGTCCACGGGTATCGGACCAACCCTGGAGGCGCTGGGCTACAGGCCAGTGGTGGTGGGCGAGAAGGCTGGAGTGACGCTGGACCTGTTCTGGCCTGGCGGGCCGAGCGAGGATTTTCTCAACAGTGCTGGTGGCCGTGTCGTGCTGACCCTGGACAAGGGGCAGTTTCTCTCCGTGGAGCCCGGCGGTGGCCGGATAGTCGGGCTTCTGAGTATCGCGGCGCTTCCGAGACGCCTGGGCCTGGATTTCTCGGATATCGTGAGCAAAGGACTGGCCTTTGACGAGGTGAAGGGCGAGTTTCGCCTGGACAAGGGGAGTGCCTACACCTGCAATTTTGGTCTCGAAGGGCCCGTGACGGACATCGGGGTCCTCGGGCGAGTTTCGCTGCGGGACAGGACCTATGACCAGCTGGCTGTGGTGCGGCCTCATGTCTCGGATGTGCTGGCTGTGGGGGGCTTTGTGGGCGGGCCCCTGGTGGGCGGGACGGTGCTGCTGATCTCGCAGATTTTCCGCAAAACCTTGAGTAGCTTTGGTGAAAGCTACTACCGGGTTTCGGGGGTCTGGGACCTGCCGGTCATCGACAAGGTCAACAAGAGTGAAGTTGACCTGACGCCTTTCCGGAACTGCGAACGGTATCTGGCCGAGGCTCTGAGGGAACTGCCGCCGGAGGCCGAGCTGACCCGCTGAGCAGTCCGGGCGATCCCCTTGTCAGGCAGGCCTTTCGCCCCCAGATTACACTTGTCCGTGCACCAGGAACGACCCCGAAGAGCAACCATGAAGACCCTCCGCATCTCTGCGATCCAGATGAATTCCGGCGAAGACGTCGCCGCAAACCTCACGCGCGCCCGGCGTGCCCTCCGGTCTGCCGCCGCCGATGGGGCTACGCTCGCTGTTCTGCCCGAGAACTTCGCTCGTATGGGGAAGAAGGAGTCTGATCGTCTGGCGATCATCGAAGACGACGGAGCCGGCCCCTTGCAGGACTTCCTCGCCGCGGAGGCAGCCCGGTCCGATATGTGGATCGTGGGCGGCACGCTTCCTCTGAAGAGCGATGACCCCAAACGCCCGTACGCTGCGGCTCTGGTCTACGACGGTAGCGGGAAGCGGGCCGGCCGTTACGACAAGGTGCACCTGTTCGACGCCCGCGTGCCCGAGAGTGAAGAAGCCTACCGGGAGTCCCGGAGTACGATGCCCGGAGCAAAGCCGCTGTGCATCGCAACACCGTGGGGCGCCCTCGGGGTGGCCGTGTGCTACGACCTGCGGTTTCCGGAATTATTCCGGCAGATGTCCAGTGAGGGCATGGACGTGCTGGCACTGCCCGCTGCTTTCACCTATCGGACCGGCGAGGCACACTGGGAGCCGCTCCTGCGTGCCCGGGCCATTGAGAATCTCACTTATGTTGCTGCCGCAGCCCAGACCGGCACCCACCCGGGGGGCCGACAGACCTACGGACACACGATGCTGGTCGATCCCTGGGGCGGCGTTCTGGCCGATGCGGGTGGCCGCACCCGCGTGATCACTGCCACCATCGATACGCAACGCCTGAAGCGCCTCCGCCAGCAGTTTCCGGTGCTCGACCACCGGCGCTTTTAGGCCCCGGACTGCACAACCAGGATTCATGATGAACACAGTAGTTGCCCCCGAAACGTCCCTGGCGCGCGTGCGCAGTCAGGTGCTGGATGCCGCCGGTATTGCCGATCACGACCTGGAGCGGGCGCTCGGGGCTCTGATGCGCGGCACGGTGGACAATGCGGACCTCTATTTCCAGGTCTCCCGCCAGGAGTCCTGGACGCTGGAGGATGGCATCGTCAAGGAGGGTGCCCACAGCATCGAGCAGGGCGTCGGTGTCCGGGCGATGGCCGGCGAGAAAACCGGCTTCGCTTATTCTGATGAGCTGCTTGTGCCGGCGTTGTTGCAGGCGTCTGCCGCCGCCAGTGCGATCGTTCGCCAGGGCCAGCAGGGTCGGGTCCAGGCCTGGGAGCCGCGCGCCGGTCACCGGCTCTACGCGCCCATTGACCCGTTGCCCACACTGACCGACGACGACAAGGTCGCGCTGCTACAGCGCATCGACAGCGAGGTGCGCGCCCTGGACCCGCGGGTCAAGCAGGTAGTGGCAAGTCTCGCCGCTGCTCACGAGGTCGTCCTGGTGTGCGCCAGCGATGGCGCGATGGCCGCCGATGTGCGGCCGCTGGTGCGCTTCAACATCTCGGTCATTGTCGAGCAGGGTGACAAGCGCGAGCAGGGCTACGCCGGTGGGGGCGGGCGTTTCGGGTATGAGTACTTCACGCCGGCGCAGGTGCTGGAGTACGGGCGCGAAGCGGTACGGCAGGCGGTGGTCAATCTGGACGCGGTGCCCGCACCCTCCGGCGAGATGGTGGTGGTCCTCGGCCCCGGCTGGCCCGGCGTCCTGCTGCACGAGGCTATCGGTCACGGCCTGGAAGGGGACTTCAATCGCAAGGGAACGTCGGCCTTCACAGGCCGCATTGGCGAACGGGTGGCATCCGACCTGTGCACGGTTGTGGACGACGGTACGCTGCCCAACCGCCGCGGCTCTCTGAATGTGGACGACGAGGGTACCCCGACCCGGAACACGGTGCTGATCGAGAATGGCATCCTGCGGGGCTACCTGCAGGACAAGATGAACGCCCGGCTCATGGGGACTGAGTCGACGGGCAACGGGCGTCGCCAGTCCTTTGCGCACACGCCAATGCCGCGCATGACCAACACCTACATGCTGGCCGGGCCCCATCACCCGGACGAGATCATCGCCTCGGTGAAGAAAGGGGTCTATGCGCGCAACTTCGGCGGCGGTCAGGTGGATATCACCTCCGGCAAGTTTGTCTTCTCCGCCACCGAGGCTTATCGCATCGAGAACGGGAAGCTGGGAGCCCCGATTCGGGATGCCACGCTGGTGGGTGATGGCCCGACGGTGCTCAATCGCGTGAGCATGGTGGGTAATGACCTGGCCCTGGATACCGGCATTGGTGTCTGTGGCAAGGAGGGGCAGTCAGTACCCGTGGGCGTCGGGCAGCCGACCCTGCGTATCGACGGCCTCACCATCGGCGGCACGGGTGGTGGGGACGAATGAGCACACGCACGGCACTCAGCCTGCAGAACGGCGCTGCGACTCTCCAGGACAAGGTCAACGACGTGCTGCGCCTGGCGCAGCAGTTGGGCGCGTCCCAGGCGGAGGCCAATGCGAATTTCGGCACCGGATTCTCCGTGAACGTGCGGTTGCGGGAGGTGGAAACCCTCAGTCACCAGCGGGATCAGGGGCTCAGCATCACGGTCTGGCTCGGCCACCGCAAGGGCAGCGCGAGCACGTCCGATCTGCGGCCCGATGCAATCGAGGAATCCGTGCGCAAGGCCTGCGCCCTGGCCCGTTATGGCGCCGAGGACCCTGCCTCCGGTCTGGCGGATGTGGACCGACTGGCCAAGAGCATTCCGGAACTCAGCCTTTATCATCCCTGGGCCATCGACCCCGCAGCCGCCATCGACCTGGCAACCACCTGCGAGGCCGCTGCTCTGGATTTCGATCCCCGCGTGACAAATTCGGAAGGGGCGTCGGTCAGTACCAGCGAGAGCCTGCGTGTCTATGGCAACAGCCACGGCTTCCGCGGCAGCTATCCGGAGTCTGACCACAGCATTTCCTGTTCCGTGGTGGCCGCGGAGGACGGCGCCATGGAAACGGATTACGAGTACGCCGTGGCCCGCGCCGCAGCCGACCTGCCATCGCCCGCCGAGATCGGCGCCGAGGCAGGCCGGCGCACGGTCGCCCGCCTGGGTGGCACCAAGCTCGAGACCTGCACCGCGCCAGTGCTGTTTCCCGCACGGGTTGCCCGCGGTCTGATTGGGCACCTGCTCAGTGCCATCAGCGGCGGAGCGCTCTATCGAAAGTCCTCTTTCCTCGTGGACGCACTGGGCAAGCCGGTCTTCGCGAGCCGCGTCACTATCGATGAGCAGCCCCACTTGCTGAAGGCACTGGCCAGCGCTCCCTTCGACAACGAGGGTGTAGCAACCTCGGAGCGTCGCCTGGTCGATGCGGGCGTGCTCGGCGGCTACCTGCTTGGTAGCTACTACGCACGCAAGCTGGGGATGCAGTCCACGGGCAACTCCGGCGGCGCCCACAATCTGGTGGTCCACAGCACCGGCGAGACCTTTGCTGATCTGCTGAAAACCATGCATCGGGGGCTGGTGATTGCTGACCTCATGGGGAGCGGCGTGAACCCGGTGACCGGCGACTACTCCCGGGGCGCGAGTGGCTTCTGGGTGGAGAACGGCCAGATCCAGCACCCGGTGACCGAAATCACCATCGCGGGCAACCTGAAGGACATGTTCCTGGGGATCCAGGGGATTGGCACCGACGTGGACCGGCGCGGTGCCGTGCTCACCGGCTCGATCCTGCTGGAGCAGATGGCGATCGGGGGCAGCTGAGTCTGGCGTCTGTGGACTGTTGTCCGGGCGGCGAGCCTAGCCCGTCAGCAGTTCCAGCGCCTGTCGATACTTCTCCGTGGTCCGGCGGATGACGTCCGGCGGGAGCTTTGGGCCCGGCGCTTTCTTGTTCCAGTCCAGCGTTTCCAGGTAGTCCCGCACGAACTGCTTGTCGTAGCTCGGGGGGCTGATGCCGGAGCGGTACTCCGTCGCGGGCCAGAAGCGGGACGAGTCGGGTGTCATGACCTCGTCGATCAGGTACAGCTCGCCGGCGTCGTCCAGGCCGAACTCAAACTTGGTATCCGCGATGATGATGCCGCGGCTGCGCGCGTACGCCGCACCTTCGGCATAGACGCGGATGGCCAGCGTGCGGACCTGCCGGGCGCGATCGGCCCCCAGCAGCTTCTCGCACTCGGCAAAACTGATGTTCTCGTCGTGATCGCCGAGCGCTGCCTTGGTCGCCGGCGTAAACAGCGGCTCCGGTAGCGGGGCCGCCAGCGGGAGACCTGGCGGGAGTGGTATGCCACATACCGCACCTGCCGCCTGGTAATCCTTGTAGCCCGAACCGATGAGGTAGCCCCGCACCACCGCCTCGATGGGCAGCGGCTTGAGGCGTCGCACCACCGTGGCCCTGCTGGCCACGGTGGCCCGTTCCTCAGGATCGGCAATGATCGACGCCAGTGGCAGGTCGGCGAGGTGATTACGGACGATATGGTTGGTCCGGCCGAACCAGAAGTTGGACAGCTGCGTCAGGACCTCGCCTTTGCCTGGAATCGGATCGGGCAGGACCACGTCGAAGGCCGAGAGCCGGTCGGTGGTGACGATCAGCAGGTGCCCGTCATCCACGGTATAGATGTCGCGGACCTTGCCTTGACTGAGCCGGGGGAGGGCTGTCAATCTGGATTCGTAAAGTGCGTCAGGGCCGATGCTCCGGGTCATCCCCGGATTCTAGCAGCGGCGCCCGCGCTTACCCCTTCCAAAATCAACGCAGCTACCCAGAGATCACGGATGGCATGGATTGGCAAAGTTGGCGGCGGCATCCTGGGCCTGCTCGTCGCTGGACCCGTGGGTGCCCTCATCGGCAGTGCCCTGGGCCATCAGTTTGATCGCGGGGCCGGCAGCACCGGCTACCTGGGTCATGACGGCCCGGGTGTGACCGGTGATGGCGACACCTACTCCGACGCGGACCGTCAGAGGCTGTTTTTCCAGACGGCGTTTTACGGGCTCGGCGCCCTGGCCAAGGCAGATGGCCGGGTTTCCGAGGCAGAGATTGAGGCGGCACGCACCCTGATGACGGAAATGCGCCTGCGGCCCGAAGCCATCCGGCGCGCCATCGAGTGCTTCACCGAAGGCAAGCAGGCGGACTTTCCCCTGCGGGACCGTGTGCGGCTGCTGCGGCGGGCCTGCCGGGGCCAACCCGAGTTGCTGCGCACCTTTCTCGAGATCCAGATGGATTTTCTGCTGGGCAAGCCAGCGATCAGTGGGGCCGAGCGGGCCTTGCTGCTGACCATGACCGACACGCTCGGCGTAGGGCGCATGGACCTCGCTCGCCTGGAGTCGATACTCCGGGCCCGCCGGTCCTTTCGTCAGCAGCGGCCGGTAGCGTCACCCGGACAGACACTCGGCGGCGCCTACCGCGCCCTCGGTATCGAGGCGACGGCGACGGGCGCGGAGGTGAAGACCGCCTATCGGCGCCTGATGAATCAGCATCATCCGGACAAGCAGGCGGCCCGCGGCCTGCCAGAATCGATGCTCGAAGCCGCGGAGGAACGGACCCACGAGATCCGCGCTGCCTATGAACTGATCCGCGAGCAGCGCAGAATGAAGTAGGTCGCGCGGAGCTCATCGGTGCGGCCGCGGGTCCGGCAGGCCCGTGCTATATTTTTCCCATGCAAACCCCACTGATCGCCCCCTCGATCCTGTCTGCCGACTTTGCCCGATTGGGCGAGGAGGTCGAGGCCGTGCTCGCCGCCGGTGCCGACGTCATCCACTTCGACGTGATGGACAATCACTACGTACCGGCACTCACGATCGGGCCGCTGGTGTGTGCAGCGTTGCGCAAGCGGGGCATCAAGGCTCCCATCGATGTGCACCTCATGGTGAAACCCGTCGATGAACTCGCTCGGGCTTTTGCCGGAGCCGGCGCGAGCTGGATCAGCTTTCACCCGGAAGCGAGCCAGCACGTGGACCGCACGATCCGGTTGATCCGTGAACTTGGCTGCAGTCCCGGTCTGGTGCTGAATCCAGCCACGCCGCTGGATTGCCTGGATTTCACGCTGCCGGATCTGGACCTGGTGCTGGTGATGTCAGTGAACCCCGGGTTTGGTGGCCAGGCGTTCATTCCAGGCAGCCTGCCGAAGCTCAAGGCTATCCGCCAGCGCATCAGCAAGCTGGGCACGCCGGTGCGTCTGGAAGTCGATGGCGGGATCAAGCCCGACAACATCCGCAAGGCTGCGGAGGCGGGGGCGGACGTGTTTGTGGCGGGATCAGCGATTTTCGGCAGCAAGGACTACGCGGCCACGATCCGCCAGATGCGGACCGAGTTGGGCGCCCTGTAGGAGCGCCTTTAGGCGCGATACGAGAATGATCGCGCCTAAAGGCGCTCCGACCGGGAGTCTTTTCCTAGAGACCGACGGCCTTCAGCTTCGGCTTCGGCCGGGCGTTGTACACCACGATGGTCTTGCCGGTGGCCGTGATCAGGCCCTGTTCCTCCAGGACCTTCAGTACGCGGCCTGCCATCTCCCGGGAGCAGCCGACAAGGCGTGACAGTTCCTGGCGGCTGACCTTGATCTGCATCCCGTCCGGATGGGTCATCGCGTCGGGTTCATTGCAGAGGTCCATGATGGCGTGGGCCACGCGGCCGGTGACGTCCACGAAAGCCAGGTCGCCGAGCTTGCGGTTGGTGCGGTCGAGACGGGTGGCGAGCTGGGTGGCCAGTTCGAAAACCAGCCCCGGACTCTCGCTGGCGATCTGGCGGAAGCGCGGATAGGTCATTTCGGCAACTTCGGAGCTGACGCGGGTTCTTACCCAGGCACTTCGGGCGGGCTGTTCGTGGAACAAGCCCATCTCGCCGAAGAACTGGCCCTTGTTGAGATAAGCCAGGACCATCTCATTCCCGTCTTCATCCTCGATCATCACTTCGACGGAACCGTCGATGATGTAGTAGAGGCTGTCGGGCAGATCGCCCGCGTGGATCATCACGGTCTTGCTGGGCACCGTGCGCACGCGACAGTAGGTCAGGAAACGGTTGATCGCCGGAACATCACTCAAAGCCTTGCCAGTAACAGCCATTGCAGTCTCTCCCCAATGAATCCGATTAGGCCTAAATCCGTTTGAGCCCAAATCCTCTGCCCCGGAAAAACCCGAACCGGAGCGAGGAATATGTTGAATCGGGAGCTACCGTAACCGATGCCTGAGACAGCGTGAACTGGCACCTTCCGGAACTGTGAACCCCCTCACAAAGATCGGGCTTTTCCGGTCTGGGGCTCGCCCCAGGCCCTTAGTCTAGAGTCGGTGCGCCACCGTGGTCATGATCCGGGCCACAAGACGCATGGCCGTCCGGGCCGGTGCTGGAAGGTCGGTGCCGCCGAGCTCCCTGGCCCTGGACCCGTGCACCGCTTCGTCTGCCTGAATCTGGCGAAGGATCTCCCTGCTGGCCAGGTCCGGTCCGGGCAGGCGATCCAGATGGTTCGAGAGGTGTTCTTCCACCTGTCGCTCGGTCTCCACCACAAAGCCGAGACCCCGGGAGGTTCCCAGAAGGCCGGCGGCGGCGCCGAGCGCAAAGCTGCCGGCGTACCACAGCGGTCCGAACAGGCTGGTGCGACCACCGAGCTCCCTGACCCGCTGCTCGCACCAGCCGAGGTGGTCCTGCTCCTCTCTGGCAGCCTCCTGGAGGCTCTGCCGGATCTGGGGGTCACGGGTGGTGAACGCTTGCCCGCGATAGAGAGCCTGGGCGGCGACTTCGCCAGCGTGGTTCACGCGCATCAGGGCGGCGCCCGCTGCCCGATCCTGCGCCGAGAGCGTCGCAGCCCCGAGTGCAGCCCCGAGTCCAGCGGCGGGGCTCGGCCGGGTTGCCGGAGTGACAGCCGTCAGAACCCGCAGGCCGGTGTCGATCTCCGTCAGGAGGGCGTCGAGCAAGTGGACGATGGCCATTGCACAGATTATGGTGCGGGCCCGCGACTCCGGGCAACCGGGGTTGGGGTCACGGATTCATTGAGGGAGTACTGCCGCATGACGAGATTCAGAGGACAAACCACTGGTGCCGGTCTGGCGGGACTGGTCGGGTGGGTTGCGCTGGCTATCCCGGTGGCAAGCCACGCTCAGGTCGATACCGGGATGGCAGCCGCCAAGATGGCACCAACAGACAAGAAGGAGGACGCGGGCCCTTGGTCCGCTACCGTGGCCGCAGGCTATGCCAAGACCAGCGGCAACTCCGAAAGTTCGGCGGCCAACTTCAAGGGCCAGGGTCGCTACGATAAGGACCGCTGGCATCACATTCTGGGGGCCACGGCCGTCGGCACCAGTAGCGCCGCCAACCGGGATGAGGACTCAGTGACCACTGCGGAGGCCTACTGGGGTGGCTTCCAGTCCCAGTATGACCTGACTGAGGCCTGGTATGCCTTCGGCGCACTGGACGGGTACAAGGACCGGTTCAGCGCCTACGAGCAACAGGTCTACGAAACGGCAGGTGCGGGCTGGCGAATCCTGCGAGGTGAGGTCCACTTTCTCGACGTCGAGCTTGGCGCCGGCGCGAAGCAGGCGAAACTGACCGGCGGTGAGAGCCAGAACGAGGGAATCGGCGTGCTGCGTGGTGTCTACACCTGGCAGATCAGCAAGACCGCGGCATTTGTCCAGAAAGTCGCCGTCCTCAGCGGCTCGGACAACACCTTCACGGAGACCAACAGCGAACTTAAAGCGGGGATCATCGGCAACCTGAGCATGGTTCTGGGCTATACCTACAGGCACAACTCGGACGTGGAAATCGACACCTCCCTGACCCCGGCCCGGCCTTTCGACAACGCCGACACCTTTACCACTGTCTCCCTGGAATACGGCTTCTAGACGGGTCCTTCTGAGCCCCAGCCGGCCCTGGAACGCCCCGGGACGGCTGGGGCCGGCTTAAGGGCGGGGGCCCCGGAACCCGGGGGGGTTTGAAAAAACCCCGTCCGCCCCCTACACTTTGCGGCCCGCCAGAGGAAAACCGGCTTTCCGGACCTCGGGCACAGGTTCCCAAACAGCTCCGAAAGAACGACAGGTTTTTCAGATGGGCACGTTTTCTGCCAAATCTCATGAGGTCCGGCGTGGTTGGTACGTGGTAGATGCCACTGACCGCACCCTCGGTCGCCTTGCATCAGCCATCGCTTTCCGCCTGCGCGGCAAGCACAAGGCGGAGTTCACTCCCCACGTTGATACGGGCGATTACATCGTTGTAGTCAATGCCGCCCGCATCAAGGCGACCGGTAACAAGCTGAAGGACAAGCTTTACCGGCATCACACGGGCTACGTTGGCAATCTGAAGACCACGACGCTCGGCAAGATGATGGAAGAGCATCCGGAACGTGCCCTGATGAAGGCCGTGAAGGGCATGCTGCCCAAGAACAGCCTTGGCGCAACCCTGCTGAAGAAACTTCGGGTCTATGGTGGCGGCGAGCACGAGCATGCGGCCCAGCAGCCTGAGCCTCTCAAGTTGTAGCTGAATCCCGGCGGTCACTGAACCCCGGAATCCGATCAACCAGAATTCGATCAAGGCAGGCAATAAACCCAATGGCCACCCAGCCCCAACAGTACTCCGCCACCGGTCGCCGCAAGTCCTCCACGGCGCGAGTCTTTATCCGCCGCGGCAAGGGCGATATCACCATCAACAGTAAGCCAATAGACGAGTTTTTCGGCCGCAAGACCTCCCGCATGATCGTCCGGCAGCCGCTCGAGCTGACCAAGATGGATGGCCAGTTCGATGTCATCGTGAACGTGGCTGGTGGCGGCATGACGGGCCAGGCCGGCGCTATTCGCCACGGCCTGACCCGCGCGCTGATGGCCTACGACGAGACCCTGCGTCCGTCGCTGCGCAAGGCCGGCTACGTTACCCGCGACGCTCGCGAGGTCGAGCGCAAGAAGGTCGGCCTCCGCAAGGCCCGCCGCGCGACCCAGTTCTCCAAGCGCTAGCACCGGGGCTGCCGGCTGCAAACGAGGCGTGCTTATAATGCGTCCTGCTTACTGGGGGATCGTCCAGCGGTAGGACATCGGACTCTGACTCCGAGAACCTAGGTTCGAATCCTAGTCCCCCAGCCACTCAAGGCAAAAAGAAGGGCCCGCTCGCGCGGGCCCTTTTTTTTGCCGTGGTGGAGGCAGCGTGGACTTCTCCTCGGACGACGCCCCCTAGCGGCGATCAAGGCGTTTCACGCCGCTGTCCTCTGCCATCAGAATGACGTCGGCCGGCCGGAGGGCAAACAGCCCGACCGTGACGATGCCCGGAATCTGATTCAGTCGGGTCTCCAGGTCCGGGGGATTGGTGATCTGCAGGTTGTGGACGTCAAGGATCTGGTTGCCGTTGTCGGTCACATAGTTCTCGCGCCAGACGGGTTGCCCGCGCAGCTTCACGAGCTGGCGCGCCACCTGGGAACGGGCCATGGGAATGACCTCGATGGGCAGGGGAAACCTGCCGAGCGTGGCCACCCACTTGCTGTCGTCGATGATGCAGACGAACTTGCGGGACGCTGCCGCCAGGATCTTTTCCCGAGTGAGGGCACCACCGCCGCCCTTGATGAGGTGGAAATACTTGTTGGCCTCGTCGGCACCGTCCACGTAGAGATCCAGGTCGCCGACCTGGTCCAGCTCCACTACGGCAAAGCCATGCGCCCTCAGCCGCGCCTCCGTGGCCCGGGAGCTGGCTACGACCGCGGCCAGGTCGTCCCGAAAAGGCTCCAGCTGGTCGATCAGCAGATTGACCGTGGATCCGGTGCCAACGCCGAGGGACATACCCGGCTTGATGAACTCGAGGGCTGCTCGCGCGGCCTGCTTTTTCCGGCTGTTCTGGTCCATGGGTCAGATGGTACCTCACAAAAAAAAGTGCCCGCCAGAGGCGGGCACCGATCATCGCGTATTTCCTCTTTTCAGAGGATCGGCGTAAGACCCTTTCGGGCCTCACGCCGACGCGCATCTCTAACGCTTTTTCTTTGCAGCCTTCTTCTTGGTCTTCTTCGTTACTTTCTTCGCAGCTTTCTTCGTAGCCATAGTTTTAGTCTCCGTGTCGAGGTAGACGGGACCGAGTATATACAACAGTTGGAAAAATTCCAGCAACAGGGAGTTTTCTTCCTTGACTTCGGTGGCGAGCAAGCGACAACTCAGGCGAAGCGATAGGTCGTGGTCTCTGTGATCACTGCATCAAGTCCGATGTCCCACGCACCGGCGGGCAGAGCAGAAACCTTCTGCATCTCGAACGCGAGAGCTACAAAACGAGGGCGTCGTGAGTCTGCACGTCCGCCGCGAAACGCCAGGGTACGGTCGTAGTACCCGCCGCCCATGCCGAGTCGATGGCCTTGAAGATCGAACGCGACAAGCGGCGCCACGATGACATCGAGTTGTCGCGCAGTGCGCAGGTGGCGTGCCGGGGTCACCGGCTCAAGGATGCCGAAGTGATTGGGCTGGAGTTCTGACTCAGGGCGGAAGGGCGCGAAGCGCAGCGCGGTGCCCCTAAGCACCGGCAGGAATACCGAACGGCCACGGTTCCAGGCTTCCAAGGCGAGGGGCGTGCAATCGAGCTCACCGCCGATCGGCAGGTAGATCGCCAGGGTCCGGGCGCTCGCGAGAACCGGCAGGGACCAGAGGCGGTGTATGGCGCGCCGGGCAGAAGCGCGGGCCGCTGGGGCCGGCAGCGCCAGACGCCTGGTGCGAACCTCTCTGCGGGTCCGGGCTTTCTCAGCAGCAGCGGCCCGCTGCTCGCCCGAGGGTTGGCTGCCACTGAGGCCGTTGCTGGTGGGGTTCCGGGTCATGCCGCTGGCCGGGCTGGTAGGGCGGTCTCTCCCGCCTGTGCCGGTGCGGCCTGCTGCTCACAGACCAAGAGCATCAGGTGGGACCAGAAGCGGCAGAGAAGGCTTCCCGCCCAGAATTAATCTGAACGGTAATGCACAAACTGCCAACAATACGCGATCCCGAAAGCGCGATTAAGGGTCGAGAGACCTATCAAGCCGCTGCCGAACACCGCAGGAGAGACCTGGTATCAGTATAAGCGGTGTCTGTGAGAAAAATGTGACGCAGGTGGCCCTGGGAAGGGGGGGTAAGTCAGAGGTCCAGCTGACGGCCAGCCTGAAGCGCGCCCTCGACGCGCTCCCGCATTGCCTGCAGGCGTAGCCGGGCGTCACCCTCCAGGAGTTCGCCCCGGCTCCGTGACCGAAGCAACTCATCGGCCATATTCAGTGCTGCCATCACGGCGATCCGGTCAAGCCCAATGACCTTGCCGGTATCCCGGATTTCCCGCATTTTGCGGTTCAGCATCTCGGCAGAATCCAGCAGTGCGGCACGCTCGCTGGCGGGGCAGGAGATCTGGTATTCCTTCTCGAGAATCTTGATATTCACCTGCGCGTAGGGATCGGTCACGAACCATGCTCCATGGCCTTCAGGCGTCCAATCATGGCCTCGACCCGGGCCCGAACCTGTTCATTCTTCTGCAAGAGCGTCGCCCGCTCGGCAATCAGGTTGTCCTGCCGCTGGTGAAGAGACCGGTTCTCTTCCTTCAGCTGGCTCGTGATCACCACAAGTTCGTCCAGCCGCCGTTCGAGGCGCTCGAGTTCCCGGGTAAAAGTCTTTTCCAATGAGTCCGGCATGAAGTCAATATAGTGTTAGCCCACGGCCAGGGTCAAATGCAGAGCGGCACCGGGCGGTGCCAGGTACAGAGTGAGGGTTAATACGGGTCCCAGAAGATGTTAAAAGCCCCGACGACCAACGAATTCCCTGGCTTTGAGCAGATCGACCAGGCACTAAGGCGCGCCGAGGCGGGGCACGACGCCGCCGAGGCCCACGGAAGCCTCTGCGGACTGCTCTGCGGCCTGGGCGCTGGCGCTGAGTCTGCGTGGCTGGCCGACACCCTGCCTGCGAGCCCCGGGAACCCCACGGTCACCGAACGGGCCACCGCCATTCTCAAAGGGCTGGCCGCGAACACCCGAGTTGCCCTGGAGGATGTCCAGATGACCTTTCAGCCCTTGCTTCCGGACGATGCAGAGGCGCTTATGCAGCGCGTCGATGCCCTCGCCCAATGGTGCCAAGGCTTTAATCACGGACTGTTTGTCGCCGCGCGAACCAGCGCCGCCGAGGATGAGATCCGCAGCGGCAATACGGCCGAGATCGTCAGTGATTTCGCCGAGATGGCCCAGGTGGCGGTGGGTCCTGACGAAGCCGATGCGGAAGGCGAGGCCGCTTACGCCGAGCTGGTTGAATACGTCCGCATCAGCGTGCAGTTGGTCTACGAGGAGCTGGCCGCCGTCCGCCAGCGCGAGCAGGCATCGAGCAGACACTGAAGCCCCCCATGAACAGTGACGAATTCCTCCGCCGCCGGCGGCAGTTGATGCGCATGATGGGCAAAGGTGCCATCGCGATTCTGCCCGCCGCGCAGCCCCGGTTGCGCAGCCGGGATGTCCTGTATCCCTATCGCCAGGACAGCGACTTCTACTACCTGACGGGCTTTGCCGAGCCCGATGCCGTCGTGGTGCTGGTGCCAGGACGACCGGAAGGGGAATACCTGCTGTTCTGTCGGGAACGGGACCGGGAGAAGGAAACCTGGGATGGGACCCGGGTGGGTCCGGAGAATGCAGTCGCCCACTACGGGGCGGACGTCGCTTACCCCGTCGGTGCGGTAGAGGAATGGCTCCCGAAGCTGATAGGTAAGTGCGACCGGGTGTTTTACACGATGGGCGCACACCCTGATTTTGACCAGCGGGTGATCAGCTGGGTGTCCCGCCTCCGCACGCACAGTCGTGCCGGCGTCCACACGCCGGATGAGTTCATCTCCCTCGATCACTTCTTGCATGACCTGCGTCTCTACAAGAGCCGGGAAGAGATTGGCACGATGCGCCGGTCTGCGCGGATCGCCGTTCAGGCCCACCGGCGTGCGATGAGCATGTGTCGTCCGGGGCTTTTCGAGTACCAGATTGAAGCCGAGTTCATTCACGAATTTCGCAACCACGGCGCCCAACCCTCCTACCTGCCTATTGTCGGGTCCGGGCCGAACAGCTGCATCCTGCACTACCATGAGAACAACCGGCGGATGGAGGACGGGGACCTGCTTCTGGTGGATGCCGGCTGCGAATTTGACTACTACGCATCGGATGTGACCCGCACTTACCCGGTGAATGGCCGCTTTACGCCGGAGCAGCGTGCAATCTACGAAGTGGTTCTCGACGCCCACGAGGCGGCCCTCGCCGCCGTAGTCCCCGGCAATTCCTGGAGTGAGCCTCATGAAGCGGCTGTTCGCACTGTGACGAAGGGGCTGAAGAAGATCGGCCTCCTTGAGGGCGCCGTCGCCGCGCTGATCCGCACCCGGGCCTACCAGAAGTTTTTCATGCACCGTACCGGGCACTGGCTGGGCATGGACGTGCACGATGTGGGCGACTACAAAATCGCGGACCAGTGGCGCGTCCTGGAGCCGGGCATGGTGCTTACGGTTGAACCCGGGGTCTACATCCCGCCGGGCATCCGGGGTGTACCGAAACGGTGGTGGAACATTGGGGTGCGCATCGAGGACGACGTGCTGGTTACCCGGGATGGCTCTGATGTGCTGACCAGGGATCTGCCGAGGGACCCCGACGTGCTTGAAGCCATGATCGGAGCGTCTGCCCAATGAAGGGCCGGGACGATGCTGTGCCTGCCAGTTGCGACGTTCTGATTGCCGGTGGCGGCATGGTCGGAGCCAGTCTCACTGCGGCGCTGGCGCGCCTGTCCTTGCGGGTGATCCTCGTCGAGGCCATCCCGGCGGGCAGTCCGGGGCAGCAGCGTTTCGACGCCCGGACCACCGCCCTGTCGCGCAGCAGCCAACACATCCTCGGCACACTCGGGATCTGGCCTCAAATCGCTGAACACGCCGCGCCAATCCGCCGGATTCACGTCTCGGAGCGCGGGCGGCTGGGCACGACGGTGATCGACGCCGACGAGGAAGGGGGCGAGGCTCTTGGCTACGTCGTCGAGAACCGGCTGCTCGGCGCCGCCCTGTGGCGCGAGCTCGGCGGCCACAGCAATGTCACCGTCCTCACGCCTGCCAGGGCCACTACTGCCGCAGTAGCCCCGGACGCGCTCGACGTCCAGATCAACCAGGGCGGTGTCGTTGCCACCGTGCGCACGCGACTGCTCGTCGTAGCGGACGGTGCGCGCTCGACGCTGCGCGAGGCGCTGGGCATTGCGGCGCGGACGAGACCCTACGAACAGACAGCCATCATTGGCAACGTGGCTGTCGATGGGCCGGCCGCTGACCAGCGCAGCACGGCCTACGAGCGCTTCACGCCAGACGGCCCGCTCGCGCTGTTGCCGGCGGGGGCGGGCCGGTATGTCTTCGTGCTGACGCGTCGTGCCGCGCTTGCCGAGGCGGTGTCTGCGCTGCCGGACCCCGCCTTCCTTGAGCTGCTCCAGCGGGAGTTTGGCTTTCGTCTCGGGCGGTTTCGCCAGGTGGGTGCGCGCAGTTGCTATCCGCTGGAGCTCGTCGAGGCGGAGGCGGTGAAGGGGCACCGCGCTGTGATGGTCGGGAATGCCGCCCATGGCCTGCACCCGGTGGCCGGCCAGGGTTACAACCTGGGACTGCGCGATGCCGCCGCTCTGGCCGAGCTGCTGGCCGAGGAGTCACGGCGGACCGATGCGCGGGCGGATCCTGGCGGGGCGGCGCTGCTCGAGCGCTATGCCGCCTGGCGGAGGCCGGATCAGCGCAAGGTGGTGGCCTTCACGGACGGACTGGTTCGTCTGTTCGACCAGACCAGTCTCGGACCCTTGCGTGGCCTTGGGCTGCTGTTGTTCGACACAGTCCCGGGGGCCAAGCGGCTGCTGGCCCGGGAGACCATGGGCCTTGCCGGCCGGCGCACCCGTCTGGCCCGGGATTTGCCGCTGTGATTCAGGCTGACTTCGACGTGCTGGTCGTCGGTGGCGGGGTTACGGGCCTGGTCTGTGCGAGCCTGCTCGGGAAGTTCCTGGTCGGGTACCGGCCCAGGCTGCGCATTGTTGTTCTCGAAGCCCAGGCGCCCCGGCCACTCGCCGCCGACGCGGACACCGACCTCCGGGTCGTGGCAATCGCTCCGGCCGGGCGCGGGATTCTGCAGGCGGCCGACGCCTGGCAGGCGCTACCCCCGGGCCGGATGGCTGCCTTCGAGAGCCTGCGCGTCTGGCAGGCAGCGAGCACGCCCTTCGGCAGCGGCAGCCTGGGCTTCGATGCCGCCGACAGCGGCGTGCCGGAGCTCGGTCACATCGTTGAGCATGACTGGCTTCGGCTGGGTCTCTGGACCAGCCTCGCGGATTCGGCTGCTGGCTCAGTGACGCTGCTCACCGGTTCCGCACCGGTCGGCTTGCGCCGGGACGCTGGTGCCATCGTCGTGCAGCTGGCCGGCGGAGAGCTCCTGCGCACGCGGCTGCTGGTGGGCGCCGACGGGTCCGAATCCTGGGTTCGGGAGCAGCTCCAGTTGCCCTCCACAGCACGCGACTACGGGCAATCGGCTCTGGTTACCCATGTCAGCAGCGACCGGCCCCACAGGCGAACGGCCTGGCAGTGTTTCACGCCCACTGGTCCTGTAGCCCTGCTGCCGCTGGCAGACGGACGCTCTTCGGTCGTGTGGTCGTGCTTTGCCGCCGAGGCCCGGGAGCTCGCGGCGCTTGCGGACGACGAGTTCGCGGCGCGCCTCACCGTCGCCACGGGCAAGGTGCTGGGGAACCTGCGCGTAACGGCGCGAAGGCTGTGCCTGCCGCTGGCTGCGCGCCATACCCATCGTTACACTGGTGAGCGCTTCGCACTGATTGGCGATGCGGCCCACCAGATTCATCCTCTGGCCGGGCAGGGGATCAATCTGGGCCTGCTCGATGCGGGTGCCCTGGCTGAGACCCTGGCAGCGCACCTGCTGGCCACTCGCCTGGCAGACCCGGGAGATGCCCTCGTTCTGCGCCGCTACGAGCGGTGGCGTAAGGGTGAAAACCTTCTGACCATGGCGGCAATGGAAGGACTGCATCGCGTGTTCACCAGCGACTTCGACTCATTGACTCGCTTGGCCACTGCGGGCCTGGGTGTCGTGGACCGCCTGCCACTCATCAAACGTCTCCTGGCGGACCAGGCGACCGGCCTCCGCAGATACCGGGAGCTCCATGCAAGGCTATAAGATCTGGATCTTCGCGCTGGCGCTCTTCCTGATCGGCGGTGCCCTGTTCCTCTACAAGTGGCGGGAACTCGGCTATCCGCTCTTGCCCGAGGAGGAGACGAGTATCTGGACCGTCGAGGCGACTATCCAGTTTGACGCTGGTGAAAAGTCCATGCCGGTCAAAACCACCCTGCATATCCCTGGGCTCACTCCGGGCTTTGCCATCCTTGATGAGAATTTCGTGTCCCGGGGTTTTGGTTTCACGACGCGCTACGTGACGGGTGGGCGGCAGGTGCAATGGGCCATCCGCCGGGCCAAGGGCCCGCAGACGCTTTACTACCGCGCGGTGGTCTACAAGGACCCTACCCAGTTCGAGAACGACACCACGCCGCCATTTCCAGCGTTGCCCGTGCTTGGCGAGCCGCTGGATACAGCCGTGCAGCAGCTCGTGGCGCAGGTTCGGGAGCAGTCGGCGGACCCTGCATCCTTTACCGTTGAGTTGCTGAAGCGCCTCGCGGATTCTGGTGCGGACCAGAACGTCGGACTGCTCCTCGCAGGCGAGTCCGATCCGACCTCCCGCGCCCGCGCGGCGGTAACGGTGCTGGCGGCGTCCCAGATTCCTGCGCGGCTGATGCGTGGCATCAGCCTGGTGGACCGGGAGCGGCAGGCACGGGTCGTGCCCTGGCTGGAAGTTCATGACGGCGATCGCTGGCTGTACTTCGACCCGGCCACCGGAGCCCAGGGCCTGCCAGAGAAATTTCTCACCTGGTGGCGGGGAGAGGAATCCCTGTACACCCTGGACGGTGGCGGCGAGACGGAAATCCGGTTTTCGGTGCAACGGAACGAAGCCGATCCTGTGCTCGTCGCTGAGCGCCGGGCCCAGACTGTCCAGTCCCGGATTGCCGACTTCTCCCTGTTTTCGTTGCCGATCCAGACCCAGGCTGTGTACGCGGTGCTGTTGATGATTCCGCTGGGCGCACTGGTGGTCGTGGTCCTGCGCAACATTGTTGGCGTCACGACCTTTGGCACCTTCATGCCGGTCCTGGTTGCGCTGGCCTTCCGTGAAACCCAGGTGCTGGCCGGCGTCATCCTGTTCTCACTGGTGGTCAGTATCGGCCTGCTGTTCCGCTTCTTCATGGAGAACCTGCGCCTCCTGCTGGTGCCGCGGCTTGCCTCGGTGCTGATCATCGTCGTGATGCTGATGGCGCTGATCAGCATCGTCGCCAATCAACTTGGCCTGGACATGGGCCTTTCCGTTGGCCTGTTCCCCATGGTTATTCTCACGATGACCATCGAGCGCATGTCGATAGTCTGGGAGGAGCGTGGTCCTGCCGAGGCGATCCAGCAGGGGGTCGGCAGCCTGATCGTGGCGGCCATCTGCTTCAGCGTCATGGACGTCAACGTGCTGAAACATCTGTTCTTTGTCTTCCCGGAGTTGCTGCTCTGGGTGCTCGCGATCTGCCTCCTGCTGGGACGCTACAGTGGTTATCGGCTGCTGGAGCTGGTGCGATTCAAGTCTCTTGCAGCTCTCATGCGCTGATGCTGGCACTGATTCGCAAGCTCCAGGCCAACGGCGTGCTCGGACTTAACGAGCGCAACTGCGAGTACATCATGCGGTACAACCCCCGGCGCCTCTATCCGCTGGTGGACGACAAGCTTGCCACCAAGCGCCTGGCCATGGCGGCGGGCCTTCCGGTGCCTGATCTCTACGGTGTGATCGGCAGTCATCGGGAGGTGCGGGAGCTGCCGAAGATGGTCGCCGCGCACCGGGATTTCGTCGTGAAGCCCGCGCAGGGCTCTGGCGGGGACGGGATTCTCGTGGTTTCGGCACGGGTCAAGGAGCGGAACGTCTACCGCCTGGTTGATGGTTCGATCCTGGGCGAGGACGACATCGAACACCACCTGTCGAACATCATCAGCGGGCAGTACAGTCTGGGCGGGCACCGGGACGTGGCGCTGGTTGAGTACTGTGTGAAGTTCGATTCCACCTTTACCGAGCACTCCTTTCGGGGCGTTCCTGATATCCGGGTCATCGTGTTTCGCGGCTACCCGGTGCTCTGCATGGTTCGTCTGCCCACGCGGCGCTCCCATGGCAAGGCGAATCTGCACCAGGGTGCCGTGGGCGCGGGGCTTGATCTGGCCACAGGCGTGACCACCCACGGGGTCATAGGCAACTCCCCCGTGACGGAACATCCGGACACTGGTGCTGCCATTGCGGGCCTGCAGCTTCCCCAGTGGTCGTACCTGCTGGAATTCTCTGCGCGGTGTTACGAGCTGACCGGGCTTGGCTATCTCGGCGTCGACATAGTGCTCGATCGCGACAAGGGCCCGATGCTGCTGGAACTCAATGCACGACCGGGCCTCAATATCCAGATTGCCAATCGCTGCGGACTGCGCTCCCGTCTCGCGCTGGTAGAGCGCCAGGCGGCAGGCGCGCCTGTGGAAGAGCGCGTGGCCTATGCCATGCATACGCTGGCTGCCGCCGCACCAGCACTGAACTGACGGGATACAGAACCATGGGACACCAGACACCGCTTTACGCCGAACACGTTGCAGCGGGCGCCCGCATCGTGGAGTTCGGAGGCTGGGACATGCCGCTGCACTACGGCTCCGCGCTGGCAGAACATCACGCAGTCCGCCAGTCCTGTGGATTCTTTGACGTCTCACACATGACCGTCGTCGACGTTATGGGCCCCGATGCCACAGCGTTTCTCCGGCGCCTGCTGGCCAACGACATTGCGAAACTGCGGCTGCCCGGCCAGGGGCTCTACAGTTGCATGCTCAACGACGCCGGCGGTGTGGTGGACGATCTAATTGCTTACTGGACGGGGGATGATCGCTACCGGCTCATCGTCAACGCCGCAACCCGGGCGCAGGATCTCGCCTGGTTGGCGCGCATTGCGGACCGGGATGACGTCGTCCTCCGGCATCGGGACGATCTCCTTATGCTCGCCGTCCAGGGGCCAGCCGCGCGCCAGCGGGTCGCGCCCCTGCTGCCCGCTGGGCTCGGCGTGGCCGCGCTGGCGCTGCAGCCCTTTGGCTCCGTCTTGCAGGACGACGTGTTCGTGGCCCGGACGGGGTACACCGGTGAAGACGGTTTCGAGGTGGTCCTGCCGCAACCGGCGGGCCTTGCCCTGTGGCGGGCGCTGGCCGCTGCCGGGGTGCAGCGCTGCGGTCTTGGAGCGCGTGACACGCTGCGTCTGGAGGCGGCGCTGAATCTCTACGGGCAGGATATGGACGCCGGCACTTCCCCACTCACCTCGGCGCTCGCCTGGACCGTGGCCTTCGAGCCTGCCGACCGGCACTTTCGCGGGCGCGCTGCCCTGGAGCTGCAGAAGACGGCAGGCGTATCTGAGAAGTTGATCGGCCTGCTGCTGGAGGATCGCGGTATCATGCGCCACGGCCAGCGGGTGGTTACCCCTGCCGGTGAGGGTGTGATTACCAGCGGCGGCTTTTCCCCAACCATGGAACGGTCCATCGCTCTGGCCCGGGTGCCTGTAGCTGCGGTTGGGTTATGTCAGGTGGAGATTCGCTCGGCGCTGCGCGCTGCCCGCATCGTTCGCCCGCCCTTCGTCCGCAACGGCCGCGTACTCGTCGAGTAACAGGGACCACTGCATGAGACCAGTCGCATGAGTAATGTGCCGAACGATCTCCAGTACACCGCGGAACACGAGTGGGTGCGCCGGGAAGACGACGGGACCCTCGTCATCGGCATCACCGATCACGCCCAGCAGCAGCTGGGCGAGCTGGTCTACGTCGAACTGCCGGAAGTCGGCCGGGCACTGAAGCCGGGTGATGCGATGGCGGTTGTCGAGTCCACCAAGGCGGCGTCGGACGTTTACGCCCCGCTCGCCGGTGCCGTGCGCGCCGTGAACCCGGCGCTGACCGCCGAGCCGGAGCTGGTGAACACCGATCCCTACGGCGCGGGCTGGCTCGTGCGCCTGCAGGCCGCTGACTCCCAGTTGACCGGGCTGCTCGACGCCTCGGCCTATACCGCGTTGCTCGACGCTGCCGACTAGTTTCAGGACAGGACGTTCGTGCCGTTCATTCCCCACACCACTGAAGACACTGCCGCCATGCTGGGCGCGATTGGTGCCCACACCATCGAAGATCTGTTCGATGAGATCCCGGCAGCGCTGCGGGTAGACGGCCTGGCCGCAGTCCCCGTGGGCCTTTCCGAGGCCGCCGTTACCCGGCTCATGCGCGAGCGTGCGGCCCGCAACCGGGCGACGCTCTGTTTTCTGGGCGCCGGCGCCTACGAGCACCACATTCCGGCCGCCGTCTGGGAGATCGCTACGCGCGGCGAGTTCTACAGCGCCTACACGCCCTATCAGGCGGAGGCCAGCCAGGGCACGCTACAACTCATCTACGAATACCAGTCCATGCTGGCCGGGCTGACGGGTCTCGAGGTTTCCAACGCGTCGCTCTACGACGGGGCCACTGCCTTTGCCGAGGCCTGCCTGATGGCGGTGCGCGGTGCCCGGCAGGCGCGGGCCCGCCGGATCGCGGTCCCCCGCTATTTAAACCCGGTCTGGCTGAAAGTGGCCCGTGCCCTGGTGGCGGGCCAGGACATCGAGCTGGTAGAAATGGCGGCAACGGCAGGGCGCACCGACCTGGACGCGCTGGCCAACCTGGATGGCCAGGAGTTTGCCGCTGTCTGTATTCCCTACCCGAATTTCCTTGGCGGCTTCGAGCCCGTCGACGAACTCACCAACTGGGCCCATGCCCGGGGCATGCTGGTCATCGCTGCGTGCAACCCCACGGCACTGGCCCTGCTGAAACCCCCGGGGGAGTGGGGCGAGAAGGGTGCGGACATCGCCTGCGGTGAAGGCCAGCCCCTCGGTATTCCCCTCAGTTCCGGTGGCCCTTACTTTGGCTTTCTCACCTGTCGCAAGGCCCTGGTCCGGCAGATGCCGGGCCGGCTCGTCGGCGGTACCGTGGACGTGGACGGTCGTCCGGGATTCACGCTCACTCTCCAGGCCCGGGAGCAGCACATCCGCCGGTCGAAGGCCACCTCGAACATCTGCACCAACCAGGGCCTGATGGTGACCGCTGCAACCATCTACCTGTCCCTGGTCGGCAGCGAGGGACTGCGGCGGGTCGCTGCCCAGTGCCATGCCAACACCCGGGACCTGGTGGCTGCGCTGTGCAGCGTTGGCGGCGTCACGGCGCCGCTTGGACCCTTCTTCCACGAGGCGGTGCTGACCCTGCCCCGGCCTGTCGCGCCGGTGCTGCAGCAACTCGCCGCTGCCGGCATTCTCGGTGGCTATGATCTCTCCGCCGATTTTCCGGAGCTGGGGTCTGCCGTGCTGGTCTGTGCGACAGAGCTACGGATTGCTGAAGACGTTGCCGCCTATCGGCTGGCTCTTGCTGGCGTGCTGGGCGTGGCGGTTGCAGCCTGATGCGTGAACCCCTCATCTTTGACCAGGGCCGTCCCGGGCGTCGGGCTCCCTCCCAGGCGCCTGCCGTGGCCGCAGCCACGGACGACCTGCCGGTGGGCCTGATCCGTCGCACGCCGCCGCCCCTTCCGGAGGTGTCTGAGCTCCAGGTGGTGCGCCACTTCACGCGGCTTTCGCAGCTGAACTTCTCGATCGATACGCACTTCTACCCGCTGGGTTCCTGCACGATGAAGTACAACCCGCGGGCCGCCAACAAGATGGCCATGCTGCCCGGCTTTCTTGATCGCCATCCGCTCGAACCCGAGGCGCATGCCCAGGGCTTTCTCGAGTGCCTCTTCGACCTCCAGGAGATGCTGAAGGCGGCCACGGGCATGAGCGGCGTGTCACTCACACCCATGGCGGGCGCACAGGGTGAGTTTGCCGGCGTGGCGATGATCCGGGCCTATCACCGGGCGCGGGGCGACTCGGCCCGCGACCAGATCATCGTGCCCGATGCCGCCCACGGCACGAACCCGGCGACTGCCACGATGTGCGGCTGTGCCGTGGTGGAGATTCCCACGGGTCCCGACGGCGACGTGGACCTGGCGGCCCTGCGCCAGGTGGTCGGACCGCGGACGGCCGGCATCATGCTCACGAATCCCTCCACGCTCGGCGTTTTCGAGCGGCGGATTGCCGAGATTGCAGAGGTCGTGCACGGCGCGGGCGGCTTGCTGTACTACGACGGCGCCAACCTCAACGCGATTCTCGGCCGGACGCTTCCGGCAGCAATGGGCTTTGACGTCGTGCACATCAACCTGCACAAGACTTTCTCCACGCCCCACGGCGGCGGCGGACCGGGGGCGGGCATCGTCGCGGTAAACGACCGGCTGGAACCCTTTCTGCCCATCCCCATCGTCGGTCGCCGGGACGGCGCCGCTGGCCACGAGTACCGCTGGCTGGCCGAAGCCGAGCGTCCCAAGAGTATCGGCCGGCTCTCCGGCTTCATGGGTAACGCCGGGATTCTGCTCCGGGCCTATGTGTACATGCGCCTGCTGGGTGCCGAAGGCATGCGCCGCGTCTCCGGCTATGCGACGCTGAACGCCAACTACCTGATGAAGCGTCTGGCCGATGCCGGCTTCGCCCCCGCGTTCCCCCGGCGCCGTGCGAGTCACGAGTTCATCATTTCACTGAAGGACGTGACGCGGGATACTGGAGTCTCTGCCATGGACTTCGCGAAGGCACTGCTCGACAAGGGCTTTCACGCCCCGACCACCTACTTTCCGATGCTGGTCCCCGAGTGCCTGCTGATCGAACCCACGGAGAGCGAAGCCCGGCAGGAGCTGGACGCCTTTGCCCAGGCACTCATCGATATCCGTGATCTGGCCTTCAAAGACGCCGCAGCGGTGAAGAGCGCCCCGCTGACCCTGCCCGTGCGGCGTCTCGACGAGGTGCGGGCTGCCAGGCAGCTGGACCTCACCTGGCAGAGCCGGACCGACTCCCCGCCTGTCCGCCTCCCTCAGACCCCCAATTAGGCCCGCATTAGGAGTGTCCATTTGTCTGCCCTGATCTGTGGCTCGATAGCCTACGACAACATCATGGTGTTCCCGGGCCGCTTCAAGGAGCACATCCTTCCGGACCAGATCCACATCCTGAATGTCTCGTTCCTGGTTCCGGAACTGCGCCGCGAGTTTGGCGGCTGCGCCGGCAACGTCGCGTACAACCTCCGGCTGCTGGGTGGCGACCCGCGCATCATGGCGACGGTGGGTAGCGATTTCGGCCCCTACCGGGCCTGGCTTGCCCGCCAGGGCGTGAACCTGTCCCACGTCCTGGAAGTGCCCGAGATGCTGACGGCACAGGCCTACATCACCACGGACTTGGACGATAACCAGATCACCGCGTTTCATCCCGGCGCCATGAATGAAGCGCATCGCATTACCGTGCCCGTTGGTGCGGCGCGGTCGGACGCCGGCATTACGCTGGCCGTCGTGTCCCCTGACGGGCGGCAAGGCATGGTGGAGCACGCGGCGCAGCTGCACGACGCCGGCATTCCTTTCATCTTCGACCCGGGCCAGGGACTGCCCATGTTCGACGGCCTCGACCTCCGTCACTTCGTTGACCGGGCAACCTGGGTCGCCGTGAATGACTATGAGGCCCGCCTGCTCACCGATCGTACGGGCTGGACTGAGGACGAGGTGGCGGGCAAGGTCAAGGCCCTGATCGTGACCCACGGCGCACTGGGTTCGACCATCTGGGCTGGTGGCGAGCGTATTGAGATTCCCGCCGTAAAGCCCCGTGCGGTTCTCGATCCAACGGGCTGTGGTGACGCCTACCGTGCGGGACTTCTGTACGGCATTACCCGTAATCTGCCCTGGGCGGATACGGGTCGCCTGGCGTCCCTGCTCGGCGCGCTCAAGATCGCCCACAAGGGCACGCAGAACCATCACTTCACCCCTGCTTCCCTCGCGACGGAGTTCCAGGCGGCATTCGGGCATGAGCTGCGGCTCTAACCGGTCCTTCAGTGGGCACTTACTGCTGGCGTTCGCGCTGCTCTCGCCGGCCGTCCAGGGCGCCGATGGCGTGGAGCCGGCGGCCTGGCGCAGGACCCTCGAGCGCATAGCGCCGTCGGTGGTGTCCATCCAGGTGGATGGCACCCGGGCTTTCGACACGGAGTGGAACGAATCGAGCCAGGCCACGGGCTTCGTCGTGGACGCGGAACGTGGGCTGATCCTCACCAATCGCCACGTGGTCACCGCCGGTCCGGTGCGGGCCGAGGGCCTGTTCAACAATCAGGAGGAAGTGGAGCTGATACCTGTCTATCGGGATCCGGTTCATGATTTCGGCTTCTATCGCTACGATCCGGCGGCGCTCAGATACATCAAGCCCAAGGCGTTGCCGCTGTACCCCGCCGGCGCCGAGATTGGCCGGGAAATCCGCGTCATCGGCAACGACGACGGCGAGCAGCTGTCCATCCTCTCCGGCACCCTGGCACGCCTGCGGCGGGAAGCGCCGGACTACGGGCGCGGGAAGTACAACGACTTCAACACCTTCTACCTGCAGGCGGCGTCCTCCACGTCCGGCGGTTCGTCCGGCTCGCCGGTCATCGACATCGAGGGGCGGGTGATAGCCCTTAATGCCGGGGCCAGCACCCAGGCGGCGTCCAGTTTCTTCCTGCCACTCGATCGGGTACAGCGGGCACTCAAGCTGCTCCAGGCGGGCGAGCCTGTCACTCGCGGGACGCTCGGGACGATCTTCCGCTACACGGCCTTCGACGAGTTACGCCGGCTGGGCCTGCGGGAGCCCACGGAGCGGGCTGTTCGGGCGAGATTTTCTGACGGGATCGGCATGCTGGTGGTGGGGGAGGTCCTGCCCGGTAGCGTTGCCGATGGCAAACTCCAGGTCGGCGACATCCTCGTGCGAGTCAACGGGGAGTACCTCACCGAGTTCGCGCCACTGGACAGCATTGTGGATGACCGCGTCGGTCAGGCAGTGAACCTGGGCGTGGAGCGGGGTGGGCGCGAACTGGTCTTCACCCTGACGGTAGGGAACCTGTATCAGGTCAGCCCGGATGAGTACCTGCAGTTCGGCGATGCTGTGCTCAATAACCTGTCCTATCAGCAGGCGCGACATTTCAATCGGGCTCCCGAAGGGCTGTTCGTCGCCAACCCGGGCTTTGTCTTCGCTGCGGCCGGTATCCCCCGGGGTAGCGTTATCGTTGGCATCGACGGGGAGCCCGTTAGACAACTGGACGACCTGGAGCGCCTGCTGGCGGGCAAGGCTGATCAGCAGCGGTTCACAGTGCGCTTCATTACCCTGGACGAGCCCGGATCCAGCAGAGTCCGGGTGGTGCGCATGGACCGGCGCTGGTTTCCCGCCGTGCGCTGCCGCCGGGACGACCGGCTCGGAGAGTGGCCGTGCCGGACTCTGGACCCGGGACCGCCGTCACCGGGACCGGAAGGCGGCGTGGCCCGCTTCGTCGACCAGCCCGACGCGCGCTTACGCAAGATTGCGCCCTCCCTCGTGCTGGTCAACTTCGACATGCCCTACATAGTCTCGGGCGTGTCCGAGCAGCACTACTATGGGACGGGCCTCGTGGTTGATGCCGAGCGGGGCTACGTTGTGGTGGATCGCAATACGATCCCCGAGGCTATCGGCGATGTGCGCCTGACCTTCGGCGGTTCGCTCGAGATTCCGGGCCGCGTGGCCTACCTCCATCCGCTCCACAACCTCGCGCTCGTGGCTTACGATCCGGCGCTGATTGCGGGCTCGACAGTCACCGCGGCGCGCTTCGCCCCGCGGGTACCCAAGCCGGGAGATGACCTGTGGGTTGCGGGCCTGCGCAAGGGCGAAACCCTAGCCTCCCAGGCCGCAGTCTTCGCCTCTTTTGAGCCGGTGTCCTACCCGTTGTCGCGGACGATGCGGTTCCGGGAATCGAATCTGGAGACTCTCAACCTGGTCAGCGGCCCTCGCGATCTGGACGGCGTGGTCGTGAATGCAAAAGGTGAGGTGGCCGCGCTCTGGGCGAGCTTTGCGTGGCAGGGTTCGGGCGAGCTTGCCCAGGAAAGCCGCGGCCTGCCGGTGGAGTATGTGCGCGAGCTGGTGGATCTCGTCGCGACGGGCCGGGAACTGAGATCCCTCGAGGTGGAGTGGACGCAGATGCCCCTGGCGGCCGCGCGGCGGCTGGGTCTGCCCGCCGACTGGGTGCAGCGGATCGGTGACCACGACCCGGAGCGCCGGCGCCTGCTGAGCGTGGCCCGGACAGTGGCCGGCACGCCCGCTGCCGGCGCCTTCCAGCCGGGTGACCTGTTGCTGACCATCGACGGCGAACCGGCAACGCGCTTTCGCGAGGTGGAAGATCGCGCTCAGAAACCAACCGTGGTTGTCGAGGTTTTCCGGGACGGGCAGGTCCGCCTGCTCGACGTGGCGACGGTGGTCCTGGATGGCGCTGGCGTGCGCCGCGCGGTGATGTGGGCGGGCGCACTCCTGCAGGCGCCCTATCGGGACATGGCCGCCCAGCGGGGCGTGGAACCGACGGGCGTGTACGTTTCCTATTTCGCCTTTGGCTCGCCAGCCTCCCGCTATGGGTTGTATGCCGGGCGGCGTATCACGCAGGTTGACGGCACCCCTGTCGCGGATCTGGATGAATTCATCAACGTGGTGCGCACCAAGCGCAACCGGGATGCAGTGCGCCTGACCACAATGACCTGGAACAAGCAGCTGGAAGTGCTGACGCTTAAGCTGGACGACACCTACTGGCCCGCCTGGGAGATCAACTGGCAGGACGGCATCTGGCGCCGCACTGATCTCCCGTAGGAGCGGGTTCACCCGCGACCCGCTATGACTGGCCCGCGCTGCCCCCGCGCACAGTTCAGCGCCGGTCCGCGCTCCTACGGGCGTGAGGCGGGTTTTAGCGCAGAAAACTTTGCGCGCCAGTCAGTTACCGGCGGGCCGGCCCTTGCACTGATCTCGAAGGTGCGGTTGCGGGCTTCCGGGTACTTCAAGGCAGCGACGCAGACGCGGGCGACGTCGGCCCGGGTGATGGTGGTCTGCGCGCTGACCGTGTCGCCCTGCTCGAACACGATGTCCTTGTCACCACCTGCCGCGTTCAGCAGTCCCCCCGGCCGCACCACGGTGTAGGGCACGCCGCTGGCGCGCAGGGCGTCTTCACCCTTGAGCTTCCAGATGAGCACGTTACCAAACAGCTTGTTCAGCGAGTTGTCGGGCTGGGTGACCGAACGGGACGAAACCAGGATGAACTGCCGGGCCCGGCTGGCGACGGCAGCGTCCACCAGGTTCTTGACGCCCTGGTAGTCGATCGCTTCAGGCCGGTCCGGGCCCTTCGCACCCCGGGCGCCCACCGCAGAGATCACCGCGTCGGTGCCGGCGAAGGCGCTCGCCAGCGTGGCCGGGTCCTTGATGTCACCCTGCACGAGCTCGACCTTGTCGCCGAGCATCTTGCGGGCCTTGGCCGTGTCCCGCACCAGCGCCCGGACCTCGTAGCCACTGGCGAGCAGTTCGCTGACGATCAGGCTGCCCGTCTGGCCCGTGGCCCCGGCCACCAGCACTTTCTTCGGTGGCGCGGTTGGGCTGGCAGTGCAGCCTGCGAGCGCGATACTCGCTGCCAGGCCGGCGGTGAGGGCAAGCAGGCCGCGACGGGTGAGGATGGTGAGGGCAGATCGGGTGACGCGCATGAGTATTGACTCCAGTGGCTTGAATGTCAGGGGGCTTCTGTCCGGGTGCGAAACGCCGCAATGGCGACGAGGAGCCAGGCCAGCATGAAGGAACCGCCACCCAGCGGGGCGAACTGGCCCACCGGGGCCAGGCCGAGGGAGTTCACATAGATCGTGCCCGAAAACAGCACGAGCCCCAGGGCCATCAGGCCACCAGCCCAGGCCACCAGGGGGGAGTTGCCGAGGCGCGGGGCAATCAGGGCGAGCAGAATCAGGCCCAGGGAGTGGTAGAACTGGAGCTCCGTGGCCCAGTGCCAGGACGCCTGCTGGGCCGGTGTGAGAACGTTCTTCAGGGCGTGAAAACCCAGGGCGCTGAGTTGCGTGGCCGTGAGCAGGGACAGACTGCCGATGATGAGCAGAACGCGGGACAACCGGGGCAGCGATACTGATGACATGGCAGTGGGCATGACACGTTCCTTAAGTCCGCTTCCGAGGCATTAAAGCATGACGGCCCGCCTCTCGAAATCCGGGGTCATGGCGGCGCTCCAGTGCGAGCGACGGCTGTGGCTGGAAGTCCACCAGCCAGGGCTTGCCCGGGTCTCGGCCAGCACCCAGGCTGCGTTCAGCCAAGGGCATGCTGTGGGCGAGCTGGCGCAGGAACTCTACACTCCCGGGTAGGAGCGCCCTGTAGGAGCGCCTTTAGGCGCGATCACGGTGCATCGCGCCTGAAGGCGCTGCTACCCGCGACCTTTTGCTCACGGGTATCATCTGCGGGATGGAAATGCGTAGTCTCGGCAAAACCGGCGAATCCGTCTCCGCTCTGGGCCTCGGCTGCATGGGCATGGTGGGCTGGTATGGCGCGCGGGATGACAAGGAAGCGGCCGCCACACTGAACCGCGCGCTGGATTTGGGCATCAATCATCTCGACACCGCAGCCGTCTATCAGGACGGGGCCAGCGAACGCTTTGTCGGCGAGTGCATCCGGAAACGTCGTCAGGAAGTGTTCCTGGCCACGAAGTGCGGGCTGGCGCGCACGCACAGCGGCGCCATCGGTGCGGACAACCACCCCCGGACTATTCGCGCCTCCTGCGATGCCAGCCTCCAGCGCCTCGGCGTGGACCACATCGATCTCTTGTATCTGCATCGCATCGACCCCGCGGTGCCGATCACCGAGTCCATGGGCGCCATGGGTGATCTGGTTACTGCTGGCAAGATCCGTTACATCGGCTTGTCCGAGGCTTCACCGATCACTCTGCGCCGTGCCCATGCGCTGCATCCGGTAGCGGCCCTGCAGAGTGAGCTCTCGCCCTGGACGCGCAGTGCGTGCCGCCCTTCCCTCGAGGTGTGCCGGGAGCTCGGTATCGGCTTCGTCGCCTACAGCCCGCTCGGCCGCGGTTTTCTGACAGGCGCCATCGGGAGTGCCGCCGAGCTGGCTGCGGACGACACGCGGCGCCTGTTTCCCCGTTTCCAGCCCGACAACCTCGACCGCAACCTGGTGGTCGCGCAGCGCCTGAAGGAACTCGCCCGGAGAGTGGGCTGCACGCCGGCCCAGCTGTCCCTGGCCTGGGTGCTTGCCCAGTGGGAGGGAGTTCTGCCCATACCCGGGACGAAGAAGCGCCGTTACCTGGACGAGAACGCCGCAGCCACAGACATCCGCTTGTCGCCGGAGCAGCTCGCCGCCATCGAACGGGAAGTTCCCGAAGACCTGGTGCAGGGCGAGCGGTATCCGGACAGCATGCTCGGTACCCTGAATGTCTAGGGCCCCGGGGTATTCTCTCTTCCTGCTCGCCGGCTGGTTTGCGCTGGCGCTGGTCCTCGGCGGTTGCGCGTTGACCAAGCGCCACCTCGAGCCGCCGACCGCAACCCTGAAGGGCGTGACGCCCGAGGCCCTCGGCCGGGACGGGCAGGTCTTCCGTTGCAGGCTGCTGCTGGAGAACCCCAACACCGAGGATCTGAAGGTCGTTGGGGGTCGGGTCACGCTGGAACTGGCCGGCCTGAAGGCAGCGTCTGCCACGCCGATGGAGAACTTCGTGCTGCCAGGCCTGGCATCCAAAGAGGTGGATATGCGGGTTACGATGGATCTGCTGTCCGGGCTGTCCGGCGCGCTCCGCCTGTTGTCCTCCGGCAAGACAGAACTGGATTACACCTTAAAGGGCTACGTCGATCTGGACGTGACGGCGCTGGGTCGCCTGCCATTCAAGTCGACCGGCAAGGTGACGCTCGATAACCTGCTGCGACAGGTGCCCGGACTCTTGAGTCCGGCGCCGGCTTCCCCGGCAGATGGCTGATCTGAACTCAGGAGGTAGAGGTACATTATGACCACGTTGCGTGAAAAGGTTGCCGGTGAGCGGCGCCGGCTCAAGTCCGTCCGGGAAACACTCACCGTTGCCGTGTCCCGAAAATCCGGGGGCGACAGCGCGTTTGCCCCGTTTTACGTGGCGATCGGTGACTACATTGAAACCGCCATGGGCAGGTTGCACGCCCAGGACGTAAAGATGGGCAACATGATTCGTGACAAGCTCGGCACGCTCGATGCCCCGTCGGAGCAGGCCCTGCGGGAGCTGGATGAGCGGCTGGCCGGCAATCAGGATCACCTCCGGGCCCTGACGACGGCCAGGAAAGTCCTGGTGTCTGCCCCGGACGCCGCTGCCCTGGAGCGCTTCGAGACTGTGGGTGCGGCCTACACCCAGTACATCGTTGCCAGCATGGGCCATCACGGCGGTACCACGGATCTCGCGGGCCGGCTGTTCAGCCAGGAAGACTGGGAGCACATGGCCGGGATCAGCGAAGAGGACACCCGCACGGAACAGCGGCTGTATGCGCTGGTCTTCGCTGCCCTGCCTGCCGCTCTTAATGACCTGCGGCCAGCGAGCTGAGACCACCCTGATGCGCTCGAAGCCGCGCCTTCTGCGTGGTCACTGGGTCTCTCTACTGGTGGCCACCGGGTTAGCGGCCAGTGGCCCGTGCCTGGCGAAAACCCTGTTCGCCGACTCCGTCGTCGTCACGGAGGCCCTCGATGATGATCTTTACGCTGCAGGGGGTGAAGTGCGGATCGAGGGCGCCATTGCGGGTGCTGCAATGCTGGCCGCAGGCAGTGCGGAGGTCTCTGGCGACGTCGAGGGCGATGTGACGCTGCTCGGCGGCCGGATCGACCTGGGCGGCGGCGTGGGCGACGACCTCCGTGCTGCGGGCGGCAATGTGCAGTTCACGGGCTTCATCACGGACGAGGCGGTCATTGCTGGCGGCACGGTCACTGTGGGACCCGAAAGCGCGATTGGCGGTCGAACCTGGATAGCGGCCGGGACCGCAGACCTGGCGGGTCAAATGGGGTCTGACCTGCGGGTGCTCGCGGGCACCGTCGTCATTTCCGGTCAGGTGGCCGGCAACGTGGAAATCACGGCGCGGGAAATCCGCCTGGAACCGGGCGCGGTCATTGGCGGCGATCTCATCTGGCGCAGCAGTCAGCCACCGACGATCGCCGAGGACGCACAGATTCTGGGCGAGGTCCGGGCCGCCGGCGGCCCGGTAGTGGAGAACCTCGTCGACGGGTCGGCGGAGCGCGTTGCCGGAGGGTGGGCCCTGGGCATTGCCGTGGCCGCTGCGGCGCTGGTGCTGCTCTGGTTCGCGCCGCAACTGGTAACCCGCACCGCCGGGGTTTTCCAGGCGGCGCCCGGCCGTACCCTTCTGCTGGGCGCGGCGTCCCTTGTACTGACCCCGCTCATCGCGTTCGTCCTGTTCGTGACAGTGCTCGGCTGGCTCCTGGGACTGATTGTGTTTGCCGGCTATGTGTTTGGCGTTCTGCTCGCCGGGCTCCTGGGTCTCCTGATCGTCGTGCAGTCGCTGCGGGGCAGGTTTGGAGCCGCATCCGGCGGGTGGCTCACCGTCGTCCTGCTGCTGCTCGTCGTGGGCGCTCTGCTGCTGGCCAGGGACGTGCCGGTGCTGGGCGCTGCGGCGCCCGCGCTGCTGATCCTCGCGGGTTTCGGCGCACTCACCGCGCTAGTGACAGGACGGTCGGCGACTAGCCTGTCTGCAGCACCCGGTCGCCCACAAAGGGATTAGTCCAATCATGCTGGGGTACACTCCGGCAGGTCAACGAGCGAACCGCGTCTCACTTCGGACTCAAGCGGTTGCCAGCGCAGGTCGATAACGTGACGCGGGGCTATAACGTGGCCCGAATTGAACGTGCGTGGGGCCAGCCGGTCGCCGCCAACTTGGGGAGTCGCAATGCAACTCGGAATGATCGGTCTCGGCCGGATGGGCGCCAACATGGTGCGCCGCCTGATGCAGCACGGCCATGAGTGTGTGGTCTTTGACGCCAACGCCGATGCGGTGGCTGAACTGAACTCTGCCGGAGCGAAGGGCACGTCCTCTATCGAGGAGTTCATCAAGCAGCTCAAGGTGCCAAGAGCAGTGTGGATCATGCTCCCAGTGCCGGTGGTGGAGGGCGTGGTGAAGACTGTCGCCGCTCACCTGCAGAAGGGTGACATCCTGATCGATGGGGGCAATTCACCCTTTGAAAATGCCATCCGCCGGGCGGGTGAACTCAGGCCGAAGGGGATCCACTATGTCGACGTCGGGACCAGCGGCGGCGTCTGGGGGCTGGAACGCGGGTACTGCCTGATGATCGGTGGGGCGCCCGAAGCCGTGCAGCATCTGGAGCCCATCTTTCGCGACCTGGCGCCGGGCAAGGGCGACATCGAGCCGGTCGCCGGTCGGGATGCGAACGATCCGGCGTCGAAGGGTTACCTGCACTGCGGCCCGCCGGGTGCAGGCCACTTCGTCAAGATGGTTCACAACGGCATTGAGTACGGAATGATGGCGGCCTACGCGGAGGGCTTTAACCTGCTTCGTCACGCCGGCGCTGGCCTGCTGGAGGGGCCCGCAGCCCCCGACTCGCCAGAACGCTACCAGTACAACTTCGATCTGGGGGCTGTCGCCGAGCTGTGGCGGCGGGGCAGCGTCGTGACCTCCTGGCTGCTAGACCTGACGGCTATCTCGCTGGCTGACGATCCGCAGCTGAAGGGCTTCCAGGGGCGGGTGTCGGATTCCGGCGAGGGCCGCTGGACCCTGAAGGCAGCCATCGACACGTCAGTGCCGGTGCCTGTGCTCTCCGCTGCTCTCTACTCCCGGTTCGAATCCCGGGGCGAAGCGGAATTCGCCAATCGCCTGCTGTCTGCGATGCGCTTCCAGTTCGGTGGTCACCGGGAAACGGGCCAGTCATGACGGAACGGTCCGATGCCGTCGTTCTGCTCGGCGCCACCGGCGATCTGGCCCACCGCAAGATCTATCCCGCGCTCAAGGCCATGGTGAAGCGGGGTACCCTGGATGCGCCTGTCATTGGTGTCGCTCGTTCCGGGTGGAAGCTGGAGCAGTTCCAGGAGCGCGTGCGGGACAGTCTCGACAAGCGCACCAAGGACGCGACGTCGCCCCCGGCGGAGAAGCTGATCTCGCTGCTGGCCTACGTGGACGGCGACTACCAAGCGCCGGAGACTTTTGCGCGCCTCAAGGAAGCGCTCAAGGACGCGAAGGCGCCGCTGTTCTACCTGGCGATACCGCCGAGCCTGTTCGGCCCCGTCGTCAAGCTGCTGGGGGAGTCCGGCTGCGCGAAGAATGCGCGGGTGGTGGTGGAGAAGCCCTTTGGCCGGGACCTCGCGTCTGCCAAGGCCCTGAACCACACCCTGCACAGCGTGTTTCCCGAGACGGCCATTTTCCGTATCGATCATTTTCTCGGCAAGGAGCCTGTGCAGAACCTGCTGTACTTCCGTTTTGCCAACTCCTTCCTCGAGCCCATCTGGAACCGCAATTATGTGGAGAGCGTCCAGATCACGATGGCGGAGCAGATTGGCGTCGAAGGCCGGGGCAAGTTCTACGAGGAGGTCGGTGCGATTCGCGACGTCGTGCAGAACCACCTGCTGGAAGTGGTCGCGAGCCTCGGGATGGATCCGCCGGTCGGTTACTGGGGCGAAGCCCAGCGCGACGAGCGCATCAAGGTGTTGCGGGCTATCAGCCCCTTTACCACCCAGAGCATGGTGCGCGGCCAATACAAGGGCTACCGGGGTGACGTTGGCGTAGCGCCGGACTCGGACGTGGAGACCTACGCCGCCATGGAGCTGCACCTGAACTCCTGGCGCTGGCAGGGCGTGCCGTTCTTCATCCGTGCAGGCAAGTCGCTGCCCGTCACTGCAACTGAAGTGATGGTGATCCTGAAGGCGCCACCCCAGCAGGTTTTCGACGAGCCGGTGCCTCCCCAGTCGAATTACTTCCGCTTCCGCCTGGGACCCAACCAGGTGGCGATCGCCGTCGGGGCCCGCACCAAGACGCCTGGTGAGCGCATGGCGGGCGAGGAGGTGGAACTCTACGTCTGTAACGCCACCAGCGAGGCGAAGGAAGCTTACGAGCGCCTGATTGGCGACGCGATGAGCGGTGATGCCACGCTGTTCGCCCGGGAAGACAGTGTGGAAGCAGCCTGGGCGATCTGCGATCCGATCCTCGACAGGAGTGGTCCGGCCTATCGGTATGAGCAGGGCAGCTGGGGTCCCCGCGAGGCGGATCGCATGGTGGCTGCCTTCGGTGGCTGGTACAACCCGACCCAGGACGGGGTCGGGCGCGGCACTTAAGCTCAGCTCGGGCGAGGCAGGATGCGGCTGGAAGTTGCCAGGACGGCAGAGGGTGCGGCCGGGGTCGCTGCGCGTCTCATCGCCACGGTGCTGGGGATTGCCATCGGGCGAAGAACCCGTGCCTCGCTGGCGTTGAGTGGCGGCACGTCGCCCCTGCCGATGCTCCGGGCACTGGGGCAGGAGCCCCTGGACTGGTCGGCAGTCCATGTTTACCAGGTTGACGAGCGGGTGGTCGCCCGGGGCGACTCGGCACGCAACCTGTCGGCCCTGCACGAGATCCTGGTCTGGCGTGGGCCATTGCCGCGCCGGAATTTGCACCCCATGTGGGTCGATCGTGCAGATCTGGCCGGCGCTGCCGACTCCTACGCCGCGGAACTGGCCCAGGTAGCGGGCGACCCGCCGATACTGGACCTCGTCCATCTTGGCCTCGGCAGTGATGGCCACACGGCCTCATTGTTTCCCGGAGATCCGGTGCTCGAGGTCAAAGACCAGAGTGTCGCGTTGACCGCCGAGCACAACGGCCACCGGCGGATGACGCTGACCTACCCCCTGCTGAATCGGGCCCGGAGCGTGGTCTGGTTCGTCACGGGTGCGGACAAGTCGGGTGTCGTCGCTGATCTCTACGCAGGGGGCGCACCGTTTCCCGCCGGCCGGGTGGCCCGGCGCCGCGCGGTCCTGGTGGCAGACGAGCCAGCAGCCAGGGAAGCGTCGGTGCCGAAACGGCGGCGCCCCCCCGCCCGCTCAGTCGTCGTGCCGCTCCGTAAAACCGACAAGTAGGAGCGCCGACCGGCGCGATCGGTACCGCGATCGATAGAGGTCGCGCGTGAACGCGCTCCTACAGCCGCCCCTAAGGTCCGGTACCTTTTCGGAGGTCGAGGGCCCGGGGTTGGCCGTCGCCGGTCGCCTGGTAAGCGACCGTGTGATCACCGGCGATGGTGCGCCAGGCTTTCTCCGGATCTGGCCCCGCCACGTCGAAGGTGTCGAAGCCGCAGCGGTGCATGAAGTGCAGCTGCTCTTGCAGTACGTCTCCCACCGCGCGGATCTCGCCGGCGAACTTGAAGCGCTCGCGCAGCATGCGGGCGTGAGTGTAGGCCCGACCATCGCGATACTTCGGGAACTCAAGAGCGATGACGCTGAAGTGCCCGAGATCTGCAGCCACCAGCCGGGGAGGCTGATCGCTCTTCAGGCGCAGTCCCAGCCGCTGCCCGGAGGCGAGCAATCCGCTCCGTTGCGTCTGCCACTGCTCGAGGCTGACGATCAGCGGCACACCGTCGGGCAGGCGCTCCAGCCCGGACGCATCCGTGAACGGATCCGGCACGAGCCGGCCCTCGCGAATCAGCCCCATCAGGCCACTGCCGGCCGGCGCTGGGGGGTCTTGCCGTAGACAGCCTCCTTGAAAGGCTCCAGTCCAACGCGCCGGTAGGTATCCAGGAAGCGCTCGTCACCCTCCCGCAGGGCCTTGTACCGGGTGACGATCGCCTCGATCGCCACGGGCACTTCGGCTGCCGAGATGCTGCGGCCCAGGCGATCGCCCAGTGACGCGTCTTCGCCAGAGGAGCCACCCAGGGTGAGCTGGTAAAACTCCAGGCCATTCTTCTCGACCCCAAGAATGCCGATGTGACCCACGTGATGGTGGCCGCAGGCGTTCATGCAGCCCGAGATATTGATCGTGAGCTCGCCGATGTCCTGCAGCGCAGCCACATCGGTGAAGTGCCGGCCGATGTCCTGGGCAACGGGGATCGCGCGGGCATTGGCGAGCGCGCAGAAGTCGAGTCCGGGGCAGGCGATGATGTCCGTCAGACTGCCGATATTGGGCGTGGCCAGCGACAGGCTTTGCAGGTCCTGCCACAGCGCCTGCAGGTCGACCTGCCGGACATCCGGGAACACCAGGTTTTGCCGATGGGACACCCGCAACTCGCCCAGGCTGAAGCGGTCGGCGAGTTCGGCCACCTTGTCCATCTGGTCGGCAGTGAGGTCGCCGGGGGCGATACCCGGGGCCTTCAGGGATAGATTGACGATGGCGTAACCCGGCGTTCGGTGAGCCACGACATTGGCGCGGTTCCAGACCTCGAAAGCAGGGTCCGCGCTGCGCTGCGCGGCCACTAGTGCTGCGGCATCCGGAATCTGCTCCCACGCCGGGTCGGCGAAGTAGGCGGTGATGCGCTCGATCTCCGCGCGGGGAACGGCGAGCTGCGGGGTGAAGCGGATCTGCTCCCACTCCTCATCCACCAGCCGGCGAAACTCCTCAGCACCGAGCGCATTGACCTGCACCTTGATGCGGGCCTTCTGGAGGTTGTCCCGACGACCACCCAGGTTATAGATGCGCAGAATGGCTTCCAGGTAGGACAGCAGGTCTTCCTTGGCCAGCCACTCCCGGATGGTATGGCCGACGTAGGGCAAGCGGCCCTGACCACCGCCCACGATCACTTCGAAGCCGATGACCCCGGCGGCATTGGGTCGCAGGTACAGACCCACGTCGTGCAGTTTCACCGCGGCCCGGTCCTGGGGTGCGCCCGACACGGCGATCTTGAACTTGCGGGGCAGGTAGGAAAACTCCGGGTGCAGGATGGACCACTGGCGAATCAATTCGCACCAGGGTCGCGGGTCTTCGATCTCGTCCTGTGCCCGGCCGGCGAACTGATCCGCAGTGATGTTGCGCACGCAGTTTCCCGACGACTGCATGGCGTTCATTTCGACAGCTGCCAGAGCTGCCAGCACATCCGGGGTCTCGTCGAGCTTGATCCAGTTGTACTGGATGTTCTGGCGAGTCGTGAAGTGGCCGAAGTTCCGGTCGTAGCGCCGGGCGATGAAGGCCAACTGGCGCAGCTGTCGGGAGGAGAGGCAGCCGTAGGGAATATTTACCCGGAGCATGTAGGCATGCAGCTGGAGGTAAAGACCGTTCATCAGGCGCAGGGGCTTGAACTGGTCCTCCGTCAGGTCGCCGGTGAGTCGCCGGGCGACCTGACGCCGGAAGGTGGCGACGCGCTCTGCCACCAGCGTGTGGTCGAATTCATCATAGCGGTACATGGCGTTCCAGCTAATCCTCGAGGTCGGTTCGTACGGTGGGCCCGGCGGCCCGGATGGCCTCCCGGAAGGATACCGGCTGCCGGCGCCCGCCTTCATCCCGAATGTCGATCAGGTAGGGTTCCACCACAGCGTTCCGGGACTCAGCCAGTTGGGCGTCAGCAAGGAGCCGCTGCGCTGCAACCGGGTCGCCGGCTACCGCGCCCCGGGCAATGTCCCCAACCCAGCCTCCGTCGGCCGCCAGAAAGACGACCTGGCCGTCAGCCAGCCGGTTGGCAAGAACCATTTGTCCCGTCGGGTCCATGAGGATAGATTTGCAGTGGGTAGCTGCTGGGGTCTCAAGCTTAGCCACGCTCCGGAGGGCTGGATAGTCAGTTTGGTTGCATGCATATGCCGGAGTCATGACGTGGAAGACAAAAACTGCCCGGGTTCGGGGCTGGTCCTGGCCACCGCGGCCCTGTTGTGGGGTTCCCTGACCGTGGCGGCGACCGGCACCACCGACACTCGCCTTGACCGTCTGGCACCGGAGCACAGGGCTTTGGCGTTGCGCATGGTGGATTTCATGGACCGGGCGGACCAGAAGTACTTCGCGCGGGCCCAGGCGCTGAACGGGGGCGTGGCCCTGACCGGTCCGGAGGACACTTTAAGGCGCGAGACGGACGACTCGATCTACTCCGTCCGGGTGACCCGCGGCCCGATCGTCGAGAAGCTCGGCCGCCTGGTTGCGGAGGGCAAGAAAACCCAGCCGGGGCGCCGGGAGGGGGTGCTGGTCTGGAGCCGCTTTTACTCCATCGACGTGCACCCGAAGACGCCGCTGGTGGGCATGCTCCACGCCACCCTGGTGCTCCAGTTTTATGAGGACGGCTCAGGCTTCGCGGGGGGCTGGCTGGGCGTGATGAACGGCACGCGTGTCGCTGCAGACATGCAACGGCTGACGAAGGTCGTCGACACCCAGTTTGCCAACTACGGGAGGAGCCCAGCCGTCTACCGGGGCCTGATGGTCAAGGGCACGGAAGACACTATTGCGGCCTTCCGGCGCCAACCGGATCCCTGTGGGGTGTCGTTCTACGGGCCGCCAGTTTTTCCCGGGGACCTGGCCCGGTCCTACGAACTGATCGAGGGCCTGTTCGAGCAATTCACGGACGCCTATCTGGACCTGATCCCCCGGCGAACAGGGGTCACCGTCTCGGCGACGGATCTGGCGAGCCAGGAGGCCATGCGCAAGCGCTGGCTGGTGGATCAGCTCTATAGCGACCCGTTTGCCAGCAAGCTCGTGCCCTTTGAAGTGTGGTCCCTCGCCAACGTGCCGCCCACGGTTAGCTTTTAGCGTCAACTTTCGGGCGGATCCGGCGGGGCGCTTCTCGCCCGCCGCCGCCGGAGCAGTTCCGCCACGACGGGGACGAAGGGCAGGATGGCACCCAGGAGAATGACGCTCCAGTGCATGTAAAGCCCGATCAGGACGAGAAAGAGCCCGAGAGCAATCAACCAGAACCAGCCACCCATAAGACAGCATAAATCCCGGTCGGGTCGGGCGCAGAAAAAATCAGCCCCCGACCCGCGTGCGGCGGGGTCGGGGGCTGAGCCGGGTCGCCTCTCATGGAGGATCGAGGACTGCCCGGCCAGATATTGTTATATCGAGGCAAAATCCGGAAAGAATCACCCAAACGGGTGATATTTGGTCAGCTGGGGGAATCAATCCGTTAGTCCCGGACCTCGTCCACCGTCGCCTGGCCGGACAACCGGCGGCGCATGTGGGCCCAGGACATGCCCACCGTCAGGATCACGGCCACCCCGATCAGGATGATCCAGGTGAGAGTGGTGCTGGAGGTGGAGTTCACCACGTCGTAGAAAAACAGCATCCAGACGAGCACGGCGAACAGGCTGCCTACCAGCAGGATGCCGAGCAGACCGAGCGCCTTCCGGGTGGCCTGGACGAACAGCACCCAGCCAATCAGCAGCGCGATGCCGGCCAGCACGTGGAGAGGCCCGAGGCTGCTGCTCAGGAACGCATCCCTGGCCCAGTGAAAGAAGGAAAAGCCGCTTGGATTGAAAGTCAGCAGCACGACCGTCAGGGCGAACAACAGGCGGAGAAAAAAACTGCCCACGGTAAAGCCGGGTTCACCCGGTGGACTAGCACTGATCTGGTCTCCGGCCATGGCGTGGGCTCCCGCGTTAAACTCCCGCGGATTCTAAACGCTGCAGGCCAGTAGCCAATGGCACCATCGATCTCCGGATGACTGACGAGCTCCAGTGCTGGCGATGTGGGGCCTCCTTGGCCGCGCTCCGCTTGCCCATCGGGCGCTCCGAGGAGTGCCCCTCGTGCCACAGCCAGCTCCACGTGTGCCGCCTGTGCAAAGCCTACGACCGGGCTCGGCCGAAGCAGTGCCGGGAAGAGGACGCGGAGGACGTGCGGGACAAGGAGCGGGCGAATTTCTGCGACTGGTTCAAGCCCCGCCCGGGGGCTTTCGATGCGGTAGGTGCTGCCGCTGAGGTGGCAGCCAAATCCGCCATGGATGCCCTCTTTGGCCCAAAGAAACCGTAGGAGCGCCTTTAGGCGCGATCGGGAATTGCCCGGCGCACCAAAAATCCGGTCGCGCCGGTCGGCTCTCCGACCCCCAGGTCTGGTTTGGCCGGCTCGGCCTGCAGGCCAGCTTCTAGGCGGACCCGGGCTCGATGGTGGCCTGTCAACCGGTCGCAGTTTGGCGCGTTACTTCCCACGGGAAGCCACGGTTGTATGCTGATGTTCAACGCGGAGTGGGTGCTCTGCTGCCCGCCCAAGGAGCGAGAGCTGGACGAGACTCGTGCCATGGACCGGTTTCTCGCCGAGGTGGAGCGCCGGGCCTTCCGCATTGCCCTGGTGTCAGTGCGCGACCGGGACGAAGCCGTGGATATCGTCCAGGATGCCATGATCCGCCTCGTCCGGACTTATGGCGCCCGGCCCAGCGAGGAGTGGCGGCCCCTGTTCTTCCGTATCCTGACCAACCGGATTACCGATCATCAGCGGCGGCAGGCCGTGCGCCGCCGGGTGCTGGCCTGGTTCGAGCCCGCTCCCGACGGGGACGATGACCCGGACCCGATCGCGAACCTGCCGGATCCCCGGGGCCTCACGCCAGACACCGAGCTCGCCCGCGGGGCGGCCATGCTGGCGCTGGAAGCGGCCCTCGGGAATCTCCCCGCCCGGCAACGGGAGGCCTTCCTGTTGCGCAGTGTGGAAGGCCTCGACGTCGAAGACACGGCAGCGGCAATGGGGTGCACGGCAGGCAGTGTCAAGACCCACTACTCCCGGGCGGTACACACCTTGCGCAACCTGCTTGGAGACCACTGGCCATGAGTGAGCAACCGGACCTGACAACCGACGAGCAGCGGCTGGCGACCGCTGCCGGTGACCTGCTGCGCCGGAGCGCCGATGAGCTCGACGCCGCCACGCTGTCCCGGCTGAATCGGGCGCGGCAGGCGGCGGTGGCGGGCTTGCCACCCGCCGGCGCTCGCCCCGGCTGGCTTACGCCGGCCTATAGCGCCGGCGCCGTGGCGCTGCTGGTCGTCGGCGTCTGGCTGGGCCGCACTGGCGACCCCGGGGCGCTACCGGACCAGACCGCAGCCCAGCCGCTCGTCGCCCAGGACCTGGACGTCCTGCTGGCCGGTGAGAACCTCGAGATGATGGAGGAACTGGAGTTCTACGCCTGGCTCGATCCGGCGCTCAGCGACGCCGAACTTCAGGCGGAACTCGAGGCAGCGGGCTGACCTGATGGCCGTCAGGCACAAGAAGCCGCGGAACCGGGGCGCAGGGCTGCAGGCCGTTGCAGTCCTGTCGCTGCTGCTCACGGCTACGCTGGCTGGCGCCGCGGACAGCCCGGCCACGCCCGTGCCGAGCTGGGAGCAGCTCGGCGCAGAGCAGCGTCAGTTACTGGAGCGTTTCGCCGGGAGCTGGGATGACCTCCCTGCCGAACGTCGCAGTCGTCTGGCCGCGGGTGCCGCGCGCTGGACGCAGATGGATCCTGAGGAACGCCAGGTTGCCCGTCAGCGGTTTGGCCGCTGGCAGCAGATCTCCCCAGAGCAGCGCGAACTGATTCGCGAACAGTTCCAGCGCTATGCGGCGATGAGCCCGGAAGAGCAGGCCCGGGTCCGCGAGAACTTTGGCCGTTTCCGCGAGATGAGCCCCGAGCAGCGGCGTGCCCTGCGGGAGCGGTGGAAGGGCCTCACGCTCCAACAGCGCCAGCGGCTGCTGGAGCGCCGGATGGACCGCCGCCCACCTCGAACCCCCGCCCCGTAGCGCAAGGTTTGTGTGACCGGTCACACTGCCGTTGGTGAAGCTGTCAACCGCTGCCAGCCCGCCGCGTTCTTGCTCCTGAGACCCAATCATTTACTCAGGAGCTTGCGATGAAGACCTTGATCAGTTCACGACGTGCCTCTGCCTGCGCGCTGGCCACCGTCCTCGGCGCGCTGGTTTTGCAGTCGCCGGCGCTGGCCGGCAAGCGCGACGGACAGGCTGCTCCCCGCTGGGAGTCGAAGACGATCCAGACCCAGCGGAACGCTACCGGGTCCGAGCGGCACACGACCTGGGCGGGCCAGAACGGCAAGACGGCTACCCGGGATGCCGTGGTCACGCGTGACCGCGAAGCAGGAACTCGCACCCGGGACGTCACGTCCAGCGGGCCCAACGGCAAGACCCGGACCGTCAAAGACGTGACCACCCGGACCGATACGGGCTACGACCGGGAGACGGTGGTGGCCAACCCGAACGGCAGCACCCTCACGCGGGATGTCACCAGCAGCTACGACCCGGCGACCAAGACCCGCACGAAAGAAGTAACGGTGGACCGGTCACCGCCGCCGGCGGAATGAGGCCAGAGGGGCGCTCCTACTTCATGTGCAATTCGATGATGTCCTTGTCGGCGAGCGCGTGCTCCGGCCCGACCTGCTGGCCGGCATAGGCTTCGGTGCCCCAGATCTTGCCGTACCGGAGGCCGGTGGCGATGTCCTTGTGTACCTGGGTGGCCACATCGAAAACCGTCTGCCCGCGGCGCAGCGTGAAGGGACGGCTGGTATCCGCCGGCTTGCCCGGCTGTTTCGTGTAGACGCGGACGATCTGCAGGGCCTTGAAGAGCAGCGCGCTGACGGTGTCGCAACCGGCGCCCGTCAGCGCCGACACATGCGCGGTCGGGAAGTCGAGTTCCAGCAGTTCAGTGAGCACCTGCAGTTCCGCCGCAGGATCGTTTACGAGGTCGCTCTTGTTCCCCACCAGGATCGCAGGCAGGGAGATGCGGAACGGGTCGCCGATGATTTCCTCCCCGTCCTCGTCGAAGGCCGGTTCGGGCAGGGGCTTCGGGCCGCGGAGCCCGGGCCAGTAGCCGTGCAGGTCGATCTTTCGTTCCGTGAGCTGGTGGAGGATGGCCTGGATGTGTTCGGCACAAGCCGGATCACTGAGGTCGACCACCACCAAGACGCCATCCGCGGGCTGCAGTGAGTTCACGATCCAGCCTTCGATGTAGTCGCTGGAAATGGGCGGCATATCGACGAGCTGAAAGTAGATGTCCTCAAAGGGCAGCATGCCCGGCTGGGGCAGTTTGGTAGTGAAGGGGTAGGGCCCGATATCGGCCTTCGACCCCGTCAGCTGGGAGTGGAGCTGGGACTTGCCCGCGTTCGGCGCACCGAGGAGGGTGATCTGCGCCGCACCTTCCCGCCGGATGGAGTGGACGGGACCCTTTTTCTTGCCGCTCTGTTTCGCCGCACCGACTTCTTCGGTGATCTCCTTGATCCAGCGCTTGATGTCGCCCTGGAGGTGATCGGTGCCCTTGTGCTTCGGAATCGTCCGCAGCATCTCCTTGAGATGCTCGAGCTTCTCCGTGGGCTCGCGGGCATTCCGGTAGGCCTCTTCGGCCTTGCGGTAGACAGGGGTGAGATTGGCGGGCATTAGCCGCCCATTGTAGGAGCGGCTTCAGCCGCGATCCATACCGTTCGCGGCTGAAGCCGCTCTTTCGGGCACCTTCATGGTCATGGTGACCCAGCCGTCGGCCTGCCAGGGCGAGATTTCGATATCCATGCCCATGACCTCGGCCTGCTGCTTCATCAGGGGCACGGTGTAGGTCTCATGGACCTCCTGCTCCGTCAGATTGTGCTGGCCAATCGGCCGGCTCACGGCGAGGACGATGCCGTAGGGAGCTTTCCAGCGGATGGTGGTCCCGGTGCGCTGGTAGTCCTGGACCAGCTGGTAGAAGCACGCCGTGCGCTCCGTGAGGGCAATCGTCCCCAGTTCGGGACTGCCCCCGCTGCGGATCATGTTGCCCACCCGGGCAAGCATGAAGCTCTGGGTCTTCACCTCGTGGTCAACCAGCTCCTTCAGCATCCCGTTGTCCTTCGCGAACTGAATGTTCGTGAGGTGCGCTTTGACCAGCGCATCATTCATCTCGTGCTGGTAGGGGGTGTCGTTGCTGATGGTCTTGATGGCTTTGGCCACGGCCACGCCCAGCATCTGCTGCTGGGCGGGGGTGAAGTTTAGGGTTTCGCCGTCTTTGGGCTTGGCCTCGCGGATGGCATTGGTAACGGCCTCCATGAGGACCTGCTCCCGGCCTTCGAACCCGGTGTGCTCGTAGAAGGCCTCGGGAGCCGGCGGTGCCTTGGGCTTGCCGCCAGCGCCGGTATGGGCGCCTGCAAAGGCCGGAGCGGTGGCCGCGAGCACGAGACTGATGCTGCAGAACAGGGTCGCTGAAATCAGGGCTGGGGTTGCGCGCATGAGCAGGGTCTCCGGTTGAGGATGCAACTATCTTAACTGTTGAGCGGCAGCGTCCGTAGGAGCGCCCTTGGGCGCGACCGGTCTATGGTCGCCGCAGGATTTGCGCCGCACTTTGGTTGGGTCTCGCGCCTGAAGGCGCTCCTACAGGCGTTCCTGCGGTTCCATCGGCACCAGGGCCGCCGCCAGGGCGTCGTCCACCGTGTCCAGCCAGATGAACTGGAGCTGGTTGCGGGCGCTCTCGGGGATTTCCTCCAGGTCCTTGCGGTTCCGGGCCGGCAGCAAGACGGTGTGGATGCCGGCACGCAGCGCAGCCAGCGTCTTCTCCTTGATGCCGCCAACGGGCAGCACGAGGCCGCGCAGGCTGATCTCGCCAGTCATGGCCACGTCGCTCCGGACCTTGCGGTTGGTCAACAGCGAGCTCAAGGCCATAAAGAGCGCAACCCCGGCGCTGGGTCCGTCCTTCGGAATGGCGCCCGCGGGCAGATGAACGTGCAGGTCACGGGTCGCGAAGTCAAAGCCGCCGAGGCCCAGCGACTCCGCGCGGGTTTTCACCAGGCTGAAGGCCGCCTGCGCGCTTTCCTTCATGACGTCGCCCAGCTGGCCCGTGAGGATGAGCTGACCGTTGCCGGGCATGCTGGTGGCCTCGATGAACAGGATGTCGCCGCCCACGGGCGTCCAGGCAAGACCGGTGGCCACGCCGGCGGTGCTGGTCCGCAGCGCCACTTCGGATTCGTAGCGTCGCGCGCCGAGGATGTCCTGCACGGCCTGCTCGTCGAGCGCCACGCTGGTCGCCGTACCCTCCGAGATCCGGACGGCAACGTTGCGAAGCACGGCGCCAATCTTGCGCTCGAGACTGCGCACCCCGGCTTCCCGGGTGTAGTTGGCGACGATCTCCGCCAGGGCGCCGTCGCTGACACTGACCTGCTCCGCCGTCAGCCCATTGGCTCTCAGCTGCCGGTCGATGAGGTAGCGCCGGCCGATCTGCAACTTCTCTTCCTGCGTATAGCCCGGCAGCTCGATGATCTCCAGCCGGTCTCGCAGCGGACCTGGAATGGTGTCGAGCTGGTTGGCCGTGGCCACGAAGAATACCTTCGACAGGTCGAAGGGTACCGCGAGGTAGTTGTCGCGGAAGGTGCTGTTCTGTTCGGGGTCCAGCACCTCGAGCAGGGCCGATGACGGGTCGCCGTGGAAACCCGCACCCAGCTTGTCCATCTCGTCGAGCATGAAGACCGGATTGCGCGTGCCAGCCTTGCGCAGCTGCTGGATGACATTGCCGGGCAGCGCGCCCACGTAGGTGCGCCTGTGCCCCCGGATCTCTGCCTCGTCGTGCACACCGCCCAGTGAGCCGCGCACGAACCTGAGGCCCAGCGCCTTTGCAATACTCTGGCCCAGGGAGGTCTTGCCGACGCCCGGCGGCCCGACGAAGCACAAGATCGGCGAACGACCCTCCGGGTTCAGCTTGCGCACGGCCAGGTATTCGAGGATCCGCTGCTTGACCTTGGTGAGGCCGAAGTGATCGTCCTCCAGCACCTGCCGCGCCTTCCCGATGTCGATGTTCTCCGTGTCGAGCTTGGCCCAGGGTAGTGCCACCAGCCAGTCCAGGTAGGTGCGCACCATCGAGTGCTCACCCGATGCTTCAGGCATCTGCTCCAGCCGCTTCAGCTCCTTGCGCGCCTGAAGCAGCGCCTCTTCCGGCATGCCGGCGCTGTCGATTCCCGCGCGCAGTTCGTCGACCTCCGCCACCTCGCCCGTGTCACCCAGCTCCTGCTGGATGGTCCGCAACTGTTCCCGCAGGTAGAACTCCCGCTGCTTGTCGCCGAGCTTCTCTTTCGTCTGCTCGTCCACCTGCCGCGAGAGCTTCATGACTTCCACCTGGTGCGCGAGCAGGTCGAGCACGCGGTCGAGGCGCTGCTGCACGTCAAAGATCTCCAGGACGTCCTGCTTTTGCTGGGGCTTGATGTCCAGGAAGCCAGCGACCAGGTCGGCGAGCTGGCCAGGGTTGTCGATCTGCTGCAGGACGCTGGCGAGCTCCGGCATGGCTTGGGGCAGCAGGGCAATGGCCTCCAGAGCCCGCTCTTTCAGGATGAGGGTGCGGGCCTCCAGGGCTGCCGTGTTCGGCGCGGGTTCATTGACCAGGTCGAAGCGGGCCGCCATGAAGGGGAGACCCGTCAGGTGATCGAGCACGCGAAAGCGCTGTTCACCCTGGCACACCACATGCTGGGTGCCATCCCGGGCGGTGAAGTAGCGGACCACCCTGGCGATCGTGCCAACCGGATACAGGTCAGCGCCCGTCGGTTCCTCGAGGGACGGATCCCGTTGCAGTATCAGGCCGATGCGCCGGCCGCTGCGGGCCGCCTCCTCGGCAGCCGCCAGTGAGATCCGCCGGCCGATGGTCAGCGGGATCACGGCTCCCGGGAACACCACGGTGTTGCGGATCGGCAGAATGATCAGCACGTCTTCGGGCACCTGCTGCACCGAGGCAGGGGAATCCGGAGCCGTTTTCGGTACTGTCTCGCTCATGCCTGTTCTCATCTTTCCGGCGGGGTTGCGCCAGAAAGGGAGATGAGGCCGGGAGCCGGGATTTCAATGCGCCCCCGGGGCTGGCGCCAGGGTCAGGCGCCGAGCGCTAAGCGCTGAGGCGGCGGAGGCTGCCGGTTATCGCGTTACGTTCCATTTCCAGTTCCTCGACCCGGCCTCGCAGCGCCTGAATCTGGGCGCTCGCGGCTGCCAGTTCGGTGCTGAGCAGGTTCTTGTGGCGGATCTCTGCCTTCAGCGTGTTCTTGGCCTGGGCGTACTGGCGCAGGTAGGCGGCCACCTGGTCTTCGAGGGTGTGGAGGTGGGCCAGTCTGTCTTCGAGTTCCGCCTGCTGGGTCCGCAGGCGCTCTGCGGCGGCGAGGCTCCCCTGTCGGTGCCGCTCTGCAAGGTCGCGGAGTTCCAGGACCTGCAGTTCCCGGCGACCTTCCAGCTCGGGGTCCGGGGTCTGGATCGGGCGTACGGTAAACCAGGCCACCAGCCCGCCGCCGATCAGGGCTGCCAAGCTGGCTCCCGCCAGGACGATCATCAGTTCGTTCGACATAAGTTAGGCGCCGGTCGCTGCTGACATAAGCTAGTCTCCCGACCCGGCCGGGTCTGTGGGCCTGCTCTCACAATCAGGAATAGTAGGAGCGGCTTCAGCCGCGAAATCTCTGGTGCGCGAGTAGGAGCGGCTTCAGCCGCGAAAGCGCTACCCGTGACAGAATCAGGAATGTCCAATTCCAAGACCATTAGTGAACTGCTGGGCCGGGGGGCCGCCAAGGCCACCGCCGTCTCGGCGCCAGGCCGCCCCGATCTGACTTACGCGGCGCTCCGTGACCAGGTCGCTGTAACCCTTGCGGCTCTCAACAGCCTCGGTGTGGGTCGTGACGACGTGGTGGCCATCGTGCTCCCCAATGGGCCCGAAATGGCCGTAGCCTTCCTCTCGATCGCTGCGGGTGCCACGACGGCGCCGCTGAATCCCGGGTATACCCCTGACGAATTCACGTTCTACCTTCAGGACCTGTCAGCCCGGCTGCTGGTGGTCGAGGCCGGCAGCACGTCGCCTGCGATCCCGGCGGCCCGAAAGCTCGGTATTCCGCTTGCTGAACTCGTGGTACCTCCTGGCGCTGCGGCGGGGCACTTCGAGCTGCGGGGCGCGCCCGGGAAGGCTGCCCGTCCCGGCCCCGCCGAAGCAGGAGACGTCGCCCTGGTGCTGCACACCTCGGGGACTACGGCGCGGCCCAAGATCGTGCCGCTCACCCACGCCAACCTGTGCGCGTCGGCAGCGCATATCGCTGCGAGCCTGGCGCTGACGCCGACCGACCGCAACCTGCAGGTCATGCCGCTGTTCCACATTCACGGGCTCATCGCTGCTGTCCTGAGCTCCCTGACCGCGGGGGCTGGCGTCTGCTGCACACCCGGCTTCAACGCACTGCAGTTTTTCGCGCAGCTGCGCGACGTAAGGCCCAGCTGGTACACGGCAGTGCCGACCATGCACCAGGCGATCCTGGCCCGGGCTGAGCGCAATCGCGAGGCTATCGATGCCGTCCCGCTGCGTTTCATCCGCTCCTCATCCGCGTCCCTGCCCAACAAGGTGATGCTGGAGATCGAGGCCACCTTCGGTTGCCCGCTGATCGAGGCCTACGGCATGACCGAGGCCGCCCACCAGATGACCAGCAGTCCTTTGCCGCCCCGCGCGCGGTTCGCCGGCAGCGTGGGCCTGGCAGCGGGGCCGGACGTCGCGATCATGGATGAGCACGGCGCACTGCTGCCCGTGGGCGATGTCGGCGAGGTCGTGATTCGTGGACCGAACGTTACCGCGGGTTATCGCAATAATCCCGGAGCCAACGCCGTGGCGTTTACCGCCGGCTGGTTCCGGACTGGCGACCAGGGTGTCCTGGACCCCCAGGGCTACCTCCGCCTCACTGGCCGGCTCAAGGAAATCATCAACCGGGGCGGTGAGAAGTTTTCGCCCCGGGAAGTGGATGAGGTTCTGCTGAATCACCCCGCTGTGGCCCAGGCGGTGACCTTCGCCGTGCCGCACCCGATGCTCGGCGAGGACGTGGCCGCCGCCGTCGTGCTGAAGCCCGGCGCTGAGTCCACCGAACGCGAGTTGCGCAAGTACGCTGGCGAACACCTGGCTGAGATGAAAGTGCCGCGGAAGATCGTTTTCCTCGACGAGATTCCCAAGGGCGCAACCGGCAAGCTCCAGCGGATCGGTCTCGCGGCGAAGCTCGGGTTCGCATGAAGATCTGTGTCTACGGTGCCGGTGCCATCGGCGGCTATCTCGGCGCCCGGCTGGCGGGCACACCGGTCGACGTGTCGCTGGTCGCCCGGGGGCCCCACCTGCAGGCGATGCGGTTGCGGGGGCTGACCCTGCTGAGCGGTGCCGACAGGAAGACGGTGGCGATGCACTGCACCGACGACCCGCGGACACTCGGTCCTCAGGACTACGTGATCCTGACCCTCAAGGCCCATTCGACGCCCGGGATCCTGGACGACCTGCAGCCACTGCTCGGCCCGGACACCGCCGTGGTCACCGCCCAGAACGGGATTCTCTGGTGGTACTTCCACGCCTTCCCCGGCCCTCTGCAGGACCGTCACCTGGAGGCTGCAGATCCGGGTGGCCGGATCTGGCGGGCCCTCGGCCCGGAGCGGGCGCTTGGCTGCGTCGTGTACCCGTCCTGCGAAATCGTCGAACCCGGGGTGGTCCGGCACATCGAGGGCACGCGCTTCATGGTTGGCGAGCCGGATGGCTCGAAGTCTGCGCGGGTCATTGCCCTGGGCGAGGCCCTGACAGCGGCTGGCTTGAAGGCCCCGGTGCGGGGAAAAATCCGCGACGATATCTGGTTCAAGCTGCTCGGCAATGCCACCTTCAATCCGGTCAGTGTCCTGACCCGGGCGACGCTTGAGCAGATGGGCCGGGATCCGGACGTGCGCGAGGTGATCCGCCGGATGATGACCGAGGCGGTCGCCGTCGCCACCGCGCTGGGCGTGAGTTTCGCCATGGACATCGAGAAACGCATCGACGCTGCGGTAGAGGTGGGCGGCCACCGGACGTCCATGCTCCAGGACTTTGAACAGGGCCGGCCTCTGGAACTTGATGCCCTCGTCGCGTCTGTCACGGAGATGGGTCGGCTGGTGGGCGTGCTGACCCCGACGCTGGATCAGGTTCTCGCGCTGGTGCGTCTGGCTGTTGCTTCGCGCCCGTAGGAGCGCCTCGTAGGAGCGCCTTTAGGCGCGATCTCTAGCGGTTCGCGCCTGAAGGCGCTCCTACGGGCCGTAGAATTCCCGGGCGGCCGCCACACCGCCTGTCCGCGCCAGCAGCGCTTCCAGCGCGCCGAGGCAGAACAGCACATTGGTCTGGTTCGCGGCGAAGCCCATCAGGCCGATGCGCCACACCTTGCCCGCCAGCGGCCCAAGGCCCGCCCCGATCTCCAGGTGGTATTCCTCCAGCAGTCGCCGGCGCACCAGTGCGTCGTCGACGCCTGCCGGAATACGCACGCAGTTCAGCTGGGGCAGGCGATGCCTGGCATCCACGACAAACTCGATACCGAGGGCGGCCAGTCCGGCCGCCAGTGCGGCATGGTGCCGGGCGTGTCGCGCCCAGGCGTTTTCGAGTCCTTCCTCTTCCAGGATGACCAGGGCCTCATGCAGGCCGTAGAGCATGTTGATGGGGGCCGTGTGGTGATAGGCCCGCTGACCGCCGCCCCAGTAGGCCATCACCAGGCCCATGTCGAGAAACCAGCTCTGCACTTTCTTCTCGCGCCTCTGGATGGCCTCCTGGGCGCGGGGGCTAAACGTCACCGGTGACAGTCCCGGGATGCAGGACAGACATTTCTGTGTGCCGGAGTACACCGCGTCGGCTCCCCACCCATCCACGTTCACGTCAATGCCGCCGAGGCCGGTCACGGTGTCGACGATTGTGAGCAGGCCAGCCTGGCGGGCCAGGCTGCAGAGAGTTGCCGCATCGGAGCGTGCACCGGTAGACGTTTCGGCATGGACGAAGGCCAGGACCTTCGCGTCCCGGTGGGAACGGATGGCGTCTTCGACCTTGTGGGGGTCCACGGCGGAGCCCCACTCGTCCTGCACCATGATTGCCGTCGCCCCACAGCGCTCCACATTCTCTTTCATGCGGCCGCCAAACACCCCGTTCTGCGCGACGATCACCTTGTCGCCGGGCTGCAGGAGATTGACGAAGCAGCACTCCATGCCTGCGGAGCCCGGTGCCGAGATGGGCAGCGTCAGGGAACTCTGTGTGCGGAAGGCGAACTGGAGCAGCCGTTTGACATCATCCATCAACCCGATGAAGGCGGGGTCCAGATGACCAATCGTGGGCCGTGACAGTGCCTCGAGAATGCGCGGGTTGACGTCGGAGGGACCGGGACCCATGAGGGTCCGGACAGGGGGGTGAAATGAACGCGTCATGAATAAGTGTCCTTGATTCAGCGCAGTATAAACGCCGGTTTCGGCATTCAACGCTCGACAGGGGCGCGGCAGGGTGACCAAGATGCGGGTTGTACGCCTGTTGGGCAGCAGGCGTGGACGGGACTTCCAATCGGGATCGTGCACATGGCAATCCTTATGAACAATTCACCGGTCGCCTGGGTACTGGTTATTGCGACGCTGAATGGCCTTGCCGGCTGCGGCGGCGGTGGCGGTGGCGATTCCGGGTCGGCCGGTGGGCTAACGCTCAGCGTGGCTAACGCAGCACTTACCGAAGGCGATGTTGGAAATTCCAGCCTGCCATTTACGGTGACCCTGTCAGGCCCGGAGGCGGCCGTCGTCACGGTTGACTATGCAACGAGTCCAGGCTCGGCCACCGCGGGACTGGACTACATCGCGACGAGCGGCACGCTAACCTTTACTCCCGGCAGTACCAGCCAGACCTTCAGCGTGCTGATCCCGGGGGACTCCAACGAGGAGCCCGACGAAAGTTTTTCCGTCCTGCTGGCCAACGTCACGGGCAACGCCGTTTTGGGGGATGCCACGGCAACGGGGACCCTCGTCAACGACGACTCACCAGCGGGCGGACCCTTCGGCCTGGACACCCGCCCCTCGAACCCGACCTGCCTCGCGCCCCCACGGCCGGACGGCAATGCCACGGTCGCGACCGTCGATGCCTTTCCCACGGCGCCGGCTTTCGCCCAACCCACCAAGATCCTTCAGGCACCGGGCGATGGTTCCCGCTGGTTCGTGCTGGAGAAGGGTGGCCTCCTCAAGGTCCTCAGCACCAGCAATCCGTCGGCGGTCACCACCTGGCTGGATCTTGCCGGCCCGGTCAATCCGGCCGGGGAGGGGGGACTGCTGGGTCTCGCGTTTCACCCCAACTGGCCGGCGACCTGGGAGGTGTTCATTTCCTACACCACGGACGGTTCGCCCCTGACGTCCCGGGTTTCCCGGTTCATCCTCGACAGCGTGACGCAGCCGGTGAACGTCACCGAGCAAATTCTGCTGACCGTCAACCAGCCTTTCGACAATCACAATGGCGGCGACCTCGCCTTTGGTCCGGACGGGTACCTGTACTTCGGCCTGGGCGATGGAGGCAGCGCCAACGATCCGAACAACTACGCCCAGAACAACACCCGCCTGCTGGGCAAGATGCTGCGGATCGATGTGGCCAGTGTGGCCTTCCCCAGCCCGGGCTATCGCATCCCGGCGGACAATCCGTTTGCAGCCAATGTCAGGTGCGGACCGGGAGCCAACGCGGCCAGTTGCCCCGAGATCTACGCCACCGGTTTGCGCAATCCCTGGCGCTGGAGCTTCGATGCACCCACCGGTGACCTGTGGCTCGGCGATGTGGGGCAGGGGAGCCGCGAGGAGGTGAACCGCATCCGGCGGGGTGGCAACTACGGCTGGGATTGCCGGGAAGGGTTCAGTGGCGGCCCGTCGAGCTGCAGCACTGCCGGACTGCTGGACCCGGTCAGCGATTACCCCCATGCCGACGGGGACGGGTCCATCACCGGCGGCTACGTCTACCGGGGTACTGCCATTCCGGTCCTGCGGGGCCGGTACGTCTTTGCCGACTTCAGCTCCGGTCGCATCTGGGCTCTGGAGGACGACGGCCAGGGCGGCTACAGCAATGACCAGTTGCTCGATAGCCCCTTCCTTATCAGCGCCTTCGGTTCCGGCGCGGACGGCGAACTCTATATCGCCGACTTCAGCTCCGGTCGCATCCGGCGCCTGGCGCCTGGGGTGGGTGGCGCGCCCAACACGATTCCCGAGACCCTCTCTGCCATCGGCTGCGTCGCTGCGGGCAATCCCACGCAGCCGGCTGCGGGCGTCATTCCCTATCGGGTCAACGCACCGTTCTGGTCGGACGGCGCTGTCAAGGAGCGGTACTTCGCCATACCCGATGGGACGCGGATCGCACGGACCGCCGCCGGGGACTTCGATTTCCCCGCGGGCTCGGTCATCCTCAAGTCATTCCGGCTGGGAGGACAGCTGATTGAGACGCGGCTGTTCATGCGGCATCCGGACGGTGTGTGGGCGGGCTATACCTACGAGTGGAACGCCGGGCAGACGGAGGCCACCCGGGTGATCGGGGGCAAGACCCGGCAGGTGGGCGCGCAGGCCTGGATATACCCGAGTGAGGGCGAGTGCATGCAGTGCCACACCTCGGCTGGCGGGTTCTCCCTCGGACCCCAGATTGCCCAGCTCAATGGAACGCTCACGTACCCGACGTCGGGCCAGACGGCGAACCAGCTGGCTACCCTGGAGCACATCAACCTGTTCACGACGCCACTGCCGGGACCGCCGGCCACGCTGGCCGCGCTGGTGGATCCCGCCGACACGGCGGCGTCCGTCACGGATCGGGCCCGGGCTTACCTGGAGACCAACTGTGCCCAGTGTCACCGGCCGGGTGGGCCGACGCCGTCGAGCATGGACCTGCGCGCCACGACGGCGTTGGCGGCCATGAACACCTGCAACGCCAATCCCCAGTCCGGTGGTCTCGAGATCACGAATGCGCGACTGATTGCCCCGGGTGACGCGGCCCGGTCCGTGCTGGTGGCGCGCATGAATCGCCGCGATGTCAATGCCATGCCGCCGATTGGCTCCAACGTGATCGACGCCAGCGGCGTGGCACTCCTGACGGCCTGGGTCAACTCGCTCACTGGTTGCCTGTAGGAGCGCGTGGTAGGAGCGCCTTTAGGCGCGATTCCACTTTTCGATCGCGCCTGAAGGCGCTCCTACCAGGCGCTCCTACAGCCGCTTCTCCGGCAGGTTCAGGGAGGGCTCCGCGCCCATAACGATCTCCCCCTTGCCCAGCCGGGAATGCCGGTAGCCGTAGAGAAAGTAGACGACCAGGCCTCCCGCCACATAGATCAGGAAGAATCGACGCGTCTCCGGGTTGGCCATCAGCGCCATCAGCAGGAACAGGCACATGACCGCACCGAGTAGTGGGGTCACCGGAAAAAAAGGTGTCCTGAACGGCCGCTTCAGGTTGGGTGCCGAGTACCGGAGATAAAGCACCGTCAGGCACACGATGGCGAACGCCGCCAGTGCGCCGACGTTGGTGAGGTTGGCCAGGGAACCCAGGGGCATCAGGCCGGCACTGGCCGCCGCAAGGCTGCCCACGATCAGTGTGTTGATCCAGGGTGTGCGGAACCGCGGGTGGACGGTCGCGAGTGGAGCGGGTAGCAGGCCATCCCGGGACATGGTGTAGAAGATCCGGGTTTGCCCGTAGAGCAGTACCAGCATCACGGAGGACAGGCCGGCAATGGCGCCGATCTTCACCGCGATGGCGAACCAGGGCAGGCCTATCAGGTTCACCGCCTTGGCAATGGGCGCGGGATCATCCAGCTCGGTGTAAGGCACGATGCCGACCAGGACGGCAGCGGTCAGGATATAGAGAACGGTGCAGACCAGCAGCGAGCCCAGGATCCCGATGGGCATGTCCCTGGCCGGATTTTTTGATTCCGCGCCCGCTGTCGATACCGCCTCGAAGCCGATATAGGCGAAGAAGATGGTGGCAGCGCCCGAGATGAGCCCGCCGATACCGTAACGGGAGGTGTTCTCGGCGCTGACGACGTCCACCAGCGCGCGCCAGATGTCGGGCCAGAAGCCCCGGGGCGTCCCGACCGGGGGTGGCGGGATTTCCTCCGGCACCAGCGGTGACCAGAGCTGGGGGTCCACATAAAAACTGCCAATCACAATGAAGGCGATGACGACCGTGAGCTTGATCGCGACCACTATGTTGTTGACGGTCGTGGATTCCGAGATGCCCACGACCAGCAACGCGGTCACGGCAAGAATGGCGAGGAGGGCGGGCAGGTTAACAATCCCCTGGGCCACGACGACCCCGGCTTCCCTGATCTCGACCCCCGGAGCCGCAGTGAATTCCGGGGCGATATGCAGGCCAACGTCGTTCAGCAGGCTGACCAGATACCCCGACCAGCCGACCGCCACGGTGGCGGCAGCGAGCCCGTACTCAAGGACCAGCAGCAGCCCCATCACCCAGGCGGCCAGTTCTCCCAGGGCGGCGTAGGAGTAGGAGTAGGCAGACCCGGATACCGGGACAGCGGCGGCCAGTTCCGCATAGCAGAGGGCCACGAGGGTGCAGAGTGCTCCGGTAATCACGAAGGAGATCATGATGCCGGGCCCGGCAAAATTCGCCGCGGCCCGGCCGGTAAGGACGAAAATGCCGGTGCCGATGATGCAGCCGATGCCGAGCAGCACCAGATTCAGTGCCCCGAGGGTGCGCTTGAGATCGCTCTGGGCATTTTCGGCGTGCATCTGCGCGACCGACTTGCGAAGGAACAGGCGGCCTAGGCCGGTCACGCGCGTTCCCTGCTTGCCCGCTGAACCCGCTCCCTCAGGCATCAGTGATCTCCGGCTTGGGCGTGAAAATGAATGCTGGTGACATGACGCATGCCTGTACCTCTATACGCAGCCCGGCCGGCGACCGGAAGGAAATGACCGGGCCACTACCGTACATCGCGGAAACTAAACCGTGGTCGCTGCAGGGTACCCCGGCTTTGCCCAGCCGTGTGCGAATCGGCGCCAGGTCCGGCACCCGGTAGTTCACGTGGAGAATTCCGGTGGCCGGCGGGGTGGCGTGCGGGTAGAGGTCTGCACCCTGAACCTGCTGGTACTCGATGATCTCGAGCCGGCCCAGCGGCTCGGTCGGGGCGCCGTAGACCTTGAGGTCCAGCCCGGCGCCGCCCGGCAGTCCGACAGTCCGTTCGATCTCCGGGCCTTTCAGAGACAGTTCCAGCGTGGGTTCCATGCCAAGCACATCACGGTGAAAGCGCCCCTCGGCAGCGCAATCGCCCACGATGGCAACAAGCGGACCGATACCGGCGTAGCCTCGGGGTGAGAGCGGTGTGGCATAGCCCGGTCCGAGTGCCTCCAGCAGTACGACGTTGATCTCGTCATGCGGGGGCCGGTGCACTTCGCGGAAGACATGCTCGCCAACGGCCATCTCGGTCCACCGGCTCCGGAACTGGTGACCAGCCGCTTTAAGCTCCGCATAGCGCGCCGGCAGTTGCCCAGCGGCCGGCCGCCAGCGGTGTCGCGATGATTGCCTGCCGCACAACGCGCTCCGGGGCCAGGCCCCAGAGTTGGGCCAGGGCTGCGTCGGGGCCCTCGCGGCGGGCCCCCACCTCAAGGCCAAAATTTTGCCCCCAAAAGACCAGAGCGTCGTCGAGTCGGGTGACACCGATGGTGACGTGAGAGAACGCGCCCAGACCCGCTTTATTGGGGGCCTTCACGGAACTCCCCCCTTCTGGACTGCCCGTAAAAGCGCGGTCTAACGTGCCTTTTGCATTGCTTTGCGACCCCGGTCCGCCCATCGCATCGGCAGAAAACCCGTGCTAAAGTCGATTCCAGGGTCGCCGATCGGGCCGTGATCTGGGCGACGGCCGGTGTTGTTTTACTGGAGGGGCTAGGCGCGCACTGTCCTGATTTGCGGTGAGAACCGCCCTTCCTATAGAAGCCCCTACGTCCATAGAACCTCTTCCCAACGATCTTTTATTCCTCCCGTGTACCTTTCCCTTCTGACTAGCAGACCATGGACGTGAGTTCTGCTCGCGCCCTGTTTGCTTCTCTGCTATTTCTGGCAGTTGCCGGAATGCCAGTGGCTGCACTGGCTCAGTCCGGCACAGCACTCCCTGTGGCGAAGGCAACCGTCATCGAGAAGGGCAAGAAGGTCGACGTGGAATTCACGCTGACCCTGGATGACGGCTCCACAGTCCAGAGCAACGTGGGCGGACCGCCGCTGGCTTTCGTTGCCGGTGAGGGGCAAATCATTCCCGGGCTCGAGGCCGCCCTGCAGGGTACAGCCGCGCGGGAGCGGGTCAAGGTCAGGGTTCCGCCGGATCAGGCCTACGGGCCCGTTGATCCCAAGAAGGTCCAGGAAGTACCCCTCGACAAGATCCCGGAGGACTCGCGCAAGGTTGGCACACTGCTGAGCGCGCAGGGATTCGACGGCCCGATCCGGGTCGCTGAAGTCCGTCCCGACGTGGTGGTGCTGGACTTTAACCACCCGCTCGCGGGCAAGGCGCTGACGTTCGATGTTTTCGTGCTGTCCATCAACTGAGAAATTGTAAGGGTACCCGTCATGACCAGGATCTATGTGGGCAATCTGCCCTATACCGCTGATGAAGAATCGGTCCGCACGCTGTTCTCACAGCACGGCACCGTCGATGCCGTGCGGCTGATTAACGATCGCGAAACCGGCAGGTTCCGCGGCTTTTGCTTCGTCGAGATGCCCGAGTCCGACGCGCAGACGGCTATCGCCCGTCTGAACGGTCAGGACATGGAAGGCCGGCCGCTGCGGGTGAACGAAGCCCGTGAGCGTGAAGGCGGTGGCGGCGGCGGCCGGCCTTCCATGTCCTGACCGTTCAGACG
>ENA-ORBV01001092-ORBV01001092.1-microbial-mat-metagenome-genome-assembly--contig:-NODE-1092-length-61720-cov-6.253735_pt1 | contig 61720 bp, 57 predicted proteins | sample MGYA00237777_ERZ505514 | MGnify/ENA primary metagenome ERZ505514 (study PRJEB26160, sample SAMN06269048) | microbial mat metagenome | isolation source: Oligotrophic lake microbial mat | place...
ACCTCTCTATTCGTCGGCAGCGTCAGATGTGTATAAGAGACAGGGCGGGCTCATCGAAATCTACGCCGCGATCATCGTGGTGGTGCCGCTGCTCGTGCCGATCGGGGTAAGCCTCGGCCTGCATCCGGTGCATCTGGGAATTATTTTTCTCGCCAACATGGAGCTCGGTTTCCTGATGCCGCCAGTCGGACTCAATCTGCTGCTCGCTTCCTCCCGGTTGAAAAAACCCATGAGTGAAACGATCCGCGCCGTGTTGCCCCTGCTTTTCGTGATGCTGATCGGCGTCTTGCTCATCACATATTTTCCATTTCTGACGACCGCGCTGCTGCCTTAAGGGTTTCTCCAGAGAAACCCACCTGAATTTTTCGCATGCTCTCACAAAATTATTGGATCACCTGTGTGCAGTTGGCCGGAGTCTTTCATTTCGTGACGTTGGGACTTGCCTGCTTCACTCCCATCCCGCCTGACTGGGAAAAGAATCTGGAAAAACTACCGTTAATCCATCGTCGATTTTCCATGGCGCAAAATATTTCGATCGGAGCGACGATTGCCGTCCTCGGCCTGCTCTCCTTAGGTTTCGCGCCCGAACTGGTCAGCGGCACGCCCCTCGCTCGCGCGGTGTGCGGGTCCACGGCGCTGTTCTGGGGTGGCCGCCTCGCCGTGCTGCCGTGGCTCGGGGTTCGTCCCACCCTCACCTCCGTCGCTCTCAAAATTGGCTACACGCTTCTGCTGCTCGAATGTGCCACCTATGCTTTGGCTTACGGCTATCTGGCCGTACGCCCGAACTGATCATCCGCATGATGGCTCAGGCCAATTCACCACGCGTCGCAACGTCGCCCCAGCCTCCGACATCCTGAGCCCAGCCCGTGGAGAGAGGGTGGACGATGAAACGAACTGAGCGTGAAACAGAAAGTGTCTCGCGAAGGATGCGAAGGCTACCAGGCCATTTAGTTCGGACTCCTTCGCGAGACATCTTCAAACCTACTTGAGCTCGGCTTGCTTGGTCTGACGAAAAATATTCCTGACCCCACCACCCGGAAATTCAGCCGACCCGCGAAAAACTAACGGCACAATCCAATGAATGAAGATCAGGAAACAGCTTGCCCTAACCAGATAGTTTAACGCGGAGCTCGCGAATTTCACGGAGTGAAATCACGTCAGGCTCCGCGCTCTCCGCGTCCTCCGCGTTAATTGAATTTTTTCCCGATTCGCGGCGGAGTTGTGCTCAACCGAATTCCTCGAGATCAGGATGTCTGAAGTTATTGCGACTCGCAGAATAGACTGACGTCCCGAGCGCTTGATCGGGTTTGCCCTGTAGGTTGCGAGCTTGCCTCGTTCGGCAGGCCAGCAGAATAGCGCGACCAGCGCGCGACCTACCACGGCACGATCCAATGCACCGAGTCTCCTGCGACGGCTCCGGCCTCACCAGAAAAAGTAGCAGCCGTCGTTGCTGAGGAATCGTTCGCTGGGCGGCGCATAAACCACCCGCCAGACATCGGCATACTTCGACCATTCACCGGGTATCGACCCATCAAACACGAGACGGGGTTTCAACGCCGGCCTCCAGGGTTTGGTGCGCAAGCGTTCTAAAAATTTTTCGTGACCCTCGGGTTGGGCAAAGTAAACGCTGCGCCGTTCGATGGCCTGCGTGGTGGCGGGCAACATCGCCATGGCGTCACCGGCATGGACCAATAAATATTGCTTCACCACAAAATCATGGCGCTCAAGTTCCATGGCTGCGCGGCTGCACGCCGTCTCAAAATCCGGACCGGCCGCATGGCCATAAGCCACGTAGCCCTGCGGCGAAGGGCGATAAAGGATCACCGTTACACCCGGTAATGAAGTGTGTATGACCTCCGCCTGCACCTCCGGCCAACGCGTTTTAATCTCGGTCGCGTCGAGTCGGCCTTCCCACCAAGAAAGCACATTGTAGCGTTCGACGGCTTCCCAGTAGGCGGCGGGCCGCGCCTGCTTTTTCAGCAGACCAGGAAAGGCCGCCATGCCGTTGCTCGAGGGATCGACCCCAAATCCGTATCGCTGCCGGTCTGGCGACGACACCACCGACATATGGGCCCAGCGTTCGATCGCCTCGGAAATCGCTTTGTGCCGCGCTACCATCGGTGAATCTGCTGTGCCCGTGCCGGCTGCATCGCTGAACACTTCGCTGGAGGTTTTCCAAGCGATCAAATCAGGCCGCAGAAAAGAATTGGCCTGAAATTGCCGCTCGCCCAGCACGAAGGTGTCGCAAACCGCCAGCTTTGCGATGGGCCCACCAGCATCGGCCATGATGTTGCGGTAACGAAAGGCAGCAAAATTGAGCATGGGCGGAGCAGGACAAACGACGGGGAAACAAAAACGCTGCGAGGCCGTTAACCACCGCCGCGTTTTAGAGAAGAGTGATCAGTGCGGGTTAAACTTCCTGCCAGCGGCATGGCATGGCGCAGTATTTTGCGGCCAAAAGTTGCGTCTCTCGTCCGGAGGGGTGCGTTGCGGTAGCCTGATCCAGTTGGTCAAAACATGCGGCCAGACGGGAAAAACCAAGGGAGAGCAAAAGGCTCGAGAGGAGCCCGATGAGAGCGGAGTTGAGGGAGTTCATGCGCAGAGTATCGTCTCTTTTCCCGTTTTTCTAGATGGCGAAAAGCGCCTGCTTTAAGGCTGGCGGCCCTCGGGTCTGGCCATAAACACGGCGCCTTAAAGTAGGTGTTGCCCCGAGTTGCACTCACTCGGCATGCTGCCACACCTTTCTGGCGAAACCGTATGAGTTCGATCCGCTATTTTATTCAAGCCGTGGTGTTCGCTGTTTTGCTCCCAGCGGCCGGACTCGCCGCATGGGACGACCACCGGCAAGGTCGGCCGACCCTGGATTATTTTCCGAGTCAATTGATTGGGGCCACGCCCCAAACCGGTGCGATCGTGCAAGACGCCAAGGGCCGGCTCTTCGTCGGCAGCGACGCCTTGTTGGTTTATGATGGAGCAAGTTGGACCAGCCAGCCTCTGCCCGACTCATACAATTTATCCGCCCTTTGTTTTGGCGCTCACAACCGGCTCTGGGCCGGAGCGCACAATCAAGTCGGTTACTATACCGAAACGGCCACTGGAACTTTCGAATTCACTTCGCTCATAGCGAAACTACCGCCGGAGCACCGCCGCCTTGAATTCACCTGGGGCTGCGGCCTCGTCGGCAATCTGGTTTATTTCATCTGCCAATCCAAAGTGCTGCGTTGGGATGGCGAGCAATTTACGGTTTGGGATTTTCCCAATCAATCCCGCTTATACCCGGTTAGATTGGACCAGGAATTATGGTTTACGGATCTTGAAACGGGACTCTATCGACTAACCGCAGCAGGACCTCAACTCGAATTTGGCCCGAAAGATTTGCCGACCAATCCCGCCTTCAGTCTGGAGCGCGATGGCGGAGGCCTGCGCCTCTTTAGCCGCGATGGCCTTTGTTATGCCGGCAAGCCCCAACAACAACTTTGCTCCTCAGCTGTACTCGAATTTCTGCGTACCCGGCCGGTGAGCAGCATTCAACGTCTTCCGAATGGAATATATGCCATCGGCACTTTGGGTGGCCTCGGCCTCATGTCCGCTGAGGGCCAACTGCTGCGGACGCTCAATCAAGAAGATGGCCTGACGAGCAACACCATTCTCACCCTTTTTCTCGATCAAGAAAAGCAACTGTGGATCGGTCACCAAACCGGAGGTATCGCCCGTCTTGATCCCACCGGATCTATTTCAATTTTTCAGCAGTGGGAGCAGGCAGACCACGCGAGTATCTTACAGATCGTCCAGGCGAACGACACGCTCTTGGCCGTGACCGATGCCGGACTCTTTCGCTTGGAAACCAATCGTGTCGGCTTCAACCGCTTTAGCGCCATCCACTCGATGCCGATCCATGTCATGGATGTGCTGGCTTATCAGCACGGCCTGCTCCTCGCTCGCTTTGGAGGTCTTGATTTTTTCGATGGGCAACAAATCCAATCCGTTCTCGACGCCCCCGCTCAGCCATTCTGGCGCATCCGCCCCTCTCACAAAAAAGCGGGTGTTTTTTTCTGCCTCGTCGGTCAGCAAATCACGAAATTCTCTCAGGACATAAATGGATCATGGCAAAAACAAGATCTCGCGGCATTGCCTGATCTCGCCAACAACTTTTATTTAGATTCCGAGGACAACCTCTGGTGCACGAGCGCGCGGACCGGCGTATGGCACTACAACACTCTCAGCCGGCATCTCACGAATGTTCATGACGGCAGAAATCCTCGTTGCTTGACGGAAGCCAGCCAAGTGACCGGTTACGGGCAGAACGTTTATTTTTTCACCACCCGCGAAGGATTCTCCGCCGACATCACGACCAAGCAGCCCCAGCGCATCTCCAGCTATCCCGCCGTCACCGCGTTGCAGTGCGTTACCTCGCCCGATGGCCGCCGGCTCTACGTCGTCTTCGAGCGCAAATCCTCCTCCCCTCACACCTACGGGCTTGGCCGGCTCTTGCTGGATGAACACGGGACCGCCACGGGTTGGACCGAATTGCATGTCCCGAAACTCGCGGCGGTCGGGGTCCCCAGTTCACTGCTCGTCACGACGGAAGACGGCCCCGACGCCCTCTGGGTGGGCGGCAGCGAAGGCCTCATGCGCATCAAACCGGATGAAATCCCTCCCGTCCGCGCCCCTCGCCAGCCTTCGTTGTCCGTTTTTGAAACTTCCAGCCAATCACCCTCGACCGGATTGATCGCAGCCTATCCCTTTTTCGGCCATCATCTGGTGCTCCACGCGGGCACCGCCGAAATCGATTCCCGCCCGCATCTTTTCTTTCAAACCCGTTTGGGAAATGAGCGGAGTCCGTGGTCCCCGGCCGCACCACTCAGCTCCTTCGAATTCACTAATCTCACCGATGGCACCTACACGTTCGAAGTCCGCACGGTGAACGCAGCGGGCCTGACCAGTGAGCCCGCCGCGCACACCTTTCGCATTCTGCCTCCTTGGTATCGCACGCCGTGGGCCTACTCCGGTTTCGCCGCCATCGCCGCTGCTGCGGTCTTTGGCTATATCCGTTTTCATGAGCGCCGGATCCGCGCCCGTAATCAACAACTCGAATCTCTCGTGGACAAACGCACGACCGAACTCGTGAAAGCCAACGCCGCCAAAGACGAATTCCTCGCCGGCATCAGTCACGAGATCCGCAACCCCATGAATGGCGTCATCGGCCTCGCCACCATCATCGACAGTTCCCGGTTCGATCCCACGACGCAGCAGCACATGGCGCAATTGCGCCATTGCGCCACGCACCTTTCCAGTTTGCTCGAAGATATTCTCGACTACTCCCGCTTGCAGGCCGGAGCCGTTGACCTCAATCCCCAGCCCTTCGATCTGCAGGAGTTGACGGCAGCCCTCGCCGCCCTGACCTCCGCCGAAAGCACGCGCTACGGCATCCCGATCGAAATCGCGGTCTCACCCACGATGCCACGCCACCTCATCGGCGACGTCACCCGCATTCGGCAAATCCTGCTCAACTACCTCGTCAACGCCCTGAAATACTCCGGCCGCGGCAAGGTGTGTCTCACGATTTGGGGCCAACAACTCGTCCCCGATCAACTCGCCCTCACCTTTGCGGTCAGTGACGACGGCCCGGGAATTTCTCCCGAAGAACAAGCCCGGCTGTTCACCCGTTTCGAGCGAGGCGCCGCCGCCCAAACCCAACGCGTCGCCGGCACCGGCCTCGGCCTCGCCCTCTGCAAAACTCTCGGCGAAAAAATGGGCGGGCGACTCTGGGTCGAAAGTGAAATGGGTCAGGGCTCCACCTTCTATTTCGCCTTGTCCTTGCCCGTCGCCGCCGGGGTGCCCGCTCGACTCCACCACCCCAAAAGCAAACCCCACTCCATCGGCGTTTTGCACGCCCTCGTCGTGGACGACGAGGAATACAATCGGATCACCCTCTCCAGTTTTCTCTTCGAACTCGGATTCCAAGTCAGCACCGCCGCCAACGGCAGCGAAGCCCTCGCCCTCGCCCGTCAGCACACCCTGCATGCCGTATTTCTCGATCTGAACCTACCCGGCCAGAGCGGCCCCGACATCGCCCGGGAGTTGCGCACCATCGAGTCACTCGACCCCCACCTCCCCATCATTGCGACGACGGCCTACACCACTGAAGAAAAACGCCGGCGCTGCCACGAAGCCGGCATGAACGCGTTTCTGATCAAACCCGTCTCACTCGAAAAAATCCATGCCGCCCTCTCCGCCGCCACTTCCGCCCAACGCCCTGCGGCTTCCTTTCATCCGCCAGCGCAAGCTGATCAAATCGATCCGCTCAGCGGACTCCGCCTGCTCGCGTCGCGCAAGGGCGTCACTTTGGACCATGAAGTTTCCCTCTATTGTACCGAGCTGGCCAGCGAAGAACGCCTCCTGATTGAGGCGATCAAACAACGGGATGCGGCCGGCGCCAGCGACCTATCCCACCGCATGGTTGGCCGGCTGGCCTTCATTCAGGCCCAAGTCGAAAGCCAACTCGCCCGGGAGATTGAAACCAACAGCATGAATGAATTTTGGGATCAGGCCGAAACCTCTGCCCTGCTCTTGGGCAATTTGCTACCGACCTTGCGCCAACGCCTCACATCCGCTGGTTCAGTTGATCCGGCCGCGTCAGACCATTCACAATCGCGAAATGAATCAGCTTAGGCGTCGTGTGCACATCAATCTTGCGCATGATATCCCGGCGGCGGGACTGCATGGTGGCGGGACTGATGTTGAGCTGGACGGCGATCTCCTCATCCGACATCGACTCACCGATCAAAGATAAAATCCGCAGCTCATAATCAGAGAGCACCCGGATAAACGCCTTGGGATCACGCCGCAGCCGCGCCGTCGCTTCATTGACCACCGGCACATAATAAATCCGGCCCGCCAGCACCGCCAGAATCGCCTCCGTCAACACTTCCGTCCGCTGCTCATGCTTGTCCACAAAGCCATGCAGCCCGATCCGCTGCACTTGCAGCATCGTCCACGGATCACGATGCGCCGAAATACCCAGAATTTTAATTTCCGGAAAATCCTCCAAAAGAACCCTCGCGCCTTCCAACCCGTTACCATCCGGCAGAGAGAAATCCAACAAAAGCAGCTCGGGACGTTTGGCCCGCACTCCGGCCAAACCCTCCGCCAGCGTTCCATAAACGCTCAGGACATTTAATCTCATCGCCTGACAATGATACTGAAAAAAATCCGCCACCAGACGCTGATCTTCGATAATGATCACCCGGGCAGCAGGCACCACCGCACCCTTCTCCGGTTGGCCGATGTTCTCCTTGGGGATTGTCACGCACGCCTACCTAGTTCAATCAAAGCGTTCTCGGCAAGATATTAACAATAATGAGCATTATACCTGTTACTAATTCATTCTGGACTTTAGGCAGGGCCGGATCGCTTGCCCCGCCGCAGTGATTCTCGGCGCGCCCAGCTGCCGAGGCGATGCACTCGTCGCGGTCGCGCCCGACCCCCTGAGTCCCATGCGAACCGTAATTGGTAATATTCGTGACATGCCAAGGTTACCCCGCCGAAATAACCGGCATGAACCTGGTGCTTTTCACTTCCGCTGAAACAGCCCGGCCGCTTCCCCTCATCGATTCGCGCGCCGTTCATCTTCTCTCCGTCCTCAAACGCCAACCCGGTGACTCCTTCGATGCCGGGCTGATCAATGGACCGCGCGGTCGTGGTACGCTGCTCGCCATCGAAGCTGAATCTTTGACGTTTTCCTTTGTCTGGGACGTACCGCCACCGCCACCCGAACCCGTCACCCTCATCATCGGCCTGCCGCGTCCCCAAACCGCCCGCGACATTCTGCGCGACGCCACCACGCTCGGCGTCACCGCGATGCATTTTGTCCTCACCGAAAAAGGCGAACGCAACTACGCACACAGCTCGCTGTGGACCACGGACGAATGGCACCGCCACCTCATCACCGGAGCGAGCCAAGCCTTCGCGACCCAGATTCCGAAAATCACGCGCGGTCACCCGCTCACAGAAACGCTGGCGACCCTGCCCGCCACCGCGCATCGGCTCGCGCTCGACAACTATGAAGCCGCTGCACCGCTCGCGCGGGTACGACTGCTCTCGCCCGACACCCATGTCGTTCTCGCCCTCGGCCCCGAGCGCGGTTGGTCAGCGGCAGATCGCGCGATGTTGCACAAACATGATTTCGCTCTCGTCCATCTCGGCCCGCGCGTATTGCGCTGCGAAACCGCCGTCGTCGCCGCCCTCACGCTGGTGCGCGCGGCGCGCGACGCCACCCACTCAACGCGATAACGCTGACTTATCCCGTAGGGTGTCTGTCTGGCAGATGCCGCCCCGACTCAACGCCATCCTAGAACGGAGCAGGTCCGCCGAGCATTGTGGCCGTGTCGTCTCAAGTTGTCGCCGGAGACGTTGATCTCAAGGTGGAGCGCGACCTCCGGACGCGCTGAGTGCCGGCTCTCGCGGCAAAACCCGCCCGGAGGTCGGGTTCCACCACCGCAGAGGCCTGCGCGGTGAATCCGAAAACGCCGCTGATCTCGCGAGGAACCAGAAAAGCATTGCCGGCAAACGGGTTTAGCCGTGCCGGCCGATTCGGCTGAACGCCTCGCGGGCGGCGGCGGATACCACGCGGTCCGGTCCGAAGGCCAGAATGTCGGCGTCGCCGATGCTGGACCAGCCTTCGCGACGGGCGATCGCGACATTGCCAGCCTCGACCAATTCAAAGCCGGCGGTGCGCAGCAGCGTGGAGCATTGGTCATGCAGCGCAACCGAGTGGGTGGCGAGCACGAGGACCAAGCGGCGTTCACGGCGCAACAATTCCGCGGCACCGTGGAGGGCGTCGAGTTCGGCGCCCTCGATGTCCATTTTAATCAGGGTGGGCGAGGCAGCTTTGCCGGCGGCGATCAACTGGTCGATGCCCTTGACCGTAACGCGCTGGCCTTCGCCGCCGAGACGGCACGCGAGGCTGGAGTGACGCTCCGTCGGATTCCAGCCAAAGGAAAGTTCACCTTCCTCCCGACCCATGGCCCAGGGGAAAAGAGTGACATTGGCGACTCGATTCCAGCGCAGGTGGCGCTCGATAAAATTTCTACTGTCTGGATTGGGCTCGAACGCGAAGACGCGGCCCTGCGCGCCCACGAACCGGGATTCCAGCAGCACGGTGTAGCCCCGGTGGGCCCCAATATCCCAGACGACTTCGCCGGATTCGATGAGCAGAGGCAGCGCGGAGCCTTTGCCGGGAACGAATTTTCCGCGAAAGTAACGGATGCCGCTGGCCACGCTCCAATATAATCCGGCATTGGGTCCACGGAATATGGGCAGGGGAATGGCGCGGAAAAGTTTCTTCAGGAACATTGAAAATTTGGCGTATTCAAAAGCGTAATGAAGTGAAGAGCGTCGCGGAACGGTCAATCATTTTCCAGAGGGAGAAATGCACGCGGGGAGTCGTTCTGGCCGCGGGCGACAACTCTCTTTCGAGCAATCGTAGTGCGGTCTCTTTTTCCAATTTCCACACGTCCCAAAAGCGTTAGGCCGCAGTTTACCTGGCGATCAAATGCCGAGTAAGCTGCGGCCCTTTCATTCCGCTTCGGTAGCGAAGCGATTATCCGCCCAAAAACACACTCGGCGTCATCCCCATCTGTCGGTGTCTGGTTGTCACCTACATTGTCACTTCGTGGTATCCAGACACAACAAGGCCCACAACTCGTTAAAGTTGAGGGCCTTAATAGATGGCGTCCCCACGGGGATTCGAACCCCGGTTTTCTCCGTGAAAGGGAGGCGTCCTAACCGGGCTAGACGATGGGGACCCAGCGCGGAGTTGGGCAAGCTACGGTCCCACCCTGCTCGTGCAAGGATTTTCTCTGTGAGTTTTTTCGCCTGCGAATAAATACGAACTTTCTTTCTCTCCCAGCCTGACTCGCTTCAGCCGCACTCTATCCGAAAAACTCCCGCCCTTGTGCCCAAGCGTAAGCAAGATGTTCGCATGCCAGCATTTGAATGTTGTCTTCACTAGCCCCAACCCCGGCAAAGATCATGAATCGTCGTCACTTCCTTGGCGTTTCGGCTGTGGCAACCGCAAGGCTGCTCCTCCCTTCCTCTCTCCAGGCCTCCACTAATCCGGCCGCTCGCCCTCAATTGAAAATCCCTCGCTGGCGCGGTTTCAATCTCACTGAACTGGCCGGCGGTAAGCGTGGTCAACGTTTTCGCCGCTCTGATTTCGACTGGATGGCCGAGCGGGGTTTCAACTTCGCCCGCTTGCCCTGCTCCTACTATGCATGATCCAGCAAAGACAAATGGGCGAGGTGGAATCTCCGCGGCGGTTTTGGCATCCTTGCTAGCGGACGCCCCGATATCGTATACGAGGATTTCAAAGGCCACCAACTCGACCGCAAGAGGCTCAAGCTGCTGCTGGCGAATTAATAATTCCAGCGCTTGTCATTTTAGGCTTTGCCGGACTTGAAAGGGATCTGAGGGTACGCGAAAATCGCCGATCCCTGCGGCCTATATTTCGCCGGGCCGGATCGAAGTTGCCTCTCCCATGATGGCGGTTGAGGGCAACCGCCGCTACCCGCAGCCGGAACGATGGAGTCGAATTTGTCCTCCTGAATGAGTGGAAACAAACTAACAGGTGGTCGCCGATTCTTGTCGAGCCGTAGCGGGGCGACGGCCGATCCACCTCGGCGATAAAGCGTCAGGGTGGAAACCGACGCCCACCAACCGCATGATCCCGCCCTAGCTGAACAGATCGAAAAATGGCTACCCCAGGTTTGAACTGATTTCGAAGTCAGATTGCCTTCACTTCGCCGGCGCACCCGTGTCGCCGATCAACCCATGTAATCGTTCAACCAGCTCCAGACACGAACGGCTGTTGTGGTACGGACACTTCCACACACTCGATTTTGACCGGCGCTTAGGCGTGCCATCGCGATCCAGCGATTCGTACCAATCGCCATACTTCCGATCCACAAACTTGGCCTCGATATAATCCCAACTGCGCTGCGCGGCGGTGAAATATTTTGGATCCAAGGTAAGCTGGTAGGCGTTGAGAAAGCCCACCGCCGCCTCGGCCTGCGGCCACCAATCCTTGTTGGCATTGGTCACGCCGTGCGCCGTGCCTTCGTTGTAGACGCTGCCGTCGTGGTCCAATCCTTCAGCGGCCGTCACGCGGGCGATCGCCACCGCTTCGGCTTTGGCGCGGGCGATCAGGGCGGCCTCACCCAATTGCTCGGCTGCTTCCACGAGTAGCCACGCAAGCTCGATATCATGACCATAGGAAAACTCATCTCCGACCGGCGTCCAATCGTCTTTCATGAAGAGAACCAAATGGTGGGTCTTCGGATCGATGATGCGAGTCATCATCAGTTCGATCAACTCGCGCTGACGCTCATGCAGTCCGGCATCAGGCCAGACGCGCAGCAGGTTGGTGAAGGCCTCCATGATATGGATGTGCGAATTTTGCGACTTCGAGGTAGGCCCCAACACATTTTGCTTCACGCGCTGCCACTGGCGATCCAGCGCATCGAAATATCCACCCTGTTTTCCATCGTGGGCATTTTTTTCAATCAACTGATAAAGGGCGATCGCCTCGTCGAGCGCGGGCTTTTCTCCCGTGATCCGGTAATACTCCGCCAGCGCATAAATCCCGAAGACCTGTCCGTAAATCTGCTTCTGCGTCTCCACCGGTTCACCGGTCACCGTGACGCTCCAATAAAGTCCGCCGAATTCACGATCACGAAATTTATCCATCAGATCGCGGTAAGCCCACTGCGCCATTTCCCGATAGTCCGGATCATGATAAATCCGATACGCGGCGGAAAACGTCCAAAGAATGCGGCTGGTGAGCAGAGCGCCGCGCGGGGCGTCTTTGTGCACCGTCATGTCCTGATCGATCAAACCATAGAACCCACCCCGCTCGCGATCACGGGTGTACTTCAGCCAGAAAGGCAGAATATTGCCCTTCAATTCATTTTCCGCCCGTGTCGCCAATGCCTGCAACTCCACCCGCGGAATCGCGCCCCCGGGCTTTGCTTCAGCAGACACCGCCGGGATGGCCGCAAAAGCGGCGGGCAACCACTCGGTGTTAAAGAAGAGTGGAAGACGGGCTTTCACGGTTTGAATTGTTGGGGTGGAAGGGCTGACTCAGCCGGCGAGGATCTTTTCAATCGAGGCCAGTTCATCGGCCGCCAAGGGCGCCTGCTTGAGTCCGGAATGTATGTCGTCGATTTGCTCCACCTTGCTGGCGCCGATGAGTACCGTGGTGATTTCCGCGTGCCGCAGCAGCCAGAGCACCGCCAGCTGCGCGAGCGTGGTGCCGCGTGTGTGGGCGACACCGTTGAGCGCCTGGATTTTCGCCACCAGCTCTGGCGTGATCCGCTCGGCTTTAAGAAAACTCGCCGGCTTGCTGGCACGGGAATCCGCCGGAATCCCCTGCAGGTAACGATTGGTCAACAGGCCTTGGGCCAGCGGCGAAAACGGAATGCAGCCCGCGCCAACTTCCGCGAGCACCGTCAACAGTTCAGCCTCCACCCAGCGGTTGAACATATTATAGATCGGTTGATGAATCAGCAGCGGCACGCCGAGATCCTTCAAGATCGCTGCGGCCCGGCGGGTTTGCGCGGCGTTGTAATTGGAAATGCCCGCATAGAGCGCGCGCCCGGATTTCACCGCGGTCGCGACCGCGCCCATCGTTTCCTCGAGCGGCGTCTCGGGATCGGGCCGGTGCGAATAGAAAATATCCACGTAGTCGAGACCCATGCGCTTCAAACTCTGGTCGAGCGAGGCGAGGAGATATTTGCGCGAGCCCCAGTCGCCGTACGGGCCGTCCCACATGGGGTAGCCGGCCTTGGTGGAAATAATGAGCTCATCGCGATGGGCCGCGAAATCCGTTTTCAAGATTCGCCCGAAATTTTCCTCGGCGGAACCGGGAGGCGGGCCGTAATTGTTGGCCAGATCGAAATGCGTGATCCCGAGATCAAAGGCGCGGCGCAAAAGCGTGCGCTGATTTTCAAGCTGATCGATGCCGCCGAAATTATGCCAGAGCCCGAGAGAAATCCGGGGCAACTTAAGGCCGCTGCGCCCGCAGCGAGCGTAGGGAATAGCAGAATACCGCTTGGGGTCAGGGAGAAATTGGCTCATCCGGTCAAGTGAGGATCTGCGCGGGAAGATTGCAAAATAAATTCCGAGGAATGCGAGCTGGCCAGACTAAGTGTGGCGCACACCTGACAACTGGCGGCTTTTTCTAAATTCCTCAACGGGTCTGTGGTCTTGGTTCTTGGTTCTTGGTTCTTGGGATTGGGATTGGGATTGGGATTGGGATTGTGGTCTTGGTTCTTGGTTCTTGGTTCTTGGTTTTGGTTTTGGTTTTGTAGGTTGCGAGCTTGTCTCGCAACGGGACCGTGGCGCGGCAAGCGCGCCACCGACCACATTGCAAATTCCGCAGTCAGTCGTCTCTTGGTCTTGCAGCCGCACTTGAGCCACCGGCGATAGTGTGGTCAGCACTACCGTAGCTCCCACCGCGTTGTCGCTCCGCTCCAACGCGGCTACATAATTCGCAGAAGTTTGATCTAGCCGGACGCGGTTTTCCGCCTAGCTTGGGCCCCACTTCCACCCAACCTCTTTCCTATGTCTGTTGGCAAAAATTCCCGCTGGTTCCGCGTTCTTCTTTGGTCCGGCGTCATCGCTCTGGGCGCGGGGTCGCTGGGCGTGCTGGCGTGGTCGCGCGGCGAGACGGTCAACGCGCTCTGGATGGTCGTCGCCTCCGTGTGCGTGTTTGCCGTGGCTTGGCGGTTTCACTCGGCGTGGTTGATGGCGAAGGTTCTCACGCTCGACGACACCCGCGCGACGCCCGCCGTCACGCGCGAGGATGGCAAGGATTACGTGCGGACGAATAAATGGATGGTGTTCGGTCATCACTTCGCCGCCATCGCCGGTCCCGGGCCGCTCGTCGGTCCCGTGCTCGCCGCCCAATTTGGTTACCTGCCCGGCATGTTGTGGATTCTCATCGGAGCGACACTCGGGGGCGCCGTGCATGACTCCATCATTTTGTTTTGCTCCATCCGACGCGGCGGAAAATCCCTCGGGCAGATGGTGCGCGACGAGGTCGGTCCGTTCGCGGGGATTCTCGCGCAGATCAGTGTGGTCGCGATCATGATCGTGTTGCTCGCGGTGCTCGGTCTCGTGGTGGTGAATGCCCTCGCCCACAGTCCATGGGGCACCTTCACGATTGCCGCCACTATCCCGCTTGCGCTCGTGATGGGTCTGGCGCTGCGCCACTGGGTGCCGGGCAAGATCGGCCTCGTGAGCGCCTTTGGGATCGTGGGGTTATTGCTCGCCGTAGTCGGCGGCCAATGGATTCAAGGCACAGTGGTGGAACAGTGGCTGACGATCGAAGCGAAAAATCTCGCGTGGTTAATCATGGGCTACTCGCTCATCGCGGCCGTGCTGCCGATCTGGCTGCTGCTCGCCCCGCGCGACTACCTGAGCACCTTCATGAAAATCGGCTGCGTGGCATTGCTCGGCCTCGCCGTGGTGGTGCTCGCCCCGCACTTAAAAATGCCCGCGATCACGCCGTTCATCGACGGCTCAGGCCCCGTGTTCGCCGGTCCCGTGTTCCCCTTTTGTTTCATCACGATTGCCTGCGCCGCCGTGTCGGGCTTTCACTCACTCGTCGCCTCGGGCACCACGCCAAAAATGCTCGAACGGGAAAAGCACATCCGCTTGGTCGGCTACGGCGGCATGATTACCGAAATGCTCGTGGGCATCATGGCGTTGATCGCGGCCTGCGCGATGGAGCCCGGGGAATATTTCGCCATCAACATGAAGGGCGATGCCGTTGCGGTAACGCAACAAATCACCGCGCTCGGTTATCCCGTCACGCCGCAACAGATGACGGATCTCGCCGCCTCGGTCGGTGAAAAAACCATGGTGGGGCGAACCGGCGGCGCGCCGACATTTGCGGTCGGCATGGCGCATATGTTCGCCGGCGTGCTGGGCGGCAAGACGGCCACGGCGCTTTGGTATCACTTCGCGATCATGTTCGAGGCGCTGTTTATTCTGACGACGCTCGACGCCGGCACGCGCATCGGCCGGTTTCTCGTGCAGGATTTACTCGGCTATCTGTGGAAACCGCTCGGCAACACCACCTCCACGCTCGGAAATTATCTCGCGAGCACCGCCTTCGTCGCCGCGTGGGGCTGGTTTCTTTATCAGGGCGTGATCGATCCGCTCGGCGGCATCAATTCCCTCTGGCCGATCTTCGGCGTGGCCAATCAACTCCTCGCCGTGATCGCCCTCGCGCTCGGCACGACGGTGCTGATCAAGATGGGCCGCGTACGTTATCTCTGGGTTTCGCTCGTACCGCTCGCGTGGTTGCTCACGGTCACGATGACGGCAGGCTGGATGAAAATCTTTTCGCCGAATATCAAACTCGGGTTTCTGAGTGCGGCAGCAAACTACCAGAAACTCATGGCGGCAGACGGCGGCACGCCGCCGACGCAGATCGCGCAGTGGCATGCGCTCATGGTGAATAATTATATCGATGCCGCAGTCACGGGATTGTTTCTCGTCCTCGTCGTTTTAGTAGTGGGCGCCTGCGCGCGGGTATGGGTGCAACTGCTCACGGGGAGCCGTGGGGCCGATCTGCGTGAAGAGCCTTATGTAGCGGCGGAGGCGGTAGGGGCGCGAGCGGGAGCGTGACTGTATTTGCAGGGCTGGTGTTTTGCACAGGCCACGATTTACGCACGGCATACATTCGCGTACTTCCTTCCTCACCCGCAGCGCGTGCAAGACACGCGCCCTACCTCCGAACTTCGCACCAACGTGTGACGTGTTTTGGAGGCGGGGATGCCCTCTCACCCCGCATTTATTTCACAGCCCACGCGTGCCTCGCGGGGTGAGGGCACCCCGCCTCCATCAAGACACGTTGCGCGATAAGCGTCGTTGTGGAAACCGCCCGCCCACTCACCCGCAAAAAAGCCGGCCCTTACGGACCGGCTGGAAAATCTATCGGGCTAAACGATCACTCAGGCTTCGTAGCCGGGGAGCGATTTGTCGACTGATTCCTTGGCCAGACGGACGAAGGCAGGCACGCCATTGTCGAATGGCACCACGACTTCGCCTTGAATCAATGGTGTGGCATAACGGTAGAACTGGAAGTTCAAGCTGACGCCATCTTCGTTGATCCACTCGCGAGGGAGCTTCTTCACATTGCCCACCAACTCGGTCAGTGAAGTGAGGCCGGTTTCGCAAGTGTAGTGATCGCCATCGCCACGGACGAGCGTCACCATCTTGTCGGACTCGCCATTGACCGCGGCTTTGACGGCGGCCTGACCGGCGAGGTAAGCCTCGTCGGCGTCGGTCTTGGAAGCGAGATGAGCGGCAGCGCGCTGGGCGACCCCGAGGCGGGCCACGCGAACTTTCGCGCCAACCTGCGTCTCGACGATTTCTTTGAGGAAATCACCCACGCCACCGAACTGAGCGGCACCAGCGGCATCGCTGGTCTCGACGGCGACATAGTTGCCATCTTTGTCGACAAGGCCTTCACCGGCGACGATCACGCAATGCTTTTCCTTCTTCAGGACGCGGCGGACATCATCAGCGAATTTATCACCTGCAAAGGCGACTTCCGGGACATAAATCAAATGCGGAGCATCAGCGGGGTGATCGCGACGTTTAGCCAGTGAGGCACCGGCGGCGAGCCAACCCGTGTTGCGACCCATGACCTCAACGATGGTGACGAGATCGTGCGCCCCCGTGGCCTCGGCATCGAAAGCGAGCTCCTTGACGGTGGTGGCGATAAATTTGACGGCGCTCCCATAGCCGGGGCAATGGTCCGTGCCGGGCAGATCGTTATCGATCGTCTTCGGGACGCCGATGACGCGCAGATCGTAATTTTGCGCCTTGGCGAGTTCGGAAATCTTGGCGGCTGTTTCCTGGGCATCACCGTCGCCGATGTGGAAATAGTAGCGGATATTGTGTGCTTTGAAAACCTCGAGCGCGCGCTCGAAATCCTGCGGCTTCTTCAGCTTGGTGCGGCAACTGCCGAGGGCAGCACCGGGAGTGTGGCGGAGGCCGCGGATCGCCTGCTGCGATTCGGAGGCCAGATCGACGAGATCCTCGTGCAGGATGCCGGCGACGCCGTTCAGTGCGCCGTAGACTTCCTCGACGCAACCGTGATTAAGGGCTTCGGAGACAACGCCAGCGACGCTGGCATTATTGACGACGGACGGGCCGCCGCTCTGGCCGATAAGAACATTTCCTGCGAGTTCTGCCATTGGATGTATGGTGTTAAAGTTGGTTAAGCAAACGACGTGAGGGGTCAAAAAAGGCGTCCATCCGAGCGCTGGCAAACCAAATCTCCCTTCCCCCCAAAAACATAATTTTTGGCCCGGGGAGGCGATTTGATCCTGCCATGTCCAAATAAGTTAGGATAAATGCGGTCGGACCCATCTTTCCGAATGAGCGGAAACAAACTGAAAGGTGGTTGCCGATTTCCACATCGGCGACAGAACGACGGTGTTGAAACCGACGCCCACCAACTGCATCGTACCAAATTAGATACCCGCCAAGGGCTTGGCCCATCATGGAAACTGAGTGCGGTATGACCACCCGCACCAGAATCGTACCACCCATTCTGGTGCGAAACGCTCGCCTCGGGGTACAGGTCTAGCAGGAGTCGGGACGCGGGCTAAAGTGGCGGCATGAATCACACGGACCGCATCACCTTCAATCCCAACCAGTGTGGCGGACGGCCTTGCATCCGGGGGATGCGCATCCGCGTCAAAGACGTGCTCGATCTGGTCGCGGCGGGCGTCCCCGAGGCGGAAATCCTCGCCGACTATCCCGACCTTGAGGCCGACGACATCAAGGCGAGCCTCGAATACGCCGCCGCTCAGCTCGATCACCCCGTGTTGGTCGCCAGCCGGTGAAATTTTTGGTCGATGCCCAGTTGCCGCCCGCGCTCGCGCGGTGGTTGCGCGAAGCCGGTTGCGACGCGGAGGCGGTGCGCGAGGTCGGCTTGCGCGAGGCCGATGACAGCGCGATCTGGCGGCACGCCGAGGCCCAGGGCTACGTGATTGTAACCAAATACGAGGACTTTGCCCTGCGGGTGCAGGCGATCGAGCGCGGGCCGGGTGTCGTGTGGTTGCGCGTAGGCAACACATCCAACGCGGCCCTGCGCGCGTGGCTCGTGCCCAAGGTGCCGCAGATCGTGACACTCATCAGCCAAGGCTACCGGCTGGTTGAAATCCGGTAAGCGGCTCTTTTCCTTTAGCCGCGCATCATCGCCGCTTCACGGCTTGCCGGGAGCGGCGTTTTGCTTTGATTGACTGCCGCTCGCCGGGCATATGAAGCGACGGGAACCGCGAGCATCGACCCATCTGTTTCCCTGGAGGAATCCGCCTTCTGAACTTCGCGCCCTGACCGGCGACCCGCTCTTTGCCTTGGTTGTTTGCTCAGCCCCGCGCGTCGCTCCCACCCGCCTCTCTTTCGAAGCCCAAAGCTGCGTCCACCGGTTACGAACCACCGACTACGATCGCACTAGACTTGGCCGTTCAGATGAACGGCCGCGTCTATTCCCACGCCAAGCTTGCGAATACTCACCCTCACCCTCTCACTTTCACTCTCACCGTTCACGCTTCATCCATGCCCCGCCCCGCCCACCTCCGACTACTGTTTCTGTTCCCGGTGTTGGCCGTCCTCTGTTTGCTCGTCGGTTTCACCCATGAGAAACCAATCATCACCACCGCCCCATCCGAGGTAGGGCGCGTTATCCCTAACGCGCCTTCCGCGATCACTCCACAGCACCCTGCCGCTCAACCCACCCCTGCCGTCCTCACCACCAACAGCTATGAAGCAAGTGAACCACCCCACCGCTATCTCACCGAAGCCTTAATGCTGCTAGCCTGTTTATCCCTCGGACTTCTCCGCACCGCACCCGGAGAATCCACCCGTACGATCCCCATCACCCGTCGAGACTCCCGTCGAGCTCAACGCCGCACTACTCAACGAATTGCCTCCCGCCAATCCATCCGTGCGAATCATAGTCATAGAGAATCCTCTTGTACGATGGCTCGCCGTTTTATCGCCCCAAACAGCACAGGACTCATTGCGTCGAGTGGGGACGGGATGTATACCGACGGATCTATTCCGTACGTAACCCGAGGCGGAGAAGCAGGGGCCGTCGGACGCAACGGCGTCCCAATGACCGTCACTCTAACTCCGCGTCCAAATTCGGTTGCGGCTTTAACCTTTGATGGCACGACGCTCACGATTCACTACCAGAGCGGTGCGACCCGTGGCTATCCTTCTACATCAGGAAGGCCGGGGGTAACTGACCCGACCATACGAGACCAAGGGCCATTGCCCTCGGGGGTTTATCTTCTAAATCGCGGTGATATAACCGAAGGTGGATTTCTTCGCAGTCTGACTGGGGACTGGGGAGACTATCGGGTGCCGTTGAATCCAGTGCCGGGCACCAATACGTTCGGACGCGATGGCTTCTTCCTACATGGAGGCAGTCGTCCAGGCTCGGCGGGATGCATCGATTGCGGCGGTGCTGATGGGACGATTTTCCCGATACTTCTCCGGCAGCCTGACCCAGTGCCTGTTATCGTTCAGCCTCCGCCGATACCCTAGGGGAGGAACGGATGAAAACGCGTTTTACTTTGGCACTTGTGATCGGCCTGGCGGCTCAAATGGTCTCGCTAGGCTGCTACAGCTTTTTAGCCAGAATCTGGCCGCAAAGCTCAACCAAGAATGTCGCCTTCCTTGTGTTGATCGTCGGAAGCGTATGGGCAGTTCAGGTGCTCCTTCACCTGAGTCTGCGGTGGCGCATCGCGGGATTGCTGGCCCTGGCATTGAGTGCGCCCTTGGTGCCGCTCTTCGCCTTTCCCAAAGCCCGCGAAATGCTGTCCGATCTGACTTATTACGGGGTCATTTATGCTAAGGGCGTTGGCGTCGCGCTTGTCTGCTATGCCGTTCTCTGGGGTGCGATTCAGGCACTTGCTCTACTCATGAGAAAGAGAGCCGAGAATGAGGCGACATGATGCTCGTCATCGCAACGTCCTCAATGATCCAAGCGGCAGGGCTCGCGCCAGCTCTCCGTCGCAGACTCCTCCGATCTGTCACGAGCCCTGCTTCCTCCCTGCGCTCCGTTGTCGCTGCGGTCCGGTGGAGTGCGGTCGGGCCGGGCGGCGGTGTGTGCGGTGCAGTGGCTCGCACGAAACGGCGCTCCGATAATATCCGCGCCGGCGCCGTCGTTCCTCCACTTCGCTGCGCTGCGTTCCGTCACGTCGGCGCCCGCCGGAGTTAGCCCCGGCCCTCCGCTGCGCCCGGCAGGGTGCCGGGCTCGCCTCAACCGCCGCACGAACGCGGCCGTCGCTAAGCTTTGGGCCGCGCGGCGGAACGATCAGAAGGGGTCAGGCTTGGTTGTTTGACATTTCTCATGTTTGTTTGGATTTCTCCTTAGCACTGACGAGTCGGCTGACTTGGTACGACGAGTTTGCGAGCTCGATGAATCCCATTCAAAACTGCGGATGCGATTCGATGCGTTTTTCGAATTCTATTTTGGCTTCCGCACTCAGGCCCTTGGGGAATTTCGAATCGCTCCTTCGCCAGCGGGTGAGCCATTCGGGGCCGAGGAGGTGGGGATTGGCTGGATGAATTTTCGCAGCGGTGCCTTGGGTGAAGGCGAGCGTGGTAGTGGCTTTCGGGCCGGTACCGACTCCGTCGGCCACGTAATAGCCGGCGGCGAGCAGGGCGACGCGTACGGCGGTCGCGGAGGAATAGGTGTAGAGCTCGGCGGATTTCGTGGCGCAGTGCTGGTGGATTCTCGCGAACACTTCGGTGGTCCACAGGCCGGTGTCGGTCTTGGCAGAAAAGGGATCGTAGAAGATCAGATCGGGTATTGCTGATTTTTCGAAATGTTCGAGGAAGTCGCCTTTCAAGAGTTCCCACTGGAGCAGGCCGGAGAAATGCGTCCAACGTCCTTCGGTCAGGATTTTCCCGGGCGCGCCGTGGCGCAGATGCGGGAAACGACCGGCATTTTTCGCCGCGAGTGTGAGCGGATCGAGATCGCATTCGAAACTTACGATGCGCAGCGGACGCAGCGTGCCTTCGGGATTATCGGCGAGGCTTTTTTCGAAACAGTGCAGCGCAGCCATCGCGTTAGAGGCGGCGCCGAGACCTACGTCCCAGATCACGAGTTCGCTTTCTTGGCTTTCGCGCTTGAGGAGGCGCGATGCGAGGTGCGATTGCTCGACGTAGAGTTTGTTGGCTTCGTCGCTCGGTCGATTGACCGAGTGCATGACTTCGCCGGAGCTGATTTGGCGGATACTGCAGTAGCCTTGGGGGGAGGTTTGGATTTCGTAATCACCCAGCCGGTCGGGCTCGACGGCTTTGGCTTTCTTGGGTTGGACGCTGGGGTTGTCTTCGTCGCTCCGCGCGAGTTCTAGGCGTTTCTTTTCGTAGAAGGCGGGGAAATCGTCGCGCAAAATGCTTTCGCGCATTTCCCGCATCAGGCGGTGATAGAACGCAAGGTTGTGGATGCCGAGCAAGTGCCAGCCGAGGAGTTCGTTGGCTTTGACGAGGTGATTGAGGTAGGCGCGGGAGTAATTCTTGCAGGCGTGGCAATCGCATTGGGCGTCGATCGGTTCCTCGGAGAATTTATAGACGGCGCGACGGAAGTGCAGTTTGCCGTGCGAGGAAAAAGCCGTGCCGCGCTGCGCGAGTTGCGATGGAATGATGCAGTCGAACATATCGACGCCGCGATGCACCGCTTCGAGAATATCAATCGGCGTGCCCACGCCCATGAGGTAGCGCGGCAGGTTGGTCGGCAGTTCCTCGGTCACTACGCCGGTGAACTCGTAGCGTTCGCCGTGAGTTTCACCGACGGCGAGACCGCCGATCGCCAAGCCATCGAACGGCAGTTCGCGCAGGAAGGCTGCGCTCTTTTTCCGCAGGTCGTGGTGGCAGGCGCCTTGCACGATGCCGAACAGGGCTTGGGGTGAATCGCCGCGAGCCGCCAACGAGCGTTCGGCCCAGCGGTGGGTGAGCTCCATCGCCGCTTTGGCTTGATCGTGCGGGGCGGTGGACGGGATGCACTGGTCGAGCACCATCATGATATCGCTGCCGATGGCCTTCTGCATTTCGATGCTGGTTTCGGGCGAGAGGAGATGGGTGTTGCCATCGACGTAGCTCTGGAAGCGCGCGCCTTCTTCCTTCATGGCGCGGGAGCTCGGCAAAGAGAAAATCTGGAAACCACCTGAGTCGGTCAGCACCGGGCCGTCCCAATTCATGAAGCGATGAATGCCGCCGAATTTTTTGAAAACATCTGCGCCGGGGCGGAGCAGCAAATGGTAAGTGTTGGCGAGCAGGACGCGCGAGCCGGTGGCTTTCAGGGTGTCGACGGTCTGGCTTTTGACGGTGGCTTGGGTGCCGACGGGCATGAAGACGGGCGTCTGGACTTCGCCGTGCAAAGTTTGGAATTTTCCCGCGCGGGCCTTGGAGCCGCGGGCGGTTTTTTCGAGAGTGAAGTTCAGGCGGGACATGAAAGAGTTGAAAATAGAAAGTCCTATTCGGACACGGGAAGGAATGGTTTAAAAGCAGTGATCACGAAGAGATTTAGCTCATTAAATAAATCGCATCATTAACTGCAACAAGCACATGGGATTTATTGTATAGACAGTAATGAGCTAAACATCGGCTAACGCTCAGATTTCAGCGTGGGTTTAGCTAATTGCCAGAGGGTGCCGAGTCCACGGCCATGGCAGGCAAGCGTACCATGGCGGCGCATCTCTTGGAGTAAATTGCGGATACGATGGTTCTTTTGTTCAGGCGTAAGGGCATCGGATATTTTTGCGCGGAGGAATTCATCGAGCTCCTCTCTTTTCGCCTGCTTGAACTTTTCGAGAAAGGAAATCACCAGTGCCTTGTAATGCGGCTTGTCCAGAGCCCGGTTGCGGATGTAGGCCGCTTTTTCTCCAGTCGCTTCTGCGATCTTTGCCGACACAAAAAGATTGGGTCGGCGGCCCTCGATTAGGTTACGCTGTTTCAGCCGTTTGAAGGACACCGCATCGAGCGCCCGTTTTTTCTGCACCTTGTCCAAGGCGATTACGTCCGTCAGTTCCAGCTCGGTCTGGCCGAGCAAAAGCCGGGTGTAGTTTTCATCGAGCACCTGACCGGTCAGCCGCACCACGACTTTGCCCGGTTCGCCCAGTTCGTAGTCAGGCAGGGGAAAACTGCGTTCCCATTGGCGGGTGAACATCCGTTTGATCCCGCTGCCGATGGTGTCGATCATGTTCAAGTTTACCATCGCTTGCGCGAGGAACGGGTTGCGGTAAACATCCGGCGGGGCGTCACTCTGGATCATCAGTTCCACCGTGCCGGGAATGAACGAACCCAGATTGGTGAAAAGGAGAGTGTCGGCCCGCTCCACCGCGTTGATCCGGCCGCCAAGGGGATAATCCTGATGCGCGCTGCAATTGTGCAGCGTCTCGCGGATGACCCACGGGTCGTATTGCGTGACCTCGTGCGGGAAGAGGGTGCCGCTGGGCAGTTGCCGCACGGTCAGGTTGCGGATTTTAGCCAGCACTTGGTCGCCGGCCAGAATCAAGGGCAGGCCGAAATGCCGGTAGTCTTTCTCAATATTTTTCTCGTCGCGCAACACCCAGGTGACCTGGGCTTGGGCCGGCGAAAGGAAATACGCCGACTCCTCGCGACCCAGCAACAGCAGTGCGGTACGGGTGATCCGTCCGCCACTGATGACCTTTGCTTTGTTGAGGAAAGTCGCGTCGTCCCAGCCTGCGATCTCGCCGGCCTGCGCCGGATGCTTTTGCCGGTATTGCTCGCGGGCAAAGGTCAGCGCCTGAGGGTTGAGGTCCGCCAGGGTCGCGCCCGACACCGGCTGGGCCGACCAATCTTCGCAGGCAGATTGATGGCGGATGACCTCCCGTTCCCGGGGATTCAAGGCGCCGATGGATTCGCCGTCCCGGCCAAACACATGACCCTTCCATGCCGTCGGCATGCCGCGCAACGCCGCTGGGATTTGGAACATCAACACCCGGCCCTCGGGCCGGGTCAGCCCGTGGATTTCCTCGAACGTCAGACGGCTGCTCGTTTGGTCGGCAATCTGTTTCTTCAATGCGTCGAGTGAAGGGTGGCTGGACCGGTAGCTGGTGCCGATGATTTGGCGCGGCAGTTTGTCCGTGACGCCGAAGATCAGCCAAGCGGATGTCTGCACCTTGAGATTGGCCTCATTACTCAGGGCCGAAAAATACTCGCCCAGCTTTTCGGAGTCGAACGAGGTCTTGGCTTCCTTGAACTCCACCCATTCCGTCTCTGCTGGCAATGCCAGCAGGACGGTTAGTTGGTGATGAAGTTCCGCGTCGGTCATTTTTGGCAGAGAAGATTTTTTATTCAGTATTTGGGCAAAATTTTGTTTGGTAGGTCGGGAAACAGATTGAGCCGACCAGTAGGAGGAAGTTTTCGTTAGATGCGAAGAACTTTGTTGGGACAGGATGATTGAAGTAGCCACAGGCCTCCGTGCCTGTGGGATTCGGATAGGCATGTAGGTTGCGCGCTTGCCTCGTTCTGCTGGCCAGCAGAATGGCGCGACAAGCGCGCCACCTACAACGGCTCGTCAGGGACGACTCGCCCTACTTTAGAGGCATCTTATTTCACTGCCGCCAACTCCGCAGCGATCAGCTCGCGGGCGCGGGACTTGGCGTCGGCGAGGGGGAGTTCGCCTTGGTCGATTTTGGCCAAAAAGGTTTTTTGGGCGGCGTAATCTTTGTTCACCACACCGGCTTTGCTTTGGAGCATGCGCCAGGCTTTGCGGCGCTCGATGGCGAAGAGCACCATCTGGCGCGTGACGGCGTAATATCTCATTTTCCCTTCTTCCTCGGCCTTGATGTAGCAGCCGAAGTTGACGACGAAGCTGCGGTGTTTCGGATCGAAGACGCGGCGGTGGATGACGTCGTCCTGCGTGATGAAGTACAACTGGTCGTTCAACGGCGTGAGTTTGGTAGCCTCTTCTTCCTTGATCGGTTTCACGTGCTTGCGGAAACGGCCTTCGGTGATCGCCCAATGCGCGACGCCGAAAACATAATCCTCGCCGTTGCTCGCGTATTTTGTGTTCCACCAATCGCGATCGATACTCGGATTGCCCTTGAGATCGAAGGCGTCTTGCGCGCATTCGCCCTTGCGAGGATTGAAAACGAACTCGGGCATGCCGCGACAGTCGCGGACGAGCTTGGCTTGCTCGGCACTCATGTTGTCGCCGACGCCGTGTTCGGGTTGGCAAGTCGTGTACGCTTGGAAAAACGCGGTGCCGCGATACTCGAGGCCGTCGAGCATCGCTTTGTAGAGCTTGGCGGAGTTGGCCATCGACACCTGCGCGACGTACGGCGAGCCGTGGCCGCTGGTGAAGGCCTCGGCGACGTTCTTCTTTTCGATCAGCTTGCCCTGCGATGCGACGCCGAACTGATTCATATCGTAACCGCCGAGCATCGTGGATGAATCGGAGTTCTGGCCGCCGGTGTTCGAGTACACCTGCGTGTCGAGCATGAGCATTTTCACGTTGGGCCGGTTTTGCAAAATCACCTTGGAAACATTCTGGAAACCAATGTCGCCGAGAGCGCCGTCGCCCCCGATGACCCAGACTTTCGGCAGCTCGCGGATTTCCTGTTCGGTCATTAAGGCGTCGTCGAGGTGAGTGAGGGTGAAATAATCGGCTTCGGTGATGATCGGGGTGGCAACGGTCTCTTGACCCGTGGCACTTCCGGCGAGGAGCATATCGACCAAGCGCTCGGGACAAACGGAGCGGCGGGCGTGGTTGACGATGACGGACTCAGCCATGAGCCAGGAGATCGTGGCACCGTCCTGAAAGAGTGAGTTCATCCACGGATACGGATGCGGATTCGCGGGCGGAGTGGAGCCGTACACGGTGTTACAGCCGGTGCTGGCGCCCATCATCATCACGGACATGCCGTTCGCGCGGCGGCCGTCGACCGATTGGAGTTCTTTGTGGTTGAACGCGTCTTGTTCGAGGACGGCAGCTAGGCCAGCGAGGAGTTGGGCGTCGGTGATCAGGCCGTGTTTCTTTTCGTAATCGGCGATGCGGATGGCGGTATCGTCGTCGCTTTCGCCACCGAGCCCGATGATGACGTGGGCGTAGGTTTTGCGGAACAGCTGATATTCTTTTTCGTTGCGGGCCTTGAGCGCGGCGAGTTTTTCGGCGCCTTCCTTCGCGATGCGCGCGGCTTTGGCGCGGAGACGATCGGCTTTCTTGTGATACAGCGGACGCATGTACGCCTCGGTGACGGAAGCGACGGAGCGGAGAATGCTCTTCTCGCCGCAGCCGGCGCAGGCACCGTCGCCCGAGACAAGCGCTTCGTAATTGCGGCGGACCATGAGATGATTGCGGAGCGCGGCTTCGCGGGAGCCGGCGGCATCGTCATCGTTGTAGAGGCCGAGGAATTTCTGGGGAGTATCGGGCAGCAGGCGCGAGAAGACCTGCGCCGTCGTGAGGTCGGCGTTCAGTTCCTCGGTCTCGCGGGTCATGCGCAGCGCATCGTGATCGCCGCAAACTTGGACGCATTCGCCACAGCCTTTGCAGAGATCGGAAACGTAGATGGAGAACAGACCGCCGGCGCCGGGCGTCTTGGTTTCAAGCGAGCGGAAAATGGCCGGGACGTTGTTGTAGGCGAGCGGGAGCTTCGCGATAATGTTGGTGAATTCGGTTTTCGCTCGCTCGGAAATCGAGGTGAGGGCGACGACTTCGGCGTGAATGATGTCCTTAAAGGGTACGCCGGACTTGGCCTTGACGGATTCGTTCATTTTCACGCGGGCGCGCTGCTCGATGCCGGCGATCTCGGTGCCGAAAGCGAGACGGTCGGCGATGGCGGAGACGTAATTATTGACTGCCGTTTTCAACACCGTGGTGACTTCCTGCGCCATATTGGGCAGCGCAGTGTCGGGGCACGCGGTGATGCACGCCATGCACTGCGTGCAATTCTCGGCGATGAAGACGGGGGTTTCGCGACGGGCGACGTATTTGGATTGGGTGGCGCCGGTGCCGGCACCCATGACACCGACGGAAGCGAGTGCGCCGGCGGGTTGGTGGTAGCCGAGGCCCGCGCGGTATTCGGAATCGAATTTCGCGTGCGTCTGGAAAGGGGCGCGGGCGATTTGCGCGGCGGGCATGGGGATGCTGCCGCAGCCGGACGGACCGCAACCGGCAGTCGGCGCGAAATGATGTTCGCCGAGTGGCGCGAGGAGCGGATTGCGCATCGAGGAACGATCAGGATCGTCGCCTTGGCCGATCTTGATTTCCGTCACGAGGGAAAATCCCTCGGTCATCACGGTCATGTTGGAGTTGACGACGGCGTCGCCGAAACGGGCGAATTTCTTTTCGTACTGCTTGCGGACAACTTGGTGGAACTGCTCCTCTTCGATGCCGAAGGTTTTCAGGAACGGGGAGACGCGGAAGAAAGCGCCGAGGAAGGAATTGCCCTGCATGCGCAACTGCAGTTCGGTTTGGTTCGTCGCTTTCCGGGCGATGTCGAAGCCGGGGAGAATGAAGACGCGGATTTTATTCTCCTGCACAAACTGACGGTACTTCGCCGGGATGCGTTGCCAGGCGACTTCAGGAGCTTCGCTGGATTCCCAGACGAGCGAGCCGCCTTTCTTCAAGCCTTCGAGTGGATTGGTGTGCGTGAAGGCTTTCGGATCGCAGCAGAGGACGACGTCCACGTGATTGAGCTCGCAATTCACCTTGATCTGCGACGGGGCGACGGTGAGGTAATAATTCGTGGGCGCGCCCTTTTTTTCGGAGCCGTATTTCGGGTTGGCCATCACGAACAGTTTTTCCTGGAGCGAGCCATCGGCGTCGTAGCTGGGATTTTGTTCGGAGATGAAATTACCGAAGTCGCCGATAATGGAGCCGAGATTTTTGCCGGTGGTGATCATGCCCCAGCCGCCGATGGAGTGGAAACGTACGGCGATCGCGCCTGCGGGGAGCAGCGACGGCGTGTCTTTGCTGATGACGGCGTAGGGGTGATTCACGCCGAGCACGAAGAAGGTCTCGCCTTGCGCGGCGGTGCGACCGTCTTGGCGGGCGGCGGAGCCGGTGGCGAATTCGTAGGCGCCGAGCGTGTGCTCGGGACGGAAGTCGCGGGAACCGATGCCGTAGGCGCCGCGGAAAAGTCGGGGTGTTTCGGCGGGAGTTAGCGCGGGAAGTGCGCCGCCAAATTTGGCGACTTCGTGGGCTTTGCCGAAGGCGACACGGATATCGCGGGCGAGCGGATTATCGCCGGCAAGGCTTTCGTCGGTACGCTCGAGGATGATGACGTTTTTCTTGCCGCGCAGGGCGTTAATGACGGCGGCTTCGGGGAAGGGACGGATGACGTTGAGGTGAATCGAGCCGACCTTGGCGTTGCGATGGTCGCGGAGATAATCGCAGGCGGCTTCGATGTTTTCGGCAGCGCAGCCGAGGGAAACGAAGACGGTATCGGCGTCGGCGGTTTTGTATTCGGTGACGAAACCGTAGTGGCGGCCGGTGAGCTGGCCGAACTCGGCGTAACATTGGGCAAGAAAGCCGAGGATGAATTCGTTGAAGTTATTCCGGCGGGCGACCACGCCGTTCATGTGGTGTTCCTGATTTTGCACGGGCCCGAGGAGAATCGGGTTTTTCAGATCCATCATTTGCGGGACGCGGCGGCGTTGGGGGCCGAAGATTTCGCGTTGGGCGGGCGTGGGGCAGTCGATCTGATCGTCGGGCGCGCCGAGAAATTCGCGGAGCATTTCCGCTTCGGGTGCGAGGTACATGCGCTCGGAGTGAGTGGTGAGCATACCGTCCTGGATGTTCATGCCCGGGTTGAGCGAGAGCTCGTTGGCCTTGCGGAGAATGATGGCCTGATCGGCGGCTTGCTGGGCGTCCTTGCCCATGAGCATCGTCCAACCGGTGTCGAGGGCGGCATAGAAATCGTCGTGGCCGCAGTGGACGTTCAGCGCGTGCTTGGTGAGCGCGCGGGCGCCGACCTCGAGGACCATCGTGGAGAGTTTGCCCGGAGCGTGGTAGTATTGCTCCATCGCGTAGACGAGGCCCTGGCCGGAAGTGAAGTTGACGGTGCGGCGGCCTTGCACGGCGTAGGCGGTCGCGCCGCCTTGGGCCGCGTGCTCGCCTTCGGTCTCGGCGGCGACTTTTTGCTGGCCCCAGACATTGAGTTCACCTTGGGCGAAGGATTGTTGGTAAATTTCGCCGCCTTCGGTCGAGGGCGTGATCGGATAAAACACGCCGCCTTCGGTGATGCGCGTCTCGACGTATTGCGTGACGAGTTGGTTGCCGTTGCAGGTGACGCGGAATCCCGGGTAACGCGGCTTGGCCTGAGTGACAGACGTGAACGAGGCAGAGGGCGGGTTACCGGCAGTGGGGAGGCTCATAATTGGGAAAACTAAGCGTGGTTAATCTCCAAAACAGAACTCGTGGGCAGTCCAAAATTACTAGAACAAGATAAAAACCGTTAGTGATTTTTCCGGCAGACACAAAGGAAAAGAGCGCAGCGGTGGTGGCGCGTGCGGGATTGGGAGGTGGAGCGACTTGGCCCCAAGGCGTTGGGTTGAACGCGACCAAATCAAACCGCGGCGAGGGCGCCGCAGCTCCACTCCTGCGCGATCAATGAATCTATCGGGAGACAAGTCGCCTTCGGCGCGTTCCCTCTTCTACCGCACCAGCGTGATGACGCACTCGAGGTGGCGGGTTTGCGGGAAGAGATCGAAGGGCTGGACCGCAGTCAGCTGGTAACCGGCGGCGAGAAATCCTTTGAGGTCGCGCATCTGCGTGGCGGGATCGCATGACACGTAGACGACGGCGCGCGGGCCGAAAGCGAAGAGCTGATCGAGGAAAGATTGGTCGCAGCCTTTGCGCGGGGGATCGATGATGACGGCGGTGTCGGCGGGAGGAAAGGTCAGGCCTGCGAAAATCTGGGCGGCGTCGCCCGCTTGGAAGGTGGCATTGGTGATGCCGTTGGCGGCGGCGTTTTCGGTGGCGAACTTGATCGAAGAGGCGCTGAGCTCGATGCCGGCGACTTTTTCGAAAGCGGACGCGGCGCTCAGGGCGAACAGCCCGCTGCCGCAATAGGCATCGACGAGGAACTTCGCGCCGCTGGCGGCGGCTTGCTGCCGGACGTAGCTGGTGAAGGCGGGCAAGATGAAGGGATTATTCTGGAAGAAATCGCGGGCGAGGAAGTGGAGGCGGAGGGGCGGGGACGCAGAAAGTTGAGAGTTGAGAGCTGAGAGTTGAGAGGCGGAAGAATTCTTTGTAGCCGGGGGCGGTGACCCCGGATGGCCAGCCTCAGCGCGGCCGGCTACAGCGATGACTTCGTGGATGATGGCATCATAGTCGGTGACGACGCCTTCCTGGGCGTGGCGGAGGAGGAGCGTGGCGTCGCGTTTGTATTCGCCGGCCGCGAGGCGTTGCTGGGTTTTGGCGCGGACTTCGGGGAGCTTGGCGTTGATCTCGGGGGTCGCGATGTCGCACTGTGGGACGTCGATGAGTTCGAAGCGGGAGCTTTGTTTGAGGAAGCCGATGGGGAATTCACTGGTCGGGCTTGATACTTGATCCTTGGCACTTGGAATTTCTTTTCTGCGCGGCTGCGCAGAAAAGTGCGGCGTGATTTTCGAACGGTAACCGAACTCGCGAGGGGAAGGGATGACCGGCGAAACCGAAAACTCCACGCCGGCCATGAATTTGAGGACTTCCTGTACTTGCTGGCGCTTCCACTTGAGTTGCTCGGCGTAGGTGAGGTGCTGGTATTGGCAGCCCCCGCAGGTGCCGAAGAGTGAACAACGCGGCACGATGCGATGGGGCGACGGGGTGAGCACGGCGACCAAGTCGGCTTCGGAGAAATTCTTGTGGTTGCGGTAAACGCGAACGCGGACTTTTTCGCCGGGGAGGGTGAAGGGGACCATCACCACCCAGCCTGTGGCGGGCTGGGTAGGTTGAGAGTTGAGCGCTGAGAGTTGAGAGTCGGGTAACGGCACGCGCCCGAGGCCGACGCCGAGATTGGTCAGCGTGGAGATTTCGAGCTCGAGCTCGGTGCGATACGGAAAGGGATGGTCGTTGAATTTCTTTTTGCCCACGGCACACACTGAACACACAGAAGGGGACGGATAAAAGGAAATTGCTGCGGGGATATGAGACAGACCAATCAAGACAGGGTTTAGCCACAAAGAGGCGCAAAGATCCGCCCGCGAACGCGAGCATCAAGGCGCCTATAGGCGCGCGGAGTATTTTCAACAGGATGACAAAATGATTTTCGTGCTTTTTCGTGGTAAAACAGGTTCGTTTTCTTCGATTGCGGCGGCGGTTTTCCGTGTATTCCGTGTGTTCCGTGGGCACTCCTCCTGAAAAAATCACCAGCCTCCAGAATCCTCGCGTCAAACAGCTCGTGAAGCTGCGGGACCGTCGTGACCGCGACGAAGCCGGACTATTCTTGGTCGAGGGTTATCGGGAGATTCGCCGGGCGTTGGAAAAGAAGATTAAGCTCAACGAGCTCTATTTCAGCCCGGACTGGTTTTTGGGTGAAAACGAACCTGCGTTGATTGAGCAAGCCCGGCAGGCCGGCGCGCAGTTGTTCGAGTTATCGAAGGATGCTTTCGCCAAATGTGCTTATCGAGACCGGCCCGATGGTTTGCTGGCGGTGGCTCCGCAATGGAAACACGCCTTGGCCGATCTGAAGTTGAGTCCCTCTCCTTTTCTGCTCGTCGTCGAATCCATTGAGAAACCGGGCAATCTCGGCACGATTTTGCGCAGCGCTGATGCGGCCGGGGTCGATGGGGTGATCGTGTGCGATGCGGTGACCGATGTTTTCAATCCCAACGTGGTCCGGTCATCGACGGGCGTGTTGTTTTCCGTTCCGATCGTGGTGGCGGAAAGTGAAATGGTGCATGGATGGCTGCGGGAGAAAGGCATCCGCATCGTCGCCACCACACCGGATACGCCAAACATCTACACCAAGGTCGATCTGTGCGGCCCGCTCGCGATTGTGATGGGTAGCGAGCAATACGGCCTGAGCGATTTCTGGCTGAAGGAAAGCAATCTCCTCGTCCGCATTCCGATGGCCGGTCAGGCGGATTCGCTCAACGTCGCGATGGCGACGATCATCACGCTGTTCGAAGCGGTGCGGCAGAGGAGTGGGTGAGCGCATTGTTAAGATTCGCGTAATAACTGATGAGTTCGTTCCGTGGTCGGTAGCGCGCTCGTCGCGCTCCAAATTTTGATTTCGATGGGACGTGGGTGGGTGTCGGTTGCCACACCGACGCTCTATCGCCGATGTGGAAATCGGCGACCACCTTCTGAACGAACGGCGCGCCCAGCGGTCACGCCCTACCTTTGAGTAGCGCGTTTCAGGTGCTCGATCAATTCTGTTGTGCCGACGGCCATCGTGATGCGGGGATTGTAGCCGAGGTCGCGGCGGGCGGATTTACCTCTCGCCCAGAGTGATTGCGTAATTACTTTGTGGCCATGCTCACCAAGATCGTCCCCATCGGAAATTCCCGCGGTATCCGCATTCCCAAGGCAATGCTGGAGCACTGTGGCTTTGGGGAAGAGGTCGAGTTGCAGGCGAAGAATGGCGCGTTGATTTTGCGGCCGGTCAACACACCGCGCGCTGGTTGGGCCGATGCGTTCGCCGGCATGGCGGCAGCCAAGGATGATTTCATGATGCACGAAGATGCGCCCTCGGCTACGTCGTTCGATGCGGAGGAATGGACGTGGTAATTCTGCGCTTCGATGTGTGGCTGGTGAATCTCGATCCGACCATCGGCAGCGAGATCAAAAAAACAGGGCCCGCTCTGGTGGTCTCGCCTGATGAATTAAATGCGCACATTGCCACCGTCATCATTGCGCCGATGACCACCAAGGGCTGTGATTATCCCACAAGGGTTCCTTGCACTTTTCAGGGGAAGTCCGGTCAAGTGGTGCTCGATCAACTGCGTACCGTGGACAAAGCGCGGCTCGTCAAACGACTGGGCAAACTTGATGGACCAACAGCTGACACCGTGATCGATACTTTGGCGGAGCTGTTTGCGAAGTAGAGGAAGGCCGCAGCGAGTATGGCTTCGGCTCGTTAAGGATAACGCGCCTTAACCTGTTTCTCGTTTCAAGTACTCGATCAACTCTGCCGTGCCCGCGGCCATGGTGATGCGGGGGTGGTAGCCGAGATCGCGGCGGGCGGCGGCGATGTTGAACCAGTGGTCGGTGGCGAGTTCCTTGGCAATGAAACGGGTCATCGGCGGTTCGCCTGAAAGCGGGAGCACGCGCCAGAGCGTTTCCATGAGACCGCCGATGCGATAGGCGCTGCTCAGCGAAATGCGCTTGGTGATTTCGGGGCGACCGAGTCCGTGGAGGAGTTGGTTTACCCAATCCCAGAGGACGACGGGTTCGCCATTGGTGATGAAGTAGGCTTTGCCGCCGGGGGAATTGCGGGGTGAGCCTGCTTCGCCAAGATTTCGCAGGCGAGAGGGCACCCCGCCTCCATTGGAAGAGTAACCTATTGGGTTACTTGTTCCGAGGGCTTTTTCGGCGAGGAGGTGGGCGTCGACGACGTTGGTGATGTGCGTGATGTCGATTTTGTTTTGGCCGGAGCCGACGATTTTTAGTTTTCCCATCGCGGCCGCCGCGAGGAGGCGGGGGACGATATTTTTATCGCCGAGTCCCCAGACGAGGTGCGGGCGCAGTGAGATGGTTGCGAGTTCTTCGGAGTGCGCTTCGCTGACGAGCTTTTCGGCGGCAGCTTTGCTCGGCGGATAAGCGCTGGGTGCGACGGTGCAGAGCGGCGCGGATTCATCCACGCCCGCGAGATCGCCGCCATGATAGACGACGCTCGGCGAGCTGGTGTAGATCAGGCGTTTGACGCCGGCGGTGTGGCAGGCGGCGATGACGTGGCGCGTGCCTTCGACATTGGTGCGATAAAAGTCTTCTGCCGGACCCCACACTCCGACCCGCCCGGCGACATGAAAAACCGCGGTCGCGCCTTCGCAGCCTCTATAAAGTGCGGCGGCGCTTTCGAGGTCGCCCATGAGTACTTCGGCACCGAGTTTTTCCAGTTCAGGCAAGGGCCGGCGAGCGAGGACCCGCACGCGGCGGCCTTCCGAAATTAATCGTTCCGCAATCTGGCCGCCGATGAAACCGCTGGCGCCGGTGATGAAAACGAGATCGTTCACGTGGTGAAATTTGGAGCTGAATTTGTGGCGTCAGCTATATGATCGGTGCTAGGGCCGCCGCTTGTCGGCGCGCCGCTTTGTCCTCTCGCAACGGCACGGTCACGAGGACCGGCCCTACACCCATAAAACGGGATTGATTTTAAGGGGTGAGCGTTTCTTCGCTGCATGATGAATACGACTTAGCGGTCGCGGCCCATTGTGCAAGCGTGAGTCGGTGGATCTTCGCGTTGTGGCGGACATCGACGGGGAAGGAGCGGCGAAAATAGAATTTTCGGATCGCGGCCGTGTGCGGATGCTGCCGAGCCAGTTTGCTCAATTCGATCGTGAGCGCCTGTTCTTCCATGAACGCCGGCTTGCCGGCAATCTGTACGACCAAAGCCGGTTCCTGCTGGCCGGCGAGACCGAGGCCAATCAACGCGCAACGGGCCACCCGCGCATGGCTGCGGAAAATTAGTTCGCAGGGTTCAGTGTGAATCGGGCCGGTCGCAGTTTGGATTCTTTCGACGATACGACCGCAAAACCAAAGGCGACCCTCGGCGTCGAGATAACCGGCGTCACCCATGCGGTGCCAACAGCCGCCAGAAGCGGCTAGCTGAGAGCTGAGAGTTGAGAGTTGAGAGCCAGAAAACGGGATTTTTGCGGCGGCGGTGGCTTCGGGCAGACTGTCGTAGGCTTTCGTGACCGTCGGGCCGGTGACGATGATTTCGCCAATTTCGCCGGGAGCGAGTTCGCGGACGGCCTCGAGAGAAGCGAGCGGCCCTTGGTGCAGGGCGATGATTTTGACTTGGTTGGCTGCAAGAGGAAGGCCGACCAGTGTGCCCTGCCCGGCCGACGTTCCGACTTCCGTGGCGGAAACCGTGGCGACGGGCAGCACTTCGGTGGCTCCGTAGGGACTGTGGAGTTGCCCGTGCGTGAGCACTCGGGGCGCATCGGCCCAGAGCGAAGCCGGGATAGCGGCACCGGCGCAGAGGACGCGGTGCAACGACGGCAAGGTGATGTTGCGCGCCAGGCAATGATCGAAGATTTTTCGCCAGAGCGTGGGCGAGCCGAAGGAATTGGTGACGCCTTCCTGCAAGATGGCTTGGACGATCTTGGCGGGATCGACGGCGGCTGGGCGTGAGGGATCGATCTCGGGGACGATAGTCGTCATACCGAGAGCGGGATTGAAGAGTGCGAAAATCGGCAGCATCGGCAGATCGATTTCGCCGGGTTGGATCTGATAGGTGTCGCGGATGAGCCGCACCTGGGCTTCGAACATGCCATGTTCGTAACACACGCCTTTGGGTGCGCCGGTGGAGCCGGAGGTGAACAGCACTGCCGCCAGATCGGCGGCAGTGCTGTTCACTAGTTGAGAGTTGAGAGTTGAGCGTTGAGCGTTATTTCCAATGCGGGCGGTGGCGGAACTGCTCGCCCAGAGGCGGATTTCGACGGAGGAGAAGGCGGAACGGAAAAGGTGACTGAGAACTTGGGCGAGCGGGATGCCGAGGAGGATGCGGGGTTTGGATCGGGCGACGCAGGTGAGGAAGTTTTTCCGGCCCATGCCGGGGTCGATGATCACGGGGACAGCTCCGAGTTTGAAGAGCGCGAAGGCAGCGGCGATGAGCGGGAGACCTTGCTTAACCATCACGAGGACGCGATCGCCTTTCTGAACCCCTTTGATCTGTAAGAGAATGACCCAGAGATCTACTTCTTGGTCGAGCTCGCGGAATGTCAGTGTGAGGTAATCGATGCGGCCGTCACTCGTGCGACCGCGCGGCACTTTGATCGCCGGCTGCTCGGGCTGGCGGGCTGCCATGAGCGGCAGGTGGCGGGCGATATTGGCGGACTCGGCCATGGCACCGGTTAGCGGTAACGTTGCGTAGGCTTGGGGTGGAACCCGGCCTCTGGACGGGTTTCCTCCTGCGCGCATCGAACCAACCCGTCCGGAGGCCGGGTTCCACCTTTCAAGGCACTCACTTCCTTTGAGAAAACAATCATTCGTCCGAATGGTTACGGTTTAAGTCTGCCAGGTGGTCTCGGATTTCAACAGCTCGGCCTGCCAGGGCAGCAAGACTTCATCGATGCAGGCGGGATTGCGGGCGAGGAGCACGAGTTGCGAGCGCGTCGCGATGAGTGTGGCTTCGAGATTCAGGCTCGTGGCGAGACGGTCGCGCAAGGCTTTCACGCGATCTTGCCGGGAAAGTTCCTCGAGGGTCATCGGGTTGTATTCACGGCGGCGCTCGCGGCGGGGGAGCGTGCTGACATCCATGGCGAGGCCGGCGCGGATGGCGTCGTCCAAGCTGGGGGCGAGGCGGTCGTGGCGGCGGCCGAGATGGAAATTCAACAATTCGTTGAGCGGCAGGCCTTCGTCGGCGGCGCGGACGATGCGGATGATCAGTTCGTTGCCGGTGACTTTAAAGGGCGGGGTATCGAGTTTCTCGGCCCATTGCTGGCGCCAGTGCCAGATGGCGTGCAGGACGCCGAGCCCGCGGTCGCCGAGGCGTTCGGAGCCGTTGATGCGCCAAGCGTTTTCATCGGGAGCGGCGAAACCATCCTGACCGGCTTCGATCTGCCAGCGACATTTTTGTTCGAACCAGGAATAGCGGCCGAGACGTTGGAGTTCGGCGGTGAGGCGATCGCGGAGCGCGGGCAGGTGGTGGACGTCGAGTGCGGCGTAATCGAGAAGATCTTTCGTGAGCGGGCGTTTGGACCAGTTGGCTTTCTGGTTATCCTTGTCGAGGAAAATGCCGAAATTTTGCTCGAGGAGCGCCGCGAGGCCGAAGCGCGGGATGTTGAGCAACTGGGCGGCAAACATCGTGTCGAAAATCGACTGCGGTTTGAAATTACAGAGTTCTTTCAGCAGGCGCAGATCGTAGTCGCTGCCGTGCATCACGAGATGCCGGGTGGCGAGGCGCGACCAGAGTCCGTCGAGCGGGAGGTCGGCGACCATATCGACGAGAAAGATTTCCCCACCGGCGAGGATCTGTAAGAGGCAGACTTTGGTGCGGAAACGGAAGAGATTATCGGCTTCGGTATCGAGGGCTACCTCGGTGACCCGATCGAGCGCGGCGTAAAGCGGGCCGAGCTGGTCGGGCGAAGAGATGAGTGCGTAATGCGGGATAGAATTCAAGCGGCTGGAAAAGGATTTATTTGTCCCACGCCGAAATGAAAACGTCAATCAGTCGTGGTAAATCTTCACTATATCCGCCTTCCAGAATGGCGGCGGCCGGGAGCGTGCTTTCGCGAAGCCAACGGCCCAACTCGGCAAAATCATCGCTCTCTAAGGTCATTTCTGTGATCGGATCGCCGACATAGGCGTCGAATCCGGCGGAAACCAGCACGAGATCGGGTTTAAAATCTAAGACCGCCTCCCAGGAGCGGGCGAGCTCGGCGAGATGGGTCGCGCGGGAGCTGTGTGGCGCGACGGGGAAATTAAGGCAGTTGGCGGAGGAGCGCGTGCCGGTGCCGGGGTAGCCGGGAGATTGGTGGACGGAGGTGAAGAGGGTGTGGGGGTGGTCGCGTAGAATATCTTCGGTGCCGTTGCCGTGGTGAGCGTCGAAATCCCATACGGCGACGCGTGCGCCGGCGGCGGCGACGGATAGTGCGGCGATCGCGATTTGGTTGAGGTAACAGAAACCCATAGCCTGATCGCGAGTCGCATGGTGTCCGGGCGGGCGCATGAGGGAGAAAACTTTTTGACCGGACTGCGCGAGTTTGGCTGCATCGAGGGCGGCGCCGACGGAGCGGCGGGCGTGATCGTAGATGCCGGGGAAGTGAGGCGTGTCGGCGTCGAGGTCGTCCGGTTGCTGGAGGCGACGAAGCATGGCCGGGGTGTGGGCGAGGAGGAGGACGGATGCGTCGGCGATGGTAGGGAGACGCCATTCCCTGGATGGATGCGCGGAACTGAGATGAGTTGCGCTGCGCGTGATGCGAGCGGGTTGTTCCGGCCGCATGGCGGAGCCGTAATCAGCGCACTGGGGATCGTGGAGGATGAGCATGGGTTATGATGGATTGCCCACGGAACACACGGATGACACGGAAGAAAGTCGAAGCAGATTAAAATCGCGACTAGACGCGAATGAACACGAATTTCGGCAAAGGCGTTTAGGCAGGAAACTAACGTTACTTTTCTGCTTTAGTTTCTCCCGCCGCCTGGAGCACGGTGGTGAGCAGACGTTCATCGATGTGCCGGCCGGCGGTGCGCAAATTTTCGCACAGGGGACCCAGTGCGGGGACCAAGCCGGCTTTTTTTGCGCGGATGAGCCAACCGAGGGTGCCGATAAAACGAAAGCCATTCAGCTCGGCCAAAGCGCGTCCGCGAGCATCGTCCATGAAGAGACAGGCGTGGCGATTACGCGCGGCCAACGCCAGCGCCGCAGCTTCACCGGCATCGACCTACAAACGAAACGCGGCTTCGAGTTCGGCGTCGGGGGCTTGGGCCAGACAGGTGAAATCTCGTGCGATCAAGGCCGCTTCGGGACGGCCTGCTCCGTTCGTTACCACTTCTTTCCACACTGCCGCAGTAATCCAGATTTCCCCTGCAAGCGCGGGCAACAGATCCAATCGGCCCACCTTGGCCAGCAGGATCAACGGGCTGGCGTCGCAGACGATCAGCAGCTCACGCTTGGCTGAGCTCATGCGCCAATTGCTCGGGAGTGAGATTGATGACGGATACACCCATCCGCGAAAGCGACTCCATGAAATTCCAGACCGGCAGACCCGCCATTTCGGCCGCTTGGGCGAGGGTCAACCGGCGTAATTCAAACAGCTTGGTGGCGAGGATCAATTTGAGCTCATGTTGCGCTTCCGCCGGATTCAGGCCGGTGGAAATCAATCAGCGTTCGTCGACGGGAACTTCCACTGTTGTCATACCAAACTAGCTAGCGAGAACTAGCCGGGGTGCAAGGAGGTTTACCCCCTGTCCGAATACCCCAGCACGGACCGAGGCATTCTTATTGTGACAAGCGACGGATTTTGTGGCCATGCTAACGCCATGAAGGTTGTCGTGCTTTGTTCTGGGGGGATTGATTCTGTGACTGCGCTCTTTTGGGCGCGGCGGCATCACTCCGTGGTGGCGGCGCTGAGTTTTGATTATGGGGCGAAGCATAATCATCGGGAGATTCCGTTCGCGGCGATACACTCGAAGCTGGTGGGGGCGGCGCATACCGTGATTCCGCTCGGGTTTATCGGGGCACATTTTCAATCGAGCTTGTTGCAAAGCGGCGGGGCGATTCCTGAGGGGCATTACGCGGCGGAGAACATGAAGAGCACGGTGGTGCCGTTTCGGAATGGGATCATGCTGGCGGTGGCGGGCGGGCTGGCGGAGAGCACCGGGGCGGAGGGGCTCGTGATCGCGGCGCATGGCGGCGACCACGCGATCTATCCGGATTGTCGGGAGGATTTCATGAGGGCGATGGGCGATGCGCTGAGGCTTGGCAGCTACGCGGGGATCCAATTGTTGCGACCGTTCATCGCGATGGACAAGGCGCAGATCGTGACCGAAGGCACGCGGCTCGGCGTGGATTTCGCGCAAACGTGGTCGTGTTACAAGGGCGGCGAGATCCACTGCGGCAAATGCGGCACCTGCGTGGAGCGGCGCGAAGCGTTTTTGCAGGCGGGAGTGAGTGATCCGACACGATACCAATCTATTGAAGCACTCCCGAAAGGCCCCGAAGATAACCACTAAGCCACCCTAATTATCACTAATGGATTTTCAGAGATTAGTGGCCTATTAGTGTGGATTAGTGGTTTATAAAAACACCGATGCTGATTTCTGAAATATTTTATTCAATCCAGGGCGAGGGCGAGCTGACAGGCGTGCCGTCGGTGTTTGTGCGGACGAGCGGCTGCAATCTTCGCTGCAACTGGTGCGATACGCCTTACGCTTCGTGGAATCCCGAGGGCCAGCAGATGACGGTGGAGGAAATCATGGCGGTAGTCGCATCGTATCCGGCAAAGCATGTGGTGTTGACGGGGGGCGAACCGATGATTGCGCCGGGGATTCATGAGCTGGCTTTCCAGCTGCAGGAACGGGGTTATCACATCACGATTGAAACGGCGGCGACGGTGCGACCGGCGGGGATCGCGTGCGATCTGGCTTCACTCAGTCCGAAGCTGGCGCATTCCGCGCCCGATGCGCGCCTCGATGATACGTGGCGGAAAAAACATGAGGAGCTACGCTGGCAACCCGACGTGGTGGAGCGCTGGATTGCGGCGGGGAATTATCAGTTAAAATTTGTGGTGGGTTCCGAAAGCGACGTCGCAGAAATCGAAGCGATGGTCCAGAAGACAGGTTGCGCGGTACCGCCGAGCAAAGTACTGCTGATGCCGGAGGGCACGACGTTGGAGGCGATTCGTGCGCGGGCGGGTTGGTTGAGCGAATTGTGCAAGGCCCGTGGTTACCGCTACGCGTATCGGCTGCATATCGAGCTGTATGGGAACAAGCGCGGGACATGAAGACCCCGAGAAAACTCTCTGAAGAACTCGCCAATCTGCGGGCCCACGCCGGGGAACGGGCGGTGACGCTCCGCGAGGTCCTCTATATTTTAGGCGGCCGGGCCTATCTCTTGTTGGTCTTGCTGCTTGCCCTGCCCTTCCTCACGCCGATTCCGTTGCCGGGTTTATCCACGCCTTTCGGTCTGGCGATTGCGCTGATTGCGCTGAGGCTATCGCTCGGACAACGCCCCCTGCTTTCGAAAAAGCTTCAGCGCAGGACGCTGCCGGCCGGTTTTATCACGAAGCTTTTTTCCTTGGCGGAAAAAGTGCTCCGGTTTCTAGAAAAATTTCTACGGCCACGTCTCACGGTGCTGACGGATACGCCTTTGCTGCGGCAACTCCATGCGGTGTTGATGTTGCTAGCTGCGTTGACCCTTCTCCTGCCGCTGCCGATTCCCTTCACCAACAGTTTTCCGGCGTGGGCGATTCTGCTGATCGCGGCCGGGTTGCTGGAACGCGACGGGGTTTTCATTCTCGCCGGCTACGTGGTGTTTGTGGCGGAAGTGTTTTACTTCGTCTTCCTCGGCGAAGCGACGGCGCGGCTGATGCAGGAATTATGGCAATGGTGGCGAGGGTGACGCGTCACGTGGTGCGGCGAGCGCACCAGCTACGACGGAATGGACGTTCAACCTGCGGGGTGAGGGCACCCGGTTCACAAGGGAAATGCGCCTACCGCTTCAGCTTCGCTTGGAGTTTTTTTATTTCGGGGCTGACGGCACCGCAGCCTTCGCTGCCGCAGCCAGGTTGCTTTTTTTTGCGGAGGAAATTCCACGCGAGATACGCCACGGCGAGGGCGACGAGGGCGAGAGCAGCGATGGTTTGGAAGGAGGCGGACATGAGGCAGTCGAGAGTTGAGAGTTGAGAGTTGAGAGCTGAGAGTCCAGAGGGTGAAGACAGAGAATGCGCGAACGAGAAAGATTACGAGAATGAGAACGATGGGGTGATCAATAGCCTAGGGCGCGGCCGGTTTGGTAGATGATGAAGCAGACGAGCCAAGCGGTGCCGGTCATGTAGGCAACTTGGAAGAGCGGCCAACGCCAAGAGTTGGTTTCGCGCTTCACGACCGCGATGGTGCTCATGCATTGCATGGCGAAAACATAATACACCATGAGCGTGAAGCAAACGAGCGGAGTGAAAAGCACGGCCCCGCCGGGCCACTTGGCGGCACGCAGGGCGTCGCGGATGGGGGTGGTGTCTTCGTCGGCAGACTCCACGCCGAAGATAACACCCATCGAGCTGACGAATACTTCGCGGGCGGCGAACGAGGTGATGAGGCCAATGCCGATGCGCCAGTCGAAGCCGAGCGGTTTGATGACCGGCTCAATGATATGGCCGGCTTGGCCCGCAAAACTGTGGGCAATCTGCGCGTCGGGGATGGCGGCAGGATCGGGATGCTTCGGGTAGGTGGTGAGAAACCAGAGGACGATGGAAATGCCGAGAATGATGGTGCCGGCGTTTTTCAGGAAAAGCCAACCGCGCTCGATCATCTGCCGGAGGATTTCCTTGAGATGAGGCGGTTGATACGGCGGCAGCTCCATGATCATGAGTGGCGGAGCGCTCTTGAAGAGCGTGCGTTTGAACAACCACGCAAAAGCAAACACGCCCACGGTGCCGATCAGGTACATCAGAAGCATGATTCCGACTTTGGTGGTGGTCGGCATCGTGTCGCCGGGCACGAGCGTGGCGATCATGAGTAGATAAACGGGCAGCCGGGCGGAACAGCTCATCAGCGGCGCAACGAGAATGGTGACGAGGCGGTCCTTCGCATTCTCAATGGTGCGGGTCGCCATGATGCCGGGGATGGCACACGCGTAGGAGCCGAGCAGCGGAATGAAAGATTTCCCGTGGAGGCCAACTTTACTCATCGGGCGATCCATGATGAACGCGGCGCGCGCCATGTAGCCGGTACTTTCGAGCAGACCGACGAAGAAAAACAGAATCAGGATCTGCGGGAGGAAAACCACGATGCCCCCTACTCCGCCGATGACCCCATCGGTGAGCAGATCGCGTAGATCGCCTGCGGCCATCGCGCTTTTCACCCAGTTGCCCAAGGTGGCCATGTGGGCGTCGATCCAGTTCATCGGGTATTCTGCTAGAGTGAAAATGGAGAAGAATAGTGCGGCCATGATGAGGCCGAAGAAGAGCCAGCCCCAGACGGAGTGGACCAACACGGCGTCGACGCGATCGGAAAACGAAAGCCCTTGTTCGCGGGTACGGTGCAGGACCTTGGCGCAAATTTCATTGATCGCCTCGTAACGGCTGCGGATGAGCGTGGCCGACCAATCGGTGCCGTTGCCTTCCCAGCGTTTGCGCCATGTGGCGAGAACCTCGACGGTGCGATCGCTGATAGGTTTCGAACCGGCCACGCGGACGCTGTCCAAATCGGTGAGGAGGAGCAGGGCTTCGGCGCGGGCGATGAGCGGCGGACGTTCGTCGATATCGCAGAGTGACGCGGAGAGTTCGGCGACGGCGGGCGCAATCGGAGCCGGGACATCCCAGCGATGCTTGGCGAGCGGGAGATTGGCGCGGCTCATCGCGAGTTTGAGTTCGACGAGGCCTTTGCCGCGGACTGCCTCGCAGGGAATCACGACCACGCCGAGTTGTTCTTCCAGTTTTTTGTGGTCGATGCGCAGGCCGACATTGGTGGCCATGTCCATCATGTTGAGCACGACGATGACGGGGCGGCCGAGATCGAGGATTTGATGCACGAGGTAGAGATTGCGTTCGAGATTCGAGGAATCGATGACGCAAATGATGCGGTCCGGTTGGGGCGTATCTTCGCGGCGGCCGAGCAGGACGTCGCGTAATACCGCCTCGTCGGGTGAACGCGAAGCGAGCGAATAGGCGCCGGGAAGGTCGATGATTTTCATCGGGCGTCCGTGCTGCGAATACGTTTCGCCAATTTTCTTTTCGACGGTGACGCCCGGGTAATTGCCGACTTTCTGGCGCAGACCGGTGAGCGCGTTGAAGAGCGTGGTTTTGCCGCAGTTGGGGTTTCCCACCATCGCGTAGACTGGCGCGCGTTCGGGCTCGGCAAAGCGCTTCTTGGCGGGGAGCGTGATATGGGGAGGCAGGTTCACAGCAGAAAGTTATAGGACAAGAATGGCCTGATCAGGATGACACGAAGCAGAACTTTCAGCGGGCGCTGGACGGCAGGGCTTCAACCAAGATGGACATTGCGGCCCCGTGGTTGAGGGCGATCCGCGTACCATTAACCTGACAAAGACTGGTGGTGCTGCCGGAAATTTTTGTGACCAGAGCGGCTTCGCCGAAACCCATTTCCCGGAGACGCTGGGCAAAACTATCGTCGCCGTTGATCACGCAAATCCGGCCGGTGGTGCCGACGGAGAGCTGACAGAGCGGGAAGAGAGTTGGGCGAGAGAGCGGCATTGTAGTTGAGACTTAGTATCAGGAGCCAAGCAGAAAAAATCCCCGGGTCAAACACGAGGTGCTTGATCCGGGGCGAAAGTTTAGCGCTTTCGGCGTTTTACGGCGAGTTGGACACCGGCGTAGCGGACGAGGCCTTGGAGATTCTCGAGTTGTTGCGGATCGAGCTGCTTGGCTTCACGGATTTCCTGTTCGGCGCGTTTCATTGCGAGCTCGACGGCGTTTTCGTCGATCTTGGACTCGTTGATGGCGTGCTCGGCGAGGACGCGGATTTTTTCCCCGTCGATTTGCGCGAAGCCGCCACTGATTGCGAGATAGAGCGTTTCCGAACCTTTGGAAACACGCAGTTCGCCATCAGCAACTTGAGTCAGTAACGGAATGTGGCCGGGAAGGACGCCGATTTCACCCTCGACGGTCGGTATGACGACGGAGTCGATGGTGTCGGAATACACCTTCGCTTCTGGGGTGACGATTTCGAGAGTTAAAGACATGGGTGGGAAAAGACTGAAGGAGGGAAGGACTGAAAGGCTGAAGTGCTAGAGATGATTTCGTGGAATCAAAAATTATTCAGCCCTTCAGCTTTTTAGTTTTTCAGTTATTTTTTCGCGGCGGCAGCGATCACCTCGTCGATGCCACCCTTCATGTAGAAGTCGGTCTCGCCGATGTGATCGAGTTCGCCATCGAGGAGCATCTTGAAGCCGCGGACAGTTTCCTTGACGGGGACGTATTTGCCGGGCGTGCCAGTGAATACTTCGGCGACCGCGAAGGGTTGCGAGAGGAGACGCTGGATTTTGCGGGCGCGGTAAACCATGAGCTTGTCCTCGGGGGAAAGCTCATCGAGGCCGAGAATGGCGATGATGTCTTGAAGATCTTTGTAGCGCTGGAGGACGCGCTGCACTTCGCGGGCGACCTTGTAATGTTCCTCGCCGACGATGTCGGGTTGGAGCGCCTTCGAGACGGAAGCGAGCGGATCGACGGCGGGATAAATACCAAGTTCGGCGATGGAACGTTCCAACACGATGGTGGAATCCAAGTGCGCGAAGGTGTTGGCCGGAGCCGGATCGGTAAGATCGTCGGCGGGGACGTACACGGCTTGCACGGAAGTGATCGAACCTTTCTTCGTCGAGGTGATGCGCTCTTGGAGGAGGCCCATTTCGTTGGAGAGTGTGGGTTGATAACCGACGGCGGAAGGTGAACGGCCGAGGAGAGCGGACACTTCGGAACCGGCTTGGGAGAAACGGAAAATGTTATCGATAAAGAGCAACACGTCCTGATTTTTCTCGTCGCGGAAATATTCCGTCATCGCGAGCGCCGAGAGGGCGACGCGCATACGGGCACCTGGAGGCTCGTTCATCTGGCCGTACACGAGTGCGACCTTGGACTTGCTGAGATCCTTCTGGTTGATGACGCCGGCCTCGGACATTTCGTGATAGAGATCGTTGCCTTCACGGGAACGTTCACCGACGCCGGCGAACACGGAATAACCGCCGTGAGCTTTCGCGATGTTGTTGATGAGTTCGAGAATGACGACCGTCTTGCCGACGCCTGCACCGCCGAACGCACCGGCCTTACCGCCCTTGATGAAGGGACAGATGAGATCGATGACCTTGATGCCGGTCTCAAGAATCTCGGATTTGGTATCCTGCTCGGCGAGCGTGGGAGCGGGGCGGTGAATGGGATAGCGCTTGGTGTGCGGGACCGGGCCTTTGCCGTCCACGGGTGTGCCGGTGACGTCGAAGATGCGACCGAGCACGCCTTCACCGACGGGGACGGTGATGGGGGAACCGGTGTCAACGACGGGCATGCCGCGCACGAGACCTTCGGTGGACGACATGGCGATGGCGCGAACCATGCCTTCGCCGAGATGCTGTTGAATCTCGAGGGTGAGGAGTTCTTTTTTGCCGGCGACGGTGAAGTCGATGGTGATGGCCTGATAGATCGGCGGGATGGAGTTCTCGGGGAACTGGACGTCGACGACGGCGCCGATGACTTGGACAATTTTGCCTGTGTTGCTGCTCATAAGGAGACGGGGCGGTGTGGTTGATTAAAAATTATTGGGAAGAGAACGAGGCGGCGGCGATTTCGAGGATTTCCTGCGTGATGCCGGCCTGGCGGGCTTTGTTGTATTCGAGAGTGAGATCGTCGATCAGGCTCGTGGCGTTGTCCTTCGCGGTCTTCATCGCGACCATGCGCGAGCTGTGCTCGGAGGCTTTGGCGTCGAGGATGTGCTGGTAGATCTCGCGGTTGATGTAGAGCGGCAACAGGGAATCGAGGACAGACTGCGCGTCGGGTTCGAAAAGAATTTCGCGGTCGTCGGCTGCTTTGGGCGCGTGCGCATGGCCGGCGTCGTTGTGCAAATCTTCCACGACGGCCTTCAAACTTTGCAGCGGGAGCAGCGGGAGATTCGTGGGCGTCTGGACCAAGGTATTGCGGAAATACGGATAGATGAGTTCGACGGTATCGACGACGCCATCGAGGTATTGCTTCACCATGAATTCAGCGACCACCTTCACCTCGGCGAATGAGACGCGGTCGCTCACGGTGAAGTCGGCGAGGAGATCGCGGCGGGTGCGAGCGAGGAATTGGGAACCTTTGCGACCGATCACAGCGTATTTTGCCGGGCCTTTGATTTCAGTGACGAGTTTGAAAAGATTGGCGTTGAGCGGACCGCACAGGCCTTTGTCGGAGGTGACGAGGATGATGCCGCGGACTTTGACTTCGCGCTGGGTGAGGAACGGATGACTGCTCTCTTCGACGCGGCCAGCGAGAGCGGCGAGCATCTCGGCCATGAGCGAGGCGTAGGCGCGACCGGCGAGGGCCATTTGCTGCGCCTTCTTCATTTTCGACGCAGCGACGAGCTCCATCGCCTTGGTGATCTGGCGGGTGTTTTTGACCGACTTGATGCGTCGGCGGATGTCTCTGAGCGATGCCACGGGAGGTGAGGTGTGTTGGTTCGGCTCGTCCGGAGGACTCGCCCTACCTGGGGAAAATTACTTGGCGGAGAAGGTGGCTTTCCACTCGTCGGCGGCGGCTTTGAGGCCGGCTTCGATTTCGTCGGTGAGTTTGGCTTCGTTGCGGATCTTGGTGAGGAGATCGTTCTTTCGGGTGGTGACGAAATCCTTGAAGGAGTTGGCGGCGGCGACGATGTGCTTCACCTCGATGGAATCGAAGTAGGTCTTCTGGAGAATCCAGAGAACGGCGGCCTGGACTTCGATGGCGACTGGGTTGAGTTGCGGCTGCTTGAAGAGTTCAACGATGCGGGCGCCGCGATCAAGGGTGGCCTTGGTCTTGGCATCGAGATCGGAACCGAATTGGGCGAAGGCGGCGAGTTCGCGGAACTGGGCGAGCTCGCCCTTGAGTTTGCCGCCGACCTGCTTGGTGACCTTGATCTGCGCGGACGAACCGACGCGCGACACGGAGAGACCGACGGACACGGCGGGACGAATACCTTGATTGAAAAGATCGGTCTCGAGGAAAATCTGACCGTCGGTGATCGAGATGACGTTGGTCGGGATGTAAGCCGAAACGTCGCCAGCCTGCGTCTCAATGACGGGGAGCGCGGTGAGCGAGCCTTTGCCGTCGAGGCGGGCGGAGCGCTCGAGCAGACGGGAGTGGAGGTAGAACACGTCGCCGGGATACGCTTCGCGGCCGGAGGGACGTTTCAAGATGAGGGAAATCTGGCGGTAGGCGACGGCGTGCTTGGAGAGATCGTCGTACACGATGAGCGCATCCATGCCGTTTTCCATGAACCATTCACCGAGCGCAGCACCGGAGAACGGGGCGAGGTATTGGTTGGCGGGATTATCGCCGGCGGTCGCGGCGACGAGGATCGTGTACTGCAACGCATCGGCGGCTTCGAGGGCGGAGATGGTGCGGACGACGTTGGATTGTTTCTGACCGACGGCGACGTAGATGGAATAGACGGGACGGAAATTTTTATCACCCGAGGCGAGACCGACTTTGTTGATGCGGGCCTGGTTGATGATCGTGTCGATGCAGATCGTGGTCTTGCCGGTGCCACGGTCGCCGATGATGAGTTCCCGCTGGCCGCGGCCGATCGGGATCATGGAATCGATCGCCATGATGCCGGTGAAGAGGGGTTGGGAAACGGATTTGCGGACGATGATGCCGGGGGCGATTTTTTCGACGGGATAAGATTCCTTCGAGTCGATCGGGCCTTTGCCATCGACGGGGCGACCGAGCGCGTCGACCACGCGGCCAAGGAGGGCTTTGCCGACGGGAATGGAGAGAAGTTTGCCGGTGGTGGAAACCTCGTCGCCTTGCTTGAGCTGGGAAACGTCGCCGAGGATGACGCAGCCGACTTCGTCTTCCTCGAGATTGAGCGCGATGCCGATGACGCCACCGGGGAACGAGACCATCTCGTTGTACATGACGTCGGAGAGGCCTTCGATCTTGGCCACGCCGTCGGCGACGGTGCGGATGATGCCGGTGTTCTTGCGAACCGCCTTGGTCGAGAGTTTAGCGATCTGTTGTTCGATTTGTTCGATGACGTTGCTCATGGGAAGGAAGGGCTGAAGGACGGAAGAACTGAAAGGTTGAAGCGGGAGGTGGGTTTGCGAGATGTTTTACTGTGGCGAGGGGCGCTTGATTCGTTGGCTGGATGAAGAACGGTTTGGTTCAGTCAGGCAGTTTTTCGTTTCTTCAGATTTTTATACGGCAAGGGAGGCGAGTTGGCCAGCGACGGAGGATTCGTAGATGTCGGAGCCGACGCGGACGCGAAGTCCGGCGAGAAGGGCGGGATTGGATTTGGTGGAGGCGGTGACGGGGCGCTGGTAGCGATTGGTCATGGCGGCTTCGATCTGGCGAAGCGTGGCGTCGGAGACGGGACCGGCGTGTTCGACTACGGCGCGCGACTTGGCGAGCTCGATGGCGATGCGGTGATGATAGGCTTTGAGGAGCGCGACCGGGCGGTGCGGCGAGGTTTTCTCCACCCAACCAAGCACGCCGGCGACTTGCTCGGGTGACACCACGCCGTGCACGAGGCTCAGCTTGAAGAGCTGTTTCGCGAGGAGTTTGGTTTGTTTGTCGACGGCCATGGGGAGAAAGGTCTGAAGGAGAGAAAGACTGAAGGGCTGAATTACGAACGCGGTGATTGAAGGTTCAGCTTTTGAGCCATTTTTTCAGTTTTTAAAGAGCTGAAAGCTCTTTGGTGGCGGCTTCGTTATAGGCAGCGCGGTCGGCGTCGGTGAGTTTCTTGGCGAGGACGCGCTCGGTGGTGGTGACGACGAGCCGGGCGATTTCGCTGCGGGCCTGATCGAGCATTTTCTTGTGCTCGAGTTCGATGGACTGTTGGGCCTTGGTGAGAAGATCGGCGGCGCGTTGGATGGCCTCGGCCTGTTGTTTGTCGCCAAATTCCTTGGCGGCCTTGCGGGCTTCTTCGATGGCTTTCTGGGCGTCGAGTTGGGCGGTCTTGATGATGGCGGCGCTTTCTTGCGCGGCGGCGGCGAGGCGGATCTGGGTTTCTTCGGCGTACTTCAGACCGTCGGATATTTTCTTTTGGCGTTCATCGAGAGTCGCGAGCACTGGCTTGAACGCAAAGAGCCAGAGCACAAACATAACGATCGCAAAGCTGAGCGTCTGCGCGGCGATGTTCGGCACATTGATGCCGAAATCCCCCATTATCTTGGTGATGCCGCTGGCGGCTTCTTCGCCATGTTCGGTGGCGATGGTGGCGACTAAGAATAGTGAGGATAGCATGGCGGGATGGAAATTGGGCTGCGTCGGCGTTTAGGCCGCCGCAGCAAATGGTATTACTTACCGAGGAAGAGAGCGTAGAACGCGACAGCTTCTGCCAATGCCATACCAATGATGGATTGGACGAGGATCTTAACGGAAGCGCCGGGATTGCGGCCGACGGCTTCAACAGCCTTCGTACCGACAAAACCTACGCCAAGGGCGGCACCAAGGCAGCCAAGAGCGCCCTGGATGCTACCGGTGATTTCAGCGATGAATAGATGATTCATATATTTATTTGTTTTGGTTGCAGTTGCCGCCGTGCGCACGTGAAGCACGCTCCCGGCGGGAAATTATTAGTGGTGGGTTTCGTCGTGGTCGTGGTCATCGCCATGATTGCAGATGAGTCCAATGTAGACGCTCACGAGTAAGGTGAAGACAAACGCTTGCACGAATCCAATGAGTACTTCCAAGAAATAAAAAGGGACGGGTAAACCCCATCTTTGCATGCCCGACATGGCGTGAATTAAGTTTTCACCGCCGAAGACATTGCCAAAAAGACGGAAGGAAAGGGAAACCGGCCGAAAGGAAATAGAAATGATTTCAAGAAGACCGACGGCGAAGAAAATCAAGAAGAGCGGGTAGTAAATTGCGGCAGGAGTCTCTCGCTTATCGGCTTTGTTGCCGAAGATGTCTAAGAAAATGGCTTTGGGCCCAGCAAAGCGAACAATGAGATAGAGCCAGCACAGCATCGAAAACACGGCGAGACCGATAGTCCCATTCATATCGGCATTGCCCGGACGAATAAGTTCAGTCCAGCCGCCCTCGTTATTGGATTTGTAAATCGTGCCAACGCCAGGGATCAAACCGCTCCAGTTCTGAACTAGAATGAAAATGAAAAGTGATATAAGTAAGGGAAACGCGGCTTTGTAAGCCTTTTTGCCTACGATGGGCTTGATCAAATCCATGATACCCTCGACCAAGCTTTCTACCATAGCTTGGCCATGCGATGGGACTAGTTGAGGTTTCTTAACGGCTAAACGGATAACGATAACAAGAAATGCTGCGACCACCCAACTGGTCACCATGCTATTCGTAACGGGCAATGGACCGACATGAAACAAAGCTTCGGCTCTCGATGACACTCCATGCGATCCACCTTCACTGGCATGAGCCAGCGTCGCCAGACTGAGTGCGGAGAGAAGGCTGAAAGATTTATTGAAGGACAACATGGTGACGGCGAGTCGCCGATTGATAAAGGGCCAACTAGGTAGGTTTTTGCGAAGCGATCCGTCAACCTCTGAAATGAAAAAACCTCCTGTTTGGAGTGTCATTAGCCGCTAAAGCGAAAATCTTGAGTCCGGCTTATTACGTAGTTTCAGGTCAAGTCTTGCCTAAAGTGGCTGGAGGGGACACTTGTACAACATGGATTTCTCCACCCAACAGATCTTCGAGCGCACCCCTCAGCCGCGCTATCCCAATGGTGAACGGAAACTGGCGCGGGATCCGTTTATGCAGGGGACGTGGGTGCTGTTGGGGGTGGCAGGCCTGGGGCAACTAATTCTATTGGCGTTGCTGGATGTGATGTCCTGACGGCCACGAGTGAGTGATAGGTCGGGGCGCGGGCCTGAAAAACAGTTTCCTGCTCCAAGGGCCAATGAGCCGCGGGGTCGCGGTACCAGGTTTTTAGTCCTGCCATGATCCCTTCGACTTCGGTGAAATAATCGAGGTGGTCGGTGCGGAAATAGAAACGAGCGCCCTCCCCTGCCCGGCTGGCGATGGCTTCGAAGAATTCGGTTTTCAACAACCGGTTTTTGTTGTGCCGGGCTTTGGGCCAGGGATCGGGAAATAGAATCCAGATCTCCTCGAAAGTATTTCCGGGTGAAAGCGAGAGCAGGAATTCGCGGGCTTCGGCGCGGACGAAGTGGCAGTTATCCAGCTGGGCGCGATCGCGTTTTTTTCCGCTACGCTCCAAACGGTCGAGGATCAGGTCGACGCCGATGCAATATTTCGCCGGGAAAAGCTCGGCGTAGCGTACGAGAAAATGCCCATGGCCGCAGCCGATTTCCCAAACAAGCGGGCGCGGGGTCGGCAAAAGCGCGGCTAGTTCCGTCCGCAGCGCGGCGCGGCGCTGGGCGATGGTGGCGAGGAATTCTGGTTTATAACCCACGCAGCTTTGTGCCGTTGGCAGCGCGGACCGTGCAAGCCCGAAGCGGCGGACAACAGGCAGATCGGTGAACGGAATGTAGCAAGTGGTGCGTTTGCGGCACCTTGGTTGAGTTGCGCGACAAGCTCGCAACCTACGAAAATCAAACCCACAGGCACGGAGGCCTGTGACTACACCAAATCACGCAGATGGCGTGGACTTCTCAGTGAGATTTCGTGGCAGGCGAATGAGGATCGTGGTGCCCTGCCCCACTTCGCTTTCCGCCCACACGCGGCCGCCGTGGAGTTGGACGATGTGTTTCACGATGCTGAGGCCGAGACCGGTACCGCCGGTTTCGCGGGAGCGACCTTTGTCGACGCGATAAAAACGCTCGAAAATATGGGGCAAATCTTCGGCGGGAATGCCCGGGCCGTTGTCACGGACGGTGATTTCGATTTCGTTGGTGGTGGAGACGAGCGCTTGCAGCGAAATTTGCGAGCCTTTGGGCGTATACTTCAGCGCGTTGTCGATGAGGTTGCTGATTACTTGGGAAATTTTTAATGGGTCGGCATTGATCGCGCCTACTGAGGGATTTGCGACGACGGAAATGGTGTGTTCGCAGGCGTTGGGGCGACGGCGATACTCACCACCCAGTGCTTCGAGGAGCGGCGCGAGTTCCATGGGTTCAAAATTCACGCCGGGGGTGGCTGATTCGAGACGGGAAAGCGTGAGGAGATCCTGAATGATGTCGTTGAGGCGATCACTGTGGCGCTGGATGGTTTTGAGAAAACGATCACGTTCCTCCGGAGCCATCGTTTCGTGGCCATCAATGACGGTTTCAACATAGCCTTTGATTATGCTTAGCGGCGTGCGGAGTTCGTGAGAGGCGTTGGCTACAAAGTCGCGGCGGAGACGTTCGAGTTTCCGGTGCTGCGTCATGTCGTGAATCACGAAGAGCGCCCAGGAGGATTTGCCATCAGGGGAAGGAATTGGTGCCCCTGAAACTTCGATGCATAACGTGGATTTTCCCTCGGTAATTTCGAATTCCTGACGCGGGAGCACTTGGCCGTTGCGGGTGTTCTTCACGAATTCGAGGAACGCGGCGTGCCGAATGATAAGCTCGAGCCGAAGATTAACGAGATTGCGCGAGGCCGGGAAAATTTCGCGAAGGGCACTGTTGGCGAGATGAATGTAGTTCGATTCATCGACAATCAAAACGGCCTCGCGAAGATTACCGAGCGTCGTTTCCAGTTGAGCAAGCTGATCGGTGCTTTGCAGTGAGAGACGATTATTCTCTACAATCAGAGAGTTGATTGCCGCGATGAGCGCGGACCACGCGGGTAACATGTCAGCGGTGCCTTCATTTTGCAGATGAATCTGACCGGCTTTGATGGCATCGTACAAGGACGCCAGTCGCCGATTTTGTTTCCAAAGAAGACGGAGGACGACCACGAGGGCCACCAATAAGACAAACAGACTAGCGAACATCATGCGGATAATTTCTTATCCGCAATTCGATAGCCGACTCCGCGGATAGTTTCAATCCAACCCGCTTCCTCTCCGAGTTTTTCTCGCAAGCGGCGGACATGAGTGTCGACGGTACGGGTTTCAATTTCGGTCGAGTAATTCCAAACGTTGAGCAAAAGGTGTTCGCGAGTTTGGACGCGGCCTTGGCGTTCCATGAGCAGATGCAAAAGTTTAAATTCCGTGGCGGTGAGATCAATTAATTGACCGCCGACTGTTACTCGGTGCGTATCGCTATCGAGCAAGATATCGCCGATGTGCAATTTCGCCGCCGTCGGTAAAAGTGGTGCAGAAACCCTGCGCAGAATGGATTCCACTCTAAGCATAAGCTCTTTCGGACTGAATGGTTTAGGTAGATAATCATCTGCCCCCGATTCCAGGCCTTCGATTCGGTCCTGAGGTTCAGCCTTGGCGGTAAGAAAGATAATTGGAATACGCGCCAGTTTGCTGTCGTTACGGAAAATCCGGCAGATCTGAATGCCACTCAAGTGTGGCATCATTATGTCTAATATTATCAGATCAGGATGATAATTGCGGGCTTTCGCGATGCTGGCGGTAGCATCGTTTAAGGTTTCCACGTGGAATCCTTTGGCCTTGAGGTTATAGGCCACCAACTCGGTGACATCTGGCTCATCATCGACGACTAGGATTTTCTTTTTTTCCATCGAAGGTGCTTAGTACGGGGAGAACAGCATGGGGGCCAGTGGATTTAGTGAGCGTCACCGGAATGTTACACGAACTTTTCTTGATAGCGCAGCGCGAGGGCGGGATTGAGTGATGTCTGATGTTTCAGGGTTCGCTCTGTTGGGATTTTTGGCGAGCGCGAATCAGGACCATGAGGATGCTGATGTCGGCGGGATTCACGCCACTGATCCGGCCGGCTTGACCGAGTGTGTACGGGCGAAATTGCTGGAGTTTCAAGGCGCTCTCTCGTCGCAGCCCAGGCACGGCCATGTAATCAAGGTCCGCAGGCAGCTTGATCACTTCCGCGTCTTTTTGCTTTTCGATCAGGCGCAATTCACGCGTGAGATAACCGCGATATTGCACTCGATAAAGAACCTCAGCTTGGACTTCTTTGGATTCCGCTAAAAAGTCGACAGGCAAGAGGATGGTATCTTTGTCTCGTCTGACCAAATCACCTAAAAGTCCGCCGGAAATACGAATTGTTTCAAATCGATCCGACCATATAATAACTTTTGAAAGCTTTTCTGTTACACGCTCTAACCGACTATTCGACAGTAGCTTGTGACATTTAGAGTGAGGAAGCAGACGCAATTCCGCACTGCCGTGATTAAACAGTAACCTATACTCTGCCCTACTGGTAAACATGCGATAAGGTTCGGTGGTTCCTTTCGTCACGAGATCATCGATGAGCACGCCCAAATAGCCTTCGTGGCGCTTGATGATCATTGGGGCTTCTCCCCTCACCTTCAGGACAGCATTGACTCCGGCAACCAAGCCCTGACCTGCTGCCTCTTCATAACCAGAGGTGCCATTGATTTGACCAGCCAAAAAGAGGTTTTCGATCTTACGGGATTCGAGCGAAGGAAACAGTTGGGTCGGCTGGGCGAAATCGTATTCTACTGCGTAGGCCGGTCGAAGCAATACAGCTTTTTCTAGACCAGGGATGCTTTGCACCAATCGAACCTGAATATCGAAAGGCAAACTCGTTGAGAGACCGTTGATATAATACTCGTTGGTGCTGCGGCCCTCTGGCTCAAGATACAGCATGTGTCGGGGCTTATCAGCAAATCGGACGAATTTATCTTCAATACTCGGACAGTAGCGTGGACCCACCCCTACGATCTCTCCCGAGTACATTGCGGATAAATGTAAGTTATCGCGCACGATCTTAGCTGATTCGGAGCTAGTGTGGGTCATCCAACAAGAAGCTGTTTGACTACCGGGTTTCCAGCCCAGTCTGATTTCGCTGCTCTGTTCCACATGGAACAAGTCTTCAGCGTCCCTTGTATCATGAAACGCAAACAGGGTGGGCTCCGAATCGCTTTTCTGTTCCTGTAGGCCGGAGAAATTGATGCTTCGTCCTAAAATGCGTGGAGGTGTCCCGGTCTTTAATCTTTGCAACTCAATGCCCACCTCCAGTAAGCTGCCTGATAGGGTTTTGGCGCTAAAGTCGCCGAGACGTCCGCCTTCGTTCTTATTCTGACCGACATGCATTAACCCGCGTAAAAAGGTTCCGGTGGTGATTATCACGGTTTGCCCTAGGAATTCTATATCCAGATTCGTTTTGCAACCGACGACTTTCCCGTTCTGGAATATCAAACCCGTCACCATCGCTTGGAAAATCTGGAGATTCGGCTGCAGTTCAAGCGTGTGTTTCAGCCGAAACTGATAGGCTTTTTTGTCACATTGAATCCGGGGCGATTGAACAGCCGCTCCCTTTGACTCATTTAACAATCTGAATTGAATGCCGGTAACGTCGGCATTGATGGCCATTTCACCACCGAGTGCATCGATCTCTCGTACAATTTGCCCTTTGGCCTGCCCACCAATCGCAGGATTACAGCTCATTTGGGCAATCGTATCGATGTTGCCAGTGAGGAGTAGGGTAGAGGCCCCCATGCGTGCTGCTGCCAGACAAGCTTCCACTCCGGCGTGGCCTGCTCCACAGACAATCACATCAAATGGTTTTTGATTATAGAACACGCAAATTTAAGTTGAATACCAAATCATGTATTTTGATGTAGTATTATTTTCCGATGCAGAATGAAGAGAAGAGTTGATCGAGGATTCGTTCGTTATCAATACGTCCAGAAATCTCGCCTAAAGCATTAAGCGCTCCGCGTAAATCGCTGGATATTAACTCAGTAGCTGTACTTGTCGTCAATTTTTCCTGTGCTGAAATGAGACACTGAGTTGCCTGAGTCAGCGCAACCGCATGGCGAGCGTTGATTGCGATCAGCTCGTCACCCACTTCAATCTGAAAGGAATCGGCAACTTTCGTGATCAAGAGGCGGAGTTCATCAATTCCGATCCCGGTCAAAGATGAAGCCTTCACTATCAAAAAATGAATAGGCGAGGGGAGTGCCGCATGGGGGGTGAGATCTACTTTATTCAAAACCACGATGGTATTCGCCGGTGTCATGTGGCGAGCGGCGGTGGGCGGCAAAATGGTTTGTGGAGCCGTGGCATCGATTACCCAAAGAAAGAGATCGGCGGTGGCGGCTTGTTCGAACGTTTTGTCGATTCCCCGTTTCTCGAGCGGGGAAGGTGACAAATTCAATCCGGCCGTATCAATTAAGCGCAAGGTATGGGGTCCCAGATTGATTCGCTCTTCAAGGTAGTCACGTGTCGTTCCTGGCTCAGGACTGACTAGGGCACGTTCCCTGCCCACTAAGCGATTCAGCAGACTGCTTTTGCCGGCATTGGGTTCGCCGATAATTACTGTTCGAATCCCATCGCGTAACAAGGTCCCATAGTGCCCGGTTGCCATGATTTGATTGATGCCTGTGAGCAATATTCCAATTCCCGCGGCCATCGTTTGTTTATTCTCCTCCGGCAAATCTTCCTCCGGAAAATCGATGTACGCTTCGATTTGCGCCAAGATATTCACCAACAAGGTGATAAGCTCTTCCATTTTCCGCCCCAGCGAACCGCGCAGTTGCTGATTCGCGGCCAGTAAGGCGCGTTCACTGCGGGCCTGGATGAGATCCATGACGGCCTCGGCTTGGCTTAAATCCATGCGGCCATTCAAAAATGCGCGTTGGGTAAACTCACCGGGCTCGGCCAATCGGCAACCCCTCGCAATTAAATCTTCCAGGATTTTTTGTGCAATGTACGGATTGCCATGACTGGAAATTTCCAGCGTGTCCTGAGCGGTGTAGGAATTCGGCGCGGCAAACCAAGTGAACAATACATCATCCACCAACATTCCTGACAGATTGCGATAATCGGCGTGTTGCGCCGTGCGGGGTAGGGGAGTCGCACCGAAAATCGCTTTCATCAGCTCCGGCACGAGTGGTCCACTCGCACGCACCACCGCAATAGCGGAGGTACCCACGGGGGTGGCAAGAGCGGCGATACAGTCAGTACTGGGCGACATCGCTCCACGCATACCGTCCTGATCGCTCGTGGCAAAAAGTAAAATGCCCGGTTTTTAAACCGGGCAGGAAATCAATCTGCGTTCGACGCAGAGTAATCAGAGAACTGCGGGGGGCTTACTTTTCGTCTTCAGTGGTCACGGCGGCTCCACCCTTGGTGCTCACTTTTTCCAAAATCCCGGCTTTCACTTTGGCCGCGAGAGCGGGGTTGTCTTTCATGGCCTGCTTCGCGGCTTCTCGGCCTTGGCCGACCAGCTCGCCATTGAAAGCGATCCACGCGCCTTTTTTCTCGAGCACCTTGTGATCGATGCCGAGATCGATGAGCGAGCCACTGGCCGAGATGCCTTCATCATACATGATGTCGAATTCCACCTCGGTAAATGGGGGCGCGACTTTGTTTTTCACGGCCTTCAGTTTGGTGCGATTCCCGATGACTTTTCCGTCCGGCGTCTTCAACTGGTCTTTGCGGCGAATATCGAGACGAATGGACGAGAAAAACTTCAGCGCGCGACCGCCGGAAGTTGTTTCCGGACTGCCGAACATGACGCCGATCTTTTCGCGAATCTGATTCGTGAAAATGCACACGCAGTTGGTCTTGCTGACCACGGCGGTGAGGCGGCGCATCGCCTGGGACATCAACCGGGCTTGGCTGCCCATCGTCATGTCGCCCATTTGCCCGTCGAGTTCGGCCTTGGTGATGAGAGCGGCGACGGAATCGAGAATGATGACATCGATGCTGTTCGAGCGGATGAGCGTCTCCATGATATTGAGCGCGTCTTCACCGCTGTCGGGTTGCGAGACGAGCAGATCGTCGAGGCTCACCCCGACGACGCGTGCATATTTGGGATCGAGCGCGTGTTCGACGTCGATGAAGGCGGCAAGCCCGCCCTGACGCTGCGCTTCGGCGATAACGCTTAAACAAAAAGTGGTTTTGCCGGAAGATTCCGGTCCGTAGATTTCAATGATGCGACCGCGGGGCAGCCCGCCCACGCCGAGCATCAGATCGATGGCGAGTGAGCCGGTGGAAAGGGTTTCGACTTTCATCTTGGCATTGCTGCCCAAGCGCATGATCGAGCCTTCGCCGAATTGTTTGGTGATGGCCGAGAGCGCGAGATCGATGTTTTTTTCGCGCGCTACATTGGCGGACTTTTCTGCGGGGGCGACGCGAGCTTCGGACTTGGTTTTTTCTACTTTAGACATGGATGGGGGGGAGTATCGTGTGTGGTTAAAGAGACGATCCTAACAGAAGGCACTGACAACGGTATGTCAGGAGACTTTCCCTCGCATCGCTCTCCGGCAAGCGCGGAGTAATCAAATAATCGCCTTAAATCAGGCTCACCGGGCGCTTCAGTTAGATATTTTTGCTCAACTGACCGTAGGCGTGGTCCGGTTAAACCCGAAAGCAAAGTAAACTGCCATGGCCAGACAGAGGAGACTGAGAGCGTAGTTCCATTTCAATTTTTCTCCCAGCACCACCCACGCAAAAATCACGAACACGGCCAAAGTGATGACTTCCTGGATGATCTTCAAATCATAGCCCGTGAATTTTCCGTAGCCCAGCCGGTTGGCCGGCACCATCAGGCAATACTCGAAGAATGCGATGCCCCAGGAGAGGAGAATCGTGACCCAAAGCGGCTTGTCGTGAAAATACTTCAGGTGTCCGTACCATGCGAAAGTCATGAACATATTCGACGCACAGAGGAGAAAAATGGTGGCCATGTGCAGATCATGACCGGGCGATTTCAGGCGGCTAGGAGAAAATCAATACTCGTGGATGGTTCTGGGCTGCGGTTTTCCTAAAGATCAGGAGTGGACGGAACTTGAATCATTCCGTGAGTGCGTAGACCGCGTAGGAGGCGAGCCAGTGGGCGTGGCTGAAATCGCTCATGCTTAGCAAGGGCAATGCGGCTTCGAGATGTCGGGCTGCGGCCATCTGCGCCCGCGCGTGGCGGGGATCGTGTTCCCAGAGAGCCCGGGCGATGCGGCGCCAGCACCAAGCGCGATTTAGATTCAGCCCGATGAGATGCGCGATTTTGGGATCGGTGGGATTACTGACTTCCACAGGAATGAATAAATTGGCCGGATAACCTTCGACCAGACGGGGTAAAAATCGCTCCAGCCAGCGAGAGAAATTTTCCGGCGGGAGGACGGCCGCCATGACTTCCGCCTCCGTCAATGCCGGCGAAAGAAAATCTTCTCCCGAAGGCTCCCAACGTGCGCCGTAGTCCGTGTCGCGGCCAAACCAGTAAGCCATGCGACTGGTGCAAAAAAGTTTCAGCTCCTGATCGTCGACCGCGCGAGTATAGTCGATCACCAGCTTGACGGCAAAGGCCGTGTTGTTGTGGACGCCATGGCGCACGGGATGAGTGAGCGAGGGCAGGTAAGCGAACAGGCCTTCGCGCACGACGGCAACGAGTGGTCGCAGGTTGTCCGCCAGAGCGTGGTCATAGCGTTGCAGTTCCTCGGCGAGCTTGAGCAACCAAGCCCAACCGTAAGGACGCTCAAAGTAACTATGACCGGGCGCGCGCATATAAACGGCTTCTTCCTCGAGATTATCTGCCGTCAGGTGTTCGCGCAGGACGCGGGCGATTTCGGTTTTCTCCGGCAAATCGGGAAACAACCGGGCGAGCCGGGCCAACATGCAGTGTTGATGCACACAGGAGTGCCAGTCGTAACTGCCATAGAAGGCCGGATGCAGCGCCCGGGGCGATTGCACATCAGCCGAGCCATTCAATACATGATGAAGATGATGCGGGTATTCGCGGCTGACATTAGCCAGGCCGAGCCGGGCAAACTCAGAAGCTTGCTGAAAAGAGAGAGCAGGGAAGGGGACTGGCACGGGGTTATGCGCTTGGGAAAAGTTTCAGTTGAAGATGAATAAACCGCACGTATAGTGCCAATCAGTAATTTTCATCTCACTTTTTATGAACATCAAAGCTTACCTAAAACCTCATTGCGGCTGGTCCAACGGCGTGCGCGCCATCATGGGCAAATACAGCCTCAAATTTGAGGATATCGATATCATTAACCAACGCAGTAATTACGAAGAGATGGTCCGTAAATCCGGCCAGCCGTTGTCCCCCTGCGTCGAAATCGACGGCGTCATGCTCGCCGATATTTCTGGAGAAGAGGTCGAAAATTACCTGCTCGCCAACAATTTGGTGAAGGCCGCCGGCGGTTCCGTTCATGTTGCCACCAACGCCGGCTGCTCCGACGAAGAACACGCCCGCATGCAGGCCAAGCCCGTGCGATTTTTCTGAGCGCGCGCCCAATCCATTGCAAAACGCCCGCCGGACTCACCCGAGTCCGGCTTTTTGTCGGCCAGAGCGATGCCGGGAGCGATACAAATTTCGTAGTGAAATCGGCCTGTAGGGCCGGCCCTTGTGGCCGTGCCGAGATTCGTGAAGACGGCACGGCGACAAGAGCCGGCTCTACAAAAATCTCAAAGCAAATGATCACTGCGACCACGCTCAGCTCTGGACTCTGCGCCGTACCTCGCTCAACTCTCAGCTCTCAACTTATCGCCTTCCACCCTCCATGCCCTCGAAACCCATTCCTGGTTCCTCCGGTGAAGTGCTGACCAGCCTGCCCTCCGCCTATCAACCGCATGCCGGCACCGGTTTGCTGCATCTCCCGCGATTTCTGGCGAAGTGCCGCTACATTAAAAAGCACGGCGCGTTGCCCGCCAGTTATGCCAAGAATTACAAACGCGGCATGGATCGTTTTCTCAGTCTGCACCTCGGCATCGAGCCAGCCGCAGTGGAAAAAATCGTTTTCGAATCCACCACCGACGAGGAGATCGACGCGAAACTAAAAACTCTTTTCCCCGCCGAGGTCCGCGCCGCCAAATGGAACCGCGATTATATTCAGAAAGGCATGACACCCGCCGGCCGAGAATTTATTAAAGAAGCGCTGACCAACATGGGCTGCGCTGATCGCGTCGAACAAATCCTAAGCGTCCCCGATCTGATCGAGTTCGACGAAGGCCGGATCGAGTGAGATAACGCCGGGCACATCCGGCGGCGGCGGACCGTCTGGGAGGCGCTCCGACTTGGATATTCCCATCGCCCTTGCACCCATAACCTACGATAGGGATACCCCTATGAAAACGACCATCGAGATTTCCACGGGCGCGCTCAAAGCTGAATGTCCAACCTGAAGCAAAAACGTGAGTATCGGAAACCAGCCGTAGTCTGTAGTCATACCTCGGTCAGAG